>Ga0075425_100000444_pt1 | contig 38527 bp, 51 predicted proteins | sample SoiMethybrSBSTD4_FD_75300 | JGI IMG/M metagenome (GOLD analysis project Ga0075425, IMG submission 75300) | Bulk soil microbial communities from a Populus tree surrounding site in Tennessee, USA - Soil MetaG P. TD hybrid SBSTD4 | ecosystem: Environmental > Terrestrial > Soil > Tree plantation... | reverse complement strand
GTGTTGCCCGTATGTATGGAATGGATCCGACCGCTCGAATCGAACTCTATAGGTCCGATGCTCGGAAGGTTCTAAGCACACCGCTTTCGCGCGATCAGGGTCTCCAGTGCGTAAAGCGCATTACCGAGCTGTTGACGTTCGCGCGGGTCGCGGAAATCCCCACCCTCTAAGCCTTCGAGGCGCCTGTGAATTGCTTGCCGAGCCGCTTCAATGCGCCCATTCAGCTTGCGAGGATCAGATTCATCCATGGCGGCTCTGTATAAGGCGACCCACCCGCCGTCGGACATTCTTTCACCTCCACGGGAACAGGAGCACAGCCAGAGGAACGACGCGTACACCATTATAGGCTCGCACAGCGCCATCCGTGCCCTCAACCGACGAGCGGAAGATGGCCGTTTCAAGCCGAGCTCGCCCCGGCGTAAGCCTCTCCATGCTACTCTCCCACTCAAACTATGACCAGGCGACCTTCCGCGAATCCATGCCTTTGGCTGCTAATTGTGCTGCTTATTCCGTCCGCCTTATCTCAGGACCGCACAAAGCAACCTGAGCTACCCGCCTGGCGCGGAACCTGGGCCGCCACAGCCGTCGCAGCCCATTCATTTCGCGGACACTGGTCTGCTCAGCTCCTCCCCGGCACTCACAACGCTGCCCACGGCTCCTGGACACTTGTCAACGATGCAAACCAAATTGTTCTGGAAGGCACTTGGTCGGCCCAAAAGTCTCCCAGAGGATGGCTCGGCACCTGGTCAGCTCGCCCCGTTGCAGGCCAGCGTTTCTCAGGTACGTGGACATCGAACATGCCAGACTTCACCGGCAAAACGTTCGAGGGAATGCTCGAGTCGACGATCGAAAAGCAGGTCACTGGTTCGTGGAGAAGCCGAAGAATGCGAGGAGATTGGTGGCTGACTGGCCTTGGCGTGCGGCGTTAATCTCGGACTCAGCGCCTTCTCGGATTGACAGGCGGCCAGAGCTGTCGGGGAGAAGTTGCCGCCCGCCGCTCGAAAGGCCAGCAACCCATATCTTGGTTCCAGAAAGTGACACTTCGCAGGGCTGGTTCCTCGAATGTCCGCTGAAGAGGACAATCAGACTCGACTCCGGGCCCGTGGAGAGGCAGCAATTAATGGCATTGAGGCTGAACTGCGGGGCGATTTCAGAGTTGAGTCTTCTCCCTTCCGTGAGCGTTTAAGTACGGAGTTGCAAAATATCAACCTCCCCCTGGGCACGCCGGTTGCATTCTGTTTGGTGCGCAGCACCGGAACCATCCGGGTCCGGGTAGCCAGAGTCAAGTTGGAAGCTGGAATTAAGGTGGCGGAGTTCGACCTTGATACCAACAGTGGAAACGTCGTGCCAACTGTACAAGCTGGTGACCGAATCCAGACACGCCAGTCACGCACGGCTCCATTCAACAACACGCCAACGTGTGGCTCACCTCTGCTGGTCTCGGCAATATTTCGGTAAATCAGGTTTCTCAGCGGTGCTAGGGGCGGTCTGACCCATCTTTCCCGCTCTGATTTGTTACTGACAGCACCGAAAATCCGACGCTGGACCACCCGTCGCGGATGCTCGAAGGGTTGGGCATTTCCAGGAAAGCAAAAACGACATCGTGCCTTGGCAGAAACGCTCGAGATGCTCCGGCTGATGCTGTGCGATGGGAATCCCAGTAGACTCCGGCCGCGGCTTTTGGCTCGGGCGCGCTGAAGTTAGCGGGTTACTGGCGTGTCCGTCACCTGCGTCATGCTCTTCGCCGGTTCGGATGCGGGAGCACCGGTGGCAGGCGCCCCTGGCTGCTGCGGTGCGTACTTGGACGCGCACTTAGCCTGTAGCTGCTTCGCGTAAAACACGCCGTCCCGCCCGAAGCTTCCATCGGCAAGCGCCTGAGAGTTATCTTTGAAGGTATCTGGGGGAGCTTCTGTGCCCCGGTAAACCACGGGCAGAATCTGATCGCTCTCTACGAGCACAAACTCCACCCGCGTGCCCGACCGCTTGATGGACCCCGGCTGCACATTACCCGCCACGCGCAACCGCTTGACATAGGCGCCATCGCCCATCCCGCGCAGTTCTTTAATCGTGACGTAATAGCTTTTGCTCTCCTGTACACCGGTATAAGCGAGGAACCCCAGGGAGATCAAAATCACTGTAATTGCGCTGCCGAATTTCAGGTATTTGCTGCTTTGTGCGGACATACTGAACCCTGCTTACAAACTGTATCCGGCACTCATGATGAAGGTCAAGCTGTCGAAAGGGTCGGTGATCAATTCAGTCTCTGTCCGTGAGAAGCAACAAACAAGGACCCGAGGCCCCGGGAAGGCGGTGAGGGGCTTTCCATCGTGTCCTTTGCGGTTAATCTCCGAACCTGACTTAGACGACGGTCGCCCTCACATCCAGATATTCCGCTTCAACCCTTGTGTTCCCGTTCTTTGAAAGATTGTGCTCGGTCCACAACGATTCCAGCCGCAATGCCAGCTGCGCCTGACCGGCGGCGTCCAGCTTGGAAAATGCGACCTGTGTGGGACCGAAGTATTGCCGGAAAAATGCGACCACCTGGTTTGGAGCAAAGGGAAAATCCAAATACCCCTTCTGCCTGGTAGTGACCAGGTTTGAAATTCCTTTCGAGAGTCGCTGGCGGACAACTTTTTCGTCTCCCCAAAGAATGGGGGCAGGAATGCCCGGCGGCGGTGGCACGATCTCCGACATGGCACGAAATTGTTTGCCTACGAATCCTTCGGGCGTCCAGTTCGCCATTGCGATCTTTTCTCCAGATCCGCAAACACGGACCAGTTCAGCCGCTACCCGCTCGGGTCGAGGTGCGAACATTGCACCGAACATGGTAATAACAAGATCGAATTCGCGGTCTTTGAAAGGAAGCTCTTCGGCATCGCCTTCTTGGAAAACTATGTTTAGCTTCTCCGCCGCGGCGCGTTGTCTTGCCTGCTCGAGCAGAGAGGGCACGAGATCAAGGCCGGTAACCACTGCCCCTGCCTTTGCTGCGGGAATTGCCGTGTTGCCGGTTCCGCAGGCGACATCCAGAACGCGAGTGCCTGGCTTGATGGCGGTCCGGGCGATGAATTCCTCACCGATCTTGGCCGAGTACTTCGCTATCTGGCCAAAATCGCCTGCCATCCAGCTTGCTTTCATGGCCGATTTTATTTGTGCAAGTTCGGGAGCTGCTGATTGCATGGATATTCCTCGAAATCAGGATGGTTTTTTTAACTTGCTAAAAAAGCTGCCTTGGGATGCTTACAAACAGGGTTTAGATTGTTCGATTTTAAATCATAATTTATCTCGTAACCGCATGATCCATCCCTGGCACGATGTCACTCCCGGCGACGGCCTGCCCCCAGGAAGTTCAAGCCTTGATCGAGATTCCCTTTGGATCCAGCGTCAAGTACGAACTGGATAAAACCAATGGCCTGATCAAACTCGACCGCGTTCTCTACTCCGCCGTGTACGATCCGGCTAATTATGGATTCATCCCTCAGACGCTGGCTGAGGATGACGATCCCCTTGACGTTTGATGTGCTGGTGTTGTGCCAGGAGACTGTGGTGCCGCTCACTATCATCCACTCGCGCACCATCGGTTCGATGACTATGATTGACGCCGGCAAGAAAGACCATAAGATCATCGCCTAGACAACCGAGGATCCCGAATTCAACAGCTATCGGGACGCCAGCGAAATGCCGCCCCACCGCCTGCTGATGCGCCGCCGCTTCTTCCAGGACGATAAGCCCTCTGAGGGCAAGTCTTCGAGGTAGATGAGATCCGCCCGGCTGGGGAAGCTTATCCGGTGATCACTCGATGCGCTGCAACGCTACACCAATCAACACAGGAAAGGCTTCAAGGATCTGGTCGCGGGCGCTAACTAGCACTCACCCTAAGTTCGATGTTCCTCACCACACGCGGCACGCGTTCTCGGCCACCATCGGCTGGTCGACTTTACAACTCCACGCCTGCTGGAACTCGGCCATGTTCTGCACCACGCCGTTGACCCGGTATTTCCCGGGCGAGTGCGGATCCACGCTGACCAGCATGCGCGCGAACTCGGGTCGCCGCTTTTCGCACCACACCCGCCCGAAGCCAAGAAAGAAGCGCTGCTCGGGTGTATAGCCGTCAATCGTTTTTGCCGCTTTGTCCGAAGGGTTCTCAGCAATGAAGTGCCGCAGCGCCATTAAAGCAATGCGAGCTCCGCCATTGTCGGCAGTGTTCTCCCCTAACGTCAGTTTGCCGTTCAGCTTCAGGTCGTCAACTGCGACAAAATTGCTGTACTCATTGGCTACACAACTGGCTCGCTTTTCAAATTCCTTGCCATCCTCGGCGGTCCACCAATCGCGCAGATTGCCCTGTGGATCGAATTTTCGGCCCTGATCGTCAAAGCCGTGCGTCAGTTCATGACCGATTACGACCCCAATGCCGCCGAAGTTCACGGCGTCATCCATCTGCTTATCAAAAAACGGCGACTGCAGGATGCCGGCGGGAAACACGATTTCATTGTATGCCGGGCTGTAGTAAGCATTGACAGTCGGCGGACTCATCTGCCACTCCTTGCGGTCGAGCGGCTTCCCGATCTTCGCGATCTGGCGCCGCGATTCGAATTCATTAGCCCGCAGGAAATTGCCCAGCAGATCACCGCGTACAATATGCAGCCGGTTGTAATCGCGCCACACGTCGGGATATCCGATCTTGTTGCGGATGGCGTCGAGCTTCACTTTGGCTTGCTTCTTGGTCTCTTCCGTCATCCACGGCAACCTCCGGATATCTTCGTCGAGGCTTTTCTCCAGAGCGTTCACCATCTTCAGCATGCGCTCCTTGCCTTCAGCACCGAACGTAAGCTCGACGTATCTCTGACCTAATGCCTCGCCAAGTCCGTTGTCCACAAGGTTCACGCAACGCTTCCAGCGCGGCTTGATCTCCGCCTGGCCTGTCAACGCCTTCTGCATCTTGAAATTCGCATCTACGAAGGGCTTCGACAGCCAGGGTGCAGCGCTATCCAGCAAATGCCAGCTCACATAGATCTTCCACGCATCGAGTGGCTCAGAAGCGATAACCGCATCGACCTGCTTGAAGAACTCCGGGTTGACCACATTCAATTCCGAGAATTGAGGTGTTCCCGCCGCCGTAAAAAAGCGGTTCAAAGAAAAATCGGGTGCCAAGCCCACCGCCTCATCACGCCTCATCTTGTGATCGCGATTCTTGGGATCACGGCGCAGCGTGCGATCCATGGAAGCTTTTGCCAGCGATGTTTCAATGCGCAGGACGGTCTGCGCAAGTTCATCTGCCTTCTTGGGAGTCTCCCCCGCGAGCGTGAACATCTCGGTTACGTACTCCACCAGGTGTTTGCGCGCTTCGGCCATTTTGGCGTCATCTTTTATGTAGTAGTCACGATCGGGTAATGACAGCCCGCCCTGGTCGATGTAAGCGATCACCTGGTCGGCGTTATGTAAGTCAGGAGACGAATAGAAATTGAACAGCGGATTCGGCCCGATCAGCTGTACCCGGGCAATCGCCTCGATGAGAGCGGGCTTGTCAGTCACTTTCGCAATGCGGGCGAGTTCGGGCTTCAGGGGTTCTAGCCCCTTCTCATCGGCAACCTTCTCATCCATACAAGAGCTGTAGTAATCACCGATCTTCTGGTCTATCGCGTCGCGCCCGGGATGTGCCTTCTCGAGAATATCCCGGTTCACAGCCAGATTGCGTTCGTGCAATTCGTTGAAACCACCCCACCGGCTCTGGTCGGGAGGGATTTCCGCCGTCTTGAGCCAGTTGCCGCAGGAGTACTGATAGAAGTCCGTGCAGGGATCGACACTCTTATCGATCGTGTCGAGGCTGTGACTAGGTTCGCTGGGCGGCTGTTGGGAAAACAGCCACACACTGAAAACAAGGCACGGCACGAACGGGCGCATAGATGAGATCCTCCGGGTGTAAAAAGGTTGATTTTAGGCCCACCGTCTTAGACGTACAAGCGCGCGGATTGAAAGGCGGCGGGCTCGCTGAATATCTCAGATGCTGGCACACCGCAATGCCATCGGCACAATTGGGTGCGGGTTTGCTCCTTGCCGGAGTGCGTCGACGCGAGCCATGGCTGTGAATTCATCCACCGACATTACGCAAACGTGGTCGCAAATTCATTGAGGAGATTCCTTTGCGACGAGAGCAGTTCGCCGTTTGTCTGTTGTTGGCCGTTGTCCCGCTTAAGGCAGAGAGTGAACCGACCGGCGAGCCCAACCCCAATGTTGAATCTGCGGTGGATCCGGTCACTCTGGTCTCACTGCCTCCAAAACCACAGCCGCAGAAAGTCGTCGACAAGAAATTCATAGCAGTCATGGCAGCTCTCGGAGCAGTAAAAGGCATGAGCTTTGCTGCCAGCACCTTGATTCCCGATCGTGAGCGGAAAGCGGGGGCCCTTTGGGCCACCCCCGGCCATCCAACGTACACATGACTGCGAAACATGCCGCTATCTACGCAAGTGAGGTATTCATCGCCTACGAACTCAAAAAGCCGCACTCCTGGCTACCAGGAGACAAGGTCATCCGAAAGTTTTGGTGGGTGTATCCCTATGGATAACCCAAATTCACGCGCGGACCACGCTCCGCAACGTCAGAATGCCAGCGCCGGCAGGTTGTACGCTTCCTGAGTACCAGTCGCGCTAGCTCATCGCGGCATACAACATTCTGGGGGAGCCTGAAACACCGAGCCAGAGTTGTGTATCCGGTCGAGAAATTCGATTATGGAATGCGCGGTTCACCATTCGCGATAACAACGGCTACATCCTTCAGTCCGAGCAACAGAATAGCAGCGTATAATTTGGGCTTATACACACTCTTGCGAACTGGTTAAGTCATGAAGCCTACCAAGGGCAACTCTGCAAATCGGAATAATGGAAACCCGGCCGCACAGCCTCGTGCTGAGTGGATATTGCGTCGCATAGCCGGGAACCGCGATGGCAACTTCTCCCAAATGCACTATGCACGCCGGGGCGAGATTACAGAGGAGATGCAATTAGTCGCCCTGCGTGAGCGGCTTTCGCCTGAACTCGTACGCGACGAAGTTGCACGTGGCCGCATGATTATCCCGGCGAACATCAATCATTCTGAACTCGAGCCGATGTGCATCGGCGTTGCGTCTCTCTGCAAAATCAATGCCAACATCGGGAACTCGGCAGTCACTTCGGAAATCGGCGATGAGTTAAACAAGCTTCACACTGCTGTTCACTACGGCGCCGATACCGTGATGGATCTTTCTACCGGCGGCGACATTCACGAGATTCGCGAAGCCATTCTGCGCCACTCCCCCGTGCCGATTGGGACTGTACCGATTTACGAAGCGATCTCACGTGTGAAGCGGATCGAAGATCTGAATGCGGGCGTGATGCTTGAAGTCATCGAAGAGCAGGCGGAGCAAGGCGTGGATTACATGACGATCCACGCCGGCGTGCTCATTCAATACTTGCCGATGATCTCGAAGCGCATCACCGGAATTGTGAGCCGCGGCGGCGCAATCCTGGCGCAGTGGATGGCGCATCATCACAAGCAGAATTTCTTATACGAGCGCTTCGACGACATCTGCAAAATTTTCGCGAAGTACGACGTGAGTTTCTCGCTGGGCGATGGCCTGCGCCCCGGCTGTATCGCCGATGCCAGCGACCAAGCCCAGTTCGCCGAATTGAAAACTCTTGGCGAGCTTACCAGGAAAGCCTGGGAATACGACGTTCAGGTGATGATTGAAGGCCCGGGCCACGTTCCGCTCGACAAGATCAAAGAGCAAGTGGATAAAGAAAAAGAGATGTGCTACGAGGCGCCCTTCTATACGCTTGGTCCGCTTGTAACTGACGTCGCTCCCGGATACGACCACATCACCTCGGCCATCGGCGCGGCCATGATCGCTTGGCACGGCGCGGCGATGCTGTGCTACGTCACTCCCAAAGAGCACCTCGGTCTGCCCAACGAAAAAGATGTAAAGGACGGCATCATTGCCTACAGGATTGCCGCCCATGCTGCGGACGTGGCCAGGCACCGCCCCGGTGCCCAGGATCGCGACGACGCCCTCAGCTACGCTCGTTATAAATTCGATTGGGAAAAGCAGTTCGCGCTTTCGCTCGATCCCGAAACCGCGCGCTCCATGCATGACGAGACACTGCCCGACGACTACTACAAAGAAGCGGCATTCTGCTCAATGTGCGGCCCGAAATTCTGCTCCATGAATTACTCCAATAAAGTCGACGAGTACAACAAACAGGTTCACGGGCTGGAAAAGAAAGATTATTCAGAGCTGGTGGACAAGCTGGCCTCGATCAAGTAGACACCCACTGGCATGGTGGATTCTCTGCGCGGGGGCACGATGTGGACGAGGCCGGTAACTATCCTCATCTGCATGGCCTTATTGCCGGTAAATCTCTTCGCGCAGGAGGTCCCAGCATGGTGCCGCGCGCAGCCGCGCCCCGAGTACAAATCCCTCCGGCGGGTTAACGTCAGTGATCCGTGGTTTGAAGTTTACGAAGTCCGACCGGGCGTTTTCGCTCTCTACGAGCCGCATCAGTCCGAAGAAATCATCAGCTACCTCATCCTCGGCGACAAACGGTCCTTACTTTTCGACACCGGCATGGGGATCAGCGATATTCAAAAGGTCACGGGAGAACTGACCCGCCTGCCTATCATCGTGCTGAATTCGCACACTCACAACGATCACGTAGGCGGCAACTGGCAGTTTGAAAATATCTACGGGATGGACAAGGATTTCACGCGGACGAATGCACGAGGTTCGCGGGAAGATGCACAGGCGGAAATTACTTCCGATCAGATTTGCGGCAAGCTGCCAAAGCAATTCGACCCGAAGACCTATGCGACCCGGCCCTGGAAGATCCAGATGTATGTGAAGGATGGGAGTCGGATTGACCTGGGCGGCCGCGTGTTGGAGATCATCGCCACTCCCGGCCACACGCCCGATGCTGTCTCGCTCTGGGATCGCGTCAATGGCCTGCTGTTCACTGGCGATACTTATTACCCCGCTCCGATCTGGCTGTTTCGCCCGGAAACAGATCTGGGAGCCTATGACGCCTCCATCAGGCGCCTGGCCGCGCTGGCACGACAACTCAACCTGGTCCTCGGCGCCCATAACATCCCAGTGGCATCGCCCAGCATACTGCCGCGACTGGTCGCGGCATTCGAAAGCGTTCGGGCCGGTAAAGTCCCGGCTTCGCCCGCTGCCTCCGGAAAAGTCCTATACCAGGTGGACGGGATTTCCTTTTTGATGGGTTTACCATCCCCTTCCGAGCGCTAATCGACTCTCGGTTGCTCTGGGAGTCTGCCCTAGTGCCCCAGGCACGTGGGGACGAAACCTGATCCGCTCATGATGCGGCACGCTGACGGAACCAGACTTAGTTCTTATCTGAATATCGTTTGACTTGAGCTTTCTTCTGAGCAGCAGGAGAGGTGGGCGACACCGGGCTCGCGCCATAGCGCACCACAGTGTCTTCGGCGATCACGTCATTCCCATCGGAGCCGCTTTGCGGGTTGGTCTCCATCTTTTGCTTCGAAGCGGCGAGACCGACTTTTTGTGCTGCGCTGACATTTGGAACACGGGAAGCTTCCATAAGGACGGAGGGCTTGGCCTGCACCACTGATTCGGCGGCGACCGTTTTAACGTCCGCGGGAGCAGCACTCGCGGGCTGCCTACTTTTGACGACGGCTGCTGGAGCTTGAGGCTCTCCCGAACTCTCCAGGACAGGGTTCTCCAGAGTCGCCGGGATAGGCGAAAAGCGATGGAACGAAACCGCCACCAGCATGGCCGTAACTGCCACCGTGGCGGCCAGGGTAGCCGTTTTCCAGAACAAAGTGTCATCCGTCGAAAAACGTTTCAGAGCGGCACGGTATGCCTGCAGGTTGAGCCAATTCGGGTTCGGAGTTCGACGCGGCAAGGATGCAGGTGCCGTGTTGGGGGGGGCAGCTTGCATCACCACTTGAGGCGGAACTTCAGCCTCCGACATTACCGACTGCACAACTTGAACCGGCGCAGGGTCTGCGAGCGGCTGCCATATTGGCCAGTCAGAAGGCGCAGTCTGTGCACCAGCGTCCACCGCCGCTCGATCAGAATGCAGCTCCACAGGCACAGCCGCTGCCTCGGCCTGTTGAGTTAACGCCGGGATGACAGGTTCGACTTCGGAAATAACAGTCGCATCGGATGCGGCAAGAATCGGTTCCTGCACCGGTTCCGTTTCGACATCCTGATCAAGGGGAGTTTCGTCTGTTTGTGGCTCAATGCCGGCGGGCGATTCAAAATCCGTGAACTGCTCCACAGCTTGCGCTGCGAGCGATTCGTGGTCAGGCTCCGATAGTTCGGGCGGCACACTGGATTCCATAGCACTCACAACAGATTCTTTCGGTATTTCAGGTTGTGCTTGGGTCGCAATAGCGGAATGCACCTGAATTGCCGGATTCGCTTCGATGCCCTGCTCGCGTGTGTCCTGATTTGCAGCTAGCAAAAATGCGTCGTTTATCTGAGTTTGTGAGGAGATAATTTCTGGTTGTACGGATTCTTGGTTTTCCATCGCCAGAACATCTTCGTGCGTCTCGACATTCTGAGCTAGATCACCTATGGCCGTTTCAGTGTGCCAAACCGGTGGCGGAGCAATCATCTCCTCCGACTGTAACTCTGCCGCTGATTCGGTCGTCGCTGGACTCTCCACCACGACGGTGTGTCCGATTTCAGGCGGTATGGCAGAAATTGCCGGCTGTAATGATGGAACGAATGGAATCGCCGCCACCGGCCGCCCTCCTGTGAGTGCCTCTGGCGCCACGAAAACCGAAGCGTCTCCTCCGCCATCCATCGCGCGCGTCAGCGCATGCTCCGGAGCGCACTCTTCGATCGTGATCTCCAAGTCCGCCGGCTCAAGGTTTACTTCGTCAGGACGCCTTGTCTCTACCCGAAATCCCCGCGCGCGCAAATCCCGCTCAATAGCGTAATATCCAGAACTCAATCGGGTAATAATGCGCGCAAGGGCCATGTGAACTCTTACGATTTCTTTGAATGGACTCTAACGAAGGTTTCTCGCTCCAACGCTGAGCAATCGCATTGCCCAGCCCTGAGCATCTGTGATGCGGTCAAAGCAACAACAGTTTACTCTCGACCATCTGGATTTTAGCGATTATTTACAACCCCTGCCGGCAATGGACTTCGAGATGAAAACCTTTGCACATGCTGCGCCGAACCGATTAGTGGTATTCCAAAACCTTGCTGGCCCGCTTGAGGGCTGCCGCCAACGCGCTTAACTGCGCGCGAGTCTGATCGACATCCCGTTTGTCAATCGCTTCGTTCACACCCGGAATCACCACCGCCGCATATCCCGTGTACTGCCCGGGAGCATAAATCACGTGGCGAAACCACGGCCGGTTCGGTAATCCGTCCGCAAGCAGGAGGGCGCGCTCCCCATCCCGCAATACTTGGTTGAGCCTGCCCGGCTCGGACGGCGGATTTTGCTGCCTCGCAAGCAGCCTGGCGCCGGCCTGCTCAAAGCGCTGCGCGGCCTCCGTCGCTTCCCTGAAATCCAAAGCCTGGTTGCCAAAATTGTTCTCGGCCTTCTTCTTTGCAGCATCAAGATAGGCGACAATTTCCTTGCCATACTCTTCATAATCGAATGGCAAGACATCAGCATTCGCCATGCGAATTACTTCGATGCCATAGACGCGAGCCATTTGCTGCTCGTACGCAAAATCGGGATCGGCGAATCTTTTGAACCAATTGAAATTGTCGAAAACCGAGTGATAAACGCCATAGGATCCGGTTGAGCTGATATCGGAAGAAGGAATGCCGAGGCGCTGCAGAAAGACCGTGTAGTCCGACCCGCTGCCCAGATCTCCCACCGGCACATCGAGTTTTCCCTGCGCTGCCGGGATCCGTTTCGTGTCTCCGATGGCCTCGGTTGGCGATTCTCCAGTTTCAGCACCGGGTTGGCTTGAAGTGCGCCATTCCTCATATACGGTACCACCCTTAGGACTGGGCACAACCCGGGTGACGTCCCGCAGGAACTGCTTCAGACTCGGTGTCGACGACGCCGCAAATTTGGCTCCAGAGACGGCCACGTCCATATTGAAATAGGCTGCGGCATGGGCCAATTCTTCGCCGTGCTGCTCCCCCCATTCAGTGGAACCGATCAAACCTTCTTCTTCGGCATCCCAGCTGCCAAAGACTATGGTCCGCCTTGGTTTCCATCCGGATTTCAGCAGCTCGCCAATACCGTGAACCGTTTCGAGCATTGCCGCCGTGCCGCTGTTCGGATCAACGGCGCCGTACACCCAGGCATCGCGATGGTTCCCGGCAACCACCCACTCATCCGGCAATTCGCTGCCACGCACCCGGCCCGTCACGTCCCAAATTGTGCGGAACTGATAATCCTGCTTGAGATGTACCCTGACTTTCGCCGGTCCAGGCCCCACGTGATAGGTAAGCGGCAAAGAACCTTGCCAGTCGCGTGGCGACGCGGGTCCGCCGAGATGCTCGAGAATTGGCCAGGCGTCGGCATAGCTCAGAGGAGTGGTGGGAATTTTCGGTAGCTGCGCGGATTTATCTGGCGGAGTCCGCGCGGCATCCGGAAGCGACGGTACCGACGCAATGCCCGGCGTAGTTGGATCCCCCGGAAAGTGAAACATGTAGCCAATGGAGCCGCGCTGCACTCCAGTATCAGGGCGCCAGGGGCCTTGCGGATACTTGTCGCCGCGTCGCCAGCCATCATCAGCAGGATCGGAATAGATGAGCACAGCGGCCGCGCCCCGTTCTTCCGCCACGAACGCCTTCACGCCTCGAAAGTTTTGTCCGTAGCGCACCAGAATAATCTTGCCGCGCACGTCCACTTTCAGTTGCTCAAGCTTATGAAAGTCCTCCGGCGATCCGTAGTTGGCGTAGACGACTTCCGCTTCCACATCTCCCGAAGGAGACATCGCGTTATAAGGCACGACGATCCGGTTGTCATCCTGAAAGGCATCGGCCGCGACGTGCTCGCGCGAGGGGCCGTGCATCGTAATTCCTTCGGGAGCGGTCATATCCACATTGATTTCAATCGGATAATTCATCCAGACGCGATATTCGGCAATTTCCGTCTCCAACCCGGCTGCGCGAAATTTTTGTGCCACGTAATCAGCTGTAGCTTTGTCCTCAGGTGACCCGGCAATGTGGGGCGCCTGAGTCAAGATACGCAGATGCTCTTCTGCGAGCTTGGGGTCGGGTACTGTCAGGAAGCGTTGCTCAAGCGCAATTTCACCGGCGGGAGCGCGGAAACCAAAAATGCGACCGGGATTAATGGGATTCGCAGCGGGCGCAGTCCGCGATGCCCATCCGAGGAGAAAATAGATGGGCAGGATTAGGGAAACAGGGCGAAGTATTTTCATTCGAGTCCCACAGGTTCGGACTAGATCGGAATATACGCATCCATGCAAGGGCTGGATACTCATTCTTAAACTCGGTAGTTTACTGCAAGATCTTTCTATTCCGTGGCTCGGCCATTCGCAATTGCAACCCCGCCGGTTATCAGCAATTTCACCAAAATCCCCAAATCAGGGATGCGTCGGCGGACAGCGGACCGTGATGGCGGTTAGTACTACGCCGCCGGTGGATGCCTCAAGTAGGCCTCAGAGCGGGTCTTCGGGCTTGCTTTGAGCCTCTCTGGGGTTACCCCAGAGAACGTGAAGGACTAGGGTTTTCGTCGCGTGAGCGGCGCTGCGCGACCAGGCAGATATGCTCACGCCAGGTCAGACGGGTTGGAGCATCCCACCGGCTTTCTTTCATGCTAAAGTCGTCGCTCTTGAGAGCAAATCCTGTCGCAGATTCTCGAAAGAGTTCCAACTCCCCCGCAGTACACGCCTTCGTCAAAGGACGCTCCATTAAGACCTTCATCGCTCCTCACATCGCTCAGCGGGTCATATTACGCATGGACTTGCGGGATTTCTTTCCCTCGTTTGCCGCGGGAAGGATTCAGGCCTTTTTTTTTGGCACGTTGGGCTATCCTGAATCGGTTGCGGTTTTTATTGGCTGGGATCTGCACCACCACAACGCCTCCCTCGGTCCGAAAGAGGCTGGATGCATCGTCGGTGTGAATCTTTTGCAAGAAGCGCGCGTGGTCTATTCGAACCCACCTTTACCGCAAGGGCGCGCCTACGTCTCCCGCCTGTCGCCAACCTGTGTCACACCGAGTAGATTGCAGGCTGCATGGTTTAGCGTTAGCCACCGCGGTTGGAGCCGCATACACGCGCTAGGCTGACGACCTCGCATTTTCTGGCAATACAGCATTCGAGACAGGAATAGAACGGTTCTCAACGCACATTGGGGCCATTCTGCTGGAGGAGGATTTCACCGTACATTTTCGTAAGACTCGCGTCATGCGCCAAGGCGTGCGGCTACACTTGGCGGGCCTGCTGGCTAATCAACCCATGAACATCATGCGTCCCGATTTCGATCACCTCAAAGCACACTCACCAATTGTGTCCGTCTAGGCCCCGAAAGCCAAAATCGACTCATCCTCATTTTCGTTCGCAGGTGGAGGGGAGGGTGGGATTTGTGGAGATGGTCAATCCTGCGAAAGGACAACGCCTTCGCAGCATTTTCGAGCGCATCCAGTGGCCATGATGAATACTGCGCGTAGCGGCGCAACTCAGCTGAGTCTGTCTCTGCTAGTGACATTGAGCCAATCCGATGCCTTACAATAGGTCGCATGAAACGGGCTTGTCTCAGCCTGTTGTTGGCGGTCTTCTTGGCTGTGGTTGTCCCCGCCCAGGATGATATGGCGGATTTAAAATTTCTGGTGGTGAAGGACTACAACGGCAAGCCGATTCGCAATGCTAGCGTGGTTCTGCACCCCGTTGAGAAAAGTGGCAAACAGTCAAGAGGGGGCCTGCAAATCAAGACTGACCCAGAAGGCAGAGCCAATTATGAAGGCGTGCCCTTCGGCAAGCTCCGGATTCAGGTGCTGGCCCAAGGCTTTCAGACGTTCGGCGAGGACTACGAGATCAATCAGCCAAAGATGGAAATCACCGTGAAGATGAAGCGGCCCTCCGAACAATATTCCATTTATCAGGATCATCCGGGCGAGAAGAAGGCCGAGCAGCCACCGCCCGAGAAAGAATCAAAGCCGCAGTGAGTGAATTGTTGATTGTGGGTCGCGGATTTTAGGCGACGTCTGATAGCATCCGAGCGGGGCACTTCCAATCTGAAATCAAGAGTCTTCGATCAAGAACCTCATGGACTACCTTCTCAAAACCGAACCCTCCGAATATTCCTTCGCTGATCTGCAAAAGGACAAGACCACCATCTGGGACGGAGTCTCCAATCCCGTGGCCTTGAAGCATCTGCGCGGAATGAAAGCGGGGGAGCGGTTGGTCATTTACGAAACCGGAGACCGCAAGAGCGCTGTGGGAATTGCGTCCGTGGTCTCGGTCGACACCGCAGATGCGAAGGAGCCAAAAGTAAAGATCAAAGCTGGAGAGGCGCTCGCGCGCGCGATCTCTCTGGCAGAGGTTAAATCCAACCAGCTCTTCGCGGACTCGCCTTTAGTAAGACAAGGCAGGCTCAGCGTGGTGCCACTCACCGCAGGGCAGTACAGATTCCTTACCGGCCAGTGACCTAGCCACACCTAACATTCCATAAGCAAAAATCAAGCTGCTGATACCGGCAACGCACCCTGCGGGTTCTTGCTGCCGCAATGAACGCTGCAGCACGACTTCAATGCAAAGTACACTGTCTGAGTGCCCCTGAAGCTCTCCCGTCTTCGCCGCTGGTTTGGAGCAGCAGCAATCACTTTGGTGCTGCTGGTCGGGGGTGCTTATTTTTACGCGCGGCACCGATTGCGGAATGCGATCAAAGAAGTTCCTGGCAAGATCGGGATGGAAATCCAGCAGAGTGCGCAAGGATTTACCATCTCTCGCTCGGAGCAGGGACGCACGCTGTTCAAAATTCAAGCCAGCAAAGTGGTGCAGTTCAGGCAGGGCGGACGCGCCGAACTGCATGACGTCTCCATCATCCTTTACGGGCGCGATTCAACGCGCTTCGACCAGATCTACGGTGCCGACTTTGAGTATGATCCCCAATCCGGCGACGTGATCGCCAAAGGGCCCGTTCAGATCGACCTGGAGTCCAATGCTCAGGGCTTGCGGAATCCGAACCAGGCAGCTCCTAAAGAACTGAAGAACCCAATTCACCTCAAAACCATGGACTTGGTCTTCAACCAGAAGACCGGAAACGCCTCTACTAAGGAGAAGATTGAGTTCAACACTCTACAGATTTCAGGGTCAGCACAAGGCCTGAGCTACACCGCCACAAATAAGATGCTGACGCTGGAATCGCAGGTGAATGTCACATTCAACGGCCCATTTCCCGCAACCGTCGTCGCGAACCGTGGAATATTAACGAGAGATCCCCGACAGTTTGTGCTGGACCACATGCGAGCACGCAGCGGTGCTCGTTGGGGCCAGGCCGACAAGGCCACACTGTTCTTGCGTTCCGATAACACTCTCGACCGTGTGATCGCAAGCGGCGATGTCATAGCGAAAGTGGAAGGGCCCTCATCTGGGCAGGTTCGTGCCGCACAAGTGGAGTTACTGATGCGTGAGGATAGCGAGGGCATTCAAAGCACAATCTTCTCGGGGGACGTCAACATCGAAACGTCTGGTGCTCAGTCAGCTGAGGCAAGGGCGGAGCGAGTCACTTTCAATTTTTCGGGGAAAAAGAACATCCTTCAGACCGCCCGAAGCGAGGGCAACGTGAAATTGGTGCAGCATGAAAGATCACCATCCGGAGCAGCACAGGACCTCCAATTACGAGCGGCCGCAATCGATTTCTTTTTCGCTGAAGGCAAACGGCGGCTCGCTCGCGCTGAAAGTTCAGGCCTGGCGGAAATTGCCATACTCCCTGTCAAGCCCGCGACGGGGCAGGATACGCTGGCCACCGCCGGCAAATTTCAGGCTGGCTTTGATAGCCAAGGCCGGCTGCAATCGGTACACGGAGAACCGGATGCGCGGATCGTATCGAAAACTCCCGGCCAACCTGATCGGGTCAGCACCAGCCAACGACTTGATGCTTCGTTCCGTCCGGGCAGCGGAATCGAGTCTCTGGTTCAACAAGGAGACTTTACTTATACAGATGGTGAACGCAAAGCCTGGGCCGACCGGGCCCGCTACATCTTGGCCGACCGGATAATTTCGCTTGAGGGTTCACCCCGTGTCGCCGACAGCACGACCGACACCACAGCGCGAAACCTCCGGCTGAATCGCGAAACGGGAGATGCCCATGCAGAAGGTGATGTCAAAAGCACCTACCGAGACCTCAAGCCGCAGGCGACCGGTGCGCTGCTGGCGTCCTCCAGTCCCATCCATGTAACGGCGCGTACCATGACGGCGCATCGCTCGCCGGCCATTGCCGTGTACACAGGCGGTGCGCGGCTCTGGCAGGACGCGAACATCCTTGAAGCGCCATCTATCCAGTTCGATCGCGACCACAGATCAGTTGTCGCAGAAGGCGCAGATACTCAACCCGTCTCGACCGTACTCGTGCAGGCAGATAAAAGTGGCGCTGTCACTCCTGTAACCATCACCTCCACTGGGCTCACCTACATCGACGAAAACCGCTTAGCTCGATTCCAGGGAAGGGTTCAAGCCCAAGGGGCCGACCTCACAGTTAGCGCCGCGGAAATGGACGTTTACCTCAAAGGTTCAGAACAACGAGCCCCGAATCAGACGTCCGCCACGCCGGGAAAAATCGATCACATCGTCGCCAGGAAGCAGGTTGTCATCACACAGCCGGGTCGCCGCGCCAGCGGAGAACAACTCACATACACCGCAGCAGAGGACAAGTTTGTGCTGACCGGCGGTTCGCCTAGCATTTTTGATGCCGAACATGGCAAGGTTACCGGGGTTTCGTTGACTTTCTTTAGGTCGGATGATAGGGTGCTCGTGGAAGGAAATAATTCCCATCCCACTGTCACCCAGACACGAGTGGCACGATAAATGCGTACCCTGGCCACTGACGAAATCGGCAAATCTTATCGTGGTCGGCGGGTTGTAAATGGCGTCAGCCTCCGCGTCGAACAGGGTGAAGTCGTTGGTTTACTTGGACCTAACGGCGCCGGCAAGACCACAACTTTCTACAGCATCGTCGGTTTGATCCCGCCTGATACCGGTCGCGTCCTGATTGATAACGAAGACATCACCGACGTTCCCATGTACCTGCGCGCCCGCCAGTACGGCATCAGCTATCTGCCACAGGAGGCTTCAGTATTTCGAAAGCTAACTGTCGAAGAAAACATTCTGGCGGTGCTGGAACCCCAGCCGATCTCCTGGCACGAGCGCCGCGAAAAGATGGAAGAACTGATCGATAAGCTAGGGCTTGAGCATATTCGCCAAAACATGGGACATGATCTCTCGGGCGGCGAGCGCCGCCGCGTTGAAATCGCGCGAGCATTGTGCATCAACCCAAGTTTTATTCTGCTGGACGAGCCGTTTTCCGGCATCGACCCCATCGCCGTACTCGACCTCCAGAAAATTATCAGCGATTTGCGATCGACCGGAATCGGCGTACTGATTACGGATCACAATGTGCGTGAAACCCTTTCAGTCACCGATCGTGCGTACATCATCAACGAAGGACGAATTTTTCGACAGGGCACGCCCGAGCAGTTGGGCAGCGACCCCGAAGTGCGAAGAGTGTATCTGGGAGAGAGTTTTTCGCTTGTGTGAGAACGAGCTCTTAGCTATCAGCTCCGAGCTAAACACGATGAGCTACTCGATGCTGTTACTTAAAATTCATACTGATGGTATCGATCTCGCGGTTTGGAATGATCGCTGGAGCGCATATCTGGTGGACGCCGCTGTCAAAGCTCGGCAGGAAAAAGCTAACAGCTAAAGGCTAGAAGCTGCAAACTGCTTTATGGTTCTTCTTCAACCCAAGCTCCATCTCAAGGTCTCGCAGAGGCAGATCCTCACGCCCGGCCTGGTGCAAATGGTCAGCGTGCTCGCGCTCAACAAGCTAGAGCTCAAGGACATGATCACTGCCGAGATGGTCGAAAACCCCGTCCTCGAAGAACTGGAAGACTCCGTCCCCCTGCTCGATGATGTCAACCGTCGCGAAGAAGACCGCGAGCGCCCCGCCGCGACAGCCGAAGAAAACCCGATCACAGCCGTAGAGAAGAAAGATCCGTTTGAAGAAATCGACTTCGGCTCCTTCTTTCAGGAATACCTCGACCCCGGCTACCGTAGCCCCGGCGAGATGGAGGAAATCGAGCGGCCGTCTTTTGAAAATTTTCTCTCCAGGCCCGGCAATCTGACCGATCACTTGATGTGGCAGCTCGGTGCCCTGCCTGTTCGTCCCGAGGTGCGCGAAGCCGCCGAACTGATCATCGGAAATCTAAGCGAGGATGGCTACCTTCTCGCCAGCGACGAAGAATTGCTCGGAGTCGCCCCGCCCTCTGCACCCGAGGTCGACGCAACAATCGCCTACAAAGTGGTGAAAGAAGCGGCTGCGCTCGGGATTACCACCGAGGCTGCCGATCTCAGCAGTGAATCTGCAAATGCGGAGTCTGCGCCTGCCTCGGATTGGAAAACGACCGGAGAACTCGATTCAGAAGCAATCCTCTCGGATCTCGCAGCAATGGCTGCTCCCGCAGAACCTCCGGCTGCGACGCCAGTTGTATCCGCCGTAGTTCCGGAGCCGGTGCGGGCAGCGCCCGGATATAAACCGGGCTTTGATCTTGCCGATCTAAAAGATGCCATGGAACTGGTGCGGCAGATGGACCCGCCCGGAGTAGCCTGTCGCGATCTGCGCGAATGCCTGCTCTACCAGCTCCGCCATCACCGGCAGCAACTCGCAGCTAACGCCAACGGCAATGGGGAAGCCACTGCCCAGGTAGTCACCGATGCTACCGCCATCGTGGACCAGCATCTGCGCGCAGTCCAGAACAAGCAGCACAAGGAAATCGCCCGCGCCATCGGCCGTCCCATTGAGGCAGTGCAGCAAGCGCTGGATTACGTCCGTACACTCGACCCGCGTCCGGGCTTGCGCTACAACAAGGCTCAACCGCGTTTGATCGAGCCGGACGTCGCCTTCGTAAAACATGGCGACGTATGGCTGGTAGTGATGAACGAGGAAGATGTCCCGCAGTTGCGGCTTAATCCCGCTTACAAGCGACTGCTCACTCGGGACGGCAACGATAAAGACACTCGCAATTACGTAAAAGAGCGCTACAAGAGCGCCATGCAGCTCATCAAGAATATCGAGCAGCGTAAACAGACGATCATGAAAGTCTGCTATTCGATTGTCGCCAGGCAGGAGGATTTCCTAGAGCGCGGCATTGACCAGCTGAAGCCCATGATGATCAAGGAAGTCGCGGAAGAAATCGGAGTGCATCCCTCAACCGTCAGTCGCGCCGTCGCGAACAAGTACGCTCACACCCCCCAGGGGGTATTCGAACTGCGTTACTTCTTCAGCGAGAGTGTGAATGGCCCGCAGGGCGGCAATACTTCGCTGTTGATTTTGAAGCGCCGCGTCAAGAAGCTCATCGAAGAAGAAGACCCCTCCCGTCCGTTAACCGATGAGCAGATCACGCGCATCCTGCAGTCACAGGGAATCCAAGTAACTCGTCGAACCGTGGCCAAATACCGCGAGGACATGCGCATTCCCAGCACGCATCAGCGAAGGGTTAAGAAGTAAGCAGAAGTTTTGATTGTTGATTGTTGATTTTCAACCATGAATTTTAAGTTCAGAGCCGCAATCAACAATCAAAAATCCAAAATCAACAATTCTTTCAAGAGGTGCCCATGGACGTGGAATACACCGGCAGGCACTACGAAGTTACTCCCGCCATCCGCAAGTCAGTCGAAACCGGCCTCGCTAAAATCCGCAAGATACTCGGAGACAAATTCGACTCCAAGGTGATCCTTGCGGTTGAAAAGCATCGCCGCAAAGCCGAAATCACCATCAGTCCGCGCAACGGACCTCTGGTTGGTGTGGCCCAGGCCAATGACATGGGCATCGCCGTCAACCAGGCCCTCGAGCATCTCGAAAAACAAGCCGTGAAGTACAAAACCCGCTGGCGCAGCAAAAAGCGGCATCAACACGAAAAATGGAACGGCAAAGCCAACCACGACGGCCTGGAACCTGGTGTGGGAGCGACGGAATCGACAGCAGTTCCCGTCCTGGTTCATCAATTCCCACGCATCGCCAAGTCGACGGAAGTTCACGTTGTGCGCTCGGACGAAGCCGTCTCCACCCGCCCCATGACCCTCGAAGAAGCCATCAAGGAAGCCCACTTCCGCGACCGCGACGTATTTGTGTTTCGCGACAAGAAGGGCAAGGTCATGGTCCTCCATCGCAGGCGAGACGGGAAAATGGAGCTGATCGAAGCGCCGTAGCCGCAAATCCTAAAAAACGTAAGACGGCCAGCATCTGGGCTTCCTACCGAAGCCACGACTGTCTACGCCAGTCGAGAACCCGCTTTTCTATTTCCGACCAAGCATCCGGCGTTCCGCCGACGTTATTCTTTCTTTTCTCCGCCTTCCGACGGCTCGGCAGCCGGTTGCTGCGCTTCGGCCTCTTCCATGGCCTTCTTCGTCTCGGCGGCACGCTTGGCGCGTGTTTCGGCCCGCTTCTGACGCTTTTCTTCCTGCAGCTTCTCACTACCCAAGAGTTCGATGAACGCCATTTCTGCTCCGTCCCCTTTTTGCCAGCCGGCGCGCACGATCCGCAGGTAACCCCCATCGCGATCGCCGAAACGAGGGCCGATCGTATCGAACAGCTTGTTTACCGCTTCCCGGGTCATGAGGTAAGCAGAGGCTTGGCGGCGGGCAGAAAGATCGCCGCGCTTGCCCAAGGTGATCATTTTCTCCACTTGCGGCCGCAGCGCCTTGGCTTTGGGCACAGTCGTCTCGATGCGTTCTTCAAGGATCAGTGAAGTCGCCATATTCCGCAGCAAGGAGCGGCGGTGGGCAGTGGTTCGTCCCAGTTTCCATCCTGCTACTTTGTGTCGCATGTTAACCCCAGTGGCTAGTGGTTAGTGAACAGTGGCTAGTCACTAGCAACTAGCCACTGTTCACACTTGCTAGAAGTTGTCGTCCGGGCCGTACGCTGAGGCGGGGAGGATCTGATTCGACGTCGGGCCGGGGACTGCGTTCCCGTGCTCGTCAATCTTCATCCCTAGGCTCAATCCCATGGATGAGAGTATCTCCTTGATCTCGTTCAGGGACTTGCGACCGAAGTTTTTGGTCTTGAGCATCTCGGCTTCAGTCTTCTGCACGAGCTCGCCGATCGTCTGGATGTTGGCATTCTTCAGGCAGTTATAGCTGCGAACAGAGAGCTCGAGTTCCTCGACGGAGCGATTCAGATTTTCGTTCTTGATCTCGGGCTTGCGATCTTCGCTGGAAGTTGAAGTCTCGATATCTTCTTCGAAGTTGATGAAGATGTTCATGTGATCCTTCAACAGCTTGGCCGCCAATCCAATCGAATCCGCCGGAGTGATGGATCCGTTTGTCCATACCTCGAGCGTCAGCTTGTCGTAGTCAGTGATCTGTCCGAGGCGAGCAGCCTCTATCGTGTAGTTGCATTTACGAACCGGCGAGTGAACCGAATCGATGGGGATAAACCCAATCCCGAGGTCATCCTCGAAGTTCTTATCGGCGGAGACGTAGCCGCGGCCACGCTTGAGGCGCATTTCCATATCGAGCTTGCCGCCTTCACTGACCGTCGCAACGTAGACGTCCTTATCGAGGACTTCCACATCGGCGTCGGCTTCGATCATTCCCGAGGTTACGATGCCGGGCTGTTCGGCGCGCAGATAGATTGCCTTGGGAGCATCGCCGCTCAACTTAAATGGAATCTGCTTGAGATTGAGGATGATATCTGTAGCATCTTCGACCACGCCGGGAATTGATTGGAACTCGTGCAGCACGCCCTCGATCTTCACGGCGGTAACTGCCGCGCCTTCGATGGAGCTGAGCAGCACGCGGCGAAGGGCGTTTCCGATTGTGGTACCGAAGCCGCGTTCAAACGGCTGGGCCCAAAAGATGCCGTACTTGTCGGTTAAGGTCGAAGTATCGACCGCTAGACGTTTTGGTTTTTGAAAGCCTTTCCAAAGCATTTTGTTTCTCCTTCGGCCATTTGGCTCAGTTGTGACTCCCTGAATTGGTCCTGATTCAGGTCAGCGCCACAACAGGCTGGTCTGGCACGGTGGTGGACCGAAAAACAGCGTTTGCAGGTTAGCTCTTGGCCTTTAGCTAAAAGCTTGTCGCCGCGACCTTGTGATCTTGCGAACGACCAACGGCGACCGACTACTTACTATACAGTTCAACAATCAGTTGCTCGTTGACGGGCAGCTGGATATCTTCCCGCTTCGGTAGAGCGAGCACGCGGCCCTTTGAGTTTTCGCGATCGATTTCCAGCCAAGTCGGAGCATTCTGATGGCTGGAAAACTCCTTGGCCAGCTCCAGAACCTGCAACTGGCGGCTGCGTTCCCGAATTACGATCTCGTCACCGACGCTCACCTGGAAGGAAGGAATATTTACCTTGCGTCCGTTCACTGCCACGTGTCCGTGGCGCACCAACTGACGTGCCTGGCGCCGTGAAACTCCAAACCCAAGCCGGTAAACAACGTTGTCCAGCCGGCGCTCGAGCTGTTGCAGAAGCATCTCACCCGTTACGCCTCTAGTGCGCGCCGCTTTTTCAAAGTAGTTGCGGAACTGGCCTTCCTGGGTAAAGTAGATGCGTTTTGCTTTCTGCTTTTCACGCAATTGCAGACCGTAGCCGACTATCTTGGCTTTGCGGTCCTTGCCATGCTGGCCGGGAGCAAAGTTGCGCTTCTCGATGGGACACTTATCACTGAAACATTTAGCGCCTTTTAGGAACAGCTTCATTCCCTCGCGGCGACAGAGACGACAAACTGCATCGGTGTAACGTGCCAATTTTTCTTCTCCTTTTTAGAACCGGTTTACAGGTTTGGCGACCCTTCTTCCCGGAAATTCAGCGGCTAGCGACTAGTTGCAGCACTAGGTTTTGCTAGTCACTAATCAGTAGGTTCTACACTCTTCTCCGCTTCGGGGGCCGGCAGCCGTTGTGCGGGATGGGCGTGGCGTCACGAATCGTACGCACCTCGATGCCGGCGGCGGAGAGCGCGCGAATCGCAGATTCACGTCCTGAGCCCGGGCCGCTAACGCGCACCTCAACTGTGCGCACACCGTGATCGCGGGCTTGGGTAGCGGCATTCATCGCCGCCTGCTGCGCGGCAAATGGCGTGCCCTTTCGAGACCCACGAAATCCTAGCGAGCCCGAACTCTTCCAGGCGAGGACATTGCCGGCCTGATCGCAGATCGTCACGATCGTGTTATTGAAAGACGCCTGAATGTGCACCACCCCATAAGGCACATGCTTGCGCTCTTTCTTCTTGAACTGTTTCTTCTTGCCCTTTTTTTCCGGCGCTGCGGTGCCGGTTGCGGCGGCTGCTGGTTTTGCCATGATAGTTTGTCAGTCCTCAGTTACGTCTTTGCCGTCGAAGCCCTCTTTATCGCAACTGTCCCCTTCCGCGGCCCCTTACGAGTGCGAGCGTTTGTGTGGGTCCTTTGTCCTCGCACCGGCAGATTACGACGATGGCGATATCCCCGGTAAGAGCCAATTTCGATGAGACGTTTGATGTTCATCTGTACTTCTTTGCGCAGATCGCCTTCCACCATGCCTTCACCTTCGATGACCTGGCGGATGCGGTTGACTTCGTCCTCGGCGAGATCCTGCACTTTTTTCATCGGATCGACATTCGCTTCCGACAAAATGCGTGCGGAGCGCGAGTTTCCAATACCGTAGATGTAAGTAAGTGCGATATGCGCTTGCTTGTTGCGCGGCAGATCGACGCCTGCAATACGTGCCATAGCTCTCCTTCAGCCCTGACGCTGCTTATGCTTTGAATTCACGCAGATCACCCGCACCACCCCCTTGCGGTGGATGATCTTGCATTTATCGCAAATCTTTTTTACTGACGCCCGAACTTTCATAAAGATCCAGCTTTCAACTATCAGCCTTGAGGACTGACAGCTACTTGTAGCGATAGACAATGCGGCCACGATTCAAGTCGTAAGGTGAAAGCTCCACAGCGACTTTGTCGCCGGGCAAAATGCGTATGAAATTCTTGCGCATCTTGCCGGAAACGTGCGCCAGCACCTGATGTTTGTTCTCCAGTTCCACCCGGAACATGGCATTCGGCAGCGGCTCCAGGACCGTTGCCATTACCTCAATCGCGTCTTCCTTGCTCATTCACTCCTTAACACAGCTTTACTGCGTCAAAATCACCGGTCCATCCTTGGTCACGGCCACGCAGTGCTCGAAATGCGCGCTGAAGCTGCCGTCTGCGGTCACCGCAGTCCACTTGTCTTCCAGGACGCGGGTCCCGGCCTGCCCGGAATTGACCATCGGTTCGATCGCCAGCACCATGCCTTCGCGCAACCGCGCGCCCTGGCCGCGAACGCCGAAATTCGGAACCTGCGGCTCCTCGTGCAGGCGCGTACCGATACCGTGTCCTACAAACTCGCGTACCACGCTGAAGCCGTTAGATTCAACGTACTCCTGCACCGCGGCGCCTACATCACCGACCGCATTACCCATGCGCGCCGCCTGAATTGCTCGATGCAGTGCAGCTTCCGTTACCTCGAGCAGCTTCTTCAGCTCCGGCGTGAGCGATCCATCCACGCCCACGGTAATGGCGGCGTCCCCATAATATCCGTCCAGTACTACCCCGCAATCGACGGAAACGATATCCCCGGCCTTGAGCAGCCGCTTTTCCGACGGAATACCGTGAACGATCTCCTCGTTCACTGACGTGCAGAGCACGCAAGGATAATCGTAATAACCTTTAAATGCTGGCGTCGCGCCGAGTTCCTTCATTTTCTGCTCGGCGGCTCGCTCGAGGTCCATAGTGCTGACGCCAGGAGCAACGAGTGACCGCAAAAGATCGAGCACTTCCCGAACCACGTGCCCGCTGCGCCGCATCTTCTCAATTTCCGCCTCCGATTTGCAGATAATCACCTTCGCCTCATCTGCCATCATCGGCGCGCCGGTGCGCTTCGACTATCCCGAAAATCTTCTCGGTAACGTGTTCAACCGGCAGGTCTCCGTTCACCGAAACCAGTCGGCCCTGCTGCGCGTAATACTCGACCACTGGCTTGGTCTGCAGCTCATACGCAGCCAGACGCTCGCGTATGACTTCCTCGCGGTCATCGTTGCGGATCACCAGCTTGGAACCGTCACAATCGCAGGTTTGATCCACCTTGGGTGGCTGGGAATAGACGTTGTAGATCCGGCCGCAGACGGGACAGGAACGGCGTCCAGTAAGCCTCAATACTAATTGATTATAGTCCACATCGATGCGGATCACAATCGGGAGACATACTTCCCGGTGCAGGTTTTCAAAGAACCCATGCTCCAAAAACGCGTCCAGCCACCCAGCCTGAGCCGGGGTTCGCGGGAAACCATCCAAAATAAAGCCAGGCTCGCAGTCCGCCTGACGGAGGCGATCGGCAACCATGTCATAGATCAATTCGTCGGGAACCAGGGCTCCACGCGCCATGATGTCCTTGGCTTTGCGACCCAGTTCCGTGCCGCGCTGCACGTGATCCCGCAGAATGTCGCCGGTGGAAATCTGCGGAATGCCAAAACGTTCGGCTATGCGCTTGGCCTGTGTGCCCTTGCCTGCTCCTGGAGGTCCGAGCAGAATAACCGGCCCAACGTTCCCGGACCGTTCTTCTGCCATCACCCTGGGTTGCCGACCTCCGGTCGCCGTCTCATCCATTCAAATGCCCTTGTGGACACCAAGTCACGACCACGTACGGCGCCCACGGATCCGCCCGCTGCGCGGCGAGAATCCGTCGTAGTGTCGCATGATGAGTTGGGCTTCGATCTGTGTGACCGTATCCATGGCAACTCCCACCACGATCAGCAGAGAGGTGCCGCCAAAGTAGAAGTTCACCCCCAGTCCGTTGGTCATCCACGTCGGCAGCCGCTCGAAAAAGGCTCCAATCGGACCGTACAAGTGGTTGAGGTGAATTCCGGTGATCATCCACTCAGGAATGAAAGAGATAATGATCAGATAAAGCGCCCCCACCAGGGTGATGCGGGTAAGAATTTCGTTAACGTGATCCGCGGTGCGTTTGCCCGGACGGATCCCGGGAATGAATCCGCCATATTTCCGCATGTTGTCGGCCACTTCATTCGGGTTAAAAACAATGGATATGTAAAAGTACGCAAAGAAAATGATGCCAACAGCGTAGAGAAACGTGTACAGCGGCTCGCCCCAGCCCAACCACCGGATCAGATCGCCGAAGTAGCGGTTGTTACGCAGTCCATAACCGATAGTTTGCGGCAGCGTAAGAATCGAGGAGGCAAAGATCACAGGCATCACGCCGCCCGCGTTCACGCGCAATGGCAGGTGCGTGGATTGGCCACCCATGACCTTGCGGCCGACGACCCGCTTGGCATACTGCACCGGAATGCGACGCTCACTGCGTTCCACATAAACGATGAAGGCGACCACCAGGATCATCACACCTATCAGGAGGATCATGGCCGGTGCCGTAAAGGCTCCCCAGGCGTCGGTGCGAACTTTGTCGTAAAGATCGACTACCGCGCGCGGCAAGCCGACCACGATCCCGGCAAAGATCAGCAGCGACATGCCGTTACCGATGCCCCGTTCCGTAATTTGTTCACCCAGCCACATGATGAAGGCGCTGCCTGTGGTGAGAGTCAGCATCGTCATGAGGATGAACTTCGCGCCCGGCTCAATTACGAAATCACCTGCTTTTTGGAGACTGACAGCAATACCGAATGATTGGATTGCGCTGAGAATCACCGTGAGATAACGCGTCCACTGGGTAATTTTCTTGCGCCCGAGTTCGCCTTCCTTCTGCAGCTTGGCCAGCGGCTCATAAACTACGGTCAGCAGCTGCAAGATGATCGACGCAGTGATGTAGGGCATGATGCCCAATGCGAACACGGTAAGCCGACGGAGATTACCACCGCTAAACAGATCCACGAACCCTAGTAAAGACCCGCGGCTCTGCTCAAAGAACTGTTGCAGCTTCTCCGTATTAATGCCGGGCGTGTAAATATGTCCGCCCAAGCGGTAGACCGCGAGCATGGCCAACGTGAACAGAATGCGCTTGCGTAAATCCGGGATACGAAAGACGTTTGCCAGCTTCTCCAGCATTACTGCAAAACCTCGCACTTACCGCCGGCCTTGCTGATCTTCTCCTGGGCCGACTTGGAAAATTTGTGAGCCTGCACCGTGAGCGGGGCGGAGAGTTCGCCATCGCCAAGAATCTTAACCGGATGCGCGCTTTTGACTATTCCCGCTTTGCGCAGCACATCAGGGGTAATGATAACCTCCCCCAGAGCACCGAGCCGCTCCAGATTCACGACGTTATATTCCTTGCGGAAAATGTTGGTGAATCCCCGCTTGGGCATGCGGCGATGCAGCGGCATCTGCCCGCCTTCAAAGCCCCGCATCATCCGCGATCCGCTGCGCGACCGTTGGCCTTTGTGCCCTCGGGTGGAAGTCTTGCCCATCCCGGAGCCCATGCCGCGGCCCACGCGCTTGCGGTTCTCTGAAGCTTTTTTCGGCGCTCGAATGTTGGAAAGATTCATAAGGGAACTCTTGGCTCTTGTGCCCTTAGCTGACAGCTAGAGGCTAAGTGCTTATTCCACAATCTCCACCAGATGCGGCACTTTCGCTACCATGCCGCGAATTGCCGGTGTATCGGGACGTTCAACCACCTGATTCAGGCGCGTAAATCCCAAGCCTTTCACCACTAGCTTGTGCTTCACAGGTGAGCAGATGGCGGAACGCACCCACTTCAACTGCAATCTGCCAGCCGATTTCGTTGCCGTCTTCGCGGTCACAATTCCTCCGCCGACTTGCCGCGTAGCGATGCAACAGCTTCCTTGTTCTTCAATTTCCTAAGCGCGTCGAAAGTCGCTTTGACGACGTTGTGCGGGTTCGTGGTGCCAATAGATTTCGTCAGCACGTTTTGCACCCCTGCCGAGGTCATGACAGCACGAACCGCTCCACCCGCAATCACGCCTGTGCCTTCCGGAGCGGGCTTGAGCAGCACCATGCCAGAACCAAATCGGCCGAGCACCGTGTGAGGAATGGTAGTTTGCGTGAGATTCACCCGGAAAAGATTCTTCTTGGCCGATTCAATTCCCTTGCGGATAGCCTGTGGAACTTCTTTCGCCTTGCCGGAGCCAAATCCGACCACGGCGGCGGTGGGATCTCCAACCACAACCAGGGCGGCAAAGGACAGATTCTTGCCTCCTTTGACAACCTTGGTAACGCGATTGATCGCGACGACCTGATCCTTAAGCTGGTAAGAACCGGAATCGAGTTTCCTTGCTACTGTTGGCATCATGAACCCATTTCAGAATTGCGTAATTTGGTAATCGAGCAATTCAGGACCACGCGATTTCCAATCACCCAATTTCCAAATTTCTCAATGACTTAATTTCTTAAAACTGCAGTCCCGCCTCGCGTGCGGCATCCGCTAGCGCTTTCACACGCCCGTGATAGATATATCCGCCGCGGTCAAAGACGACCTTCGTAACGCCCTTGGCCTTGGCGCGTTCAGCGATCGCTTTGCCGACTTCCTTTGCCGAGGCAACGTTGCCCCCGGTAGGCCGCTCGCCTTTTTTCCCCTCTGCCGAATTGGCAGAGACGATGGTTGCACCTTTCAGATCGTCGATTATCTGAACGTAGATATGGTTCAGCGAGCGGTAAACGTTCAGCCTCGGCCGCTCCGCAGTGCCGAGCAGTTTCTTGCGGATACGTTCGTGCACGTGCCGCCGGTTTGTATTCTTTGATGTTTGGGTCAGCATTTTTAAAAGCTCTTATTTCGCTCCCGTCTTTCCGACTTTCTTCTTCAACCGCTCGCCGGCATAGCGCACACCCTTGTTCTTGTAGGGATCGGGAGGGCGCAAGCCTCGCATCTCGGCGGCAACCTGGCCGACTTTCTGCCGGTCGATTCCGCTCACCGTCAATTTCGTCTGCTTGGGATCAATCGCAACATCAACTCCTGAGGGCAGCGGATATTCGATCGGGTGCGAAAACCCGAGATTGAAGACCACCATGCCTTTTCCCTTCAGCTCAGCGCGGTAGCCGATGCCGACGATCTCCAGTTCTCGTGTCCAACCTTTTGTCACACCTTCAACCGCGTTATTTACCAGGGCGCGGGCCAGGCCGTGCACAGCAGCTTGCGAATCATCCTCGCGGATCGCAACCAAGTGCCCGTCCTGCTGCTCCATGCGAATGCCTGGCGGCAACTGGGTATCCAGCTTGCCCTTCGGACCCTGGACGCCAACCACGCTGTCTTCAATCCTTACCGTGACTCCCTTCGGAACCGGGATCGGCTTTTTTCCTATTCGTGACATAGTTCAACCTTCAGCTTCCGTCGCCGTCGCTCTTGCTGATAGCTGACGGCTGAAAGCTGGCCCTCTACCAAATCTCGCAAAGCACCTCACCGCCCACGCCCTGCTTGCGCGCCTGGCGCCCGGTCATGACGCCGCGAGGTGTGGTCAGAATGTTGATGCCAAGTCCACCGAGCACCCGCGGAATCTCGCTGCGCCGTACGTAAACCCGGCAACCAGGACGGGACACGCGTTCCACGTTGGAGATGGCGGCCTCGTTGTTACTGCCATATTTCAGGTAAATTCGAAGGACTTTGTGTCCGTCCTCTTCCGCGCCCTTGAAGTTAGAGATGTATCCCTCCTCTTTGAGGATGCGAGCGATCTCCAGCTTCAGCTTGGAAGCGGGAATATCCACCTTCTGGTGGCGCGACTGAATCGCATTGCGGATTCGCGCCAGCATGTCTGCGACCGGATCGGTCAACCTCATCGTTTTGCTTCTCCTCAGCGCACTCCACCCTTGGGAAAGGTGAAGTGCCTATTCACCCGGTTTACCAGGACGACTTCGAAACGCCCGGAATTTCCCCGCGCAAGGCCAGCCCGCGGAAACACAAGCGGCAGATGCCGAACTTGCGGATATACGCCCGCGGCCGTCCGCACAATTTGCAGCGGTTATGCTGGCGGGTGGAAAATTTTGGTTTCTTTGCGTCCTTGACTCGCTTTGCTGTAGTGGCCAAATTTGCTCCTGGCTCAATGATTCAATGATTCAATTTCATGCCCTAAACGGCATTCCCAGATGCCGCAGCAGGGCTCGCGCCTGATCGTCCGAGCGCGCCGTAGTCACAATCGTGACGTTCATGCCTTTCAACTTATCCACCTTCGCATAGTCGATCTCCGGGAAAATCAACTGGTCGTGCAAACCAAGGGTGTAGTTTCCTCGCCCATCGAACGATTTGGTCGAAACTCCGCGAAAGTCGCGGACACGTGGCAGCGCCACATTGACCAGTCGGTCAAAAAATTCATACATGCGGTCGCCACGCAAGGTGACCATGGCTCCAATGGACTGTCCCTCGCGAACCTTGAAGGCAGCGATGGACTTCTTGGCACGGGTGATCACCGGCTTTTGTCCGGTGATCAGGCCTAGTTCGTTGCTGGCCGGGTCGAGCACCTTGGCATTCTGGGTGGCTTCGCCCACACCCATGTTGACGACAATCTTGTGCAGGTGAGGCACCGCCATCGGATTCTTGAAATCGAATTCCTTCATCAGCACCGGCGCAATCTCCTGGCGAAAGCGAGCCTTCAGCCGTGGAGTCTCCTTCGCGCTGTGCCGCGCCGCCTCCGGCGCGCGCGCCGGCTCTGGTGCCTGGCCCTTCTTGTCTTTTTTCTCTTTTGCCATGTTCAATTCAAGTTGTGATCTGGTAATCGGAGAATTGAAATCCAACCCCGTTTCCGAATTACAGAATTACCCAATTACTTGTCCAAGGTCGCTCCGCATTGCCGGCAGACGCGCACCTTCCTTTCGCCCTGAACTTCATGACCGATGCGCACCGGGCGCTTGCATCCAGCACAAACCAGGGCCACGTTGGAAAGGGAAATCCGGCTCTCCTGTTCCGCAATGCCGCCTTTCACATTGCGCTGTGGATTGGGACGCACGTGCTTTTTCACCACCATGACGTGTTCCACCAAGACCTTGCCATCGTTGGGAAACACGCGCAGCACGCGTCCTTCTTTGCCCTTATCGCGCCCCGTGATCACTTTCACGGTGTCGTTGCGCCGGATATCCACCCGTTTATGTGCAGTCGTTGCAGTCGCCATTTTTCAAGCCCATGGTCGTACGTCGACGCCTACAGAACTTCTGGCGCCAACGAAACAATCTTCAAGAACTTCTTCTCACGCAGCTCCCGCGCTACTGGCCCGAAAACGCGGGTTCCTACCGGCTCGCCCGCTTCATTGATCAGAACCGCAGCGTTCTGGTCAAAGCGGATGTACGTTCCGTCCCGCCGGCGATGTTCCTTGCGCGTGCGTACGATCACCGCCTTTACCACTTTTCCCTTTTGCACCTGCCCGTCCGGAGCCGCTTCCTTAACGCTGGCCGTGACCACGTCGCCCAGACTGGCGCGCAGGCCGGTGGCTCCGCCCAGCGGAAGAATCATTTGCAGACGGCGCGCGCCGGAATTGTCGGCGACTTCAAGCATGCTGCGCATCATCACGGTCATGATTGCTTCTCCCGTACGCCCGCCTACTGCGTTTCGGCAGCCGCCGTTTCAGGCAGCAAAGCCGCGCGCTGCACCACTTCTTTCAGGCGCCAGCGCTTCAGCTTGGAAAGTGGCCGCGTCTCTTCCAGTCGAACAAAGTCTCCTACGTGAGCCTGATTTTTTTCGTCATGCGCATAGAACTTTTTCGCCTTGGAAACTACCCGCCCATAAAACGGGTGTGCCTTCTTGCGCACCACCTGCACGACGATGGTCTTCTGCATCCGGCTGGATACGACTTTGCCGATAATTTCCTTGCGCCTTCCAGTGCGCTCGGCGGCGCTGCCCTGCTGTGCATTTGTCTCGGGCATTACTTCTTCTCCCTGGCCGCGGCTAGCTCGCGCTCGCGGGCAATTGTCTTCACACGCGCAATGTCCTTGCGCAAACCGCGCATCTTCTTCAAGCTCTCCGTCTGCCCCATATTGAGCTGGAACTTCAGCTTGAAAAGCTGATCATTGAGTTCGCGCTCCTGATGGCTCAACTCATCGTCGGTCAAATTACGGACTTTTTCTGCTTTCATATCCGGCTCTCAGTGTGTCCCATCGCGCTTCACCAGCGTAGTGCGCAGCGGCAACTTGTGCGAAGCCAGGCGCAACGCTTCGGCTGCGTCCTGCGGCGTAACTCCTTCCATCTCGAATAAAATCTTCCCCGGCCGCACCACCGCAACCCAGTGATCGGGAGCGCCCTTGCCTTTTCCCATGCGGGTTTCAGCCGGCTTCTTGGTGACCGGCTTGTCGGGAAACAGCCGCAGCCAAATCTTTCCGCCGCGCTTGATGAAGCGAGTCATGGCCACGCGGCTGGCTTCAATCTGCCGGTCGGTGATCCAGCCCGGCTCCAGCACCTTTAACCCGAAATCTCCAAAGGCAAGCTCGCTGCCGCGCCACGCCTTACCGATCATGCGGCCGCGTTGCTGCTTGCGGTACTTCACTTTTTTCGGCATCAACATAAATCAGCTCTCAGCTAAAAAGCTCCCGTGCTTATACCCGGCTGCTGCTCACGCTTTTTCTGCGGCAGAATTTCGCCTCGGTAAATCCAGCACTTCACACCAATCACACCATACGTGGTTTTGGCCTCGGAGAATCCGTATTCGATGTCCGCCCGCAAGGTATGCAGGGGCAGGCGTCCTTGCAGGTACCACTCGGAGCGGGCGATTTCATTGCCATTCAGCCGTCCACTCACACGGACCTTGATTCCCTTGCAACCGAAGCGCAAGGCAGAATCTACCGCTTTGCGCATGGCGCGCCGGAATCCTACGCGTTTTTCCAGCTGCAACGCGATTGATTCGGAAACCAATTGCGCGTCCAGCTCCGGCTTGTGCACTTCCTGGATATCGATGTATACCTCGCGCGAAGTGCGCTTCTGCACGTCCTGCTTGAGCTTGTCGATCTCCGCGCCTTTGCGTCCAATGATGATTCCCGGCCGCGCCGTGCGGATGATGACTCGCAGCTTGTTCCCCGGACGCTCGACTTCTATCGAGCTCACGCCCGCCGACTTCAGCTTGTCCTTAAGCTCATTCTTCAGCTTGACGTCTTCGAGCAGCAGCTTGTCGTAGTCCCGCTCCACAAACCAGCGCGACTTCCACGGCTTGGTGTAGCCGAGTCTGAATCCGTATGGATGAACCTTCTGTCCCATCGTTGCTCCTAATCTCTATTCGGTCCTCACGCCACCGAGACCTGACATCTAAGAACCGAGAACTGCTATTTCGCTCCAACCTTCCGCTGCCGCGGAATACGGCCCCGGCGTTTCGTTTTCGCAGCCTTGCTCCCGCTCTCTTCTCCAACTACCGTCGCCACAGCTTCCCCATTCTTGCCACGCTCAGCCAGAACCAGCTCAATATGCGAGATGCGCCTCACATAGCGATAGGCGCGTCCCATAGGCGCCGGACGAATTCGTTTCATCCGCGGCCCATCATTAGCAACCGCGTGCTTCACGTAGAGCTGATCTACATCAACATCGACACCCTTCTCCGAGCTCAGATAGTTGGCATTTTCAATTGCCGACCGCAGCAGTTTTTCGACCGTCGCCGACACTCGCTTCTTGGTGAAAGCCAGCGTGTTGAGCGCGTCTTCCACTTTGCGTCCTTTGATCAGGTTCAGCACCAACCGGGCCTTCTGCGGCGAGACGCGCATGAACCGGGCTTGAGCTCGAAATTCCATTCGGTCTCCTATGACTTCGGTGCCGGTGCGGCCGGAGCTGCTGGAGCCGCGGCTCCCGCGGCCGGCACGGGCGCTCCCGGACCTCCGGGCACTCCCGCTGGCTTGACTGCCGCTTCAGTGGCCGCCCTCATCGAGTGTCCTTTGAACTGGCGAGTGAAGCTGAATTCGCCAAGCTTGTGTCCCACCATGTTCTCGGTGATATACACCGGAATGAATTTCTTTCCGTTGTGCACCGCGATAGTGTGGCCAACGAACTCAGGAATGATCGTCGAGCGCCGCGACCAGGTGCGCAGCACTTTTTTCTCATTGCGCGAGTTCATGCCTTCGACCCGCTGCTGCAGGAATCCATCGACAAACGGCCCTTTTTTAGTTGAACGTGCCATAAATCAGCTCTCCGCAAAAATAACGGCTATTTCCCTCTCCGGCTTACGATGAATGCGTCCGTGCGCTTGTTATTGCGCGTCTTGTACCCGCGTGTCGGCTGGCCCCAGGGGGTTACTGGATGCCTGCCCCCGGAAGTTTTGCCTTCGCCGCCGCCATGTGGGTGATCCACCGGATTCATGGATACGCCACGGTTCACCGGGCGCCGTCCCAGCCAGCGCATCTTTCCCGCCTTGCCAATGGTGACGTTTTCGTGATCGGTATTGCCGACCTGCCCGATCGTCGCCATACAATCCTGCGCAACTTTGCGCGTTTCACCGGAGGGAAGCTTCACCAGCGCGTAATCGCCTTCTTTAGCCACCAATTGCGCCGCCCCACCGGCCGAGCGCACCATCTGCGCGCCCTTTCCGGGACGCAACTCGATGTTGTGAATCGTAGTGCCGGGCGGGATATTGCGCAGCGGCAGGGCGTTGCCTACAAGAATGTCGGCTTCAGACCCGCTTACTATCTTTTGACCCACTTTAAGCCCATCCGGTTGCAAAATGTAGCGCTTCTCACCGTCGGCATAGGCGATCAGCGCAATGCGCGCCGAGCGGTTGGGATCGTATTCAATCGATGCCACTGTGGCCGGAATTCCGGTCTTGTCGCGCTTGAAATCGACGATACGCAGCTTGCGCTTGTGCCCGCCGCCACGGTGCCACATGGTGGTATCGCCGGAGTTGCGCCGTCCGCCAGTGCGTTGCTTGGGCTCAAGCAGGGGCTTGTAGGGCCGCGTGCTGGTAATGTCGTCATTGACTAGCGTGGTACGAAATCGCAGCGTCTGTGTGGTCGGTCTGTAAGTTTTGATTGCCATAAAAAGCAGCCTTTTAGCTATTAGCCTTTGGCGGTTCGCTTTTTGCTGCCCCTGTCTACAGCTTTACTTGCCAACGGCGAACGGCTAAGGGCCAACGGCTGTCTACAAATTCTGCGCGTATTCCGGCATCTTCTCGCCGGACCTCAGGCGCACATACGCTTTCTTCCAATCCGGACGGTAGCCGGCAAACTTTCCCCTCCGCCGCTCCTTGCCCGGATAATTTGCCGTGCGCACTGAAGAAACTTTCACCTTAAAAATCGTCTGCACCGCCTCTTTAATTTCGGTCTTGCTGGCCTTGCTCGCCACCCGGAACACCAGCGTGTTCTGGTTCTCCTTGATTGCAAGCCCCTTTTCGGTGATTACCGGACGGCGAATGATCTGATACGCGGATTTCATCAGGCCACCTCCGCCGCTTTTTCATGTCGGGTCCGGCGCCGAGGAGAGGCGGTCGATTTCTTCGCGCCCGCGCCCTCTGCTGCCCGGCGCTGCCGCTTCGACACTGAGTTCTGCAAGGAAAGCTGCAGCTTCTCGATTGCCGGTTGAGTAAAGATCGCGCGGTCGTATCGCAGCAGGTGATAGGGATGCACCTGGTTCGCCGGTACCAGTTCGATGCCATCGAGATTGCGCGAACTAAGCTCCAGATTGCGGTTCCCATTATTCGCCGATTCCACAAGCAGCGCGGTCGAGTCCACCTTCAGATTGTCCAGCGCCTGGCGAAACTGCTTCGTCTTCGGTTCCTTTACGTCAAATGCACTCACCACGATCAGTTTGCCATCGGTAAATTTGGCTGCCAGCGCGGACCGCAACGCGCCCAGCAACTTCTTTCGTGGGAAGGCGTACTCATAAGAGCGCGGCTGCGGACCGTGCACCGTGCCTCCGTGCCGCCACAGTGGCGAGCGGATTGAGCCTACGCGGGCACGCCCCGTGCCTTTTTGCCGCCAAAGCTTTTTTCCCGAACCCGAAACCAGCTTGCGATTCTTGGTCGCGTGAGTGCCGGCGCGCTGAGCGGCGCGATACTGCTTCACCGCTTCCCACAGCAGATCTTCGTTCACCGCGCCGAAAACCTCGTCGGCGAGTTCCAGTGTGCCCACTTTTTTGCCACTCAAATCGTGAATATCAATCGTTGCCATTGCGATTCTCTCTGGCCACTGACCACTGGTCTATGCTTTCTTCGCCGCCCTCTTCGCCGCCTTCAGCGGATCGATCGTGCTTGCGCCGGCAAATCCTCGGCGCTCCCGTGGCGGCTTCTTGGCTTTGGTGATCACCAAATAGCCTCCATTTGGCCCGGGTACGCTGCCTTCTACCACCAACAGGTTCTCGTCTTTATCCACGCCGATCACCCGCAGGTTGCGAGCTGTCACCCGAGCATTTCCCATGTGTCCCGACATGCGCATGCCTTTGAACACGCGCGAGGGAAACGCAGACGAGCCAATCGAGCCGGTAATCTGAAACATCGAACCATGCGATTTCGGGCCGCCGCCAAAATGGTGACGCTTGACCACGCCCTGAAACCCGCGCCCTTTGCTCACGCCCACAATGTCCACGAACTTCTCGCCATCGAAAATATCCACCAGCACACGGTCACCCGCCTTCACGGCGCCGTCGCTCTGAGTTTTTTCTTCAACTTCGATCGGCACTTCGCGGAGAAATTTGACCGGCGGCAAATTGTGCTTCGCCAGATGTCCGCGCGCGGGCTTGGTCAGCCGCGACTCCTTTACGAATTCCACCAACCCAATCTGGGCCGCAGCGTAGCCGTCTTTCGCTTCTGACTTGTGCTGCGTGATCACGCAGGGCCCCGCCTGCAACACCGTCGCCGGATGTACGTCGCCCTTGTCGTCAAACAGCTGCGTCATGCCGACCTTCTTGCCTAGAATTCCTGCTACTTTTGCCATGATGCTTCTCTTTACTTGTGCTCTTTACCGAAGGCTTTAATCTCCACATCGACGCCGGCCGGCAAATCCAGCTTCATCAGCGCGTCTACCGTTTGTGGCGTTGGATCCAGAATATCGAGCAAGCGCTTATGCGTGCGGATTTCGAACTGCTCGCGCGACTTCTTATCCACGTGCGGCGAACGCAACACACAATATTTATTCTTCATCGTGGGCAGCGGAATCGGCCCTGCGATCTGCGCCCCGGTGCGCTTGGCCGTCTCCACAATCTCACCCGTGGATTGGTCCAGAATGCGATAGTCGTACGCCTTCAGTCGAATGCGAATTTTCTCGTTTCCTATCACGTTTGCTCTCTATCCCCTCCCGGCTTTCCGGAAGGAAAGAACTGGAGGCACCTACGCGGCCTCGAGCCACGCAGCCGAAATCCCGAGCACCGCGAGGGATCTCGAGCCCTCTTGCTGACGGACTCCTACTGCACAATCTCCGAAATCGTGCCTGCTCCCACCGTGTGCCCGCCCTCGCGGATGGCAAAACGCAATCCCTTCTCCATCGCCACCGGCGTGATCAGCTCAATCACCAGCTGCACGTTGTCTCCCGGCATCACCATC
>Ga0075425_100000442_pt1 | contig 38594 bp, 31 predicted proteins | sample SoiMethybrSBSTD4_FD_75300 | JGI IMG/M metagenome (GOLD analysis project Ga0075425, IMG submission 75300) | Bulk soil microbial communities from a Populus tree surrounding site in Tennessee, USA - Soil MetaG P. TD hybrid SBSTD4 | ecosystem: Environmental > Terrestrial > Soil > Tree plantation... | reverse complement strand
GTCGTCCCCTTCGGCAAAAACGTCATTGGCGCAAATCAATTGCAAGCCCGATTTGTGGCACGCTTGACACAAATTCTGCGAGAAAAGTCCTAAAATCAGGCAAGAACAAACGGTAGGCGGCGGGGCGGGTTCATTGGTAAGCTCGCGTCAAAAACCCGCCCACAGGCGACTCAATCCCGGCGATTGTACTCCCATGATTCGGGAAGGTTATCAAACTTTTGGCGGCATGTTTTTCAGGTCGTCAGCAGACAGCGTTAGTGGTGCAGCAACATCGCCTGTAATCTGCAACTCAAACGGTATTTCGTGCAGGCCGGGCAGCTCGCAGGCCGAGGGATAGAGTTGAGCGGTAGCGGCAACCAGCAAGCGGGTTCTCACGCTAGTCCTTTTCGAGCATGACTTCGGTGGCCTTGATGACAGCCTTGACGGTGTCGCCGACTTTAAGCTTCATCTCTTCGGCACTGCGTCTAGTGATGACGCTTTCAATCAGGTCGGTTCCCACTCGGATGGCGACGTGGGCCATAACTCCGCCCAGTTGAAGTTCTTCGATTTTGCCGGTGAGTTTGTTGCGTGCTGATAGTGTCATAGGCGGGAAACGTAGCACGGGATAAGCTGTCATCGCAAGGAATCCAAAGTCTGGCAAGGTGCGCACGGTGTATCATTCGTGGATGCGTAAAAGAAAAGCACAGCGCGCCCATCGGTATTTTCGAGTCGTAATCACGTATTCGGATGGCGAAACTTCCGGCAACAGAGTTTTCAAGGATGAGTCCAAGGCTGAAAACTGGGCAGCGCGGCAGAAGAGATCAGTGACCGTAAAGAGCGCGAGGCTCGAACCGTTCGTGCGCGATACATACGCAGGAAACAGGGTGCGGAAAGGTCCAAAGATGTAGAAGGCGCAGTCCTACCACCGCAACCCGAATCGTTTCGCGCAGTCATCGCAAAACACTTCCGCGTCCGCCTCCCGACGATATAGGTTCAGCGAGATAGCTTCCCCGCAGGCGAAACTCGCAGCATGGCCGCCGGGCGTATTAAGCTGAGTCACTTTCCTTCGTGAGTACATCTGGCGCGGCATCTGCGTAATAGGGTAACTTCGTACCGGAGGATTCATGGACTTACTAGCGGCAATCAAGCGTGAAGAGCGAAAGCTCGAAAAAGAGTTAGCCAAATTGCAGGGCAAGATAAGTAGCGTCCGTGCCGCAGCAAAGGCACTCGGGAGTTCAGCGGTCCGAGAAACCAAACAAGTTAAGCAGCGCGTATTGTCTGCGGCCGGGAGAGCGAAGATCTCAAAGGCAGCAAAAGCTCGGTGGGCGAAGATTCGGGCACAAGCTAAGAAATCCGTGAGTTAGCCCGCGCTCCCGGCCTAGAAGGCCTCTCGTTTCAAAATGTTGCCACCCTGAAAACTGGTTGTCTCCGGCTCTTGATGCAAGTTCGAGAACTCGCGAAATCGTCGGAAGATCACTTGCAAGCAATGCCGCATCGGTTGGCGACACCCGATCCTCGAAACCCTTTCCTGAGAAGATAGCCGGTGGAGTAGCTGGCATCTTGTGTATGCTGCATGCAGAAAAGGGATATTTGCAAAACAATCCGTGCTCGACGCTCCATGCCCAACAAAAAAATATTTCCTGTCGTTCTATTAGGTCTCATCGCAGCCAATTGTATGGACCACCGGCTAGAGGCACTGGCGCCGTCGCCTCGGCAAACAACCGCGGAGAAACCTCAGCCGACCCACGAACAGAGATTGCGGGGAGAGTATGGCCGATATCGAGCGAATAACGATCTGCTTTACTATCACCTAGACATCCGGGTCGATCCGGACAGGAAGTTCATTTCGGGTAAAAACACAATCCGCTTCAAGATGCTTCAGGATGACACGCGAATCCAACTCGACCTGCATTCGGCGCTCAACATCGACAAGGTTCTCTTTCGCGATACGCCGTTGAAGTACGAGCGCGATTCCGGCACTGTCTTTGTGGACTTTCCGCAAACCCTGGATGCCGGGCAAACCTACTCCATCGATTTTTATTACTCGGGCTATCCACCCGAATCGGGGCGATTCGGCAGTATTGCCTTCAAAAAAGATCCAGCGGGCCGGACTTGGATCAATACAGCGTGTGAAGAGCTTGGCGCAAGCATGTGGTGGCCGAACAAAGATCAATGGCGCGATGAAGTAGACAGCATGGAAATCAGCGTTGCCGTTCCCAGCGATCTTGTCGATGTTTCGAATGGAAAATTTCTCGGTAAGACAAACCTCGGCGACGGCTATACGCGCTGGGATTGGCTCGTACAATATCCCATCAACAATTACGACGTTTCGCTAAACATAGGAAAATACGAACACTTCTCCGATCATCTAGGTGATTTAGCGCTCGACTACTACGCATTGCCGGAAGATTTGGACAAAGCAAAGAAACAGTTCGAGCAGGCAAAGACGATGCTAGAGGCTTACCAGCATTATTTCGGCGAATATCCATTCAAGAAGGATGGCTACAAACTGATCGAAGTTCCTTACTCCGGCATGGAACACCAAAGCGCGGTGACTTACGGCAATCATTTCGCCAACGGCTATCTCGAACGCGATTGGACAGGCGTCGGCATCAGCCTGCGCTTTGACTTCATCATTATTCACGAAAGTGGTCACGAGTGGTTTGGGAATGCCGTCAGCGCCGCCGATCGATCCGACATGTGGATTCACGAGGGTTGGACGACTTATCTCGAAAGCCTTTACGTCGAATACCGCTGGGGCAAGGAAGATGCTCTGAAGTACACGAATGGCTACAAAGCAAAAGTCAAAAATGAGGTGCCTATTATTGGGCAACGCGGAGTGAATGCGACGCCGCCTCCAGACCAATACTTTAAGGGCACGCTGTTTTTAAACACGCTTCGCAGCGTCATTGATGACGATAGCAAGTGGTTTGCGCTAATCCACGATCTCTTTCAGAAGTTCAAATATCAGAACATCATGACCGAAGATATCGTGACGTTTTTCAACGAGCGTACAGGAATGAATTTAACGCCGATCTTCAATCAATACCTAAGACATAACGCCATTCCGACTCTAGAGTTGAAGCTAGATGAACGACAACACACGATTTCATATCGCTGGCTGGCCGACGAGCCGACATTTGCGATGCCGGTACGCATCGCCACGCACCAACATTGGCAACTTATCTTTCCCACGACCGAATGGCAAAAACTGTCTACAGAGACGGAAAAAGTTGACATACGGGTTGCAACCGATCTGTACTTTGTCAACGTCGCGAGCGATTGATTGCCTTATTTTCAGGCGCTCCGCTCGGTGCTAGCCCTAAAACGCGTCGCCATAACCAACTCCAGACTTCAGGCTAAGCTTTGCGACCAGGAGATACTTCTTTATCTTCCCTTTTGTTTTTCATCGTGATTACGGTGGGGAACCTCAGGAGCTTATGGTGGTGATCGTCCTGCTTCCAATACGAAGCAACATTCATTCGCAAAAACGTCGCCGCATTTAGTACGTGAACATCCTCGTTGTGACCCCCCTTGCAAGGGCGGTACATGGAGGGCTATCGAATGGGGTCTTGTTCACAGCTTCCTCGCATCCAGATGGAATCGACATGAATGAAGAAACTCTACCGCCTCGTGGGGGCGGCCGGAATGTCCTTTAGAGCATTTGGCGTGACTGTAGGCGTTCGCGTGAATGACGCCAGAACGCTCGCATGCTTAGACCACAGTCTTCCCCCTGGGTCCCGTCCCCACGCCGCGCCCCGCGTCAACCGCCTGTATTCGTTTTACCTGAATCGAAGGGAGCAACGCCGCGGGCTTCGACAATTTCATACGTTGTATTGCGACCATCTGATTCTTCATCGCTCGGAGAACGAGGCCGATCTATATGAGGAATTCGAAAAAGACGTCGATTCGTACGTCGCCTCGACTTCCAGCACGAGACTCTTCGTTCACGCGGGAGTTGTAGCGTGGAATGGAAGAGCCATCATAATTCCGGGTCGCAGCTACAGCGGGAAGACCACTCTGGTAGCTGAGTTCCTTCGTAGAGGCGGCACCTACTACTCGGACGAATTCGCGGTCTTCGATCGAAGGGGCTTCGTGCATCCATTCAGCCGTCCGCTCGGACTCCGAATGAATTCAACTGACAAACAGATCAGAAAACCAGCAAGCGAGTTTGGGAGCGCGGCTGGTTTATTACCACTTCCGGTTGCCCTTGTGATTCTGACTGAGTACAAGAAATCTGCTTCATGGAATCCGCAGCCGATTTCAGCCGGAAGGGGGGTGCTTGGGCTGCTCGCGAACTCTCTCTCGGCTCGCGCGAATCCAAAACGGGCGTTTGAAATCCTGACGAGAGCGACTGAGAAATCGTGCATCTTGCACGGTGCGCGAGGCGAGGCAAAGGAAGTGGTTCGGTCGGTTGAAAAGAAATTTGGGATCAGGTCGCTGTGCTATCAGGAAAATAACCTTCGACTGGGATGAAATATCCATGACCAACCAGATCAATCCGCTGAAACCGAAGCGCATCGAGGCTCTGACGCGCGAGTTCCATGACGAATTGCTGGTCTATGACGGAGAGAAACACAAGGCTCATTGTCTGAACAAAACGGCCGCCGTCGTCTGGCTGGAGTGCCGCGGTGATGCCACGGTGCCGGAAATCGCCAAAAAACTGGAAGGCTATTTCCACAGTAGCGATGACACACTAGTTCGACTGTCCGTCGCCAAGCTACGGAAGGCTGGCTTACTCGAAAAGACTGAGGCTGTTCTCGATGGCCGCGAGTCGCTGAATCGGCGCGATGTCTTGAAGCGGATTCGATTGATGGCGGTTGTAGCGCTCCCGCTCGTCACTACGATGTTGGTTCCATTACCCGCCGCCGCAGCGTCGTGCTTTCCGCTTTTGCATACCTGCAGCAGCGGCGTGCAATGCTGTTCGGGGCGTTGTGGTCTCTCGGGGCTAAGACTTGTTTGCCTTCCATAGTGGGACTGGATGCTTCCGCGGATGGCGAATCGGGGCCGAGTTTGAGTGTGGACTTAGGGGGGCGCTCGCTGACCGATCTGGTGATTTTCCACTCTTTTGCACAGGCAAGCGGATTGAGAGCCAACGGCCGTCCATATCTATTCCGCCATGGGAGCCACACTGCCTACAAATTTGAACCGGGTGGTGATCGACGAACCTCGCACAGGGGGCAAGCCAAACGCGGCAGCTAGCAATGTTTTGCGTCCAAGAGTTGTCTCGAGAGTATCTGCGGTCTCTCTTTTTCTCTGTATCTAAAAGCGTAAAGTATGTAAATTACCTGAAATAAAACGGCCAAAATGCAGCATTCAAAGCTGTTTTTGTGGCCCATTTACGCCCACTGTCAGGCCACCGTCCACGTCGGTTGCTTCGCATAGGAAGCATGGCGGCGCCACTACCGTCTTCAGCCCCGAATCGACGTAAGGTTCCGATGTTAATTACGCCCCGAAAAAGGCGGACGCACGACGCGTTCCTTCGGCGCGAATAATGGATTCTTGCGAAAATTCGTCGACGTGCATTCATGCCTGGTGAACCTGGAGTGGACCCTTCGCTTTTGCGCCGAGAGCATGCTACGCAAGTCCGGCTCTTGCGCCGCATCGAACGGCGTGAATGGTGGCTCTGGGCTACAGCTGTCGCAATCACCCTGCTTTTGACGGGCGGCATCCTCTCGTTCCTGCCGGTCTTCTCGCGGTCAGTCGATGTTCCTCAACCGATATTTACCATTCAGAACGCGATGTGGGGCCTGGTTTGCCTGGTCCTGCTTTTCGATCTCTACACCATTTATCAACAGCTACAGATTCATCGCATTCGCCGTCGTCTTTTTGAACGCGAAGAGTTGTTTCGTCTCATCAGCGAAAACGCCGCGGACATGATCGCCGTGGTGGACATGGAGGGGAATCGTATTTACAACAGCCTCTCCTACGAGCGGGTTCTCGGGTACAGCCCTGAGGAGTTGAAGTCCTCGTCGTCTTTTGAGCAGATCCATCCTGAAGACCGTGAAAACGTCAGGAAGGCAGCGTCCGAGGCCCGGCGTACCGGAATCGGAAAGACTCTTGAATATCGAATTCGACGCAAGGACGGTACTTGGTGCTTCCTTGAGTCCACATCGAGTGTCATCCACACTCCGAGCGGTGTCCCGGAGAAAATGATCATCATCAATCGCGACATTACCGCGCGGAAGGAAGCAGCCGAATCCATTCGTTCATCGGAAGCAGCTTTCCGCTCCATGGTGGAGGACGCGCCGTACGGAATCGTACGTACCGATTCCCAAGGCAAGCTGATCAGCGCGAATCCCGCCTTCGAGAGAATGCTGGCCTATGAACACCCCGCCGAGTTACTGCGGGCGAACCTCGCGACGGACATATTTGTCGATTCCGCCGAATTTTCAAAACTTCGCCAACGACTCGAAGCGACGGGCGAGCTGAAAGACGCGCAGATCGAACTCCGCCGCAAGGATGCGAACCTGATTACCGTCAGGTGCAGCGGCCGTCTCGGCAAGGAAGCTCACCGGAGCCAGCCCTGCTTCGATTTGTTTGCAGAAGACGTGACGGAGAAGCGGATTCTGGAACGGCAGCTGCAGATGGCCGGGAAAATGGAGGCCATAGGCCGCCTTTCCGGGGGAATCGCGCACGACTTCAACAATCTTCTCGGCGTAATGATCGGGTACAGCCAACTCTTCAGGCGAAAACTCGATCCGCAAAGCCCTCTCCTTGAATACGCCGATGAAATTCAAAAGGCGGGGCAGCGCGCCGCATCGCTCACACGACAGCTCCTGGCTTTCAGTCGTCAGCAGATCCTTACGCCCGCTGTTCTGAATCTGAATGATCTGGTAGTGGACATGGAACGCATGCTGCCGCGGCTCCTGGGCGAAGATATTACGGTGAGCACGTCGTTGTTTCCCGAACTGGCGATGGTTAAAGCAGATCAGAGCCAAATCGAACAGGTGATCATGAATCTGGCCGTCAACGCCCGTGACGCCATGCCCACTGGAGGCAAACTCCGCATTGAGACCGCAAATGTGAAATTGGATCAGGCTTACGTTCGGCATCATCCTGGTGCCAAGCCCGGCGACTACGTTATGTTGACCGTAGTCGATTCCGGGACAGGCATCGACCAGGAAACGCTGCCGCATATTTTTGAGCCATTCTTTACGACCAAAGAAGTTGGCAAGGGAACGGGGCTGGGGCTGGCGACTGTATACGGCGTCGTGAAGCAAAGTGGCGGGTATATCTGGGTCAAAAGCGAGTCGGGAGAAGGTGCCGAGTTCCAGATCTACTTGCCGCAGGTACACGAAGAGCTAGCGACAGCTCCGAGCCCCGAATTCACTGGGAGTTTGGAGGGAACCGAAACCATCTTGCTCGTCGAAGATGCGGACTCGCTTCGAAAATTGACCCAGGCATTTCTGCAATCCCATGGATTTCGAGTTTTGGTGGCGCAAGATGGGGACGAAGCGATCCGACTCGAAAGGCAGCACTCTGGCGAGATTCGCCTCCTCCTCACCGACGTAATCATGCCCGGAATGAACGGGCGCGCTCTCGCGGAAACACTCCAACCGCGCCACCCTGAAATGCGAGTTCTCTATATATCCGGCTATACAGACAGTTTCATTGCCGGGCACGGCGTACTCGACCCAGGTAAGGCGCTGTTAAACAAACCGTTCACCGAGGAAAATCTCATTAAGAAAGTCAGAGAAGTACTGGACGCGGAAGCGGTGGGAGCTTTAGTCCGAAACTCCAGTTACCCACGGACGCGAGACAATGCAAAACAATAGTCGGAATAATGCTGCTCCAATCATCCTGGTTGTCGATGATGAAGCGCTATGGCTTCCCGCTGGTGCTAAAGTCTGGAAGCTGGGTCCTGGCTTGACGTTTGTTTTGCTTCCCGCCAACACTTCGAAAAATCCAAGCCTGCAGTTTGCGCAGTAAATTTCAGTGCTGTCCGACGTTCGCCCCTGTGACAGAGGACGTCCCTTGCGGCCTTTGCGTCATCCCCGCCTTCGCAACTTCAATGCGATTGCGGCCCCGGCGCTTGGCTGAATATAGAGCGGCGTCCGCCGATGCCAGGATGTCTTCGAGTGTCCTCGACGCTGCGCTGCCTTCAATTCCGGCTATGCCGAAGCTGGCGGTCGCCCGGAGCTCGCAGCCGCTGAACGCGAAAGTCGATTCCTCCAATTGCGACCTCAAGCGTTCCACCGCCGTCAACACCCCTTCCCGATCGCTGTGTGTATAAATGAGCACGAACTCTTCGCCGCCGAACCGGCCACAGATCTCGCTAGACCTGCAGTTGTTTTTCAAGATTCGGGAAAATTTGCTCAACACCGCGTCGCCCGCCGCATGTCCGAAGACGTCGTTCACGCTCTTGAATCGGTCCAGGTCGGCCATGACCACCCAAAATGGGAATCCGTGCCTGGATGCGCTTTCAAACTCACGCGCCGCCCAGTCCTGGACCGCACGGCGGTTGGGCAAACCTGTGAGCTCGTCAGTGAGCGCCAGCTGCTCCAAGAGGTTGTTTTTGACCTCAATCTGACGTTGCAGCTCTTTGGTCCTGAGGCCAACTCGCACCCGGGCCAATAGTTCCTGATCGTGAAACGGCTTAGTGACGTAATCGTCGGCGCCGGCGTCGAGTCCTTCGACGACGCTCTCCTTGTCGGTGCTTCCCGTGAGCATCACGATATAGGGCATCAACTTCAAGCGCATCGATCGCAGCTTTCGACAAAATTCGGGTCCGGTCAAGTCCGGCATAATTCGGTCGAGAATTACAATGTCAGGCCGGTGTTCTGCAAACAGTTGCAAAGCCTGGCGGCCCGTCGAAGCAACGATCATGTCGAAAGGCATAGCACATAGCGCGTGCTCGACGATCTTGCGATACACCGGTGAATCGTCCGCGATCATTACCTTGAATCTCGCAGGTGCCGCGAGCCTGGGCGCCATCGTCGGGCTCTCTTCACGCATCTTTCGGCTGCTTGCGAATGCCATCGCCGTCCCGATATTGATCGTCTCCGCTTCTAACATTGCTGCCCTCCCGCCGCACCGCGGCTTGCTTCGATGCTTGCAATACTGCAAGCGGTCTTCCTTTGCGCCAATCTACCCTATCATCAATGTTTAGAGTGACTTAGCGGTGTTTTAGGCTTCGAGCGGGTAGCCGGCCCTTCCTTAAAGTGTGCCTCGAGAACAGACAGCTGATCGGATTCGAGCCAGTCCTCCCTTCGCAGAACGTCTTCCAGAACACCCTGTATTTGACCACTCGCTTGATTTCCTTGCACTTGCGCGCCGGCAGAGTAGGCAAAGCGCTTGGCGATAGAGTTGCCTGCAGGTTAGTCGGTTGAAGATCCGCTTACTCCAGGAGACAGAATGACGGCGCCGAAAAACGCAGGGAGAATCCAGTCAGGGTCCCGAAATCTCACGCTTGGAGAGGCGCATCCGCAGAAGCAGCCGCTTGGCCAGTCCCGCAAGATAGGTCGAACGAGAAAGTCCGCGCTGCTCCTCGTCGACAACAATGCGCAAACCGCAAGAGTGCTGGCGCTTCGCTTGAAACTCGCTGGTTTCCGGTCTTCGACCGCATGTGACGCCATGCAGGCGTTCGCGTCCCTGAACCACGGCCAATGGGATGTCGTCCTTGCGGACTTGCGGACCTGCAGACTCTCCGGAATCGACTTCATTCGCAAGACGCGCAGCAGCCACCCTTTTGTCGCGATCATTTTATTAGTCGGGCAGAACGAGACTCCCGAGGCGGTACAAGCCATGAAGGAAGGTGCCGACGATTGTCTGGTTAAGCCCCTCGAAGCGAAGGACCTATTGCGGTGCATCCGGCGGGCGATGGAACGGAGACGAGTCCAGAGCGACCCCGCTGAGGACGCTTCGCTGTCACAATCCTCAACCATAAAACCTCTCTCACCAGAGCTCGCGTTACAAAGCAACGACGCTTACGAACATTTGCTGCTCGCACTCGGCACGGCGCTCGATCTCCGGGATAGTCGCACCGCAGGACACTCCCGACGGGTGTGTACCTATTCGCTCGAGATTGCGCAGCGCATTTGTTGCAGCCAGGACGAACTCAAGTTGCTCCGCCAGGGCGCCTTGCTGCACGATATCGGAAAGCTGGCCATCCCGGAGGCTATTCTCTGGAAGCCCGGCCCCCTAACTGCTGACGAATGGACCGTCATGAAGACCCATGTCGAAGCGGGCTACGAGATGCTGAGAAGCCTCCCACTGTTGAGCCCGGTGGCAGAGTTGATTCTCGCCCACCATGAGCGCTACGACGGAACCGGTTATCCGGGAGGGCTAAAGGGAGACGAAATACCGCTTTGCGCGCGAATCTTCGCCGTGGCGGACGCCTTTGATGCCATGACTACGGTTCGCCCCTACCAGGACTCCATACCTGTCGCATTAGCCGTGGAAGAGATCCGGCGCAACGCCGGAAAGTCGTTCGATCGCAAAGTCGTGGAGGCCTTTCTGGCTATCCCGCTCGAGACTCTCGATTTTGTGCACCAGGTCTATCACACGGAGGTGGACGCGCCTGAAATCACGTCGCTTCCGTTTCACTCGTTCGATAAATCGCTCTCTGCGGCCAACTCGCTGTCTGCGAGAATGCGGTAAAGCTTAGCCCGACTTATCCCCAACAACTCGGCTGCCCGCACCTTGTTTCCATTCACGCTCTCGAGCACTCGAAGAGTGTATGTTTTTTCTATCTTTTCGAGAGTGCCTTCAGGCTGTTCTTCTTCGATTTGTAATGGCTGCTTCAACTGAATACTTTCCGGCAGGTCGCCGACATCGATGCTTTCTCCCTCCGCCATCATGCAGGCACCGCCAAGGACATTTTCGAGTTCGCGCACGTTACCCGGCCATGAATGGCGAGCCAGAACTGCCTGCGCGCGGCGCGTCAGCCCGCGCACCGGCTTGCTGTACTGCTGGGCGAATTTCTCCAAGAAATAGCGCTCCAGCAAGGGCAGATCCTCCTTCCGCTGCGAGAGCGAGGGCAGCTTTATGGAGACCATGGAAAGGCGGTAGAAAAGGTCTTCGCGGAAGCGCTGTTCGTTTACCATCGACCGTAAGTCGCGATGCGTTGCCGCCATCACTCTTACGTCCACTCGTCGTACTGCGGGCGAGCCTACCCGCTGGATCTCCTGGTTTTGCAATACTCGAAGCAGTTTGGCTTGCGCGGGAAGGGAAAGTTCTCCGACTTCGTCAAGCAGTACTGTCCCTCCGTTGGCCGCCTCGAATACTCCTAGGCGATCCTGGATGGCTCCGGTGAATGCCCCTTTGACGTGACCGAATAATTCGCTTTCCATCAGCGTCTCAACCAGAGCCGAACAATTGCAAGTTACCAAGGGACCCGACGAGACCGGGCTTAATCTATGAAGTGCGCGAGCCACCAACTCTTTACCCGTACCGGTCTCGCCCGTGACCAGAACCGTTCGATAGTGAGCCGCGATTCGCCGTATTCGGTGAAATACCTCAATCATTAGCGGACTGCGGCCCACCATTCCGGCGAACTGGCAGTTTTCTACGAGTTCGTTTTCCAATTCCAGGCAACGCCGGCGCGCGCGAAGATCGGTTAATAGGGATTCTACCCGCTCTTGCAGTCTTTCCACGGAGACCGGTTTCGTCAAATAGTCCGAAGCACCCTTTTGTATCGCTTCGACCGCGGAGTCCGTGCTATAGCATCCGGTCAGCAGGACCACTTCCGTCGCCGGATCAAACGCCACGATCTGCTCGAGAAGTTCCATTCCGCTGACGTCTGGCATCAAAAGGTCAATGATCACCAGTTGGGGACGAAGACGCTGGACAAGCAAGAGACCTTCACGCGCCTCTCCCGCTGTTGAGACCGCAACGTCATCCTGCGACAGCACATTCGCAACGAATTTGAGGTGCTGCTGATCATCGTCGATCAACACGATCCGGAGAGTTGGCTCAGTCTGAGGACTCATCGTTTCACGTTCCTACACAGAGTTTATCGGCAGCGTTTTCGCAAAGCTGGCTCAGGCAATTCGTGTGGTTAGCGAAGGATGAAAATTTAAACTTGGATACCGAAAGTAATGCGTGAAGGTAAATCAAGCCGACCGATCACTCTTGGCTTGCCTGTTTCTGAAGTTGCCTGAAGATCGCGCGCAGCTCCAAATAAGCTGATATCCCGCCGAGAGCGACAAAAGCGGATCCGCCGATCAGTTGCACAGTCAGTTCAGCGCGCGGTTCTGATGCAGCCAGCGCGCCGTACAAGAGGAACCCGCCAAGGCCCAAGAACACCAAGATGGACAAGAGTTCCAAGAAAACGTATTCGAAACGGATCACGACGCGCTCGTCAAGGGAAAGAGCTCTTTGGCAGATTCCAGTTCCTTTCCCTCAAAGCGTTTGAAGCTGGGAGGCGTGTAATGCCTCTTCATGGCCGCTCCGCAAGTGCACTTCGGAGCCGAAATCCCAGATTCAGTTTCATTCCTCAATACGGTTTCGATCCGGCAATCCGGATTGGTGCAGATCCACTCTTGTTTGAGCATTGCCCTGGTCCTTTGCTAGTGGTCTTTCACTGGGCTCGACTCTGCCGCGCAAGAAATAATTCTGGCCTCCGATCGCCGTCTCGACCGGATTTCCTGCCTCCTGCTTCGCATGCGAAGCAAGCCGGTTTCACTAATTACCCCTTCGATTAACTGTGTCAGTTTGTATCTAGCCCAAAACCGTATACAATCTCGCGACACGTCGCCGCGTCTATGCGAATCGCCGATTCGTCAAATTCAGGCAATAGCCTTAAGGAGCTTCGCCTCCGGCTAGGCATAACCGTGCGCGAGGTCGAAGATCAAAGCCAGCGCATTGCCGACGTGCAGGGCAATCCAGAATTCTTTGTTTCCAACAATTGGCTCACCAGGCTGGAGAATACAAGCGCCGTCCCCAGCATTCATAAACTTTTCAGTCTTAGCGCCATCTACAGGGTGCGCATTACGGAGCTTCTTCCGATTTTCGGTATCGATACGGCGCTGCTTCAGAAATATGAAGTCGAAAACGCGCCTGTTCACACGCAGCTCCTGACGCTAGACGAGTCTAATCCGGAAAAACGGGTTACCTTTCCCGTGCGGTTCGACGCTGGCTTTCGCGTAGAGGATACGAACTTACTTTCGCGAATGGTCCAGGTTTGGGGCGAGATTCCCATCTCCCTGATTGAGAACCTGGACATTCAAAAAGGGCTCTATGGATACGTTGGTCTGCATGACTACACCATGTATCCGTTGCTGCGCCCGGGTAGCTTTGTCTTTATCGATGACACCCTGAGGGAGGTTCTTCACGGCGAATGGAGGAACGAGCTCGAGCGGCCAATCTATTTCATTGAATTTCGCAACGGGTACGCTTGCTGCTGGTGCGAGAGAAAAGGGGGCGATCTGTTGCTGATTCCACACCCGCTCTCGACGCGTCCCCACCAAATCTACCCTTCCAACGAAGCGGATATTATCGGCCGGGTGACGGCGATCGCAACCCGAATTGTTGGGCCGGGTCCGGGCGATCCCGCTTCCAGGATTCTGCCACAATTGCCAAGGCGGCGCTAAGATTCGAAAGGAAGATCTTAACGATCAGAGGGTCGTCCTGCGACGGCACCAGGATTCGATACGCTTGCAGGTCGGTCCATAGCTTCAACAATTCCTCAGGACTGTCGGATTCGAAACGGACGTATTGTTGGACCTCATCTGTTAAAGCCTCAAGCGACCTGAGCGCTAAGCTCAAGAAGACTTCTCGATGTGCCGTAGCCAGCACACGTTCCGCAACAGGCATGCTGTAGCGGAACGACAGCCCGTCGTGTTCATAGCGTCCGGTGTTGTAATTGCGAGTCGAAGCTAAATAAACGAGCCTGGCAAAGTCGCCTTGAAGCCTGCCGAGCGTTCGAGTACGCAGGTCTTGCAAAGCGACGTCGAAAGTTTCAGAGATGGGTAGGCTGGTCATTATTTCTTTGCCGCGAAGTACAGCGGTCAACTCCTCGGTCTTGCAGACGAAGTTCTTTGCGCCCAAGGAACCTCAGTCAAGGCGCGAAGCCTCTCACAAAGTTCGTACGCGCGTGCAACCGTGCCTCGCAGTGCGACAGGACCCCGCAACCACAGAAGCCCGGCCAGAAGCGCACAACTCAACTGGAATGCCAAATAATTGATGGCCACTTTGCCCTCCAGCATGGGTTCAAGACTCTGGAAGCTTCTGGCATAGGCCAAATGATGATGCATGGCGCTTTTCGCTCTGATGCGGATCAAAGTCAGCCAACAGAACGCCATCTCCCGACGTTGCTTCAAAAAGGATCGTCGTATTTGGTTCGGAACGCGGTGCCTTAGAAAATTCCAGTCTTCGTCCCCAAATATCCGCTCGACCACCTGGTCTGCTTCTTCGAAACTGGCGAATCGGGCTATCGCTTCGCGGCTAGAATCGAATGGTAAATCCTTCGCTTTCGGCTCCGAATGCCAAAGCATGCGCGCTAGCACGACGATGAGCAGGATTCCGAGAGCAATAAGGATAAGCATTCCAGTCACGAGCGCGTCGCCTTACCCAGAAACGCGCGAGCCTGAAGGACTCTCTTTCTGGTGATTAGAGCAAGCAATCTGTAGTTTTTCTCAATGCGGGGACGCACATCTACCGCAGTGACAGGCTCGTACTTCCACAGAAACGCAGACCAGATCAGCAAAGTGAGAATGTAGCAAAGTGGCTGTGCGGAAACCCAAGCTCTTTGAAAGCTCTCACCGAGCGACGAACGAAGCGTGAGCGTGATGACGCTGGTTCCGATGAAAATGCCATAGCCGGCGAACATTCCCTTGGCATTTCGCCCGATTGGAATCTTGTAATATGCGGCCAGCGCTGCGAGCACTAAAAGAGACACCGCTTGCATCACTCGCAGGTTGCGCTCAAGCTCAATTACCGTGCCGGAGGACAACAATTGACCACGCCAGGCGTCCGCCAGATTCGCAGAGAAGGTCATTACTATTACGACGGTGAGCACGTTGCGGGCCATCCGATTTGCTCCCGGATAGGGTCCAAGTATCAGGCCGAAAATCCCCCATGTAACGCCTACGCCGAGGGCCACACTGAACAATTCGCCCCACCAATAGATCCAACCGTAATCGTTGAATCGAAGAAAATAAACACCCATAAAGAGCACGTCCTGAATCAGCACGCAGCCGACATAAGCCGAAAAAGCTCTGTACTTCGTGAACCAGCCTGTTTGGATACCGCGCGCCAAGATCAGAGCTTCAAGCAGCGGGCCTAAGAGCCACAGCAATAGCGCGTAGAAATTCATGAATTGGCCCATCAAGTGTTTTGAATCCTAACACGGAAGGGGAAGGCTCAGAAGTCTTCCCCCCTCGTTTTGGGTGCTTAAGCCACGCTGGCAACGCTCGCGAGCCACGGCGGTGGCGGCGGGTGAGTGCCATCAGCCCGCAGTACCTGCGCTCCCTCGAAGTCATTTGCTTTAGGAGTAGGAGGAGGGGGATGAGTGCCATCCGCCAAAGTGAGCGCCGAACCTCCCACCGACGCCTTCGTCGGCGTCGGCTGGAACGTTGTCAAGCACGAGACGAACAACAACAGCACCACGGTAAAGCACACTTCTCTTTTCAGATACATGTATTGCCTCCAGTGCGCGGGACTTAAGTCCCGCCAGCGGTCTCAGGTTAAGAAAACAAGGAGAGAGCCGCCCCGGAGGGACACTCTTTGCTTCGCAAGCGAAGCAGGGAGCTGGCGTTTACGCAGTTGTATCGATGCGTGATGATTCACGGACGCCTTGGCGGCGCGGAGAAGGTGCGAACTCCCGGCACGTGAATTACGTGCTAGACGACTGGGAAACTAGGTCCGCCCAGGAGGCGGTTCGTCGGGCACGAGTAGGCTCTTGCAAAAGCGGAGAGCCCGCCAGGGTCGCGTCTCGAGCTGGTTCGAGAGACTTGGTGTCAGACCTCCGGGGGCTAATTTGTCCAACCGGGACCGCGCAGCGCGCGTCCCGCGTTTACACCCGTGAGGGAGCCGTGCTCGAATTCAACTCGCCCATTCACTAGAACTGTGTCGATCCCTTCAGAGAGTTTTGTGGACTCTGTGTACGTAGCCCGATCGATGATTGTCGCCGGATCGAATATGGTGATGTCTGCAAAATAACCGACTTGAATCTGACCGCGGCCGGCCAAATGCTGGCGTTGCGCCGGCATGGAGGTGATCTTTCGGATCGCTTCCGTCAGGGGCATCAGCTTTTCATCGCGTACGTAGTGACCGAGAAAACGAGGCATGGAGCCGAACGCGCGAGGGTGGCTTTGCGGTTCATACAACGGACCATCGAGCGGCGACTCGCTTGCATCAAGGCCAATGGAAGTCCAGGGCTGCTTCAGGCCGTAAATCAAATCTTCTTCGCTGGCCATAAAGTAGAGCGCCCCGGTTTGCGCATTGTCTTTGAGAATAAAATCAAATAGGGCTTCGAGTTCTTCTTTGTTCTCCGATTTGGCCATCTCTGCGACCGTTTTGCCGTTGTACTGTTTCAGTTCCGGATTCACCACGCCCGCAATCAGAATTCCAGCTCCGCCGCCGCAATCAAAAAATAGATTTTCCCATTCGGCGTGATCGGTCGCCATCTCCAGCTTGATTCGCGCGCGGACGCTTGAGTCCTTGAGGCGCTCGAGCAGTTTTGCACCACCGCCATCGGCGACCCAGGGCGGAAGCGCCGACGCCAGCGCGGTGCCGCCCGCCACATACGGATATTGATTGGCGCGGATGTCCAAGCCGGAGGCCCTGGCTGCCTGGATTTTTTCGACGATCTTCACCATGGATCCCCAGCGTGGCTTGCCGCTAACTTTAAGATGGAAAATTTCAACGGGCACGCCGGCTTCGCGGCCGATTCGAATGGCTTCGTCAACGGCGGCCATTTCCGAAGCGCCTTCACTTCGCATGTGGGTGGCATATAGACCCCCGAAGCGCGCCGCGATCTTCGCCAGCTCGATGAGCTCCTCCGTTTTCGCATAGTGGCCCGGCGGATAGATCAAAGCGGTCGAAATTCCGAAAGCGCCGTCTCTCATCGCTTGTTCGACAAGAGCCTTCATTTGTTCGAGCTCTACCGGAGTCGGCAAACGGTCGTCATCGCCGATGACCGCCTCACGAACCTGTGCCGCGCCGACATAGGTTCCTATGTTCAGAGGAGTGCCCTGCTTTTCCAGCCGCCGGAAATACCCATCAAGCGTTGTCCAGTCCACCTTTAGCTTGTAGTGGTCAAGCACCGGTTTCATCGGAGAAATCGTTCTTTCGTTTTGTGGGGCGATCGAACCACCCTCGCCGGTAATTTCAGTCGTGATTCCTTGCGACAACTTGCTCAGAGCTCGGTTGTCGATCAGCAGCGCCATCTCAGATTGACCCAGCGTGTCGATAAATCCGGGCGCTACTATCTTTCCCGCAGCGTCGATGGTCTTCTTTGCCGTTGCGTTGGTCAGTTTGCCGATCGCTAAAATCCGATCGCCGCGGATTCCCACGTCGGCGAAAAACCAGGGATTGCCCGTGCCGTCGAGAATCTTTCCGTTCTTAATGACCACATCGAAGGACGGGGGTACAGAGGACTGCTGTGAGAGCGAAAGCGACGTGCCAATGAATGCAAGGACGATCGTTATGACAAACCGCAATACCAAGACACGGTACTTGCGTGCTGGGACTTGGGCCGTACGCGTGGCGCTTCGACGTTCCACGAATCACCTGCCTTGCTTGGATCAAGCGGTCAGAACCGAAGTCTGACTCTTTGTCGAAAAACTTTGTGACCGTACCGCGAGTGCTTCTATAAGGTTACGCCGGACTTCATAGCCAATCCCCGCGGCCGTTGGGACTCGAATTGTCCCTTTCTGGCTGACTTCGACGGCGGGCTCGATGATGTCCTCATCCCAATAGCGGCCGCTCGCGGAAACGTCGCCAGGTAGAGTAAATCCCGGGAGGGTAGACACGGCGATGTTATGCGCGCGTCCTATCCCAGATTCGAGCATTCCCCCACACCACACCGGTATGTTGCGGTCCTTGCAGACGCTCTGGAGCCGTCGCGCTTCGGAGTGTCCGCCGACGCGGCCGACTTTGATATTGATGATCCGGCAAGCATTCAGTTCGATTGCCGCCACCGCATGTCTGGTGTTGTGAATGCATTCATCGAGACAAATCGGCGATTTGATCCGGGGTTGCAACTTTGCATGAGCATAGATGTCGTCCCATGCGAGCGGCTGCTCCATCATGAGGAGATCAAAATCGTCGAACGCTGCAAGCTGCTCGGCGTCATCGAGGCGGTAAGCGGAATTCGCATCGACAGAGAGAAGAATGTTTGGGAACTCTCTGCGGACCGCCTTCACAAAGTCGTAGTCTTTTCCCGGCTTGATCTTGAGTTTGATTCGTTGGTATCCGCTGCGGAGTTCTTGCTCCACCCTGGCCAACAGTGATTGTGGAGTCTCGCGAATGCCCAGTGAGACACCACAGTCTATTTCTTGCTTCGCGCCCCCGAGAAGACGAGAAAGCGGAAGGCCGGCAAGTTTGGCTTCCGCATCCCAAAGAGCATTTTCGACTCCGCTCTTGGCCATTTCGTGGCCGCGGATGTGGGCGACGAGCTCGGGAAAATCTAAGGCATGGGCAAGTGTTCTACCCTGGAGAAGGGGCCCAACAAAAGTCGAAAGGACGAGCCACGCGGTATCGGTGGTTTCGGCGTTGTAGCCCGGCGTTTCGCCAGCGGTGACCTCGCCCCATCCGCTGACGCCGTCCGCCACGACTTCCACCAGTAGGATCCTGCGATTCTGCACCGTTCCGAAGCTGGTTTCGAACGGCGCTTTCAGCCGCATATGAATTTCACGAAGTATGATGGATTCGATCTTCATACAGTCCTAATGTCTAACCCTCTTTCAAGACGTTCGCATAGACGCGATTCCGGGACAGACCGGCGTCTCCTAGAAATGAACGCTAAAATTCATTAGTTTCCAGTTGAGCAGGAACCACACAAGGCTCATGCACGAAAGCGCCAGAGCAACGGAGTGTAATTTTGCCCAGATCCAGTTGTTGGGGGCGCGCCAACTTCGCAGCGCATTCCACAAAACGAAAATGGTGCCAAGGAGGCAGAGCAGGCCGAGGAATCCGAAAAGGATGATCCAGCCCGGCAGGGAGTTTAGGGCAGCGATGTCGTCCGCGGCGGATATCGCGGAAACCCAGCCGACGAACAAACCCAGGAAGAGTATACAAACCAGGCGAACGAGCAATCTCTGACGACGCGCAGCAGGCGTCAGTTCGAGGGGATGAGCATAGTGTTTGCGGAGCAGCGCGCCAACCGGCCAGAGTAAGACCGTCAAGGCGACGATGCTCAGTCCGAAGGTTAAAAGAGCGTAGTTGAAGTACTTATTCTCCGAGAGACCGACCCGCTGGAAGATGAATACCGGAATCTCGACTTGAAACTGCCAGTTGCCATCGGCATCTTTCTTGAACGCGACTTCATCCTGGCCGTGTACTTCGCGATAGAGGAATGGTTGGACTTCCTGGAATTTGCGAAGCTCGTCGTTGGGACCTTTCAGAGGATCAAGACTAATTGTGCCGTCGGCATTCGGTAGGACTTTCATTTGTCCCAGCAAGGAAAACAGCTTCAAGAAGGAAGAGTCGGCTCGGCGGCTGACTTTGTACAGGCCGGCGATGGCGGCTGCGTCAGCCTTCGCATTCTCGATCTTCGCCGCAGCTGGCGGATCATGAGGAAAATAGCGGTCGAGAAACTTATCAAACAGAATTCCGCGTCCACTGACTTCTCCCCGGCCAGCACTATTGTAGGACACAAACAAACCCACGTTCTCTGCAAGGATCAGATGCAGGTCGCTGTGAAAATACTCAGTGTCTCCGCCATGACCTATGATTCGCTGCCCGTTGCGCGACTCCTCGTAGAATCCGAGTGCCATACCGTTGAGACGATCGTCCGATCCAAACGTTCGCGAGTGCATGAGCTTTGCGGTTTCCGGACGAAGAATCTGCTTGTCTCCAAATTTACCGTCCTGTAAGTGCGTGATCATGAAGTTGGCCATGTCCCGCGCCGTGGTCGAGACGCTGCCCGCGGGAAATGCTTCGACAAATTCAAAAGACTTGGGCTTGTCGGAAGCCTTTCGATATCCCTGTGACATCAAGGGCTGGAGTTCAGCGGGGAGCGGCTGAAGAAACGTAGTCCGCTTCATTTCGAGAGGGGCCAAGATATTTTCTGCAACGTACTGTTCGAACGGCTTTCCCGACACGCGTTGCACAATGTATCCGGCGAGAGTTGTCGCGTAATTCGAATAAGCGGGTACGACGAAAGGCGGAAAAATCCGCTTGGGCAGATGCTGCTTCAAATATTGGTCGAGAGGCGTCAAGTGCTGCGCATCGGCCACAAAAAGATCACGCGCCGTCTCTTCGAACCCGGCGGTGTGCGTCATGATGTCGCGTAGCGTAACGGGTTTGCCAAAGGTCGGTGGGATTTGGAAATCGATATAGCTATTCACGTCCTTGTCGAGGTCGAGTTTCCCCTGTTCTGCCAGCTGCATCACCGAGGTCCAAGTGAATAGTTTCGAGATCGAGCCGGGGCGAAACAGAGTGGCGTCAGCCGTAACCGGCTGGCGCTTTTCCAAGTCCGCATAGCCATAGCCTTTCGCCAAGAGCAGTTTTCCGTCTTTCACTACTGAAATTACGGCGCCAGCGATGTTCTCGCGCTCGAGTTGTGCGGGCATCATTCCATCGAGGAACGCCTCTAGATCGCTTGCCGTAAGCTCATGGCGCGTTTCGGGAGCCGGCATTTCCTTTGCTATCTCGCCGGGCTTCGCACTGGGAGTCGGAGGTTTTGCGGGACCTTGCGACCAACCTACTGCGCCGAAACACAGTCCACACAAGACTATTGCGAGCGCCGCTGCGCAGACCGATCGATAAAAGCGCAATCCGGTCGTACCGACCACGATCTTCGCCATCTTTCGCCTCCTTGAGATCTTTCGCGTGAAACGAGCCATTTCCGAAATTTGGTTTCCGCGGCTCGCCTACTTCTTTTTCGCGTGGAACACGCCGTTGGGCTGATGAAACACTACTTCGCTCACCGTTCCGGATGCCGCTTTCTGAAACTCCACGCTGAAGCCGAGCAAATTCTTGACGTCGAAGGCTAGACCTTTGCCGGGGACGAGCTCGTATACCGGCTGGCCCGGCACGGTGAGGTGAAGTTTTCCGCCGACCAGCGAGATGCTGACAGTTTTGTCGTTCAACGCATAGTCGCCGACCAAGGTCTGCAAGACTTCGGCGGCGATTTTCTCTGGCACCCGCGTGAACACGATGTCTTCGCCAAGGGCGGGTTCCAACGCAGCTGCGACTCGGTCAATGTCGCCCTTTTTGTTCATGTAGAACTGAAACTGTTCCCCGGCCGCGACGCTTTCCGGCTCCTCGGGAACTTGAAAAAGGTCGTAGTGATAGTGCGCAAGCGGATACGGACCGAGTTTGTTGACGCTCAGCTCCAGAGACTCGCCTTTAGTCAGGACCTTGATGACGCCATAGCCGGCGTTCTCATATTCGCCCGCATAGTCGGCAAGAGCATGCGAGGGATGCGTGCCGGCCTTACGATCAGTGGGTTTGCTTTTCTTCGCTTCATCCTCTTCCTTTTTGGCTTTCGCGTCGAGTTCCTTGTAACGATCGAACCAGGGCAACGCATCAAGCCCGAGCAGGCGGTCATAGACGTTGTATGCCAGCACCTCGGGCGTGTGGCCGTGAGGCAAATTCGTGAGCACAACGACGCCCATGTGGTCGTCTGGAAGCATGGAGAGCAGCGCGTAAAAGCCGTCGATGCCGCCGTTATGCCATACGAGATTGTGCCCACGATACGAAGTTACAACCCAAGCGAGCCCGTAGCTGAAGTGTCCGAGTCCCGGCAAGCTCAGCGCCGGCGGCGGATCGGGAATGGCGGTCTGAGGACCGTGCATCTCGCGGAGATTGCTCTCTGAGACAATCTGCTTGCCGGCGTACTTTCCATCGCCGAGCTGTAGAGTGAGGTAGTGCGACATCTCATCGACGCTCGAGTTGATCGAACCAGCAGGGCCGATGGCGTCGATGTTGTGATAGGGCACTTTGCCGACGGCCTCTTGCTTCAGCTCATAGCCCAGGGCGCGATCGTTCGATTTTTCCAGGTCTTCGATAGAAAGGTTCGAATGCGTCATGTTCAGAGGCCCGAAAATCTTCTGCCGGATGCAACCTTCCCAGCCCAGACCGGAAACTTTTCCGTCGAGATAGCCCATGGTCATGATGGTGAAATTGTTGTACTGATAGGCGCTCCGGAAGCTTTTGTTCAACTTTAGATAGCGCTCGCGGTTGAGCAGATCCTCACGGGTGAAATCGGACGAATACCACGCGAGATCGTGTCTCGGGAGTCCGGTCCGATGGGAGAAAAGATCGCGCGCGGTGGCACGCTCGGTCGCGACAGGATCGCTCATCTGGAATTGCGGCAGGTACGTGCGAATCGGTTCATCCCAGTCGACTTTCCCTTCGTCCTTCAAGATTGCAAAAGCAAGAGATGTGAAGGATTTGGTGATCGAGCCGATGGGAAACTGCGTTTCCGTGCTGACAGGAAGCTTGTTCTCCACGTCGCGGTATCCGTAGCCCTTGGCGTAAATGACTTTGCCGTCCTGAACGACGGCAATGGCCATGCCTGGAACTTTCCACTCCTTCATGGCTCGATCGGCAAGCGCGTCCAAGCCTTCGAGCTTCGCGCCGGGACTTTTTACGGCCAGCTCCGCAGCACGAGTAACCGGACTGTTTCTCGCAGCGCGGGGCCCCGCGGCGCGGCCAGCAGGCGACTGCTGCCCGCTGACGACTTGCCCTGCCGCAAGGCTCAGCGCCGCACACAACGCTACCCTCCAAGATCTCCCCATCCCGCCCCCTTTGGCATGATTCGTCGTGCGTCTGCCAGACTAAAATTCGATGCGAAGCCCGACCTGACCTTCTCGCCCTGGCAGCCTCTGCGTTACCCTCCCGAAGGGAACGGCTGAGGGGTCAGGTGGATCGGTATTTTCGTTAGTTTGCACGGCCGCCGGATTCCCGTTATTGAAGATGTTAAAAAATTCGAACAGCCCCTGTAGCCTTACACGCTCGCCGAACTTGAAGGACTTCGCGATACGAACATCGGTATTGAAGAACATCGGCGCTCGAAATTGATTTCGCGCCGTCTTCAGATCACGGCCGCCATAGTTGCCGTTCCCGTCCTGATCAACGGGAACCAGAGCGACTTGGGCGTAGGGGAAACCGCTCTGAGCTCGCATGATGCCACTCAGCTCAATCTTCCAAGGCAGCGTCACGAGCCCATGAAATTCGAAAGTATTTCTCAGAGCAAGGTCCGAGGGGCCATTGTCCAAGTCCGCCCCGTTGTAGAACTTGCCGGCAACCGGTACGTAGTTGCCGTTGCAGGCAACAAACGAGCTTGTGACATTCGTCGCTCCGCCTGTACAGCCAGGACCCCCTGGGTCCGTTACCACCGTCGGCACGCCACGGAAGCTGTCCGTCGGATAGCAGGTTCCTGTCAAGGTGGAATCGAGCCCAGAGCACAAGGCGTTGTCATGTTCCGACACAAAAGTGTAGCTAGCTCCAAACGTAAACCCACGCGTAGGCCGCTTGTTGAGTGAGAACACCGCTGCGTCGTAGGTTCCCGAATACCAAGGACCAAAGCCGTTCACGAAAGTGTCGACAAAGCTGTTGTCGACCCTGGCCGCAAACGGTACGTTCGTTACGCGTACTCCTAAAATATTCTTGATTGCTTTGTGGTGATAATCCCCGGCAATGGCCACGTCGTTCCCGATTTGCCGTTGCACACCGATAGTAAATCCGCGCGTATACGGAGTCGAAAAACTAGGATCGAGGGTCACAGGAAAATTCGCCGGAGAGATAATCGGATACGCGAGAGCCCCAAAGGCACCCCAAAAGAGGAAGTTGGGCCCCTGTCCGATGGCTCCGCTCGCTGCGTCCAGCCACTGCTGCGAATTCATTCCGGAAAGCTGTTCGATATTACTGGCATTGACCACCGTGTTTGTAGGAATCGGAGCGTGCCCGGGAGCGACGACGTTGTTGAGGTGATCCACGCCATAGATCGGCATGGGTCCATACGGGCAGGTAGCGCCCGACGCCGCGAGCTGGGCATCCGTTTGCGTTGGTGACAAGCAAAGGCCGAAAAGCGCCGGCGCGATTGTCGGCACCCCGTAAAACAGCCTCGGATAGGAAAACGGCTGCAAACTGCGCAGGTCAGCACCGCCAAATGCCGGGACATCACGTGCGATTCCGAGGCGGAAATGATCGTAAAAGTACCCCCAACTTCCCCTCACAACCGTCTTCGGCGTGACCGACCACGCAAAACCGAGTCTCGGGGAGAATTGCTTCTTGTCCTTGAACTCACTGTCGTAATCCCAACGTAGTCCTGCATTGATAGTCAGCTTTTGCGTAAGCTTCCAATCATCCTGGACAAACAGGCCATTGTAATTATTGCGAAGGCGTATTTTGTTCGCCTCCGGTGTTTCTCCTCCGACGGTGTAAACGGTAAAGAACCCCGAATTAATTGGGCCAAAAGTCGCATAATCGGCCAAGGTCGCGAAGAGCTGGTTCGTCAACAGGCTGGCTTCTGTCCCGTCGACTTGAGTACGCTCGAAATCCCAGCCGAACTTCAGCGTGTGTCGCGCTATCGTTTTGGCCAGGCTGGCCCCGAATATCGCGTACTGCTGATCGAGATCAGACCGAGTCGTGATCGATCCGAACGTGATCTGCGGTGTGATATCTCCGAATACTCCGCCGGTCTCATATCCGCTGAACATGTTAAAGATCGTGTAGGGCCCGGCGCCGGGATGCGCCGGGCTGATGCTGGACGGGTCGCGCCGATAGGAACCCCGCAAACTCAGCACGAACGGACTGACACTGCTCCCAAGCATCGCTGTGTCGGTAAAGCCTAGGAGCAGGCTGCGCGCCCCGTAGTTCTGCCGCGTGGACGGCAAGCTCGTGGACTGCGACAGCGGCAGTGTGTTGGCTTGATGAGAATTTGTATAGTTGAATTGTTCCGTCAAATGGTGCGCGCCCAGAACTTGATTGAGCTTCGCGAAAAAGCGTGTCTGGCGGTCCGTGCTCGGAGTGTCGTAACCGAGCTCCTGATTCCGGATGATGTCTGGAGTTGGACCCGGGAACTGAAAGTTCAGCTGCCTCCTTTCGTGAATTCCCTCGCCTGACGCAAACCAGAAAAACTTGTCGCGGATAACCGGACCGCCGAGCGCGAGGCTGTAGTCCCAACGGATTAAATAAGGCGCATCGCTGGCCGCTGTATTGGAACTGTCGAACGCATTGTTTCGGTGGAATCCCGAGGCGAGGCCATGAATTTCGTTTGTTCCAGACTTGGTAATTACATTCACGATGCCGCCCGAGGCGTGACCGAACTCTGCAGTGTAGCCGGTAGTCAGCACCTGAAACTCCGCAATTGTTTCCTGGTTGAATTGCGCCGCGGCGCCTCCACTCACTTCGTTGCGGTTGGGCAGCCCGTCAATCAAGAAACTCGTGTTTCCTCCACGCTCACCTAAGACAGCTGTTGCGTTATCACTGTTCGCATCGGCCGAGCGATTGATGTACACCCCGGGAACCAGTTGCATCAGGTCGAGGTAATTCCGGCCGTTGATCGGCATGTCTACGATCTCTCGAGGGACGATCGTCGCCCCTTGGGAAGAAGACGTCGTTTCCAGAAGTGGCAGCTCCGTGGAAACTTCTGCCACCTGCGTGATTCCGCCGACTTCTAGCTGTACGTTGAACGTCAGCGTACGGTTGAGCGTTACCTCAAGATCCTTGAAAACGCGAGTGGTGAATCCGGTCTTCGAAACGGCGATCGTATACGTCCCCGCCGGTACGGCCGGAAAGTGGTAAGCGCCGTCGCCGTCCGTGACCGTGCTACGCTTCGCCGCCGTCGCCGTCTCCTCCAGACGTAGCTCGGCACCGGCAACAGCAAGCTTTTGCGCATCTGTAACGACTCCCGTAATCGTAGAAGTCGTCTGTGTCGCCGACCGTCCGGGACACAACACCAACCCACAAATAAGTGCGAACGAGAGTTTCGCTACAAACTGAATAGTCTTCCGGGACGGCAGGGCGGCATCGCATTGCCTTGGCCCCTTCAGTCTAATAAGCATTGCCCACCTCCGATGAAGCAGCCCCATAACTCGCCGCAAACCACCCCGCCCTACTCGCGCGAGTTGCCGTCGCCTGAAGGCGGCCGGTACCACCGTCGCTCGCTACGGTCTTGCTCCTCGCTGCGTTTCAGCACTTCCAGCGAGCGAGCCGTCTGCGTGTGCGCGCACGCCACCAAAATCGCTCCAATCGCCGACATCGGCGCAACATACGATCCACTGAATGACGGGCTCGCGATGGACGCGACGTAACAGCGATCGCAAATCCTCGCTATGGGTGTGCGCTCGCTGTCCGTGATGCCGAACGTCGGCACGCCTTGCTCCTTAGCGCGGATGGCCGCCTCCACTGTGTCGCGCAGGCACTGGCCAAAACTGATGGCGATCAGCAAATCCTTCACACCGAGCAGCCGTACGCGCCGTTGCACGTTGCCGGTGCTTCCCACCGGCGCGTCCGCGGCGAAACCCAGCGTCATTAACCCGTAGGCCAGATGCCAGCTCAGGCCCGCCGCCAAATCGATCCCGATCACGAGAATCCGCCGCGCTTGCTTGATCCGCTTGGCCAAGGCAATCACTGTTTCCGGATTCAGGTTCGCCTGCAGATGCTGCAAGTTTCGCGAATCCATTTCCACGCTGTGCCGCACGCGGTCCGTCAGCGTTCGCCTCTCCTGCGATGCAGCCTTCAGGATGGTGTAGGGCGTGATGCGCGTAACGAAGTGTGAACGCAAGTCCGCGGCAAACTCCGCAAACTTGCGATAACCGAGCGCCTGAATCGCCCTTACGATCGTCGCGGCGTCGACTTCGTACTTTCTCGCCAACTCGCGCGACGACAGAAAGAAGGTGTCGTCCGGATTTTCCAGCATCGCGCGCAGCAGTTCCTTGCGGCTTGCATTCAGCCCCGACTGGGCATCGGCGAAACGTACTTCCAGTGCTGTTTGTCCGGAGGAGTCCGTTCTATGCGCAGCTCGTGAATTCAGTCGGTCGGTGTTTGCCACGTCAGCTCCGGGTACCACTGGCCAGGTTCGTAGTAAAATCCTTCGCGTAGGTTCGTACAACAATTGTTGCACGATGTCAAGTACTTGCAATATTTGTTGCATGCGCTTAGCAAAATTCGCTACGATTGCGCTACTTTGCGTCACGCGACCTGAGTTGAGAGGCAGTCGTGGGGAATGGCGGCTATCATTCGTATCAACAACCTTTAAGGAGAATGAACCAATGCGCGAGGTTCGCATCGTCGGACTTTTACTGCTTCCTTGTTTGTTCGCAATTGCGAGCTTCAATCAAGAGGCTCCGCGGACTGCTTCCAAGCCTCTTTTTGACTACAAGGAGGTTATGATTCCCGTCCGCGATGGTGTGCACCTGCAGACAGTCATCTTAGCGCCGGCGAACGCGACCGAGCCGCTGCCGATTCTTTTCCGCAGGACTCCTTACGGAGTACCGGAGAAGGCGCCGGACGAAATGCCGGCTTCCTGGAAGGAACTTGCCGCGGACGGCTATATCTTCGTCATACAAAATTTGCGCGGCCGCTTCAAATCTGAGGGCTACTTCAAGCTTTCGTCTAGAGTCGACATAAATGATCCCAAGGCGATCAACGAGACCACGGATGCCTATGACTCCGTCGAGTGGCTGGCCAAAAACGTCCCTAACAACAATGGCAAGGTTGGAATGTTCGGCGTTTCGTATGACGGTCTAACCACGGCCCTGACCCTTCTCCATCCGCATCCTGCGCTGAAAGCTATCAGCGAACAGGCTTCGCCCGTGGACCAATGGATGAATGACGATTTTCACCGCTACGGCGCCTTGCGCGAGAGTTATGCAATCGAGTATGCGGTGATGGAGCAGTCCGACAAAAACCAGAATACTCACTTCGAATTCGAAACCTTCGACACCTACGATTGGTACCTCACACTGGGTCCTCTCTCTAACGTTAACGCGAAGTATCTGCACGAGAAAATTCCCGCGTGGAACGACGCCGTCGAACACCCGGACTACGATGAATACTGGAAAAGCGAGGCTTGGATCCGCGAGCTGCACGCCTCAACTGTCCCCAACCTCAACGTTGCCGGTTTTTGGGACCAGGAAGACCCCTGGGGGCCATGGCAGATCTTTCGCCACGCGGCGGAGCACGATCCGGAGCGCACGAATTTCATCGTCGCCGGCCCGTGGTTTCATGGTCAATGGCAGACACCAAAGGGCGAATCCATCGGCATCGTTCCCTTCGGTGGGCACGAAACGGCGCGTGAGTTCCGCGAGAACATTGAAGCTCCGTTTTTCCGCTATTACCTGCACGGCTCTGGTGAAAAACCGGCATGGCAAGCAACTACGTTTCAGGCAGGCTCCAACACATGGCACACATACTCTTCCTGGCCTCCCATGGATGCCAAGCCGAAGAGCCTCTACTTTCATTCCGATGGCACTCTCTCTTTCGTGGCGCCGACGAAATCCGGCGCCGAGACCGGTTTCCGTGAATACGTTTCCGATCCCGCCAATCCAGTTCCGTACCGCTCCCGACCAATTTCGCCGACCTATCCCGGTGGCGATTGGCGTACTTGGGAGGTAGCCGACCAAAGGTTCGCCGACCATCGTCCGGACGTTTTGACCTACGTCAGTCCGCCGCTTGACCACGACGTCGTGATCACTGGCGCTGTCTCTGCCGAACTCTTTGCCTCGACGTCAGGCACCGACTCCGATTTCGTCGTGAAGTTGATCGACGTTTTTCCCGAGGACCAACAAAAACCGGACTGGAATCCAGATCAGGGCCCCAAACCTGGCCAATATGCACAATCGCTGAACGGGTACGAACTGCCGGTGGCAATGGAAGTTCGCCGCGGCCGGTACCTGACGAGCTTCGAACATCCGCAGGCGCTGACTCCGAATAAACCGGCGAAATGGGATGTGCCCCTGCGGGATCACGATTATGTCTTCCTGAAACGTCACCGCATTATGGTTCAAGTGCAATCCAGCTGGTTTCCTGTCATCGACCGCAACCCGCAAAAATTCACGAGCATTTACAAAGCGCAGGCCGGTGACTTTCGTCCGGCAACACAGCGCGTCTATTCCACGCCCGAAATGCCTTCGCGCGTGACTCTTCCGGTCATGCCTTAACCGGGTTTTCGACTGAACTCGCAAGCGCAAAGCGCGAATTCTTGCGTGGAGGTGCAATGCCCGTACAACAGAGCTCTCGTCGGCCAGTCTTGACTTACCTGGTGCTCGTTTTAGCCTTCAGTGCGGTCTTCTACTTTCTTATGTTGAAGTCGCACACAATCGGAGCGGCGGGCGGTCTCTACGTTTTGGGCATCATGTGGTGTCCGGCGCTTGCGGCTATGGCCACGCTTAAACTCATTGGTCGCAAACTCAGCGAACTCGGATGGAGCTGGCCGGCTACTCGCTATGCTTTCTGGAGCTGGGCTCTCCCACTTTTCTATGCATTCATTGCGTACGTCATCGTCTGGTCGTTTGGACTCGGAGGATTTCCCAACCACCAATTCATGGATCAACTTGTCACCCGCATGGGCCTGCCGATTTCACCGGCTGCGGCGACCACGCTTTACATACTTCTGGCTGGCAGTTTTGGCTTGGCACGTGGGCTCGCAAGCGCCCTCGGCGAGGAAATCGGCTGGCGCGGTTTTCTGGTTCCCGAACTTTTCAAGAAAGTTGGATTTACCGGCACAGCTCTGATCAGCGGAGCCGTTTGGTCCTGCTGGCATTATCCGCTTTTGATTTGGGGCGATTACAACAGCGGCACGCCGACCTCTTATGGCCTGACCTGCTTCACGGTCATGGTCGTTTCACTATCGTTTGTCTTTGCGTGGATGCGCTTGAAATCCGGCAGCTTGTGGACGGGCGCGCTTCTCCATGCCAGCCACAATCTCTACATCCAGGGCATCTTCACTCCGCTGACTCGTGATACCGGCAAAACCGCGTGGTACATCGACGAGTTCGGCGCCGTTTTGCCGCTCCTGCTATTGGGATTTGCGATCTACGCATGGAGCCAGCGCAAGGAGCTTGGCCCCTCCCCGAAGACATGACTGTGCCTTCTGGAGCTGCCGGATTCCGCTGACTCCGTTCGCACATCAGCATGGAGGCACCGGAATTGCCGAGGCTAGCAGATAAATTGTTCGCCAAGCCGAGGTCAGTGTGCCTCTTCCTGCATTTCCCGCTTTTCACGCCAGCGCTGGTATTGCTCGGACTTAAAGGGGGCCGGATCTCCTTTCCCTGCAGCCAAAAATTCCTCCGATCTAGGTTGCGCTAGACCAGATACTTACTCCTGGGCTGGAGTTTTTGGCGCCCTTCGTTCAGGTACACCTACCATTCGATCGGCACTCCGTAATGCTTGAATGCCTTGAAGGTTTTTAGTGAGAACATAGCTTCGGGGTCTCCGGCTTCGCTGCGTGCCACCACACAGCTGGTGAGTCTGGGCATTTCTTAGTAATACCAGCCGTCCGCGGGCGGACAACTCATTGCAATGCGGCTTGCAAAACTTCCCGGAGCCGCCGGCCAACAATGACGTCTTCGCCGGGCTGAAGCATCCACACGCCAACAACGATCGTATCGGGCGAACTGGGAAGGCCCGCGCTCGCAGGTCCGCCGCCGGTGGCCGGATTCAGTTCAATGCGCGGTTTGCCTTCACGAAGTTTTTGCATGACTTCGAGCCCCGTTGTGCGGATTCGCTGCGAATCATAGTTGATAACCAAGTGTGGAACATGGTTGGCGATGGGCGGGATGAATATCTTCGTCTGTACCGTGGGCACCTTGGCCACCAGGTCAGCGATCCTTTGCGCGCGCTTGTGGAATTCGGTTTCCATGGCAGCGTCATCCTGCTTTAAGAACCAGTCTACGGCTGCAACCATTCCGACAATTTCTTCCTTGGCGACCTTGAGGCCTCGGCCGACGGCGTTGGAGTTGGGCGAATTGTTGAGGCGGGCGGCCTCGATGAGATCCTTGCGCCCCAAGAGAAGGCCAGCGCACTGCGGACCGCGCATACCCTTGCCGCCTGAAAAAGCGACGAGGTCGAAACCCATCTGCGTGTAGTTCCAGAGGTTGGATATGGGCGGAACATCGGCGGCGGCATCATTGAAACAAGGGACGCCGTGCTGGTGCGCGACACGAATCCAATCTTCGCGGCTGATGGGGGCATCAACAGCATTGAAGAAATTGGTCATCACGGTTTTATCGTTAAACGCGTTCCCATATTGCTCCATGGTTTCGACTTCGACGACTTTGACGCCGCAGTTGCGCATTGCGTGATCGTATTCGTAGCGATGCGCTTTTTGGACGATGACTTCATTTTTTAGTTCGGACATGTCCGTGGGAATTCGGACGATGGCATCCTTGTTGCCGAGTGTGATGCACGCCGCAGTCCCGAGGGTTAGACCGGCTGCGGCGCCCGATGTGACGAGCGCTCCGCCGCAATGAAGTTTTTGCGCGAGATATTGGCCCGCCGCCTCGTGCAGCTCCATGAGATGGACCGGCTTTCTGGCCGCAAGTGCGACGGCGGATTGGACTTCTTCGGGCATCGTCGAGGCGGTGAGAATCGTGTAGGTGCCGGCAGCATTGATGAATGGGACTACTCCCAATTTTTCGTAGTAGTCCATGCCTTTCGTGGAACGAGGCGCCACAGCGGGAGAAGGAGCAGAGGCAGCGTACGCGCTTAAGCCACCTGCGGCGATCGCTTGCGAAGCGCTTGCGAGTAGCTTACGGCGACTCATTTTTTCGGGCATCGGTGTCCTCCTGATACAGGCAGAATGTTTTAGTGACGCGAGGGATCCTCGGCCATGGCGGGACTGGGATCGCCCTCTGACGGATTGTTGAAGTATTGGGGGCGGGCTTTTTCCCATTCGACCATACTCAAACCGGAAGGATCGTAAGCGACACGCCCGGCGCGGATCGTCATGCGAGCAACCACTTGGACATCCGCGTCCATTCTTGCCAAGCCGCAGTCGATGTAACCAAATTTTCCGTGCTGCTCCTCAAGAACGGCGATGTCCGCTTCTTTTCCAATAGAAAGGGTGCCGAGGTCTTCGCGATGAATTTCGTGAGCCGGATTGACCGTCGAACGCCGGATGAGATCGGAAAGAGGAACTCCCATGGCGCGAAGCTTCGAGATGACGTTGGTCATGCTGACAGTGCGGTAGTCGCCCGTGTGGAGGTCAGTTGAGATTGAATCCGGAACAAAGCCTTGCCTTACCGCAGGCACGGCGTTGCGAAACCAGAAGCTGCCTGCGCCGTGGCCAACATCAAAAAAAACTCCGCGGCGGCGGGCTTCCGCAAGGGCGGGATTGATCTTTCCATCTTTGAGAATGATTGGAAATTGTTGTGCAAAGACGTGCGTGTGGATATCGCCGGGCCTTGCTTTTTTCAGAATGAGGTCGGAGTAAGGGCGTTCGGGTCGCGGCCAGAAGTCATACATGACCGGAAGCTTTGCCGCCTCGGCGCAGGCGACGGCGCGATCGACGGCAGCCCAGGGTGTGTGCTCGCCGTCCCACGGGCCTTGCACCCAATAGTGCGCGGTTTTTACGCCGACGATGATGTCGCGATATTTCGTGATGGTTTCAGTGCAGCGTTTGCTGTCCATCTGGTCCACGGTTTGTTCGAGGCCGCCGTCCATGCCGTTCGCAACGATGTTGAGAAATGCAAGGACGCGAACCTGCGCGCGATCAATGACTTCTTCTTTTTCGAGAAGAAAGGTGTCGGCGCCAGCAGTGCCGGCATCGACGATCGTGGTCGTGCCAGACACGAGAGCGAGGTCGGCGGGAATACCGAGCGGTTGAAGGTGGATGCGAGCTTCGGGTGTGAACCAGTCCAGGGGAGCGCCACCGTGGCCGATGTGATAGTGGATGTCGATCAGCCCGGGAACTACGTAAAGCCCCTTTGCGTCAACGATCTTCTTCGCCTGTGCTGCGGGAATGTCCTTTGCTACTGCCGCAATCTTCCCGGCGGCGACTGCAACGTCGAGGACCGCGTCAACGTTATTGGCGGGGTCGAGGACGTGACCTCCCTTAAGAAGTAAATCGTAGAACGGCGTCTGCCCCGTACTTCGCGAGCTCGCCGCAAGTAGCAGAATTGCGCAGACTACCAGCCGTGTCGAAACTCTTAAAATCAATCGCAGTCTACTCATCGATCGCCCTTTCCCCTCTACTGTGCGGCAGAGCCTGCTTTCAGGTAGTCGAGATGCACTCTAGCGCCAACGCGGAGTGATGGAACTGTAAATTCAGTGAAACCATTGCGCTCGACGAAGGGCAGAGACACGCAGCAGGTCTCCTCTGGAGACTCCAACCGAACGCTAGTAAAGTGGCCCTTCACCTGAACCTGTATGTTGTCCGGTTGGTCCGCATAATTCACCAGATACAGGGAAATATCGTGCTGGCCTTCCTCACGATAAGCGGTCGCTAGCGTGGTCAGCGAGTTCCACAGAGCGAGCGCTGATCGGTCCGGACCGATCAAGCGGCGCAAGTCGCGGGCGAAGTTTTCGGGATCGACAACGGGTTCGCCGAGTTCGACGATCTGTCCTGCACCGGCGGTATACGTCGTTGAATGAGATTCACGCCGAAGCGGCGAAGTCGAGTGCCACGGAAATTTATCGTGAGAATTTACAAAAATGACAATTCCGCCATTCGCAGCGAAGTTGCGAAGCATTACGGCAGCTTCCGCATTCAGGGAACAGAAGACAACCACGGAGTTCCAGTTAGCGAGGCGGTCTGGAGTTAGCCCTGCAGGGTGAACCGCCTCAAAAGCAAGATTGTGGCGCGCCATCAGATTGATGGCCTCATAGCTGCGCTGCACTTCATCGACGATGACGCCAAGACTCGCGACCGGCTGTACGTTCGTCACTGGCGCGTGAGAAGAAAAGTCCAGGTACGGCACTACCTTTCTCCACAGCCACCAAGCTTGAGGATCTTCAGCAGTGAGCGCTTTTTGCAGCGAGCTTGGCAACTCGACGATGACATCCGAGCGGATTGCGTCCGATTCGGCGATTGCCAGGGCATAGTCTTCGGCATCCGGGTGCCAAGCACCGCGCGGAGGCTCCCCCGGCGCGGCCCAACGAAAGTCGTACATGATCGGGAACGAATCCGGATAAATAGAATGCGCGAGCCTGCCTATGGCGAGGTTCGAATCCAGCCAAGGCTGGGTGGAAGGGCTTGAAACCTGTAAAATGCCATCGCGTTCGACGACCAGACGGCCCTTCATTTGAGGCTGTTTCCCTCCGGAAACCAAGACCCGGAATGCCAGGTTTTTATGTGCAGCGGCGAAGGAGCTGACCTCTTTAGAGGGAGATTGTTTCGCGTCTGCAAGTTTCGTGACTATCAGACCCCGGACCGCCATACGGTCGGCGACTGTGACTGCGGGCGCGAGATCCTTTGAATCGCATTGTAGCCAGACGTTGTAGCCCTGCTCGCGGAACTTGGCAATGATCGATGAATCTCGCAACGGCCACGCCAAAACCAAATCCTGAATCGCTGTTTTGGCGGCCGGAGGTAGCGGAGACGGTGCAACTCGAAAGAATACCTTGGCAGTAGCGGGAGTGCACGCAGCAATCGAGCCAAGAAGCAGCGCGCAAAGCATCGCCCATCGCCTCATTGGCGCAAATCCCTGTCGGCCTCAAAAGTTTCAATCATCATCCGCGTCGCCGGCGAGATCCTGGCCGACCGACTTTCTCCAGCAAGATGAAAAGCAGCGCCCTCGCCTGCAACGGTTCGCTGACCATCAGAGTCGATCCAAATCGCCGAGACATCATGCAGAGTCTTCACCAAGGCCGCGCCTCTTGTTGGGCCCAATAGGAGTAGGGTGGTTGAGAGCGCATCCGACGCCGCAGCGGATGCCGTAGTAACGCTGACCGCATACCGTGTTTGCAATGGCTTTCCCGTGCCAGGAAGAACGATGTGCCCGGGTGCGTCTCCCTGCAGCACGCTCGGCGCGCTCTGCTCAGAAGTGGAGACACTGCTGTTCATTAACATGATTTCGGGATCGAGTTTACCGGAAGGGTCGCGCAAGCGAACGCTCCATGCCTTCGCTCCCGGCGGCGTGTTCATCGCATAGATCGTGCTGCCTCCGGCATCGATGTAAGCGCGGTGAATGCCTCGTGCTCGAAGCAGTTCTACCATGCGATCGACGGCATATCCCTTACCGATCGCGCCTAAATCCAATCGCATGCAATCCGAATGGAATTGAATACGGTCGGGTGACATCAATTCGATTTTCTGGTAGCCGACGCAGTGGAGCGCGGCAGCCTGCTCGGCAACACTGGGCAGAGGACCGCCGGCAAGAGCCGCTTTCCAAAGATCAACAAGCGGTCCGACGCTGATATCGAATTGGCCATCAGAAATCCGGGAATAAAACAAAGACTGTTCAATGACCTCGTAAAGTTCGTGCGAAATGTGAACCGGCTGAAAATGCGCGCTCCGGTTCATGCGGCTCAACTCGCTCTCCGGCTTATAGTTACTCATTACAGCGTCAAGGCGTAGCGCTTCATCAAGAGCAGCTCGAGCCGCATCATCCGCCTGCGACAAGTCCTCATCGTAGATGACGATTTCAAAGACCGTACCCATGACATAGCGCTTCTGGTGAATGAATGCGCTACTTTGGGCTGAACACAGTGTCCATGCGAGCAGTGCCGCAAGGCTCAGAGATGCCAACGCCGCGGGCTTAAGCCAGCGCATAGACGTCGCCTTCCATACTGGTCAGATAGACCGCCGAATCCGTGACTACGGGAGCGGATTGCAAGGAGTAACCAAGGCGAGCCCGCCAAAGGATATTGCCGTCAGCCAGGCTCAGGGCGTGTGTCATCCCAGATTGGATCCAGACTGTGCTTCCACTGATTACCGGCGGTGCGGTGATGGCTTGACCGAGACGCTGCGCCCATATCACCTTTCCTGTTTGCGCGTTGAGCGCGCGAAGTACTCCGGCTTTGCATCCGAAAACAACCATATCGCCGGAAACGGCGGGCGAAGAACTAATGCCCAGCTCGGCTTCGTATTTCCAGCGAACAGCCCCGTTCCCCGTGTCAATTGCGTAGAAGAAGAAATCGAGCGAGCCAACAAAAAGAGTTCCATTTTTAACCGCCGGTGAACTGTCGATACCGTTTCCAGTCGGCGTTTTCCAGAGAATTTCGCCGGATTTTGTATCCATACAAAAAACGTTAGCGTCGCCGCTACCTACGAACAGTCGATCTCCCGCAACGCAACCCGTCGAGTAAATCTTGCCGCCCAATTCGCGCTTCCATTCCTCCGCGCCATTAGCAGCATTCACCGCGTGCATGCTGCCCTTGGCGTCGCCGAAGAAGATCGTGCCGTTCGAGATGATCGGGGAAGCCCAAACTTCTGAGCCCGTCGTGATCTCCCAGCTTTTTGCGCCACTGCTCCAGTCGATCGAATAAAGCGTGCCGTCGTCAGAAGTGACAAGAACACGCCCGCGACTTAGTGAAGGAGTTGAGTGAATCGGCGCCGCCGTCTTGAACCGCCAGCGCACTTTGCCGGTGCGAGCATCGATCGCTGTGAGATAGCGGCCCAGCGAAGTGACGTAGAGTAGCTCACCTCGCAATATCGGCGCACTCCGCACCCAACCTTCAACGCTGGTCTGCCAAAGAGATTTTTGCGGAGCTCGCCGCGCCCGCGCCGATTGTCCGCCGCTGTGCGCGTTATCGCAAAGCAACATGGGCCAGTCGCCGTTAGTCACTTATCTAAACCTCGCGACAATCGCCTCTTGCGATCAGCCGGCATGGAGCACCCGATGATCGATTCGCTTCACCTCAGAAATACCCAATCCGCGCGCTCCCGCTGCCGCTATGTGATGAGGCTGGCGATAGTACAAGTTCTTGGCCGGGTCTTCGTAAAATTCCGCGCCAGTCTCGGTCAGACTTTTCGGGTCTCGCAACCACACGCTAGGCACTCCCTCTTTGCCGCGTTTCGCCTCGATTTTCTCGAGTTCGATGGTGTCCATTGCCACCGGGTCCGTACCGACCATCAGCACTCCCGCGGGAAAAATGAACTTTGGGTTCTGACTAAGCGGCCCGCCGTGCCAAAGCATTCTCATGCCGTCCATGATGTGAAGGACGGCCTTCGAGCGCAGCGGTTCCACCGAACACATCACTCCGATCAGCGGGTCGGTAAACGAAAATGGACGTCGGTGCGAGCGGTCCACGTTGTTGAACGTTCCGTAGCCCAGATTCTTGAGGCAGCCCGTAACCCCGGCCGCAGAGTGATCTTTCATCGTCGGAACATTGATTATTTTGGTCAGGCCAGAGGAAACAATGCTGGCCATGTAGGATCGCGTTTCCCACTCACCAAAAAAATTCGCCTCGCAATATATGTTGGAGTCGTACCCTGAGACATCCAGCTTGCGGTCTTCGACGCCGACGACACGCACCCCTAAGGGCACAAGCGTGTGGTAGCTGCCGATATCAATTTCGTAGGCGTAGCGGTCGTAGACGTAAATGTTTTGCAGGGGAACTCCGGCGGATTGCACTCCGGCAACAATTTCTCTCACGATTTCCGGCGAAGAGCAGCAGGCCGGAGCTCCGGAGGGATTGATCTTGATCCCAACAACATCTTTCGGTTCGACGAATTTATTCCACGCTTCGCGGACGTCCTCTGCTCCCGTCAATTCGCGTAGCGCCCGATCCAGCATTTGGCGGATCACCGGTTGTGAAACACGATTGTTCAAAATCGCTTGAGAATTTGAGATCTCTACGACACGGCCTGGAAAGAGCCCCGGCATGCCCAGGGGCGACCGCTGAGCTATCGCCGGTTCATTAACGTGTATGGGCGGCGCGGGCGGGATTAAGTCCTGGCTGTAAGCAGGTGACGTCGCCCAATGGTCGAGACAAAGTGCCAATCCGCCGAGGCAAGTACGCTTCACAAATTGACGGCGATCGATCATGCGATGCCTTTGCAACCAAAACGCCTCAAGATGCGAGGAATTCTACCATTGCGAAATGCCGTGGGGCGCACAAGTCTCTTGCTTACGCACGAAGTTGAGAGAAAAGGCGTCCACGGCTTTCGCCGCGAACGCCCTTTCTCCGGGGTCGGGGGGTGAACCTTGTAGGCAGGAAGCCTGGCCGACTAAAAGACAAGCTTCAGGCCCAACTGAATGTCGCGGTTATCCGTAGTGGTGGAGGTAACGTTTCCGAACGAGGAGGTGTTCCAAGTAGCGCTGGGATTGGCAAAGTTCGGATGGTTGAAAATGTTGAACATTTCCGCCCGGAACTGCAGCTTGAGACGTTCCTTGATTGGAAAGTCTTTGAAGAGGGAGAAGTCCAGATTTACTAAACCGGGCCCGTAGAGGATATTTCGGCCGGCACTGCCAAACGTAAATTGTGTCGGCAGTGCAAAGGCCGAAGAATCAATGCAATTGGTGAGATGACCGGAACCGCAATTCTCATGCGGCGTACCGACCAACTGGGGGCGCTGGTTGCCGCGACCAATGTTGGCCTGGTCGGGAGAGATAAGGACGTTAAACGGCTGTCCGGTTTGCGCGGTCAGGATGGCATTTGTTTGCCAGTTC
>Ga0075425_100000441_pt1 | contig 38647 bp, 35 predicted proteins | sample SoiMethybrSBSTD4_FD_75300 | JGI IMG/M metagenome (GOLD analysis project Ga0075425, IMG submission 75300) | Bulk soil microbial communities from a Populus tree surrounding site in Tennessee, USA - Soil MetaG P. TD hybrid SBSTD4 | ecosystem: Environmental > Terrestrial > Soil > Tree plantation... | reverse complement strand
GCGTGAGCGGGCCATACGTCGCATGCTCGCCCGTGCGATTCCAGGCATCGTCCGGCAATCGTTCGAGCAGACGCAGATTCAAACGGCGCATCGTCGAAAACTGATCGATTGCCTCGCCGATGTTGCGACTCGCGTGCGCCGCGACCCACTCGTTCTGCTGGAACGCCATCAGCTTCGGATTCTCCTCGGCCACGATCGCGCGGAGACGCGCGGCGTAGATCAGCTCCGTGTCCGCGAGATGCGCGACGACGTCGCGAATCGACCAGCGTCCGTCGCTTTCGGCGCGTTGCAGGGCATCGTCGGGAATGCCTTCGATCGTGTGGAGCAGTCGCGATTCGAATGTGCGCAGCGAGTCGATGACTTCGTTCATGCGGTGAGGTTACGCATGGTCCGTTCGCAAGGCCAACGCGTTTTCGTCACGACGTCATGAGCGGCGCGCATCAGTGATGGCGCACGGCGCGCGGACGCCCGCCGACGATCTTCGCGAGCGCGACGTAGTCCGCGCCGTCGACGATGTCGTCCGCATTCACGTCGCAGCCCCAGCTGCCGGCGTACGCGCCGGCGGGCGCATCGACGGCCGGCTTCGGACTGCTGCCGTCCGCGAGCTCGAGCGACAGCGCCGCGAGGTCGCGCGAATCGATCTCGCCGTCGCCGTTGCAGTCGCCGCGCGGCGGGAGATGCAGACGCCAGATGCCGTTGCCCGTCGCGAAGTAGATCGTTCCGTCGCGGCTCTCCGCGACGTCGATGATTACGCCGCCGGCGAACTGCTCGAAGAGCGGAATCGGACGTCCGGAAAAATCGGGGAAGTAGTAGATGGCCTTCGTCACGAACGCGCCGAGGAGATAGCCGTGATGCAGCAGCGGATTCGCGCCGGAGAGCCGCAGCAGTCCCGTCGGCGCAACGGTGTCGTCGAACACGTACGCGGGGACGACGTCGCCTTCGAAGCTCGGCTGCGTTCCGAACGTGAACGGCCATCCGCAGTTGCCGCCGCTCGGAACGATGTTCACCTCATCGCCGGCGGTCGGACCGTTGTCGGGAACGATCACGCGCTGCAGATCGGGATCCCATGCGATGTCGAACGGATTGCGCACGCCGAGCGCCCACATCTGCAGCTTGCCGTCCGGCGTGAGGCGCCAGATTTTGCCGGCGATCCACTGCGGCAGGGACGCGGGAAGGAATCCCCCGAAGTCGCCGATGCCGAAGAAAACGGACCGGTCCGGCGCGACGATGAGATTGCCGCCGTGGTGTTCGGTCGGCACCTCACGGCCGGGCACGTCGGGGTCGCTCGCGAGATCGAGGAGGATGCGCTCCGCGCCGGTCGCGAGATTGATGCGCGAGATGCGGTGATAGCCGCGGCCGGGCGTCGTGTAGTGAACGACCGCGCTCGTGTCATCGAGGAGTGCGACGCCGAGGAGGCCGGCGTTGCCTTCCCAGGCGGTGGGGAGCGTCGCGACGAGCGTGCTCTTCCCGTCCGGCCCCAGGCGCTGGAGTTGACCGCCCGCGAGGGAGTAATAGATGTTGTCGTGGGAGTCGATGGCGATCGACGTGATGAACATCGGCGTCGCGCCGACGAGCTCGGCACGGAAGCCGGGCAGCATCGCCGCGTGGGAGGAAACGGAGAAAAGAAAAAGGAGGAACCCTGCGCGCAACATCAACCTCGATCGGAAGATATACCGTCGCGGTGGGTTCCAAGAACGATTCATGCCAGCATGGAAATAGGAGCTGGGGCGGGAAGGTTGTGCAGGTCCTTGACGCGAACCGGACCGGTCGAGATAATCCCGCCGCTTCGCAAACCAACCTTGTCGCGGGGTGGAGCAGTCTGGTAGCTCGTTGGGCTCATAACCCAAAGGTCGCAGGTTCAAATCCTGCCCCCGCAACCAACCAAATCCTTGAAACGGCGCCACTTCGGCGCCGTTTTTCGTTTCTCCGTCTTACGAGATCCAACAGCGTCTTTCGGGTGCAAACGGACCATCGCCGCAGGATTCCCGCAGGACGAGGCCGATCAAGTTACGCCTGCGAGTGTTCGGGTTCGTACTCCCTTCTTTGCAGCTCGTCTCTCCTTTCGGTCAGGCGCAGGTCATGAAGTCGACCGAGGGACTAGCGCGGGACGATGAGCTCGTCCTTGATGAGGAGTCTAATCAGAGATGGATGATTCGCTCACCGTCTCGATCATACGGCTGCGGACATTTACGAAAAAAGCGCATCATCAGAGGTCGACGAGAGTTCAGAAGAATGACGTCATCTGTTAAGGGTTCGAGCCCACCGGAAGGCGTAGTGGTCCTGATGTTCACGGACATCGTTGGATCAACGGCGTTGCGCGACGCGTTCGTGAACGAGCACGGCGAACTCCACGGGGACCAACTCTATCGCGACCGGGTGCTGGATGTTCACAACGGCTACATCCGGCCGCTGCTTAAGACCCATCATGGGTTCGAACTGAAGACGAACGGCGACTCGTTCATGGCGAGTTTCTCAACCGCAGCCGAAGCCATTCAGTGCGCCGCAGCCATTCAGCTTCGCTTTTTCGACGATCCGATCTCGACGGAGAACGGTCCCCTTTCTGTACGGATCGGACTGCACATAGGCCAGCCGTCGCTTTACTGGAACGGAACGTCATGGGATTACGACGGACATGCCGTCAATATCGCCGCGCGCGTGGAGTCGCTGATCAAAGGCGGTGGCCAGATTCTCTGCTCATCGCAGACCGCCTCGGTTGCGACGCCGCTTCCGAACATTAGATTTCACGCCTGCGGCGAATATCCCCTGAAGGGTCTCGCGAATCCCGTTGGGATCGTCGAAGTCTTGTGGCGGTCTGATCAGGAACCCTCCGCACCAGGGCGTCCCCTATCTCTGCCTTATCCATGGTTGAACGAATGGGTGGGACGTTCGACAATGATGTCCGCCCTCAGTGATGCTTTGCGCTCGCATCGCCTCGTGACCATCCATGGCCCCGGCGGTGTTGGTAAAACGCGCATCGCCACCGAAGTACTCCTACGGCAGGGGAAGTCACTCGCGCGCAACATTGTCTTCGTACCTCTCGCCGCACGCCGGAATGATGCCGACGACTTCTTCCTCGCGCTCAGGGAATCGACTCCCGAGGCGCGCGTAATCCAGACGTTCGATGCGTACTGCGAATTCGCTCGCGGACGCGATCTCCTGCTTGTTCTCGACAACTTCGAAAGCGTCTCCGCTGCCACGCAGTTCCTGCCACGCCTGACGGCCGCCGGCACGAGGCTACTAATAACAAGCCAGCAGGCCCTGGGGCTCGTTGGCGAGAAAGTCATCTTCCTTCCGGAGATGGGCGTGGACGGAAAACTGGATCAGCTCGACAGCTACCGGCTCTTTGCGCAAGTCGCGCGACAAGACGTCGACGCTTCGTCGCCAGACGACGAACGCTCAATGCTTGAGATCCTCGCACTGTGTGATGGGTTGCCTTACCTGATCGAGATCGTCGCGGCGAGCGCACACCGGAAGTCGATCCGGCAGATGGCGGACGAACTGAGAGCGCGACGATCCGAGTTTTCCCAAAGCAACAAGCTTTACGTCGCGTCCGATCGGCATCGTACGGTGGCAGCCTGTCTCGATTGGACGATGTCGCGTCTTGATTCGGAAACTCGGACGGCTCTCTCGAAAGTGGCCGTGTTCAATGACAGTTTCACCACCGAGGCAGCAGCGGAAATTTGCGACACATCAACCGTGGTGCTTGACGCGCTGCTGGACGCCGCGTTGCTTCGCGTCGATCGCGAGACCGCACGGTATTCGATGCTCTCCTCGACACGCGACTTCGCGTGGAAGCAACTGGGAGCGATGAGCGAGTCCGTTGCAGCGTCCCACGGCAACTGGTTTCTTCGGCGGCTCGAGACTGCCGTCCGTTCACTCGACATCGCGGGCGGCGAGGAGCAGATCGACGGGAGACACTGGATCACCAACGAACGAGCGAATATCCGCAGCGCCATCGAATGGGCAGAGCAACATGACACCGAGGCCTTCGCCAAGACAGCGCTGATCTACCGGGACAGCCTCCTAGAACAGGGATTCGTTCACGAAGCGCTTCGTCTCGCACGCCGGCTGGTGGATCACCTCGATCCCGAGGCGGACCCGAAGCGCTGGGCCGCGGCCCAAAACATGCTCGGCGCGGTTCTCGCGCATCTTCCTGACGGTGATCCGAGTGAAAACCTCCAACGCTCCATCGACTGTTTCGAGCAAGCCCTCATCGCGGCGAGGAAGAGCCGGTCCGTCACCGCAGAGGCCACAGTCCTCGACAACCTTGGCAATGCCTACGCGCAGATTCCCACCGGGGACCAGCAGCAACATCTGCTCACCGCCATCGAGTACTACGAAGCAGCCCTCCAACTCTATGCGGGTGACGAGTACGCAGGGCAGTGGGCGCACACACAGAACAATCTCGGGGCGGCGTACTCGCACCTGCCGACAGGTCCGCGACGGGAACATCTTCGCAAGGCGATCGAATGTCACCAGGCTGCGCTCAGTGTGTTCACTCGCTCGCAATTTCCAATCGCTTGGGCGTCAAACCAACACAACCTGGGCATGATCTACCTCGACGTTCCCTCCGGCGACATGGCCGTCGATTTCGTCGCAGCGATCAATTGTTTCGAAGCGGCGTTGCACATTCGGACGGAACGCGATGCGCCACGAGACTGGGCCAACACCCAGAATGGTCTGGGAATGGCGTACGTGAATCTTCCTTTCGGGGATCGTGACGAGAATCTGCGTAAGGCCATCCATTACTACGAGGAAGCGCTGCGTGTCTTCGTCGAAAAGACGTTTCCCGAGGAGTGGGCGATGGTGAAAGGAAACCTCGGTGCCGCGTATTCAAGTCGACGCGGACCTGACCGCGCTACGTACTTCCTCACGGCAATCTCCCACTACGAAGACGCACTGCGAGTGAGGACCGAACAGAGTCGCCCGTTCTCCTGGGCTACTACGCAAAACAGCCTCGGGGTCCTCCATGCCGAGCTTTCCAGCGGCGACCGGAACGAGAATCTGCTGAACGCGATCTCGTGCTTCGAAGCCGCGCTTCGCGTGCGTACGGAAGACGGCAGCCCCATGTCGTGGGCGTCGACCATGAGAAATCTCGGCAACGTCTTCTTCGAGCTACCCTCTGGCGACCGGCAGTCGAACCTTCGGAAGGGAATCGAGTGCTTTGAATCGGCCCTGCGCGTCCAAACGGAGCACGACAACCCCGTCGCCTGGGCGATCACCCAAAACAACATCGGTTATGCCCGCGCACAAACCGGCACAGACGGGATTGCTCGCGCGATTCAACATTATCGGGCGGCGCTCCGCGTGGCAACGGAGTCGAACCACCCCGCGCTGTGGGCCGAGGTCATGCTCAATCTCGGCCAAGCCCATGCGGCGGCTCGGACGGAAGACGAGGCGGTGTGTTGCCTCGAGAACGCAGCCCGCGGTTTTCGGGCAGTCGGACTCCACCACAAGGTCATCGAGTCGATGGAGCGGCTTACGAAGCTTCGCACCGGGCAGTAATTCTGATTATTAGACGGCCCGCCGTCTCCACTTAGGGGACGCCATCGAGCCTGCGCCCATACAGTCGCGTGGGATCTGCTCATATCGAATTCCATCAGCAGAGCTTCATCTGTTCCACTTCCACCGTCGGAGATGTTCCGCCGAGTCCACGGTGCGTAGACCTGCGACGAGCGGCACGGAGCGCAATGCATGCCGCGCTTCTGTCCACGCTCGTCCACTTCTGGGCCAGTTCGCCGAACCGCGCGGAACGTCTGCGGTCGAATGAGCCTGGAGGTGACAAATGAAGTATCGGCTTCGGCTGTGGGCATGTTCGTGCTGTGGAAAGCTGTGGGGTCGGAGAAAACGCGAAAAGGGGGTGTGGTGGAAATGCCCGCGGTGTGCGGACGCACCGATCGTTGCGCGCCGGACGGAACCGAGATATCGGCCCAACTGCAAGCACGTGCGGATCGCGCAGAAACGCGAGGCGTTCTATAACAAATATGGGCTCGTGCCGCGCACGAAAGGTATGCGCGTGTTCAGATCGACGAGATCATTGCGGGCGCTCTGGAAGGCCGTTCGCGCCGCGAAGACGGCGGCCTCGCTCCTTCGACGGCTGAATGCCTTTACCGCCGAGGTCACGCGGCACGTCCGCGCCGACCAGATTCGCACCACCGAACCGGGAAGGATGTTTACGGGACGGCCAACACTTGTGTTCCTCGACGACGGAACGATCATGAAACGGTTCGGCGGTTACCAAGGGGCGCCGGACGTCGTGTTTCGGACCTTGTACGGTGAACACGGCGTCTTCGAAAGCAGCCTCGCTAACGGCGTGTACGAGATCGCGATCGACCCGAGTAAGAAGCGGCCTGAGTTTGCGTCTGTACTCGATGGCGTCCGAGCGACGTACCTGCACGAGCTACAACATTTCATGGACTCGGAGATTCGGCTGAGCGATGAGAACCACGGCAGGCGCTTCCAAAAGCGGCTCGGTGTGCTGACGGGGATGTTTCCACCGACCGAGAACGCGATCAGCGCAGGGATTCGCCGCCCGACCCGGACCCAAAGGCAGCGTGCTGCCAGCGCCCTATCGCTCGTCGCCGGTTGGCTCGCTCCACGTGGCTGAAAACCAGATGCGCGCATCGAGCGCGCAAGGGGATCGTCTACGACTCAGGTAGGCTCCGCGCGCTCGATGCCGCAAGATATCTCCCCGCGTACATCATGTAGTTCTTCCACGACTGCTCGAGGTGCGCGATCTCTTCGAGTCGCAGCTCACGCTTCACGCGTCCCGGAACGCCGACGACGAGCGTCCGCGATGGCACCTCCATCCCCTCTCCGACAAGCGCACCAGCACCGATGAGCGCGAGCTCGCCGATGCATGCGCCATCCAAAATGCGGGAACCCATGCCGATCAACGCGCCGCGGCCGATCGTGCAGCCGTGCGCGATCACGCCGTGCCCGATCGTCACCTCGTCGCCGATGTGGAGGGTGTGAGCGGCGTGCGTCGCATGAAGCACGCAGTTGTCCTGGATGTTCGTACGTGCGCCGATGCGAATCGCGTCCTCGTCGCCCCGGATGACCGCGCCAAACCAGATGGACGACTCTGCGCCGATGACAACGTCGCCGATGATTGTTGCCGTTTCAGCGACGAACACGCGCTCTCCTAGCCTCGGTTCTTTCCCTTCGTACGCGCGGAGAATCATGAGTTTCGTACTTTCCCTGTCGGGAGGGGCTCGAAGAGGCCGATCTGTCCTCCCGTATGCCAGAACAACACGGTTTCTGAATGAAAGCGGCCGTCCTCAACCGCCCGCAGGAGCGCTGCGGCAGCCTTCCCCGTGTACATCGGGTCGACGAGCACGCCTTCCGTTTCGGCGAACAACTTCACTGCCCCTTGATCGAGCGGAAGCGGCGACGTCGATGCGTACTCACCGTCCACCGTGACGTCGAACGGCGGGAGCGCTCGCCGAGACAATCCGAGCAGCGGGAGCATCGCATCGACCCATTGCCCCACGCGCTCGCGGACATCGGCCGCCGGATCGTCCGGGCTGACGCCGATGACGCGCGTCGGCATCTCAGCGAGGGCGCACCCAAGGAGAAGTCCTGCCTGGGTTGCTCCCGACGAACTGCACACGAGGATCACGTCCGGCAGGACACCCTGCTCCACGACTTCGAACACGGCCTCCGCCATCGTGAGCGCGCTCCGCGCCGTCGCGGCGCTCAGCGGAATCTCGAACGGGCGTCGACCTGCGCGCTGTAAGCGGTCGAGCAACACCTTCCGCGCGGCCGGCCGATCCGCATTCGATGCGACGTACTCGATCTCGGCACCGAGGAGCTCGCAGAGCAGCAGATTTCCCGACGACCGCGTTGGCCGCGGGCCGCTGAGGACGAGAGAGCACCGAAAACCGTGCTTTGCCGCAACTGCGGCGGTGATCCGTGCACAGTTCGAATGCGTTGTTCCTATGGCAACGAGCGTATCGGCGTTTGCCGCGCGAGCCTCCGCTACGAGGATCTCGAATTCGCGCACTTTGCTGCCGCCAAAGGCGAAGCACGCGGCATCATCGCGTTTGAGGTACAGCGCGCCGGCGAAGCCACGCGCCCGCTCGATGCGCTGCAGGCGCTCGACCGGTGTGGGCCAGGACGCGAGTCGCGTTCGCCGCTCATCGAGCACGCGCCGGAGCGATGCACGCGTCTCCTCCACCCGAGCCTCCTCAATCATTCGGCCGTCCACGCCACACCACCCCGAGGTGTCCGATGTCATGTCCTCGCGCGAAGCGATCCTGCGCCTCCGTGGCGGTCATGCACAGCCGCTTCAGGATCGGATCATCCATGACATCGTGGATGGTGACGCCATCGCGACGGCGGATCTCTTCGAGTGCGGCGCGGCCCGCGCGGTACGGATAAAAGGAGAACGTGACGTGTTCCTGTCGTTCGGCTTCGGCGAAGCCGGCGATCACACCAGACGCCTCGAATTGCCGCACCATTTCGAAATTGAGCACGTCCGGTGTATAGCCGCACTCCACGAACATCGCCTCTACGACACCCGGCGGGATCCGGCCACCGATGCAGCAGACGACGACACCGGTGTCGGTGAGACAGTCTCGCGCCTCCGATAGGAATCGGCAATGAAGGGCGAGACGATGCCGCGCAAACACGTCGGGCACCGCGGCGGTCTTCCGGCCACGGAAGAAGCTGGCCGTGGAAACTCCCGCATCGAAATCGGCGTCGTCCGCGGGAATATTGGGCAGGTTCTCGTAGACGACGTCGCTGCGGATGTTGCGCGCGCGAAGACCGGTGCAGACGTCGCTGACGAACGCGCAGACGTCGCTCGGGTGAAGGCCCGGACAGTTGCGCAGGACGTTCTCCTTCGCGACGTCCACGACGTCTTGATGGAGATCCATGAGCGCAAGCTGGCGTACGCCGAGCGCTTCAACCGCGGCGATCGCGTCGAGTCCCGGTCCAATGCCGATCGACGCGTAACTCGCGAGCGATCTCCCCTCGCGCGCACTGCGTTCCGCGAGTTCACGGAAGCCGCGCGCAATATTGGGAAACCAGCCTTCCCGCTCCTCACCATCCGGCAAGTACGTGTGCTCGGTAATACGGATTCGAATCGCATCACCGGTGCGTGTGCGCTGCCCGAAGAGCGAAAACGCGCCCGTGCAATCGACGACACCATCGGTAAACATGTGGGGATTCGCCGAACTCATACTCTCACCGCCCCTCTGGCTCTCGTCGAAGCCACGTCACTACGAACACGACTGCAGCAGCAAAGAGAACGAGCATCGTGGACATCGCGGTCGCCGTCGGATCGATCTCATACTGGATGCCGTCCCACATGCGTTTCGGAAGGGTCTCCGCGTGCGTGCCGGCGATGAAGAGCGCCACCACCGGTTCGTCGAACGATGTGACGAACGCGAAGAGCGCCGCAACGGCGACGCCCGGCCGAATGAGTGGCAGCGTCACGTACCGAAACGTCTCGAACGGCGTCGCGCCAAGGCTGCGGGCGGCGTGTTCCAAAGGCCGCTCAAGCGTGCTGACGGACGAGGCGACGCTAATGAGCGCAACTGGCAGCGCCAGTGCGGTATGAGCGAGAACAAGTCCCGCTTGCGTCTCGATGAGGCCGAACCGCGCGAACACAAAATACATCCCCACCGCCGTGACGATGCCAGGAACGACGAGAGGACTGAGTGCGATCCCGAGAAGTGCGGCCTTGCCACGAAACCGACCGCGGACGAATCCATACGCGGCGAGGCCGCCGATCATCGTCGCGAGCACCGCGACGATGACAGCCGTTTTGAAACTGAGGAGGAGCGCCGCACGCCAACTCTCGTCAGTGAGTGCGTTCGCGTACCAGCGAAGCGAATACTCGCGCGGCGGGAACTCCAGGAAGCGCGAGGCGCTGAATGACACGATCGCGATCGCTGCGATTGGCGCAACGAGGAAGAGCACCGTACCCGCCGCGATCGCCCGCACAACCGGCCCCGGAAAACTGTGGTGACCTCGTTCCATCGCGGTCATGGCGCATGCTCCGGATCCGGGACGAGCCGGCGGACGGCGGCAGATGATCGCGTCGCGAGCATCGCGATGCTCACGACGATGATGGTAAGCGTCAGCGCGAGCGCAGAGCCAAACGGCCAGTCGAGGATCTTGTTGATTTGCGCGTCGATAAGCATCCCGATCGTCGTTTGCCGCAAGCCGCCGAGGAGCGCGGGTGTCACGAAGAAGCCGATGGCGAGCACGAACACGATGCTCGATCCCGCAACGACGCCCGACCGGCTGAGCGGGACGAGAACGCGCCAGAAGATCTCCGTGCGGCTCGCACCGAGCGTCGCCGCAGTGCGATATAGCTTCGGGTCGATCGCGCGGATCGACGCGAACAGCGAGAACACCATGTACGGCAGGAGCACGTACGTCATGCCGAGAACGACGCCCGTCGCGTTGTAGACAAGCTGCAGCGGTTCATCGATGACGTGCAGGTCGAGCAAGACCTGATTCACGATGCCTCGCTGCTGCAGGAGCACGAGCCATGCGTAGCTGCGTACGAGGAGACTCGTCCAGAACGGCACGGCAACGACGAGCACGAGGAAGCGTCGCACCCGTGGGGTCGCCATTGCCGCCGTGAGCGCGAGCGGGTACCCAAGAGCGAGCGCGGCGATCGTGACCACCGCGGCGAGGAACGCGGTGTTCAGGAACACCTGCGCGTAGACCGGCTCGCGCACAAGACGCGCGTATGCGCCTCCCGCAGGCGAACCTTGGACGCTCTGGACAGCCATGTACGCCAGCGGCCCGATGAATGCACAGGCGACGTATGCAAGACACGGCACGACGAGCAGCGCGTCTCGCGCTGCCGCGCCGCCACGTTCCGCGCGGACGCGCTTTCCTGGAACAACGTCACGCATCGCGGCACCTACTTCGCGAGTTGCCACTTGTTCCATCGCTCGAGCACGGCACTTTCGTGTTCCGCCCACCACTCGCCATTGAAGACGAACTGCAGCGCGCGGTTCTCGGGCGAACTCGGGAGCTGCGCGCGTTCCGTCGCGCTCAGCTTTTCGTACGCCTCCGGCATCGTCGGGCCATACGCGATGTACCGCGTCAATGCGAGCTGGACGTCCGGCCGCGCGGTATAGCGGATGAGCGCGAGCGCCGCGTCGCGATTCTTTGCGCCCTTCGGGATGATCCACGAGTCGGTGTCGAGCGCTCCGCCGTGCCACGAGACGGTGAGAGGAAGCTTCCCTTGCACCGCCGCCGCGGAGATCCGGCCGTTGAACGCGGAGACGAGCCGCACTTCGCCGTTCGCAAGGAGTTGCGCTGGTTGCGAGCCCGTCGTCCACCACACATTCACACCGTTGCGGATCTTGTCGAGGCTCTTGAACGCACGGTCGACATCGAGCGGGTAGAGTTTGTCTTTGGGAACTCCGTCCGCGAGAAGCGCGAACTCCAGCGTTGTACGGGGATCGTTACGCAGCGATCGGCGACCCGGAAACCGCTTTGTGTCCCAGAAGTCCTTCCAGTCCTTCGGTGGTGCGCCGGTCGCGTAATCGGCCGCGTTGTACGCGAGCGCGGTCGAGAAAAAGTCGAAGCCGAACGAGTAATCAGTGAGGGCTTCGGGATAGAACTTCGTCTTGTCGATTCCTGTGTAGTCAATACGTTCGAGAACGCCGTCGCGGGCGCCGCGTGCGATGATCGATGCTTCGGCGGCCGTGACGAGATCCCACGTCGGTTGGCCGGCGTCGACCATGGCTTTGAGCTTCGCGTATTCACCGGACCACTGCGCCTCTTTGATCTTGATTCCGGTCTCTTTCTCGAACGGCTCGAAGAACGCTTTTCGCTGCGCCTCTTGGAACGCGCCGCCATACGAGCAGACGACGAGCTCACGCGGCGGCGCGGTGGTCGCGGTCGTCGCCGTTGGTGCGTTCGTCGCCTGTTCGCCTCGGCACGCCGCGAACAGAAGAAGAGCCAACGTGCAGGTTGCAAGAATGGTTTTTCGGAATGTGGTTTTCATGGTTACCTCCAAGCGCTTTGCGCGATCTGAACTACTGGTACCTCTGTGGATGGGATGTCGTCACTCGGAAGGACGAGGTTCTTGTCGAGAATCACCGTGTCCTCTATCCGCCAATACAGATCGATGACATGCGCGACCCCGAATGCCTGCGCGAGATTCGACGGAACGTAGACGCGCCACTCGACGCCCGGTGTCACTTCGACCGCAAGGCGCGTCTGCGCACCGAGGAATGCCACGGCGTGAACGGTTCCGCGAAGGGCGTTCTCCTCAACACGCGGACCTGCGAGTGCGACCCGGATCTTTTCCGGCCGAACCATCGTCGTGACGGCGTGGCCGCTGCTCCCGTTGTGCGGCGCGCGAACGCGCGTGCCAGCCACGTCGAGTTCGACCGTGTCGGCGTCACGGGACTGCACGACGGCCGGAAGGAAATTCGCCTCGCCAAGGAACGTGGCCGCAATATCCGTCGAAGGACGGTCATAGAGCTCTCGCGGGCTGCCGGCTTGCAGGACACGGCCGCCGTGCAGGATCACGATGGTGTCGGCGAGCACGAGGGCTTCCGTCACGTTGTGCGTGACGTAGACGATCGAGACACCGGTCTCATCGCGCAGGCGTTTGATGTCCTGGAGCAACTGCTCCTTGAGGATCGGATCGAGTGCCGTGAGCGGCTCGTCCAACAGCAGCAGCCGCGGCCCGAACACGAGCGCTCGCGCGAGCGCAACGCGCTGCTGCTGTCCACCGCTCAACTCGTTCGGCCGTCGATCCTCAAACCCGCGTAGTCCGACCTTGTCGAGCATCGCCGTCGCCCGCTCGTAGGCCACGCCCCGGGCCGTGCGGTGTCGGCGCGTCCGCAGCGGAAATGCCACGTTTTCGAGCACGGAGAGGTGTGGGAACAGGCAGTAGCCCTGAAAGACGATGCCGATGTCACGGCGCTCCATGGGCCACTCCGTCACGTCGTCCACACCGATAAATACCCGGCCCGAGGTCGGCGTGACGACACCCGCGCAGACGTTCAGCAACGTCGTCTTTCCCGAGCCGCTTGGGCCGAGAACGGCGGTGATGCGTTCCGATGCAACGCCAAGCGTGACGTCGTCGAGCGCACACGTCGCTCCGTATCGCTTTGTCACGGACTGGAGCCGAATCATCGCGGTCATCGCATGTCTCCGATCCTCATTGCGCAACCTGGCGATCGTCGTACACACGCTTGGCATTGCGCACGGCGTCAGACGGCGCATCACCGAGTTCTTCGTCAAGCGCAGAGCGACAGATGTCGCGGAGCTTCTCACTGCTGTATAGCGCAACGGGACTGCCCGCCTTGGTCAACAAGCGGAGGTCGTCCCTTGAAAGGCACCCACTAAGCGCCTCACAGTCCGCGTTCAATGCCGCTCGTGTCATCTCTGGGACAAAGCGTTCTACGAGCGTTTGAATGAGCGCGACGCCTGACAGGCGATCGAGATCGAGATCACCGAGGAAATGCCGCAACATTGCTGCCGCCGCCCGGTCACCTGCGCTCCCTGCGCGGTTAGCATCGACACTCCCAACAACCTCTTGAGCGCCCACCTCGAACCGTGCATTCTTTATAACGCGCCAGAGAGAACGGAAAAGCGTCTGCACGAGTGTGCGGTACGCGTCCTCATACTGCCGTTGCTCGACTAATGCGCGAGGCGCCATGACGACACAGCAGAAGCTGGTGGACGTCGAGATGCTGTCAGGGCCGAGTGTCGCTTCAGCGTAGAAGTCCGGGCCGTACTCTTTGTCGAAACGATCTTTCGTTAACGTTGGGAATGGTTCAACGGTCGCAAAACCGTCAATCTCACCATGCTCCAGCGCCGTCGCCATTTCACTAAACGCTTCCGCGATCAGGTACAACGTGTTGGGATCAATCCGCCTCGGCCGCTCGGTGACTCCCTTGATCTTGATGTTGTAATGCCGTGCCGCGGCAACGAGGCGGGCCGCGTATGTTGACGTCGCATCACCCACCGCGATGAGACGACCGCGGAGTGCATTCATGAGGTCGTAGTCGGCGAGCTTTGCGAGCGTCGACGTCGCCGTTGTCACAATCCGTGTCTCACGCGGTGCGAGAGCCAGCGGGATAACGGTACGCCATGCACCGTTACACCGGTGCTCCATTGCGGCCCGGAACGCCGTCGTAACGATTAGCGGACAAATGCCCCCCCTTATGCGCGGAGACGGGAGCGACAGTGCAAAACGGCGGTGCCGTGGGGGCAAGAACTGAATATTCGGCCACACTTCCTTCGTCGCCGCCCATTCAAGTGGTGCGACGCAGCCAGGAGGCGGTACGCGGTCATGGTGCGGTTCAAATGTGAGTGGCGTCTGGGCTACCGCAACGCGGAGCGGAACCACTGCCGCCGATGCAGCCGTCAACGCCGCGGCCGGCCTTTCACGGCGCGCTTCGGCGCGCGCGATGACCTCGACCGCGCATTCCTCGCAGCTATCGATGTGTTCGATCGCAGACGCTGTTGCCTGTTCGTCCAGCCGGTCGGCCGAGAATGCGTCGAGTTGTTCGTCGGTCAAGTGCGGTCCTGGCTTCACTCGTGCCGTCCGGATATCCTCAATGACGGCACGGACGCGCTCAAGCGACAGTCGGCCTCGGAATTGTTCATTCATAGCGCACCTTCTTGCGGGCCTTCCGAACCGTCCCGCCGAGGAAGTGGTCGAGGACAAGGCGGTTGATTCTCACGTAGCGCCAGGGTGCTCGGAGTGCTTGACCCGTCTTCCGTAGTTGTTCCGCTAAGTCCTCAAACTCTGTTGACGTTTCGCCAAATACCAGCGCAACGTCTTCAGGTAGGCAGAACTCAGGGTCATCAAGGACGTGAACGTTGATCGCGTCAGCGATCGTCGCAATCTCCGTCATGGCCCAACTGGTGCTCAGCACGGCGTCAATGGCGGCGATGCAATCGTCGAGAATCGCTTCACGGACGCGCTGAAGAAATCCTGCGCCGGTGTTGACCTGCTGGACGAATGCGGCGGCGTCTTCTATGTCGGATGCGCTGAGGTGATACGCCCACCGGTAGATCCACCAACCGAGCTTTCTCTTTGCGTTCGACTTGTGCGCATAGATGCAACTTAAGGTGGTGTCCAGTTGGATCGCGGCGTCGGCAGCGGGAACGCCATCTTGGACCACCCGCTGATAGACGTCCCACTCGGTAGGTGTCAGTTCCTCGCGCACCGCCTGGGTGACGGCGTCGCGTTCTTCTTCCTGCTCGTTGCGTCCCTCGCCGTCACCGCGCTCGTACCAGTCATCGGAGCCTATTCGTTCAGCGTCGCTGACGTCGATTCCCATCGGGAAAATGTTGTGATGGCGGCGCAAGCGTCTACGGTGTACCGAGACCTCGTGGATGAACGAGGTCGTGAGATAGGCGCGAAACGCATCACTAATATCGCCGGTACGTGCCTTTTTCCAGAAGGTCGTCCAGATTCCCGCAAATCTCGTCATGAGGGTCTGGAAGGCGTCCTCGATATCCTCAATGTTCTCAAGACCTCTCGTCCTCGCAAGGTTGTAGAACTTCTGGCGTTTTGTGTAACACCAAGCAATGAGCTTCGAAAGGTCTCCACTCATCCGGGCTTCGAGGACGAGCCGTGCAAACGCTTCAGGCGTGGCCGAGTCAGGAGCACTCACGTGGCTACCCACCTGCTCGCCTCCTGAGAGGACGAACAGGGCGCCTCGTCGCGCGATGGATGAAGGACGAGGGTCTTCGCCGCGTGAAAGGTAGATGTTCCCTTGTGCAGCGATGCACCGCATTTCGTCCCTCCGGGGCTCCCGGCATCCGCGTTACGCGTCGGAGTCCCGGTTGGGCTGATTCGCGCAGGTTTGGGCGCGATCCGAAGCTCCCCATGCCCACAAACAGTGTTGCGCGCGAAAAACCTTAAGATCGGTGCGGTCGACGCGAAATCGCTTGCGGATGGGAGAGGGCACATCTCCTTGAACACCAGGCACTTGCTGGTCAAGCGGTGCCCTTTGCCGGAAGCCGAGAACGCCGTTGTCGAGCGGCGTCAGGGAACCGAGACTTCCGTTTTGGCGACCGTCCGAGGTGTCCCCGACGGCCACGTGCGAAAGGCGCGGTCGCATGGCCTGCCGGAAAGAGCGCCGAACATACGGCGATCGAACGCATGCTCATCCTCGACTCCTGTTGTGAAGGGGTGGACCTCTCACTACGGAGTGACGCAGCGGATGCTTTCCCTACCTCCGCGCGGTTCGGCCGCAACGTGGCCACCGCCGAGGTAGGGAATTCACGGCCTGCGTCACTCCTACTGACGAGAGAACCACACAGGTGCATGGTTGCTCACGAGGAGGCTTTGATGACGCCAGCATCATCGTCGTCGTTCGGTCGTGCCGTGTGTTCCGTCGCACTCGCCCTGACGCTTGTTCTCCAGCCACTGCTGTCCACTGCGCACGCGCAAGACGCGCCCCCGACGGTTGCGCCACCGGTGTGGGAAAGCAACCAATTACCGTACACACCGCAGCTTGCCTCGCCGAGCGGCGCCCTGCAGCTCTCGAAACAGCAGGTCGACAACATCGCGTACGAGGACGCGCTGCTGCATCAGGTGAACACGCAGCAGGACTGGCCGCTCCTCATGAAGATGGCACTCATTACGACGCTCGCGCGCGAAGCGCCCGAGAAGCCGGCGGAGGAGATCGCGAAAGCGGCAAACGAGTTCGAGAAGACTTTTCGGGAGAAGCTCGCGACATCGGAAACGGGAATATCGACGGCTCTCGATCTTCCTGCGGAGTTGATGGGAGATGCACTCGACGTCGTGAAGGACGTCCTGCCCGAAGACGCGGGGCTCAAGGCGAAGGTGCTCGTGTCGCTCACACAGAAGGCCACGAAGTGGGCGCCTCGCGCATACAACGCTGTCACAGGTTCACAGAACCAGATCGACGCGCAGGAGGAAGTGGCGCGGCAGGCGGCGGCGCCGCTCCGATTTCAGGAACAGATCGTTCGTGAATTTCGCGAAGTCCAAGGTCAGAACAATGCTCGCGGCGCGGCACGTCTCACCATCGACCAGGTCGTCGGCGTCACGAAGGAGGACTCAGCGGAAAAGATCTTCCGCACAAACGCCGTGCTCGGTGTGAAAGCAAAGGTTGCCGAGACGGATGAGCGCGTGCGCCGTCTGTCCGATGACGTGAAGGCACAGTACGAGCTTCTCGCGAACGCCATCGGAGACGATGGCTCGCTCACGCTCAAGCTCGAGGAGTTGCGAGCACTCGCCACCACGCAGTTCTCGCGGATGAATCGGCGGCTGACTGACATCACCAAGTCCATCGGCGATGTGTCGAAAAAGCAGGATGCGATCATCGGCTTTCTCGTGCAGAAAGAGGCGCAGGAACGCGCCGCGGAGGAGGCGGCAGCGAAGCGCGAGCAGGATCAATACCTCCGCGAGTTGGAGCAGCAGGCACAGCGCTCCGGTGTCTTCCTTGTCTCCACGCTGTTCAAGAGCGTCGATCCGCAGTTCGGCGAGCGATTCGAAGTGGTCGCGAACACTACGCTCAACGTCGTCGCGGCGCTTGAGAAATTCGAGAATGCGCTGACCAACGGCGCCGTGACCGCCGGCTCGGTCATCCTCACGGGGAATCTTCTCGGTGCGGGATTGGCGATCGCGGGGCTGTTCGCCGACAAGGGTCCAAGCACCGACGAGTTGATCATGAAGCAGTTGGGGCAGATCCTCACGGCCGTCAATACGATGCGGAAGGAAATGCATGATCGCTTCGACCGGGTGGATCGGTCCCTGAACACGATCTACACGGAGATGATTACCGGCTTCAACAACCTGTACAAGTATGCAATGCGTCTCGAAAAGGACATCGCGAAAAACCGCGTCCTATTGGGCCAGGCAATGACGGCGCTCGACACGATTGACGCGCGATTGGTCCGGATCGAGCAGAAAATCGACTACTTCTACCAAGATGTCGTCGATGAGCAAACACGCACGACGCTGAATCAGTGCCTTCGTGCAACGGAACTCTTCCCTGATGCGTCGATCACGAAAGCACAGTTCACAAATTGCGTCTTCGCGTTCCATACACTGGCGACGGCCAAGGCTTCTGCGCGAATCCTCACGAATTACTACCCGCAACTGCCGAGCGATATCGTCACGCTTACCGAGCAGCTTCGAAGGCCCGCAGTTTCGAATGTCAACCTCCTCCGTCTTGTCGCGGTGATGCCGGAGTATCAAACAGAAGCAACAAAGGTGCTCGCTGGCCGTGAACTTCCGCATGCCATGTACTGGGCGGCTGGTGCGCAAGGAATGGAAACGCTCCTCCTGCGAAATGCGTCGCTCGTGGCGGACGCGAATCAGGCGCAGCTTCAAAGTATTGTGGGCGAGATCACGCGGCCGGGACGCGATCTGCAGGATTACTACGCGGCGCTCCGCGATCCCGTCTTTCTCAAGAAGGTGCTCGCCGCGTACGACGCAGCGGTCACGCGCGCACTCGGAGATGATGTCGGACTCCTCGCGGTGTGGCGTCGCGCCGTCACCGAGACGCTCGCAGCCGAACTGCAGCCGTCGGCCGAGTTTGACCGGCCATCGAACGTGAACAAGATTCGCTACTGCGGCTCGGCCGATCTGCCGGAGCTTGCGTTCAACGATGCGTTCTTCGCGCAACTGCCGGTCGAGTACAAGAGGGCGTATCAGCTGCGCCTCTCCGAACTCCAGCCATGCTATCAGGTCGAGAGCAAGATTGGCGTGTTCCGTCGCGCCCAGTTCGACTGCGTACGGGAGAAGAAGGTCGGTGGAGGTACGGCCAAAGACGGCGATCCGCAGTACAGGTGTGAGGAGTGGCGTCGTGTCGCCGACGCGCTGTGTGACCTTCCGTTTGAGGTGCGCGGTTCTGCGATGATCGCGTACAAGACCGAGACGAAGGCGGTCATTCCTCCGCTGCCACCACAGATGGACGAACTCGGCTTCCCCGAGCCGCCGTTCGTGCCTGTATCCATGACCCAACGCGCAACGATCCTGAGCAGCGACTGGACAACGACCGGCCATCGTTTCCCGTACGTTGCGAAGAATCCTGAGGCGACGCAGTTCGCGCCGGGCCTGTGCGATTTTGATTCGTTCCCAGGATCAGCCCTCAACGGCATCAAGGGCAACGCGGCGTCATATGCGTCGGCAATCAAGTGGCAGGTCGATGCTGCCGGTGTCGAACAGGCACGGGCGGCGCTCGCCGAGAAAGTCGCGCAACGGGAGGCAGACCTCTATGCGAAGTCGTTGACGCTTTTCGTGAATCGCGTACGGGATACGCTCGCTCGGACGGATGAGGCGGATCTGGAACTCGCGAAGGCTCTGCGGGAGCTCGATTTTCGGAAGAGGATTCTCGATGCCGTCCTTCGCGCCGGCTTTCCTCGGTCGTTCGAGAGGAGCGATCTCATTCGCGGGAATCTGCGTTCGGTGCACGGTCTGCTAGATTCCGACACCTTGCGTGAAATCTTCGTGCAATCAGACGACGCCCTCGCGCAGTGGTTTGTTTGGCCGATCGACGCGTCGCGGGCGTTGCGCGCGGAGAATCCGAGCCTTGCTATGCGTCGCTACATTCGATCTGTCCGCGATGCAATGAACGCATCAGGTAAGACCCCGAAGTCCTTTGCTGAGGAAATGCACCTCGTGCTGGCGGGACAACCGCATCCCGATCGAAACCTCGTCTATCACGGATTGACGCAATACCATCGAGCGCGCTTCGACGCGCTGGAGGGCTACGTCATGCGAAACCGTGACGCGATGGTAAGCGAGGAATCTCGGGATCTTGTCGCGTCGACGCTGACTGAGATCGGTATGCTGCGGTCCGTGTTTTTCACGTCGGGGCCGGTTGGCACAAATTGACGTTGTGTTCGCTGAACCGGATCTCTGACACTCGGCAGCGGCTTGTTGCCGGCCCGAAGCGCTCATTTGATTAGGCAGCGCGGAGCCACACGAGATACTTTTCAGCGACCGCGATGACCTCGCCGGGCTCACCCGCGATGCCGCGTGTCTGCGCCGCCGTTTTCAATGCGACGCACGGCAGAATGCGGTCGCTCTGCTCGCCGCCGTGGGTGCGCGTGGGCTCGCGCGGCAGCTCGCGCGGGGCGTCCATCCCGTCGATGTCGATGCGTATGTACGGCCGGCCGTCCTTCGTCCGCGCTGCCTCTGCCCGGAGGCGCAGGACGCTGCCGCGCGTGAGCCCGAGTTTCTCGATCTCGTCGAGGAGGTACTTCGACGGGTAGAGGGTGCGGTCGACACCGTCCTCAGTGCGCACCCTGTAGGCCTTGTACGGCCCGAACTTGCTGACACCCTCGAAGGGCCGGTCTTCCAGGAACGTGATGGTCGTCGTCGTGCCGGGGGTGATGAACTTGTTGGACATAGTGGTTCGGAAAAAAGTTGGGGGTTGCTCTCAGCGGCACTGGCCGCGCTGGTAATCAATGGTCGGTCGTATGTGGTCCACATCGCCCGCGAGGGAACGTCGAAGTCGATCTCGTCGTCGCACGCCGTCGCGCGAAGAATGCGAGCGCCTCCTGGACGCCGTACAAGATCACCGCGGATGGTGACGACGCGCCCGGTCATCTCCGCTACGCGTTCCGCCGCGTCTTCGCCAACGAGTCCTCGCTCCCGCTGTCCGCCGCCGAGCCCGTTCCTGTTGTTTCCCGCCTCTTCAAGGTCACACCATCGAACGCTGTACGCGTGACTGCGAAAGGTCTCAAGGCCGCTCCGGACGTCGAGGGACTTATGGAGTTTCTCGACGAGACGGTGACAGCCTTCGATCCTGTTCGCGGCATCGAGCACGGCATCGTCTCCGCGACGCTCTCGCCGGCCTCGATCCTCACAATCGGGCCGCGCGCCGGCGTCGAGATCCTCGCGTGGCTCGGCTTCGACCCGTCGATCTCCGAAGGAGACCAAGCCCGCATCACCCGCCTCACCGAGAAGTTCCGCATCCTCCGTACCCCGATCTATCCGCCCGAAGCACACCAACGTCTCGCGTACATCGAAGACCGCAGCTACCCCGCGAAGGCGACGGTCACGATCGAAGACCAACCGTGTTTCACCGAAGGCCGCGAGTATCACCTGCGACCGTCGTGGATTCGTAATCGTGAGACGGCGTCGGTGGAGACGGTGTGGGACGAGCGGGCAAACCGCGAAGTCCAAATGATCACGTCGGTTGATCGCGGGTACCTCGCATTTGAAGTCGTTACGGACTCAGGGCCACGCACGTTTCGCGAAGTCGACGCGGCCGACGTCGAGTTCCTCACGACCGCGTTCGATCTCCCCGTTGTTCCCGATCTCGAAGCCATCGTTCCTGACCGTCTCACGCAGCACCGCACGACCGTCGCGCGCGTCGCACCATTCCTCTTTCCGTTCCAAGCCGAGGACGTTTCCCGCCTCGCTGTGAAACCCTTCGGCTACCTCGGTTACGAGCAGGGTGGCGGCAAGACCGTCACCTCGGCCGCATGGGCGAAGACGCGCGGCTTCAAGCGCGTCCTCGTCGTCTGCCAGTCCTCGCTCGTCGAGAACTGGCTCAACGAACTCCGGCAGTTCGGCTTCGACGTCCGGCGTCTCACGACGCACGGCGGAGTCACCGCGCTGCAGGACGAGAAGCGAAGGAGGCTTCTCCCCGAGACCACGCAGTTCTACATCACGAGCTTCGAGTTTCTGTCCCTCTACGGCGCGCGCGTCTATGACCCGTGGCAATGCGTGCAGTACAGCAAAGACGGCGTCCTCCACCACGATGTCAGCGACAACACGAAGGCTTCGTGCGCCGTTTGCAAACGCGCGTACGACGACGTCATCGAGCAATGCCCGACGTGCGGCGATGTCGCGCTCTGGACGGGTGGCCATTGCAACGCGTGCGGGTATCAGGCGTGGACCGTCTCACCCGATGCGCGCCAGTGGCCGGCGTACAAGCGCATCAAGAAGCTCTTTAGCGCCGTCCTCGTCGATGAAGCGCAGCTCGCGAAATCGAAGAACACCCTCCGCGGACGGGCAGTCCGAGCGATGCGTCCAAAGGGTCGCCTCATCCTCACCGGCACGATCATGAAGGGCTACGCGACGGACGTCTTCTGGAATGTCGCGTGGCTCCTCGGCTTCGACAATCCCCTCTTCCCCTATGCATACCGCGGCGGCTCGAAGCGGTTCTTGAACGAGTTCGGCACGTACGAGTTCGTGGACCGCCAGTTCGAAGACACGCTCCACCAAGGCCGCGGCAAGCTCCTCCCCGAAGTCAGTAACCTCAATCGCTTCTGGCGTCTCATGGCGTCGTTCTCCGTCCGGCGCCGAAAAGACGACATCTACGTCCTCCCGCCCAAGGAGCGCCAGATCGTGCTCCTCAACCTCGACGAGGCGCACGCGAGCCTCTATCGCTCCTACGCCACCTGGGCGGAAGCCGCGATCGCGAAGGCGCTCCGCGAGTCCGAGGGGAACCCGAACATGGGCATCATCTCCTCGGCCCTGTGGAAGCTCCGCTACGCGGCGACGTGTCCCGTCGCGGTCGACTACCTCGATCGCGGCGCGCTCGATGCCGAGACGTGGAACAAGCTCGAGAAGATCCGCCAGATCGTCCGCTCCGCGAATGAGCGCGGCGAGAAGGTCATCGTCTTCTCAGGGCTCCGCACGATGGTTGCGGCGATCGTCCGGCATCTCCGTGCACACAACGTCGGCGTCCTCCCCATTACTGCAGAAGTACCGGCGAAGAAGCGCTTCGGGCTCATTCAGGAGTTCTCCCGCACACCGGAGCTTGGAGCGATCGTCGCCTCCCTCAATTGCCTCAACCGTGGCTTCACGATCACCGCGGCGAATCACGTCATCATCGTCGACCTCGAGTACAGCCCCGAAGCGACGGAGCAGGCGGAGGACCGTGTCCACCGGCCCGGTCAAACGAAGCCGGTGTATATCCACTACCTCCTCTCCCGCGACACGATCGACCAGCTCATGCACGAGATCCTCGTGCAGAAAGCGCAAGCGATCCGCCACGCGATCGACGGGAAGGCGCGGTTCGAAGATGTCGCGGAGATCCTCAAGCGTGTCACGGGTGACGTGCAACTCGAGATCGCACGGCGTATTCATCTCCTCCCGCAGGTAGTCGCAGGTTCGGATCTCGTCGCCCTACCCGATCCCCTTCCCGCCAACGTCGTCCCCTTCACCCCCGCAGTACCGCTTCTCACGAGCGACGATGATCTCCCGGCAATCGTGATCCCGGCCAAGAAGATCGTTCAGCTCTCCCTCTTCGGCATCTAACCGTTTCTTCACTTCACCGCAAAGGAGGATTCCTTCCATGGACTGCGTCCATCCGACGCACGTGCGCGATCCCTCGGATCGCGTGATCGCCCATCCGTTTCTCGTCTGCCTCACGTGCGGCATCCTCGGCACGTCGTGCGACCGCTGCGCGCGGTTCTACGCGACACCTGCTCTTGGCTACATCCCCGAGGACTGGTGCCGCGCATGCGCCTGCTGTCCCGCATGCTGCCGTGAGGAAGATCGCGGCCTCACGCCCGAGGATGTCGTCCGCGCAATCGAGCGCGCGACGCACCTCGTCGCGGAGAGCTGGATCGTCCGTTGTATCCGCGTAGCACCCACGCGCGAGGAGGCGATCAAGGTCGCCCGGCGCGAATGCTCCAAAGGCGGCTCAAGTAGCCTCGGCGAGCAGATCTCCGGGTTCCGGGACCGCTTCAACAAAGGACGCGGCCTTACGGTCGAATTCGGGCATCGGAAAGGCGTCGTTACGTGGGCCGCGATCGCGGACTACGTGCGTGCGCCCGCGTCGCTGGCCACGGCCGCGATCCCCGCGCAGCAACTCTCCCTCTTCGGCTGACCGGCGTGTGCCGGTCAGTTCCGTCCTTCACCGCGGTCGCTCGGCCGTGGCCGCATCCCATCCACCACGAACAACCAATCAAAGGAGTCCGCAATGGACCTTCTCCCGTCCCACACCCGCGCGGAGTTCGCGCTCTATCCCATCGGCGCGCAAGAGGGCCGCGGCGACAACGCCGTCGTCGTCGTGAAGTTCTTCTTCCCCGCCGGCCGCTACACGTTCTACGAAGGCGAGCCGCGCGACAACGATTTCCTCTTCTTCGGCTACTGCATCTCGCCGCTCGGCGAGGACTGCGACGAATGGGGCTACGTCACGCTCTCGGAGCTTGCCAGCGTGAAGGCGCACGGGCTCACGATGGAGCGCGATCTCCACTTCCCCATCGCAGAGCGGACCGTCGCAGAAGCACGCCGACGCGCCGCGTAGCCGATCCCACCAAACCTCCACGAAAACAGCAGAGAAAGGAGATCCACACATGGACCTCGTGCTCAAGCTCCGCGAGGCTCGACGCCTCCGCGGTCTCTCGCAACGAGAAGCCGCCGATCGCTCTGGCGTCGGCGTCAAGACCATCAGTTCATTCGAAACCGGTGAGCGCGTTGAATCGATGACGCTGATCCAACTGCAGAAACTCCTCCGCGCCTACGATCTGACCGAAGCGGAGTTCTTCAGCCCCCTGTTCGAGCGCGCGATCGCCCCATGGCTCTTCGAGGCGAAATCGGAATTAGCGCAACTCGTCGACGACGTCGAGACGCTTCCTTCCGACGTGCAGCGGGTCGTCATCGAGAAGATCCGCGTCGCCGTCGACGTCGTTCGCGCCGTCCTGCCGGACGTGTGCAGCGCACGTGAAGGCGATCGGCTGTGCTCAAAGCAGCGAGACGCTGTCAGAGTGCGTCACCTTTCGTTGAAAGGAGCCGTCGATGCCAAAGGCTACGCTGAAGCTGCCGGTGCTTAACCAAACGACGCTCGCCGGATATATCGCATCGGAAGCCGAACGGCTCACAACGTCGACGGGCATTGGCGCGACATTCATCGTGGCCGTCCCTCGCGGCCGCCATCGAGAAACGGAGTTGATTTACGTGCCATGCGTGACGTGGGGCGCCCTCGCCGAGACGCTCCTCAACGGATCGCGTCGCGGACTCCCGGTCGTCATATCGGGTTCACTCGGGAGTCGACAGCTCTCGAAGGAACTGCACGTTCGTGTCGCTGCCCTACAGTTTCTTAACGATGCGCCAACCTGAACCGCGAGTCCCGTCGTTTGACGGGACTCGTTTTGCGTTGCAGCATCGACCGCTCCTTTCGTGACTTGTGATGTGTCACGGCGGAGCGGTCCTGTCAGGCGAGCGTAGCACGCACCATCGCGTGGCCGGGCTGCGTCTATGAGGAGTGGATTTGCCTCTCACATATGATCCGGACCACCGTATGGCTCTGGAGGGATATCCACCTCGGCGTACTGATCGAAGCCTGCGAGAAGCTCGCCGGCTGTGCTCGGCCACGTCGGGTCTTTCAACATGTCGATGTAGTTAGCGCTGAGCGCCCCTTCGTACGTTGGCGGATGATGAACGGCAGTCACGATCTGACCTTCGCATGACACGACGACCAACGGAAGGTCGCGCTCGCGTTTCTCTTTGTCGAAGACGGCAATCCGCCACTCAAATGATGAGCCCAACAGCATTCGTGATGCTCCCGTCACACGACGTCGGCGGTAAATTAAGATGCGCACGACCCAATATGGAAAGCTGTACGTGACTCGGTACGTCTCGTGTGTGCTCGGGACCAGATGTGTCGTACTGAGTTGCTTATCAAATTGTTCTGGCACCTCCCATACTTCGTCGATCGTTTCAATCTCGAGTCGCCGCATGATGTAGCCACTGCTGATCAACGGAACGAGCACCATGCACCTGCTCGGCAGGCTTCGCTCGTAGTTCTTAAACAGGTCGTCGTATCCCAGGAATCGGACGTCCGCGGGCATGAGTTCATTCAGTTGGAGTTCGGACACGCTCTGGACGATCCGTGCGGCTTCTCTTTCTCTCAGGCCCATGATCGCGAATAGGTGCGCTCGATTTCCGAACATCAGCGACGAGTTCAATTCGTCACCAAGAATGCGACGTTCTAATGAGCGCCCGTACTCCTTGAGCTGTACAACAGCGGTCGACGCGCTCTCGGACAACTTGATGAGCTTCCGGCGTGGAACAACGATCACCGGGTCGTCAGGTCGCTTCAGTTCGATGACACCATAGGTCTTCGTTGGATTCTGGCGGTCGAAGAAGATGAAGTCCGGTTCGCTCTTTCCCGGGCGGCCCAACGGCGTAAAGTCGCCTGGCTCAAGTCGGAGGGGAAGGCCGCGTGCAAATATGTGTGGATTCGTGGCAAAGAACGCTTGCCAGGCGGACTCTTTTGCCGTCGCTTCGAGGAGCGATGCGAACTCCTTCAGACTCGCCCGCAGTTGCTCGTCCGAAGGCAGTGAGTACCTCACAGCAACTCTTCGATCTTGTAGTTCGCCTTGATGAAAGTAGCCATTGTCTCGGTGAATTCATCGATCACCGAGATGGCACGGCGCAGGAGTGCCGCGAACATTGCGAAATCCTCGTCCTTCGCGAAGTTCGCGCGCCGGAAGAACTTCGCGATCTTTCGCTTCTCGAGGTCGTACCTGTTGCCACCGAGAAAACTCGCTCGGCCCTCGCCGTCCTCGAAGTCGTCGATGCAATCGATGACCGCACGAACATCTTCAGCAGATGTGGGATCAAGGAAGAGAATGTCCTGCGTCTCGTCGTCGAATTTTTGCTGGCTCATCGCGCCCGCGATGTACGCGATGCCCATATCGATTCTCATCGCGCGCTCCAAGACAGCCGCGAGATGCGCATCGTAGATCTCGAGGACCTTGAACTTCTTCCTCGCCGCAGCATCGGATGAGCGCCGACGCCCCTGGCCATTCCTGAGTAGATCCGATTGGAATGTCCCCATCATGATTCGGACCAACGCGACGAGATTATCCGACACCTTCTGCGCTTCGTATGCAGTGTGGGAACTCATTCTCCGATCGGGTTGCTTGCGGCGCTCGCGCTCAAGCATCTCCAGGAGAAACACGCACCACGATCGGTACTCCTTCGCCGCGTCGTAGACAGTGAACAAGTCTCTCGCGAACCGCCGTTTCGGGTCACGCCCCTTGCCGACGATGTCTTTCCCGACATCTCCGAGAATGGTCTCGATGAGGCTGGCGATGATGTCGATCGGAAACATTGCTACATCTCCACTCCTGGCGGCACGTCACTACGTATCCCGGAGAAGAGCATCCCGAGTGCAAACACGACCAAGACCGTGCCCGTCAGCGCCTCGACGTTCGTCGCTAGTTTCGGCATTAACATACTTGACACACCGCCGTTTTGGACCTATATTTGAGCCGTGGCTAAGAAAAAGAGCATTGAACGCAACCCCGACGAACCTTATGTCCCGGCGACGCTTCAAGAGGCGGTTGTCTATTTCGCGGATGCCGACGTAGCGCACGCCTTTGCTGTCATGCTGCGCTGGCCGGATGGCGTGTTCTGCCCGTGGTGCAACTCCGGAGAGCACAGCTACATTTCGACGCGGAAGCTGTGGAAGTGCAAAGGCTGCAAGAAACAGTTTTCCGTTCGCATCGGCACCATTTTCGAGGATTCGCCTCTGTCTATGTCCAAGTGGCTCCCGGCGATTTGGTTGCTGACCAGTAGCAAAAACGGCATCTCGTCTTATGAGTTGCACCGCGGACTTGGTGTCACGCAGAAAACCGCGTGGTTCATGCTGCACCGCATTCGCGCTGCCATCAAAGCGAAGTCCTTCGACAAGAAGCTGTCCGGCATTGTGGAGTCCGATGAGTGTTTTATCGGCGGCCTGTTCAAGAACATGCACAAAAGCCGTAAGGCGAAGGTGCGAGCCGAGAGTGAAAAGAAGGGCGCGAGTACGATGCGCGGCGCGATCGGTAAAACTCTTGTGCAGGCCGTGCTTGAACGGGATGGCGAGATCCGCACTAAGATTCTTCAGGGCATGACGACTGAAGAGCGCATGGACTTCCTGAAGGCCAACGTCGAAGGCGGCACGTCGTTCATGACCGATGAAGGCTACAAAGACAACGCCTTCGGTGAGGAGTTTGTGCACCGGTTCGTTAATCACGAAGTGAAGTACGTCGAAGGGAACATCCACACGAACGGCGTAGAAAACTTCTGGTCTCTGCTCTCGCGCATGCTGCACGGAACTTACGTAGCGGTCGAGCCGTTCCACTTGAGCGCGTACGTGGACGAGCAGGCGTTTCGGTTCAACAACCGCAAGGACAACGATGCGGGCCGGTTTCTGAAGGCTTTGGCGATGGCCCCGACTGCGCGCCTCACCTACAAGGAACTCATCCGAGCAGAGCAGGCGTGAAGCGCCAGCGCCGTGGCAAACGGTAGCTTCACGCCTCAGCCTGAGAGGTAAAATAACCTTGTTGATTGAGGTTAATTTTAGATCGCGACATGTTGTTGCAAGCGTACGGATAGGTTCCTCTAGGAGACCGGTGATGGTCAATTGGGATGAAATCGCGGAAGCCAAAGATGCCGACCGCAAGAAGATTGTGGAAGATCGGGCGAACTCGGACGCCAACAAGAAGGCGACAGAGACCGCCCTTAACGATTGGATGAGCGGACTGTTCGACAAGCTAGAAGAATCGATTGCGGCGAGAAACGCACAGATCCCGCTGCCAGGTAAGCGGATCACGTCGAATCGACTAGGGAAGACCGGTTTCCAATTGTCTTCCGGCAGAGCAATCCAGAAAATCGAAGTGCAGCGAAACCGGGAGGAGATCTTGATGACGGTACGCTCTAGCGGGCCGGATATTGACGGAACGCAAACGACAGATGAGCGACAGTTTCTACTCAATCCTACCGGAGGCGAGTTCACGGCCACCATCCACACTGGGTATGAGCACGGTACAGCGCTGACGCTGGACGGCCTGCGCGATACGATTATTAGCACGTTCGCATGGTACGTCAGCTGACCTAGTCGTCGAGCAGCTTCCCCGCCTTCACGCCAAGCGCGCGGGCGAGCCGGATAATGGTCGTTAGCTTCGGCTCGTTCGCGCCGCGCTCGATGTGGCTCACCTGGACAGAGTTCAACTCCGCTTCCTCGGCGAGACGTTCCTGCGTCCACCCGCGCGAGAGCCGTAGCTTCCTGACGCGCGTTCCGAAGACGATCGCCTCGGGTGCTTTCTCGATGGTTCGACGTGGCGGCACGGTTGCACGCATCTTGGTCCCAGGCTAAACTCCGCTCCATAGTCCTAGGACTAAAGCTGACATGCCGCCTCTCGTCGTTGACGCGACCCGCCTCGATCGGTTCATGCGCCGCAACCGCGTGAAGCCGATCGCCATCGCACGGTTCTCCGGCTACTCCCGGCAGCACCTTCGCCGCCTTCGAGCCGGAGAAATGGACCCGGGCAGAAAGGCTATGATCCGCATCACGACCGGCTGTTCCGTCGCCCTCGGACGCCGCGTTCACATTTGGGAAGTGTTCGACATCGGCGAGGATGACTTTATCCGCGAGTACATCCGGATTCCGGAGCGGCTGTGACGGGCGTATCATCAAACGATGAGTGACAAGCCGACCACCCCGCCCGCTGATGATCCCCGCGAGGGTTGGGAGCGATTCCAGCGCCTTGCGCGAGCACTGTTTCGAGTCGATAAGCGGGATGTGCCTAAGCATGAGCCCGCGAAACGACAGAAGCCCGTCACGCCTAGATAGTTGCGATACGCTCATATTTCCTTGCGTGGCACCTGTTGCCTGAGTGCGTGACCATGTTCGATATATGCAAAGTTCTTCCCGGGGTCGTAGATGAGCGTTTCCGACTTCACCCATCTAGTTCGATCGCGGTCTGTGTACGTTATGGATATATCGAACGATTCAGACGCGTTAGTAGAAGTCTCTAGACTTGCCAGAAATGCCATTAATTGACCGGCATCAAGGGTCCTAGGATCGTCATAATGAAGGTCAGGAACAATATTGAATTCAACCGGGTTCTGCGCGGTTCCAAAACGGTTTATTTGCACTAGGCTGGCGGTCTCGCCATAGTTCGCAAGAACTAATGGCCCGGGTGACTCAAACTCAAGACGAATATCCGGCGTTGTTTCCATATCGGCCGAGTCGCTGACTATCGTTCGCCGGCGCCCGATGGTTCTTGCGAATTCCCGTACCGACGACGGATCAAGCACTAAAGATGCTGACGCTACCTGCGCACCAAACGGCTTGTCTTTGTAGATCAAAAAGGGGGCGGTCAGTAGCCGTCCTGTCCAGATTGCCACGCCGATCCACAGCGGCACCTTCCACAGCAAGCTTTCGTCGTAACCGTGGCGCGCGAGAGACGCCGCTGCGTAGGCGTGCAGGCTAGGCCAAGCCGCTTTCGCGAGTTGCGGCATGAACGCTAGAAGGTTCATCACATTCCCAATCCAGCCCCATGCGCCAGTCGTGGCGTAGCGGAAGCATGCGGCATAGAACCGCCACCACCTGAGCGGGTGCGCGAGCGGCTTATCGGGCATTCCGCCAGCCTACGTCCTCTCGGCATGTGCGTCAAGTATGTTAATACCCTAGTTTCGCGTACCACGTGGTCGGCGCGATGTTGCCGTATCCGACCGTCGTGATCGTGATGACGCTGAGGTGGAGGCAGTCGCACTACCACCGGCCAGACTGCGTCACGTCGAAACCGTACGACGTCCCGAAAACCGGCACGCGACGCCCAGTCACCACGGTACCGCTCAATGTCTTCGAGGTCGCGGTAGATACCGCGTGGAAGATAATCGTCGACGGTACCCCAGAGCCGCTTCTTGATCCCGGTAAACGCGAGAGTCGTGTCGGGGTAGGAATTGAGACGTTGAATCCGGCCACGTGCCAAGTCCTGGCCACCATACTTGTAATAGAAGTAGTGATCCGCGGCGTACTCGTAATCGCCGGCGAACTGCATCGAGAAGTACACACCCGTAAACACCGCGATCATGCATCCGTACGAGGACACGATGACGCGCACTTGGGTCTTTCGCGGCATCCGCTCTTGGAGCGCACGGTACAGCACGAGAAAGACAACGATCGTAGGAACGATGTACGACAGCAGAAACGTCGCAATCCCGGCGCTCACTACGACGATGCCTGGCTTTGGTCCCGCTGTGCCGAAGAGCCAAACGGACGTGAGCGAGAGGGCGACGGACAGTGCGCTCACCACAACGATCTGAAGCATCGGTGATCTCGGTACCCACCTTGTGGGATTTACCAGTACCATCCAAGCCTACGAAGTTCGGCTGACCACATCGCAATCGGCGATACGACAACGCGCTGGGTGTCGTTCGACGTGAGCAGTCCGACAATCGACAGGTGAAATGCCTTGTTGTCTCTTACGAATTCGTAGATCCGAAACATCCCACCTCGTCCACTGAAACGGATCCCGGAGAAGAAGAATGGCACGATCAACTTTCGTCGCCCGATATGCATCACGAAACTAGCGCCGCGTTTCATGACATCGAACAGCCCGTCCGCGTCGACGACGCCCACGTAGGATCTGGACTTCAAGAACTCTCTTCGTTCTTCTTCTGTCGGCAGCGGGGACCCATTGAAGTCGCACAGTTGGAAATCCCCGGTAATGTACTGCGCATGTCGCGAGATCGCCGGCTGCTTCGCCTCCGTCGTCGTATCGATGATGTCGATCTCGTCTTGCGCCCGAAAGAACTCGTACACGATGTTGAGTTTGTTCGCCGTGCTGAGAACGGACGTTATCTCTTCCGCCTCCTGAGCCGACGACGCCGCAGTAAGGTCGGCACCGAGACTGCCGATTCCAAGAAGCGCGAGGACGTTGCCGAGAGTCGCCTTCATGGATGAACCCTTGGTTCGAGCTTTCTGCTTCTGATGTTTTTCCTGGATGACCAGACGCCCCATGACCTGGGAGTACAGCGAATCAATTTCAACTTCATTCAGGTACCAGTAGTCGCGTGGCAACGTGCTCGAGAACCCGGCTATCTTTGCTTCCAGCGCGACCTTTCGTTGCCACTTCGGATCGCGGGCTCGCTCTTCCGCCAACTGTCGCTGCGCTGCCTCGTACTGCTCGAGCCAGAGTCGTTGCGCTTCGAGACGCTCCGGACTCTTGTAGTAGGCCTCCGCACGCTGGATGTAGGAGACCCACTTCTCCGGCACCAGATCGCGAGGGGCGATCGCATTCACGGGACAGGCTGGCTCACACGCCCCGCAGTCGATGCAGACCTCAGGATCGATGTACAGCATCGACTCCTTTTCGAAGTCCGACTCGTCCTTACGGGGGTGGATGCAGTCGACAGGACACACGTTGACGCAAGACGTGTCCTTCGTCGTGATGCACGGCTCCATGATTACGTACGCCATGGCCTGCCTACCTCTGGACGTCATGATGGCACACGACGCGACGGACGAACGACAGGCCGGCTGATTCCCTGCGTGTCCGGGTTAGCGCTTCCATCGCACCCGCGCGATGCGCGTGAACTGCTTCAGCGCGAGTGACCAGCGCTCGTTGCGCGCCTTCGACCCCGGCGCGAGAATCGCAGCGATGACCGTTTCGCGCTCAGCTTCGTGGATCTCGTATGCGTCGAAGTTCTCGTCCACCAAAACGAGGAGCACCGCGTCCCACTCCTTCTCGATGTCGATGGAGCCCATGCGCTGCCCCGGCTTCGATCGATCGAGAATGCACCGGCCCTTGATCTGCAGGCGACGCTCAACGCCATCGACCATTTCGACCGCGTCGTAGCCAACTTGCCTCGCCGGCGTGAGTTCAACGCCGAGCACGCGTGCGGCTTCGTACTCGGCGACTTCACCCGTGATGCCGAGCGGCTTGCCCGTGAGTGCGCGGTATCTCTGCGCAAGCACCTTCGCTTGGCGAAGGATCTCGATGACGCCCTCGTCATGCGTCATCGTTTACCACGTGGGCGCGAGTTGCTTCAGGCGTTTCCGGTCTTCCATCAGCTTGAATCGCACGGGGCCGGGATCGGGTAAGGGGTCGTGGTACTCGCTCACGACGACCATGCGCTCAGCGAAGTGCTCGTACACCTTCCAGCCGTCGTCGGCCTTCCAGTAGTGGCGGTAGATCGCATCGCGGTACGGGGCAAGATCCTCCGGCACGTGCTCAAGCGTCATCGGCGCCTTCACCGGCTGAATGAGCTTCACGCGGTAGAAGTGTCGATCGGGGCCGATGTTCTCACTTTCGGCATAGGCGACGCATTCTGCGAGCGAGCCGAACGCGAAGTAACACGTGCGTCGAGACGGCGCATCCGCCGGCTTCTGCGCCTCCATTGCCGTCTCGATTGCCTCGCGCGCAGGGTCGTCCCACGTCTTGCGTTTCAACGTCGGCTGCCAGTCGCTCGATCGCGCTGCGGCACTGACATGAAAGAATTCCGAAAGGGCGCTCACCACAGATCCAGTTCCTCCTGGTCATCCGATGGCGGCATTTCGACACGCGCGCCGTGGGTTACCGGATACGACAGCGTGTGTTGCGCGACATCCACCAGCACGGCGTCGTCGTTGATCCGGTTCGCGAGCCATCGACGGCGCCAGAATGCCGCGAAGGCCGCGGTTCGCTTCTCGGGCTTCGATGACGGGATGAAGTACTTCGGCCGGTCGGCGCGGCCGAGGAGCACATCTCGAAAATTCGACGCGAGCGCGATGCCGTAGACAACGCGTGGGTTGCCGTGGTTCAGGATCGAGTCACTCGGAAGTTCCACCTCTTCGAGCGCCGCCCGGATCTTCCGCATGCGCGGATTCACGCCCTCGCCGAAGATCGAGTTCACACGTTTCCCGCGCGCCAGGCGGGCGAGGAACGTGTTAATGATGCGCACCGTCTCTCCGCTGAAGTGGAAAGAGCCGAACCCCTTGCTCAACCCGAGCTGTTTGTACTCCACGACGTCGCCAGTCTTGCCTCCTGCGACGTCCGCCGGGATCTTCACGCGGTTGTACTGGCTCGATCCGCGCCCATACAGACTGGTCGTACAGAGAAGGACGAGCCGTGGCGTTCTGCGCACTGCTTGACCCTTCATTGAGGAGGCGATGATGCTCTCCTGGCCGTCATATCGCCGGCGGTAGTACTCCACCACCTCCGGACTCGTGAGAAGCGTGCAGACGAGTTTTCCGCCGAGGATCCGGTTGTACGGAGCGATCGCACCGCAAACGGTGATGTCCATCATGTCGATGCCGACATGCTCGGACTTCACCGTGCGTACGACTTGGCCGATTGCCGTCCGCGCGGCCGTGCTTCCGAGCGCTTCCAGAAGCTCTTTCTTCGTTCCGGTTGTGAACCCGACGTCCTGAAACGTCATCCGAATGCCAAGGAGCTTCGCAAGCGCCTCGCAGCGCTTCGCGCGGAAGAGATACTCCTTCGCCGCTCCGGCCCATCCGCCGTCACGCCGCTTCATCTTCGCGGCGTCGACGTTTTCATGGTGCTTCCTCTTCGCCTCGGCTGCCTCGATGCGTAACGACTGAATCGCCTCCTCGGTCGGCTTCTTGATCGCACTTCTCGGGATGATCCCGTCGTCCACGAGATCCTGGCGGTAGATCGACGCGAGAAGGTTTTCCACCGACGCGAGAATCCACTTTGCTGTCGCTGCAGATGGTGCTTTCTCCAATTCTGCGAGAAAGCTTCCGGCGCTCCACCCGATCCACGAATCGCGCAGATCAAGTTGGGCGACCGAACTCGCGAGTGCGGCGATCCCGATGACTGGGTGATTCGCTGCCGCTCGATCGCGGATGAGGATCATCACAACTCGGCCAGGAACCGACTTGTGCATGTTCACCCAGGTCATCCGGAAGTAGCGCCAAATGTCGGTGAGCAGAAGGCCCGTGTGCTCGTCGACCACGTCTGGTTCCGCAAACTGGATGTACGGATCGATGGCTTCGGCGAGCGCTTCTTCGCGCTCCACGCCCTCGAGCGATCGGGCCTGTTCGAGCTTCGCCGCGAGCTCACGGCCATCGCGCATGAGCGAGTAGATCGAGTGCCACCCAGCAGCGGTGAGACGGCGCTGCTCCATCGCGGCCAGAAACTCAATCACGGACGGTTCGCGCAAATGCGTGCGACGTTCGATCGCATGGCCTTGGCGGATCCGGTCCTTCGCCGCCGTCGAACACTCGTCGGCCACGGATGGAGCAGCGCACGACACACCGTCGATGTCGACACTGAAGGACCAGCCCTGTTCGGCGAGGTCGAGCGCGATACTTTGGACGAGCTGTAGCGGTAATTCGCCGTTCTTCGCGCGATGTAACTCGCGATTCAGTTCGGCGCGAAGTCCATGAACGTCTCCATCAGCTGCCAAACGCGTGGCGAACGCCACGAAGTCGCCGGCGTGCTGCCCGATCACGGGCCGAAACGGAAACCATTCGCGCTCATCTGCCATCTACGTCAAAAAAGTGCCCAGAGCGTCACTCCACCGTTGGAGGTACGCCCTTGCATCCACTCGATTCCTTCCGTTGCATTGCACTTCTGCGCGCGCTGCGGCAAGCAGCAGCAACTCCAGTTGCGCAAGCCGGTCCTGCGTCGCGTCGCGGCGCCGATTGTCGCCGTAGACGACACGAAAGAACGGGTGATCTTCATTCAGGACCATCCGCACGTTCCCGTCTGACACGCGTACGACGAAGAAGCGCTGATCGGGGAGTTTCGCGTGTTCGATGGAGTAGGTCAATCCCCGCGTCTTCGGCTTCGCCGCGCCACGCCGAACGGCTCGCTTTGGCGGCTCAAGCCGGTGATCCCTGGCCGCGGCGTAGTCGGTCGCTCGGGTGTTCGGCGCCGCCGCTCGTACGTCGAGAAACGCCTTTCGGACGCGAGCATTCAGGTCATGCGCGACGCGTTCCATCTGCGGCGTCAGGATGGCCTCGATTTCTGGCGTTGGGTGGATGCCCTGTTTCGTGTGGGTGACCCCAAAGAAACTATCGAGCTCGGGCGAGAACCGCAGTTCTGCGCGCCACCAGTCGTCGTAGTTCTCCTTGCGTTTCGACCCCATGAAGAACCACCCCGCGTCGATCTCCCGACCGGCACGGAGGATCGAGATCCCAGGAGACTTCGAGATCCTCCGCTTCCTCTTTTCGGCGTTCGAAAGCCCTTCCCATGCGGCGATCGGCAGTTCCACGAACTGGGCAACGACCGTCGACTGCCGCCGGTGACGACTGTCCTGCAGGTCCACGGGGAACGTGAGCGGCGGGCCGTACGGCGTCGCGCCCACCGGCCCCGCGGAAGCACGCAGAAAGAGCGGATCAACGGGCACCACCTCGACGTCGTTCACCGTGATCGACACGCCCTTCCAGATGTACTCCCGAAACACGCGCCCCAGCGTTTCGTGGATGTCGCGGAGCAGCCGCGGCGTTGCGGCCGGAATGCGGTCACACCCCGTCCAGTGCACGATCGTCCCGCTCGTTGTGGCGTGTGGCCCCACAGGGGCTACTGCGCGCCGGGCCTTCGGCACCATAGCCATCTCGCCGGCGCGGATCATCGGGACGTCCAGAAAGGTCCACCAGCCCGCACCCTGCGTCGTCCATGAATAGAGGTCGACGCGTAGCGCCTGACTGATCGAGCTTCCTGGAAGGCCCATTCCATATCGCCCGAGGCCCACACGTGAATCAAAGCGCGTGCTGCCGCCGAACTGCAGTGCCACGCGCATCGTCTCCGGCGTCATCCCGCAGCCGTTATCGGCCACCCACACCGCGGTCTCGCCGTTCGACCACGCCAGTTCGATCGTGACGTTCGTCGCGCCGGCCTCGATGGCGTTGTCCACCAACTCCGAGATCGCCGCCGGCGTCCCGCGATAGCCGGCGTCCCTGATCGCGTCGATGAACGTGGCCAGCGCGATCACCTGCCCATCCTGTCTTCGTTCGTTCATCGCCTTCCCCCATACGTGCCGAGGGCCGGGGATTCCCCGGCCCTCGTTCACCACCGTTGTTTATGCTGCCGATTCGTCTTCGGACTCCGATTCCACGGTTGCCGCGGCCTTTGCATCGGCAACAGGGTCGCGACGGTCCAGAAGCAGCAGATACGTATCGAGCCGACGCGTCCATTCCGCGCGCTCGACCTTGTAGAAGATTTCGCGGTCGCCTTCAGCATCGATCTCGCAAGTTCCGAGGGTTAGCAAAAGCAGTTCGAGCGCGGTCCGCATGCGGTTGGTCGTGCTCGGCGCGTTGTACACGTCGGCGTAGAAGCGGTGGTTGGTGTTGATGTAGAGCCGCTTCTGACCACCGATCTGCTCGGCGCGATAGAACTCGCCCGGGTGTGACTCAAACATCACCTTGTACGGGTTCTCGCTCGCCTCAGCCTCGACTGCGGCCTTCACTTCCTCGATCGGCTTGTTCTCGCGCTTCGCGATGCGCTCCACTTCCTTCTCCGTTGCCTCGGTGAGCTTGCGCTCCTTCTCGACGCTCGGCTTCGCCGGTCCGCGCACGAGGAACTTCGCGGCTTCCGCGGCGATCACCTCGGACGGTTTTTCCTCGTCCTCGCGTTCCTTCCCGCGGTTGTAGCCGTGATCCTTCGCGTACTGGCGCCGCATCTGGTTGATGGCGTTGATGACGCCGTTCGCGCGGAGGATCTGCCACACGCGATCCTTGAGGATGGCGACCTGCTTGTTCGTCGTGATGCCGAAGTCCTCGTCCAGCGACGGCTCGAAGCTCAGCTCACATGACCAGTGACGGTCGTTGTTCGAGACGCTGAACTTCGGCCCCGACGTCACCACGTCGATCTGCCGATGGGCGCGCATGATGATGATGCCGGTGTTTTCCTTCCGCACGCGCAGCCGCGGGCTCTCCTGCTTCGAGTCCTCCGGCAGGAAACCCGGCGGGAAGTACGCGAACCGCACCGTCACCATCCCGCCGGCCGGCGAGTCTTCGTTCGGCTTGATCTCGAATGTGAGTTCAGGCAGCGGTTCGGCGTGAACGTCCGTCTCGTCGTAGTACCGCGCCTCGGGCCGGAGGAACAGCGGGTCGATCGGGTCCACTATCGTATCCACGGTCGTATCGCCGACGTCGACGACGTGCATCTCGACGTTCCGCAGTACCTCGCGATACGTGACGCCGACCTGCTGGAGTTCGTTCTGCTTGAACGCTTTCGTCGTGACGTAGCCGTTCGAGAGGCGGTCGAGTTTCTCGAGCAGAATGATCGTGCCGTGAGCCAGGTCGCCGTCCGGCAGAATCCCCTTCACGAAGTCGGGCAACGGCGTGACGGCCGGCTCGGGCACCATCGTCACGCCCTTCTCGTTCGTCATCTTGCCCGCGCCGATCTCGTCCAAGTCGATCGGCAGCGCGATCCACTGGCCGCCCGGCACCTTCGAGAAGATGGTGAAGCGACGCCCAACGCTGACGGACGCGCTCGGGAGGCCGAATCCAAACCGGCCAAACCCATGTCGGTCGTTCTCGCGGTGCGTTCCGCCCCACATGGCCGCGGCCTTGATCATGTCCCGCTCCATGCCGTGCCCGTTGTCCACGACGGCGATCATGTCCGGCTTCGCCTTTGACTTGTTCGCCGCGTGATAACCGAGCACGATATCGACGCGGGACGCCTGCGCCTGGATCGCGTTGTCGATCAGTTCATTCAGCGCGGTCGCCGTCGACTTGTAGCCGGATTCGCGCATGCCGCGGACGAACGCCTCGGCGGCGATGAGCGGGAACGAGAACCCTTCTTGATGAATCTTCTCCACGTACTGGTGCTGCTGCTGAAGATCCTGGGTAGTGAACTTGGAGCCATTCTTCTTGGCCATTTCTTTCTCTCTTTTCTGTTGGCGGGACTCGCTGTTGGAGTCCGCGGCGTGTTGATGTCCCTGTTGGTCGTTCGACGGTGTCGTAACGCGCTGGTGAACACGCTTGCCGGAGGAGAGGCGGGGGCCGGGCTTCGTCAGGGAACGGCCGGAAACAAAAAC
>Ga0075425_100000440_pt1 | contig 38662 bp, 60 predicted proteins | sample SoiMethybrSBSTD4_FD_75300 | JGI IMG/M metagenome (GOLD analysis project Ga0075425, IMG submission 75300) | Bulk soil microbial communities from a Populus tree surrounding site in Tennessee, USA - Soil MetaG P. TD hybrid SBSTD4 | ecosystem: Environmental > Terrestrial > Soil > Tree plantation... | reverse complement strand
CTGGTCCATCGGGTGGTCGGGCTCTTGTGAGTGAGTGCTCACTTCGCGTTAGTGTACGCCTCTAGGACGGGCGATCGGTCTAAGGGGTCATCGGTGTAGGGGGTGAGGGTTGATCGTAGCGTGGTGCCCTACTGGCGCTCTACTGTGCCCTACTGTAGGAGGTAGTGCTTACCTGCTGGCGAGCCGATTGGGTGGGCGGTCAGCTCCTAACGCGATGCCACCAGCGCCACAACCGCGGCGAGATCCACCATGTGATATCGCTTACCCAGCAGGTCAGGCACCAGCGCGTGTGCCTCGAGCGCGCCGCTTCAATGTTCCGGTGCATATCTACTCCGTCAACCTGCGTCATACCACTACTACCTGACCCCATGCGAAATACCACCAAAGACTAATATTCTACTTTGTCGCATAGAGTGCTTTGCGCCTCAATGCTTCGTAACGAGGACGACCAGTGCACCTGAGCCTGCTCCGATCACGAACATTGCTGTGCGCGAGGGACACCGCGGTAACCAATGCGCTCCCAGCAAGTGGCAATCCGCCACCGTAAGCGTGGCTCGCAGGTTGGCTTCAAGAAGCGTCACGCGCGACTCGGCGAGTTCAGCTCGCGCCGTCAACAATCGCATTGCGCTGACGAGCGAATCCCGCTGCGCCGTGAGCGTATCACGAAGGAATAGCAGCGTTCTCACGCTATCGCGGGCACTCGTGTCCGCCTTGAGTTCGCCGGCCAGCCGCACGACGACGGTATCCCGAATACGTACCGTCACAATGCGGGGCGTCACTTGCCGCTGAAGGCTATCCCGAGTCGCACGAAACGCAAGACTGTCGGCTAAGGCTTGCTCGGCGCGTGCGATGATCGCCCCGTTCTCCATTCCTCGCCGTTGCTGACACTGCGCGAAGATGTAGAGCACAATCGCCCCAGCAGCGATATATAGCGGTAGACGCCACCTCATGGGGACAGGATTTCCACGGGATGCACCTCACGCCAGCCATGTTCGTAATCCATGCGCTGGGAGGAGCGCAATCACTTCCGGCGCGCCTCATAGAACTGATAGCCGATATAGCCGACGCTGACACCCCACAGAATCGCCCCCGGCAGATGCAGGCCGATTGCATATAGTCCAGTTGAGATGACGCCAGCACCAAAGCCGACCGCCAACGATTTCCAGGTCGTGCTCATGCTTCCTCCGTCATTGTGGGATACGCTTCCCGCAGTAGCTCAAGTCTGCGAACCCAGCCAGGTAGGAACTTGAGCAACTTGAATCCCTTCTGTTGTGCCAAGCCACGATAATAGGCCAGCCGATGCCAGAGATACGCTTCCGGCTCGGGGAAGTCGTGAAGCCAAGCGGTCGCACGCGACACACCGCAATTCACCGCCGTATCGAATACGATCAGCGCCATCGCCGGTGGCAAGGCATCGCACCCCGCCGGCATCCAGTAGTCATTCTTATAGATCGTTCCCGCGAGTTCGGGCGTCATGCCGCGGATATCGAGGTTTGGATAGGCTCGCTTTGAAATGCCGTAGTTCGTTTCCCCACCAGGATCAGCGGGATTGTTCACATACCCACCTTCGCGGTCCAAAACGAACGTCAAGGCTTGTGCCCAACTCATGCGGTCGTCGCCGGATCAGTGGTAGGCGGTGCCGGTGGAGTGCCTTGCTTAGCGGCAACGAATCCTGAGTCAGTGACCCGCTTGCCGAAGTACTGGGCGGCATCCAGCCCCGACATGAGAAGTAAGAACCCCAACCACTCATAGGATGGGGACCAAAAGCTTTGCGTCTGCCCGTTGGGGAGGACGTGCTGTTGGCTCCCGACATAGCGCACAGTCGTGGCTACCACACAGAGCAGTGTCACAGTGATCCGCGCTTGAGTCGTGGGAAGTTTTCCCCACAGCCCGAATAGGCGATCAATCATAAATGGTTCTCATCGTTTCATTAGGAGCAGAATAGTGGCGATAACGCCAGGCAGAGCCAATAAGAGATAGATGATCCAGCGCACGTCGCCTTTCCCTACATCCCGCTGAATGTCGCGACCACCGGTCTGATACTGCGACTTTTCTAGAGCTGAGATGCGATCCGCGAGTGGCTGCACGACATTCTTCTGGTTTTGATCCGCTGTGGAGGTAACGAGGGCGCGGAGAACATCAGCGGAATTGGTGACTTGGTTCGCCAATAACGCGGCCGTTTGATTGGAGCGTTCGCGTTCCGCCGCCGCTGCTTGCACATCGACAGCGCGGATCGCGTCGATGCGCTTGGATTCGCCATCCCGCAGCTTCTCAGCATACTCCTCTCGGAGTGCGGCTTGTTCATCGACCCGGCGAGATTCGGCGGCAGCTAATTTGCCTTGATACGTTGCCCGCAGATCGGCGAGGTCATTGAGCCGTATGACTTCTTGTTCAACGAGTTTGAGAACATTAGCGGTCGGGTCAATCAAGGGGATTTTCTCAGGCTTCTCCGCCATCATGGCCGATTGAATGAGCGCAAGCCGATTCAGGATCTCCCTCACCTCGTCATTTGGAAGGCCTGGCATTAGGCGATCGCCCGCACTCGAGGCTGCGGCGAGAGCGTCGCCCAGCAGAACAAGCCAAGACTTAAGGCGCGTACCGATTGATAGATCGCCCATGTCGTCCAACCAGGGACAATAGCATAGGCCGTCCATGTCAGTAAGCCGCCGCCAAATGCCACCAAGAGGCACGCCCTGAGCCTCCGATCAGTCATCGGCCAGATGACGCTCAATGCAGTGCCGGCCGCAACCGTGGGAAGAAATAAGTCGGGTCCTTTCGTGCCTTCCCATGCCAGTGATAGGAGGCCAGCCACCATCATGAGCCCAATGTAGATTTGCGCTTCGCGCCGCTCCTCAGCGAATGCGACAACAATGAGCCCCGCTTGCCCGATGGGAAAGAGCAGCGAGACGAGCCACGGGTTCACTGAATGCGCCGCACTGTCCGCGATCCACGAAACGGCAAAGGCGGCCGCGACCCACCAATAGCGTGAGCGGTGCTCGGTTCGCACAACGAGCCACACAAGCGGGATTAACGCCATTTGATGCGCGACCTCGAAGATCACCTTACGGACACTGTGGCGGGCAGACGTGGCTATTGTCGATCGGATCGTGAACCTTGTCGGCCACGACGCGGAAGGTCATGCGGTCCTGCTTGTCGATGCGGACTTCTAGGCGAGCCGTATCGGCTGCGCCCATGAGCTGATCGAGCAACTTTTCTACGGAATCGCCTTGGAACCACCAGAACTTGGGAGCGCTCATGCTATTTCCTTGGATGGAGGTTTCAGCATTTCCATATGTCGCAAATCGGCGGCGCGAATGAGGGCTTGTGCAGAGGTATGCGCTTCGGTGAGTGCATCGGTCCAGGCTTTGCGATCGGCGCGTTCTGCTCGTATCCACCAGCGTAAGGCAAGTAGCGTCATGCCTTGGCCGATGATAAATCCGACAGCCAGTAGGGCGGCGGAATCTGTCAACCCAGCCACGAGGGCTAGATTTACGACCCAGACTGCGGGGAGAACGACTTTGGGTGTCACGGATCGCCGCGAATGATCTTACCCGCGCCTGGAACGACCCACAGTGCAAAAAATGCCGCCAATCCGAGCGCAAGCGCGGCGTCGCGCGCGTGATGTTCCCCGCTGTGAGATGTGGAGTCCGCAGGCGTCAAGGAGGTGTGGGGCGCTCGGTAAGCACATCCCACAACGAGGAGCAGGATCAGAGAGAGTCGTTTCATGGCTCTAATACTCACCCCTTTAGGTGATGGCGCAACCCATTAGGCGCAGTTCTCAGAGTAACCCGTTATCGTGCCTTGTGTTGTGGTTAGCGAATCAACGACCGCACCATCAGATTTACGGACGATCTTCACCTTGTAGGTCCGGTAATAGGTCGTCGGGGATAGCGAGCCGTAGAGATTCACTGCAACGCCAGTATCGTCGTTGAACGTGCTAGAAACGGTGGTCAGTCCTGTCACGAGGGCGACGAAGGTCACGCCGGCCGCATCATGCGCGACATCTATATCTGTTTGGTAAAACGTGTCATTGGGTCCTGTCACCGTCCACCCGACGACATGCATCCAGTTGCCGCCGCTGAAACACATATCGCCACCCGAGGCGACGCGCGTGACGGCGGTCACATCGGGCGCCGTGACGGTCGGAATACAGGTCGGCGCAAAGCCCGTATAGAGCAGTTCTCCCGTTCCTGGGGTGGCCGTGGCGGTCGTCGAAATCACTACAGGACTTGATTCGAGCCACGGACCTGGCCGGCCCAATAGATCCACGATCCGCACCTGCGCGAGCCACGTCTGGCCGTTGCGAGCGAGACTGGCGACGGCGGTATTCGTCAATGAGGCCCCGCCCTTCACAGTCGTGATCGTTGTGTAATCGTCCCCGCAGGAGGAGCATTTGGCTTGGACTTCGTAGTAGTCGAGCTGCCCGTATTTCGGGGAGACCCAAGTCACGAGCATCCCCCCGCCACTAATAGACGAGCCGGTCACGGAAGTCACCGGCGGAATCGTTAAATCGAACGGCCGGCGACCAAATACGTTGCGATCGTCAATGGGGGAGAGATCATAGGCCGTGGAATCATACTCCTGGAGGCTCACGGCAACCGTCGTGTCGGACATGAGTTGCAATGCCGTCACCCAGAATTGCTTCTGCGTCCATCCGGGAGTCGGATGCGTGACGTACACTCGATCGCCCACAGAGGCGGAAAGGATTTCTTCCGTGCACCGACACTGTACGCTAATCCCGAAGCGGGACTCCTGAAGCGTAAGCTGGGCGAGTGCCTGCGCCATCAACTGATCGTTCGTGAATGGGAGGCTTAATTCTAGGTTGTTCGTGAACGCGCCATCGGCGGCGAGATAGGTATTCGTCGCCGTGACGAGCGGCCACTGAACATCCTGCACCTTGAACTCGCCGTTTGCCGGCTCGACGTAACTCGCTTTGACAAGATTCCACTTTTCTTCCAAGCCCGCGTTGCGGAAGCTCCACTCGCCGATGATGTTCGATGGGGAAAGTGTGAGCGTTGGCGCAGCGACGCTGGGACTGCGGATTGTCAGCTTGAATTGCCCCTGCTCCCACACAAGATTCCCGCGGCATGAGCTGAGTAATTCCTGAAGGTTGTCCGACGTGGGCCGGGCGGTGTCGATGACGCCGTTACACGTCGCCCGGGTCACCTGAATGCATTTCGTTGCGTTCCCTCCGGTGCCTCCCACGGTGACGTTCACGGGAATGCTAAAACTCGTCGGACTCACATAGGTCGCCGTCCAGTCGCCGTTGATCGAGGGGGTACTTCCTGAGTGCCCAGCGATCCGCACAATGAACGTGCCTGAGGTCGCGAAGCCGTGTGCTGATCCTGTGGTGATGATGCTGGGATTCGCTACGCTGGATGTGCTGATATTGACCGCTGCCCCGACTGCGTAGTTGACCAGCACGTCGCAATAATCGGCCGCATCCTTAAAACTCTGCTCATGAATGAGCGTCTGATTGAATCCGCAGCCGTAAATCGGCGCGAGGAGATAGTCACGAATACACATGGCGGGATTTGTTCCAGCGGGCATCCAGGTATCAGTACGCGAGTCATAGATTCGATTGCCGCGGATGATCGCGGACACGGATGGGGGGCCGTGAAAAGCGGGGCCTTCGCTAAAGCGCCGCGCCGTCCCGCCCGTCCCACCGACCGTCACAATTTCCGGGATGCTGAACGACGTACTGCTGATGACGGTGACGACCCACTCAGCGTTGAGTGTTGGCGTACTTCCTGAATGCCCCGCAATCCTCACGCTGTCACCCGAGGCAAAGCCGTGCGCGGTCGAGGTCGTGATGACCGTAGGATTCGCGACGCTGGAGGTACTGATGGCAATGGCGGTATCGCTGAAGCTCGAGGTATCGACGTTGACGAACACGAACCCAATGACACAGAGTCCCTTGCCCAGATCCGTCGTCAGATTCCAGCCACTGCCGGCAACGCTGCCCGGCGCCTGAATGCCGATCCCTGCACCGTCAGTGAAAAACGGTGTCCCGCCAACGTTCTGGATCGTAGTTCCCAAGAAAATCTTGTAGTTCGCGGTGATGGGTTTATAGGGCCAGATCCGCGCCCCCGTGGTTACGTCAATCGCTTTCCGTCCGTCGAGCCAGATTTCGTCTATCCCGGCGACGCCGAGCCCGTCACGCGACCCATGGCATAAGACGGCGACGTAGTACAGCTCCTTGAAATTGTTCACTGGCTGAATGAACCAGTCGGCCACGATGGCACCGACTTTGGCCCGCCCATAGATCACGGGGATGGGTGTATTCGGTTCGAGTGTCGTCGAGATGAATAGCTTCTGGCGGTCCGCAAGGAGGCGCGGCCGGTCGATCAGCGCTCCGAGATAGGAGAGGACGACCCCGCCGATACGGAGTGCTGTTGCAAGATTTGAACCAACTGCTAATCCGAACGGGCCGGTCGCAACGAAGAACGCGCCGATCGCTACGATCTTGAGGAGGTTGCCCCAGAAGGACACTAGAAGCGCACTCCCCGCGGGGCAAACACGCCCCAGCCAAACTCGCCCTCGGGCTTGGTCACGATATGGCTAAAGAACGTGTCAGTGGGATAAAACCGCTGATGAGAAGTCTTGTCGGCGGTAAAGCCCCGGACTTGGTTAAAGACGGCCAGTGGGGAGACGAGTTCCGTGGTCACTTTCGCCCAGCGCCCATCCCAATCTTCCGTGACCTCGAACGGGGCGTTCATATATCCGGTGAATAGAATGAACGGATCGACGACGATTCCACCTGTGGCGTCGATATATCCCCGTCTCAGTGTCCCGAGCCTGCCGATATATGACTGCGCGAGGAGGGCAGTGATCGCGGTCAGCGCCACCCCATCAAGTGTGATCTTCAAGCGCTGTCCGGAGGGGTCCGGGGTTTCCTGGATTGCCTCGAACGACATTGCTCCACCTGCCGCGCTCCAGGTATTACCGCCCCAACTAACATCCTGAAATCCGGTAGTGAAGCGAATCGTCCCAGCGCTGAAGGCGAGTGAAAGCAGGTGAAAGATTTCGGCGCGCTGTGCGACGGCCTGCGCCAACGATGCCGCGGTTATGGTGCGGCTCATAGCGTCTCACTGAACGAGACGCGGAGTTCCCCGTAGTCAGCGCCTATAGCGCTCGTCGTGGGATACGTCGGGGGTTCCAGAATGCAGGCGTTCATCGTCACGCCGGTCAGTGTGACGACCGAGCCGGGCGCAGGTGCTCCACCTGTAAAAATTGGCGGATTGATTGGGATGGAAGCGACACCATTGACTTCAGTTGTTACGTCGGACGTGACTTCGTAGATCGGCGCAATTCCGGCGACCTTGATGAGGTCCCCCGCACGCAGCCAATTCGCGGTTGAGTTCGGCCCACCCGTGATATAGAGAGTGCTACCCGTCGTTGAGCTGGTGCCCGGAGCCGTGCCTGTCGAGATACCTGGATGGCCAATTGAACCAGTCTCGAATTGCGGTAGGTCCATCCAGAAAATAAAACTCGGCTGTGCCGCTGTGGAGCAGATAATATTCACGAACGCTAGTGTGGTGGTCCCGGGAGATGTAGCCGTCGCAATTGGGAGGGTTTGCCAACCAGATACGAGCGCGACAGCCGAACCTGACGTGGTCGAGATATATGCCGCGCCGTTATACCAGTCGATTTGCACCCGCACCGTTTGCCCAATAGCAGCGCCAGTGCCGAATACGCGGACGGAAGCAGCGTAGGCGGTAGTTGGACTCGCTGGGATTCCCGTCCCGGCGCGCATACGAGCTACTGCTCCCGAGAAGGTATTCAGCACGGTCGTTACCTTAAGTGATGCAACTCCGTCATAAGCTTGCGTCGTATCACGCACAATCGTCGCGCCACCATAGGCCGTAGAGCCTACTGCATCAATCTCGTAGCCTGAATTGTCAATGAGGTTCGTCCATGAGGCACTGACGACAGGCGACCCGCCACCTGCGCCAAGCGGAGTTAGATGGTCTCGGTGGTCAATCGTAAACACTGTTCCATTGCGCCAGAAATTGTCCACCGCGGCTAGGAGTGCCCGACCGTTCACGGATCGCACGTTGAGGAGGTAGCGTTCCTGCCACGTCCGGCCGACTTGCTGCGTGGCTCGGAGATTCACTCGCCCCGACTGGCTTTTACTGATGAGTGGGCCGGGCATCTCGAGTGATGTGACCTCGAACGGAATGATTGTTCGGGGAAATGCGGTCACCGCTGGAATGTCCTACGAATTGCCCGCGTGCGTGCGGCTTGGCCTGTGACCACGGCGGCGATCTGCGCTCCGTTTTGGTTCAACCATTGCGCGGTGCCGGCTGCGTCTATTGTCTGCACGTTGAACGTCACGTTCGTTGCGAGGTTTCCTGAAATACCAGGACCGCCAAACGAACCGCCGACCTGCACTCCACCGCTCCCGCCGCTGCCACTGCCGGGGATACGGCCCACACCTCGCATGATGTTGTCGATAATCGAGCCCGTGAAATCCCGATAGAGCAATCGCAGGATGTTGTTCAGGAAATCCGTGAATGCGAAGGTCCCCTGCGTGACGAACTCCTCAATCGCATCCGCCATCGTCTGCAAGCCGGTCCGCATCACTGAGGCGGCACGCGTCATCTTCCGCAATGCGGCTTCCCCCTGAAGAATGCTCGCCGCCATCTGCTTGGCTCGGTCGCTCATTGAATCAAGCCCCGCGACAATTAGGTCCTCCAATTCCTTGCGCGCCCGCTCCAGGCTGTTCGACATCATGTCGATTTCACTGCCTTGCATAAGGCGCGCAAAGTTCCGCGCGTTGCGTTGGTCGAAGGCGGCACGCTCCGATATGCCGGCCAGCGGTCCCGCCCGAAGTAGTCGTTCGCGCTCACGGCGTTCTGCGGCGGCAGCCGCACTTTCCGGTGGCGGGCCCGGCATAAGCAGTTTCCCCAGTGCTCCAGCACCGGGTATAACCCCGGCGAGCGCCATGAGGGCGGCGGCTAGTCCCCCTTGCATCATCGTCGTCCAACTGGAATTGGCGTCCTTGATCTTGCGATCGAGGTCCACGATCAGGTCGGACAAGTGCTGTACTTCAGACTCGAAAGCGGTCTTGCCGCGGCCGATGAGCAGTTCATCAACCGCCCGTTTGGTATCACGAAGCTGGTCGGCAAACTTCCGCGCCTCATCGCGCGTTTTCTGCTGCCGATTCATGAAGAACGTAAGGCCAGCGGCAGCGAACGCTATAGCCAAGCCCCACGGACCTAGTAAGAACGTGCTCACGCGACCGAGACTGGAGGCCATGCCTGCGGCAGAAATACTGCCGGATTCGAAACTCTGTGCCAACATCAACGCGCCAAGACCCGCCTTCCGCGCTGACGTGGTCGAGATGCCGAGTTGCCGATTAAGTCCTGCGAGGTTGGAAGCTGCCTGCTGGGTATCGTATACGATTGAGAGCCGCACGGCATCCGCCATCTACTGCTCCTTTCGTTCTCTGGCTTCCGTGCGTGCGAGCCAGGCCCAATAGCCTAGCTCGGTCTGCGTCATCGTCGCGTCGACTTCGGCTAGCGTTTTCCCCAGCTCCCGCGCGACGCTCAGGCGGAAGCGGAGGGAGGGTCCGCTTTGACTTCCTCCTCGATTTTCTTGTCGTCCGGTGTGATAACGCCCAGAATCCCCGCTTCGATCTCTTGCAGGAGTTTCAGCGACACCCGTTCACGCAGGGCGTCGATATCGCGGATCTCGAATAGCTTGGATTCATCTTCCGCTTCCGCGCATTGCACGAGTAGGAACAGGCCCACATAATCGGGATCGCGCTCGACGCCGTCCTTCGGCATGGCCTCGGTTAGCGCTTTGCGTGTTAGCGGGCGGACGTAAATATCCTGTCCGAGCACCGAGAACTTCCGCCGCGCGGTCGGTGACGCTTCGATCAGCTTTTCGATAAACCGTTTCCCGTTCTCATGCATAGGCAATGGTCGCGATCACGTTTAGGTGAAAGTCATACTCCACGGTTACGAGCGCATCCCCATCGGGACTGTTCACGCGATACCCGGCAAGCAGTGCCCCGGTTGTCCAGGTCCATGTTTTGCCCGTGGCGAGTTGGAAGATCAGCGTCGCCGGCGTGATGTTGGGCGTCGCCGTTTCCAGTCGGTCGATGGCGTCCTTCTGCCCCGTCACGTAGTCCAAGAGTCCTTGAAATGTGGCCGTGTGAATCACTTGGCCGGGAACGCGCTGCGCGTGGAGGTCGCCTTTGACGCTGGAGTCGATCATCCCGCGTGTGGTGTCGAACGCCATGACGCGGCAGTTGCCCAACGCCACCGCATTGAACGTTACGCTCCCATCCAGGCCGCGAATCGTCGCCATACTGCCTCCTTAGGTGACCGTCTCCTCGACGCGAAACGGCACGCTCACGACGAGCGACCGCCACGACTCCTCAAATAACCGCACGGGGCCACTCGCTGCCCCGAACATCACATCCGTATTGGGACTCGCCAATCGCTTGCGATTGAACAACGCCCGCGCCGTTTCTGCTAACGTATCTAACGTGCCGTCGCCTTGATCCTTCGGACCGTAGATCGCGAGTTGTAGGACTCCTGTCACAGTGTTCCGGCCTCCAGTTGCGCCCTTGGTCTGGACTGCCCCGTTGCCCCAGATCCAATCCACCTTCAACCACTTCGCATTATTCAGTGGCGGGGTGAACGGGACATTCGGCCACGCGATTGTCGTCGTCGTTCCCCACGCAGCGTTGATCGCGACTTCCACAGCGGCGCGGGCAGCGGCGGGCGTCATTCTTGGAACCGCTGGACGATGGCATCCATGCGCTCCTGCGACTCGGCGGCCGTGATCCGGGCCATGCCTTCAGGCGCCTGTTTGCTATAGCCGAACTCTAATCGGACAATATAGGGTACATCATTCTCAACTGCTTGCTCAGTGCCGAACTCCGAAAGACCCGGCGGATTACGTGACCAGCCAGCCCGCGCCGTGCCAGTGAGAATCGGCGTCCGCGCCGTGACGGTGACTTCAGTCTCGGTCATGAATGCGTCAATGATCTGCTCCGTGCGGTGCTTCTGCATCAGCGCGACTTCATCGAACGATTTGTAAATCATGCGATCGCATCCGTAGCGCTATCCTCAAGTAGCAATGAGCCGACCGAAATCGGTGGATCGACCGTACTATCCAACTCGGCGTTGTAACTCTTGTTCGCTGCGGTAAATACCCGGATATCATAGTAGTAGCGAACCGCTGCCCCGAGCGCGAGCGTTTCGGCTTTCGTGATCTGGAACCACAGACTCGCGGTGCCGTCGCCGTTCCCCGTGCCGCCCGTCTGCACGATCTGCCCGATCCCATTCACGGGTGTAGTGGTGATGGACTTCTGGAGGATCTTCTGTGCATCACTATCCACAGGGCTCGTTTTGATCGTGAGCACCGCTATCGCCACAGGATCACTTAAGGAGATACCGGGGACATCACGTTCGATGTCTATATCATTCCCGATGACGTAGCCTTCTATGTTGGCACTCATGCGAGCCCTAGCATTGGGTCACATCCGTGACGTACACAGTCCCACCAATCGCCGTCACCTTGCACATCTTGTGCGCGGCCGCCGTCACATCCACACTACCCGGACACCGCATGGAGGCTGAGTTCGTGATCCCTGTATTGGCGTCCAGCCGGATGGTCTTGGTTTCCCCGTTCGCGAGATTGGTAAAACTGGTCATCATCGTCGCTCCGCCATTGGAGCAGTTAAATGTGTTGCCCTGCGCAAGGTCCGGCGATGTGCCGCTAATCGTGATCGAATCACAATAGGGCGCCCGCAGCGACCAGTAGTTCAGCGGCCCACCAGTCTGCTTGAACGTATCGACGAAGAAAAACCCTTGGCCCTTCTGCGTGTTGCCATCAACGAACGCCGTATTATATATCGAGGCGTGGAGTTGGATACAGCCATTGCCGATCGTGTTTCCAGAAGCATCCGCCACATTCCACGCGACGCGATCGAAGCCTTCCCCAACGCCTCCATAGACGGTATTGCTCGATACGCCGCCATTCGGAGTACCAACCGCATTGACGGGGGGGCCGAACTTATAGCCTACATAAGCGGTCTTGAGCGATGTGGTTTCCCCAGCGACAAGACAGCCGTACCACCGATTGCTGCGCCCTAGTTGTACCTCCACGGCACTCAATGAATCGGCCCCAGCAGTTAGGCCAGGAGTCACGCCAAAATCGCAGGCGAAGAAGCTATTCTCATCGCCGTTTTGAATCACAAGTGGACGCCTACTCGTTACCGACAGTACATTGTTAAAATTACAGAGTCGCGTATGAGGCGCTGTTGTTCCAGTTCCCAGCCCACCAGTCACGGTCGAGCCGAGCAGATAAAGCCCCATGCTATTGTTGGGTAGGTTCTCAATGATGACGTTATGCATCCAGCAGTAGTTGGCCTCGGTAAGCTGAATGCCCACAGCATCGGCAGCACCCGTCAGTAGCGTACCGGATACGCCGATATTCTCGATTCCACAGTATTGCGTGACGTTGGTAGATGTGCCCGCCGCATCCGGCGTATCGGTCCCCATCCGCACTATCCCGCTAGAGAAGGTGCTGGCAGTGCCTTGGCCATAGATGTAGGTAAATCGCATCCCCGCGCCCCGGATAATGCACTGGCCCTGCTGTGACGCCACTGGGAGAACGATCGGGGCCGACGTGTAGTATTTTCCAGGTGGGACATACACTACCCCACCAAGGAGCGCCCACCCCGTCCCCGATACGGCACCTTGGATGGCATAGAAGAATGAGAGATAATCGTCTTTGACTGCATTGCCTGCCGCGCCGTATGCACGCACATCATAGACGCTTGAATCGCCGCCCTCGCGGGTCCGTTGGATACTTGCTGTAGGAGGGCAGAGGCTAATGTCATATCCGCCCTGCATCATAAATGCGGGGATATAGAGTATCCCCGCCAGCTCGGCGACTGCTGCTGCATCGGCTAACGCAATTCGCCCTTCCGTTGTGGTCGCCCCGCCCGGATTCGTAACCGGGTCGTAAACAAACCGCACGTCTCCTGCGTTGATCGTGCGCGACTGAATCGAATACAGGTCGGTGAAATTGCTTTCCGTTCGCTGCCACGCGAGCTTGTTCGATATGTCGTTCCCAATGTCGGACGGGATGTGGAGTTGTGACATTAGCCCCCCATCGGTCCCTTCGACGTACTTGGCGCCGCGTCGCTTGTGCGGATCACCTCATTCGAGGTGACGTAGCTATCCATGATGCTGTCCCCCGCGTGCCGTCGTATTCCCGTGATCCCACTGCTGGCCGTGCGAATCGGCGTCACCGCTTGGCTGCTCGTCCGCACTGCGGCAGTGCCGTGGCTTCGCGCGATCGCGTGCTTGAGCTGCGGGGGCAGAACAATCGCGCTTGGCGTGCGCTGCCATTCGACGGATGACCGACGCCCGACAACGGGACTGCGATTGGGCGCGAGACTGATGACATGAACCTGCCGTGCGGGAATCGGGGCAACGAGCCCAGCGGGATTCCGCAGGCTGGTGATACCGACATTGACCGCCGGCGCTTGCTTCCGAAGTGACGCCGCCCCGATAATCTGCAACTGCTTGGTAATCCGGTTCGGTACGAGCGACGCACGACTCGGCCTGATGTACTGGACCGCCAGGGGCCGGATAACCGGGTAGCGCTTGAATGCCAGACTCGCCACGTGAATCTGCGGCGGCAGCCGATCGGGGATGACGGTCGTAAGCCGCGTATTCCACAGCAGGGTAACGTCGGCATCGCGCGCCGGATGCCGCGCCATCCGTGGATCGGATTGGATGATGTGAAGCTGTGGCGCGAGTCGTGGCGTCTCGGCTACTGGAACCTGTCGGTTACGAAGGGTTGTGACATCAGCATCACGGGCCGGATGCCGTGAGGCGCGAGGGTCCGCCTGAACGATATGGAATTGTGGCGCCAAGCGATCCGGTACGATGGGACCTTGATTGCGGAAGAACACCACCTGCGTAAGCGGTACGCGATGGCGCTGTAGCAGAATATGGATCGGTGATCCCAGCCGATCGGGGACCAGCGACGTGCGACTTGGCCGCAGGTAGATGACATGCGCTGGAGGTGGACGGTGAGCATCCGCCAACACGATATGGAATTGCGGGGCCAGTGAGGCGACAACGGCCGCCGCCAAAATCGGCGCCCGGAGATACAACGGCGCATGGGGTTGGCCACGTCCGAAGCGCGCCATCTAGACTTTCTGTACCACGAAAGTGTTGAAGAACGGGGCCGTATCCGGTGGCGCCGTTTCAGAGCCCACGCCCCAATTCGAGCCCACCATCACGGGGTTGGTTTTCTGCGTCGTCGGGAAATAGACCGTTGCACCCGTGTAGGTCGTGACTACGTTCCCGCCAGTCGGCGCATCATAGACATCCACCGCCGTACCGTAGAAATCGCGGGGGTCTTTGACCGTGAACGCATTACCTGGTGAAAGTGTCGGGCTCAGATTAAACGGGATGCGTGCCAACGAGGCGTAATTGTAATAGACGCAATGCGCCCGCCCCGGTGTGTAGCGGTCAGCACGGATGACGTAGGCTTCCGTCACTACCGGATCATCAGCCAGCGTTCCAGCCGTGACGCCGAGATCTGCGTTGAAGTTGGCAAGCGTGCGGAACGAGCCTGTCCCGTCTTTGAAAGCAAGAATGGGCGGTTCACCAGCTCCGGCTTTCCGGTAATAGATGTTCCCGCTGATCGTGTAACCACCACTCGCATTGTTCTCGCCCAGTGCAAGCAAGCGATGGTTCGCACCATAATCCTGTTTTACGCGCTGCGTATTGCCCGTCAGCGTCAGTGTTCCACCAGACGCCAAGATGCTATGAGCGTCGATCTGCCCCCAGCCTGAACCACCACCGTAGAAGTAGTTCCCCGTTACTGAGATAGCTGGTCCGATGAGTTGAGCCCCGCCCTGGGCGATCTGCAATGCACGATCGCCATGCCCCCCACCAGCATCAGAAAAGAAGTTGTGGTTGCCAGTGACGTTGATGTGATTCATGTGCGCGTTGGCGGATGTCAGACCTCCAATAACGTAGGCCGTTGCATCCACGCCACCGTTGTTGGCTTGGCTGTTCAGTGATCCTGAGTTGAACTGGATGTTATTGATGAGGTCGATGTATTCTTCCCAAGCATGGCCACCAGTCGTAGTGTAAGCTTGGAGTCCGACCCCCTCATCCTGAAAGAAGATGCAGGACTCAACTGTCAAGATCGACGGTCCCTTATGGTGAATGTATATGTGGTGCCCGCCACCATCCCCGCCCGTGTCGTTCCAACCCTGGTTGTAATAGATGCAGCCGTAAATCTCCATGCGGCCACAATCGAACTCACAGAAGGTTCCGCCACAGCCATCGTGGATGACGCATTCAATGAGTTTCAGACCGATGGCACCCTGCACAGCGGCACTGGTTTGAAAGGTCGATATGAGTTGGCCGCCCTGCGTCGCAGTAACGCGGGTTGAGTAGGCCGCATCTACTTCGATGCCAATGAGCCAGTTGTAATCGGCTCCGGTATCGAAATAGAACCCATCCACTCCAGCCGGAGTGGCGGCGGTATCAATCAAATGGAAGTTCGGCCGCTGTCCTGGCACTGCTTGCCAGATCAATTTCCCAGTGGGGCTATCAACTCCCGGTCCGATGCTCCCATGCGCTTTCCAAACGAGTGTGCTCGCGTTGCGATTATAGGCACCACCAAGGCACCCAATCCGCGCGCCGCTCGTGGGCAGTTTGCTATCCCCCTGAGCTGTTCCCGCACCGCTCCCCGTCGCATAGGCTATCGACCAGGGATCGCCGATAGTCCCGGCACCCGTTCCACCGCTGGGCGAGATGTAGAAATCAAAGGTCAGCGGCGCGACTGACGGCGTTGATGGCATCCCGTGCAGGATGAATACCATATTAAGCCAACAGGTTACGTGAGACATCAGGGTCAATCGCGTGCTCCCGTGGTAGAACTTGCACATGCCGCGTGAAGGCTAAGAGCACTGAACCGGGTGCGAGTTGTCGCCCCGCTTGATGCTCGAGCGCTTGGATACGGTTCTTCGCGTGCGCGATCATCGGTTCTTGTCCCATGCGGTCAGCCCAGTGGAGGGGGAACACGATACAGATGTCCCGCTCTTTCCACTGGGCGACGGCGACCGCACGGTCGGGCTCATCCCACGTCACCCACGTCGCAACGATCCGTGGCATTAGACACCCCAGAACTGCCAATTCTCCCATGAGGCAGTATCGGCTTGACTTGGCAGCGTGAGCACGGGAAGCGGATTAGCCGATGTGGGAATGGGAATCGGCGCTGCTTCGGCACTCACCGTGAAGGATTGGCCGCAATACGGGCATTTCATGGCGACCTCACTCCTCTATCTCGAAGTAGCCACGGCAGTTGACGTTCGCCGGCGCGTTGCAGCGCAGGCATTGCGCTTTGTTCGTACCGCCCGACAGATCAGCTTGCGCTTCGCGACCTAGCGGACTCTGGATCACGAGTAGCCCACCGTTCGGCGTGACTAGCCAGTGCTTGTAGGCTGTCAACGCCGTAGGCTCCGCCGAGTAATCCACGCCCGCCGTGGAGACGGCTGTCTGCGCCCGCCCGCGGACCTGCGTCGGGGTCGGCGAGGTGCCCGGTGTCCCCGCCGTGGCCTGCGTACTGAAACACGCTTCCACGAGCACGGGGATCGCCGAAGCTGTGACGCCATCGAATCCCACGCTGAGTTCCGTCACGATCGGGGCGATGGTCGAACCCGAGATGACATTGACGATCGTCTTGGCCGCCGCACCCACCAGTGCCGTTGCGCCGGTCCCCGTTTTGACTACGAATCCTGCGGACATACATGCTCCTTGAAAGTGAGAGACCTACCGCACTGCACTGCGACCCAATGCTTGCTGAACGATGCGCTCACCGGGAAACGTTGGTCCCGGCACAGCGGGGCTTTCCCGCCCAAGCAAGGCAATGCTCATCATCCCCTTGAGTGAGGCGACCGAATACGTCACGCCCGTTGTCGTGTAGGCTCCGGCTGTCACCTTATTGCCGGTCGCCATGCCATGCCCACCCCCGAGACCCACAAGATTGTTGTTGTCCGCACGCTCGGTGACGAGTGTGAGATCGGCATTCGCCCACGCTGAGAAGTTCGCAGTCCCCGTCGCATCGACGCTCGTCGAACACGCAGCGACGACGAGGCAATTCGGAAGCGTAGTAGTCGCACCAGGAATCAGGCCCGACACATCGCTCGACGCTTCAACGCCACCAGCCGTGATATTCCACGGTAAGCCCCATGTTCGTACGTCGCGAAAAACGTGAATCTGTCCCGTGACGTGGTCACCCGGATTGGCGACTTGTGGCGCTGGATCGCTGCCGCCGCCGATTAAGCGCTTCCAGAATGCCGAGAGGCGCGTTGATCCTGCCGCTCCGGCCGTCCCAGTCCCTTGCGGTGAGTTGGTGACTTCCTTGAATCCAGCACCGAGCATCCCTGCCCCTAATGCGATGGCTTGATTCTCGGACTCACAGAACATCACCGCTACATCGTTGGCCAGACAGTTCGCCGGGAACGGCGGGGTGATCGCCGCGGCGGCGGCTGCCGTGAACGTGCCCGAGCCGAAGTAGGTCGGCAGAACACTGGCCGCCCCCGCAGCCTTGAATGCCATGACGTAGTAAATCCGCCAGATCGTACATGAGCCTTCCGTGAACGCTGCGTTCAGCGTTCCGGGTGCTGTCTGGATGAAATCTTCCGTTCCTGCCGGGGCGTTGGCGTGCTGATAGTTCTCGCGGAGTGTCCATGCGACATTGGTTCCGGCAGCAATGGTGAAGTCCCCGCCTTGATCGGCGTGCATACAGCCGAACACATAGCAGTTGTCGGTCGTGGTGATGTTGCCCGAATTGCCGCAAGCACCGGCCGCAAAGCGTGTGGCGTTCGCTCCGACGAACTCGGTGAAGCCTGAGACTTCATGGACTGCGATGCGGCGGAACGTGGATGTAACCGCAAAGGTCGCAGTCACGGTGTTCGCCCCTGCGGCCGTGGTCACACCAGACCAGACGGAGCCCGAGACGTTCGCGCCGGCGAGGAACTTGCGTTCGGTGTAAATCGTCCCGACAGTATCGGTCAAGGTCAGCACTTGGTCGGTCGTCCCACCGTGCGCGATCTGCACGCAGATTAGACTGCCGAGCAGGACGTTCGTCGTGAACACCACAGCGATGCTCGTTGCCGTAGCATCGTTCGAAGCGCTTTTGCTCTGGATGAATCCCATCAGTCGCTCGCCGCGCCTGTGATGGTGAACACTCCTGCAGTATTGATTGTGACAGGGAACGTGTTCCCGGTCGTCGCAGTCACGTCAGCCGGAGTCGTATCGAGCAGGCACACGCAAAGCAATGGTTTCACGATGGTGTTGACTGTCGCGTTTCGGTAGATGACCGCAAACCGAGCGATGATCGAGCCACCCGACGCGCTCCAGCTCGCGTCATTGCAGTCGAACATGAGTGTCCCACCCGTGCGGGTCCACACAATCCCCGTGAGTGCGACGCCGCCCGTTGTGTAACCATTCGCGTTTGCGTGCTCATTCGTCAGATCCCCATAGACTGCGGTACCTACTGAGAGCGTGTTGCAGTTCGATGTGGATAGAAACAACGCCATCTTCCAGTTCGTTGTATCGTCCAAATCGTGGGTAAAATCGCCCACGTACTTTTTCGCCAGCTCATAGACTTTCCATTTGCCGCTCGCCATTACCGCCTCAACTGGAGCACGTAGTAGGCATTTTCATCAGTGCCCATCACGTTTTCCACTCGCACGATATCATAGGCGAGCCCTGCAACAGTTACAGCGTCATCGACATCCGGCTGGGCATCCACATCCGCCGCGGCAATCGTCAAACGCCGATCCCCAACCTTGATGGTGTCGTTCAACTCGCGCGCGAGGTATTCATCGAGCCGTCCCTTGACCGTGTAACTCGTGGCCGGGCTTGCCGTACTTACTGTGCCCGTCGCTGGGTCATAGCCACCCGTCGCCTGAGACGTGAAGGTCACATCTGTCCCGAACTTCGCGAGTACCGTTTGCGCGACTTTGCGGAGCGGCCGATCCAAGCGTCCCATCAGGCCCGCACTACCCGCGCCCCGGAGCCGATGACCGGAGCAAGCAGCCGTTTCACGAGCACGGGCAATTCAACGTTCGGCGTTCCGACTCGGGGGGTCACGTCGATGCTCCCGAGTTTCACATTGATGAATTGCTCAAGCCCGGAAGCGTCGAATAGTGACGGTTCCGCCAAGAGCGCGAGCGCGAGTTCGCACGTTGCCTGCTTAACGACAACCGGGATTTCGCTGGACGAATACAGCCACCCACTGCGGTCGGTGACGGAAAAGCGCGGCCACTGGAGCCGCTGTGTGCTGCTGGCTTTGGTGCCGAGATAATCTTCGGCCTCGAGTCGCATCGTGGCCATCATCAAGGCGTTTTGTTGCTGGCGAATCGAGGCATTCGACCACCCGGCCGAATCCAGACGGTCCACAAAATAGGCCGTCGCATCCGCCTGCGCGATGTAACTCGTACTGGCTGCACCACCGACCGTCGCGTCCAGCATGGGTTATCGAGCCGCTTTCCGCTTCCGCGCTTTGGGAGTCGCGACCTTGGGCTCCGGTGCAGAACAGGCATGTTCCGGGGCGGCGGAACCGGAAAACTGCTCCCCACACCGATCGCAGCGATAGACCGACTTGTTTTTGTCGGACTGGTCAATGAGTTCCACGGCCATAGATAGGGCTCCTTGTGAAATCAGGGCTGGGCCGCAAGACCCAGCCCTGAAGTAGATAACGCGAACTCCCGCTTACAGGATCGACGCGATCCGGGCGATCTGCTGCGCGTCGCGGAGCTTCCAGCCGAACAATGAATCGACGGCGATGTAATCCTGCCGATGCTGGCGGTAAATCTCGACCCGCAGGTTCAGCCCCGAGACTTCATCGAACGCCTGCACGTAGGTGCCCGAATTGATGCCCCCGAGCGGTCGAGACGCGAACGCGATGGCCTCCGGCGAGAACATCAGATTCACCTTATGGCTCGGCAGCACCTTCGCGTTGTTCGATGCCGAGACCGCGACCTTCAGAGGCGGCGAGAACGACGTGACCGCCAGCGAGTTCGTGGTGGAGGTGACGAGCGTGTTGTTGACGTAGGTCTGATTGTGATTCGAGAACTGGAACACGTCTCCGACCTTCAGCGTCAGCGCCGTGGTGATCGTCCCCACGAACGTGATCGTCGTATCGCCGACGTTGGCCGTGGGGCACGTCAAGGTCTGCGAGGCCGTGGTGCCGACTGTGCCAGCGGTATGGGTCGGGATGGCCTGATCCATCCACCAATCCATCCCAAGTTTGAAGCCGATCTGACCCTGGATAATGCCGCCCTGATCGCCGCGGTCGGAGTCTTTCAGGAACGGCGTATTGATGAGCGCGCCGCCCGAGTCGATGGCCGACAGCACGACACGCCGATCGCTCATCGGGGCACCGAGCTGGTTGAGCAGGATGTTCGCTTCGTTCCATGCGCGGAGGCCCGTGGGGTTCTTGGTCGAGTCCACGACGAACGCGGCTGGCAGCGCCGTCGCGCCGCCGCCGAACGTATCGGCCGCGCCGGTATTGTAGACGCCGGTATAGAGCGCCATCGCCTTCGAGTCGATGTAATCGACCAGCGCCCGTGTATATGCTCCGAGCGTCCGCGGGACGGTGCCTTCGACCACTTCGGCCGCCATCTTGTCGTCAATGACGAACGGCGCCTCACGCCACTGATCGAGCACGAGGTCGGTCTTGGTCAGCGTCAGGTTGGACGGATCGACGGCATTGATATTGTGGGTCACGTCGCGCGTCACACCAACGATCTGATCGGGAATCGAGACCGTTGAACCGGGTGTCGCGGCGATGTTGTCGGAGAGATTCATCACCAAGCGTGGCATGATGGAGTTCTGCCGCACGATATCGGCAGCCATCGCCCACAGCTTGGGGAGCAGGTCAGAATAGGTATTAGAGACTGCCATCTGATACTCCTGGGAAAAGAGGTGAGCACGACTATCACATCCTCACCCAGGCCCAGAAGCATCTCGCTACTGGCGGGCCAGCAGGCATCTCACCTACTGGGTTAGCGGCCGGCGGGGCATCTCGCCTTCCCCCGGTGCTTAGTGGTCACTATACGCTACGATTTGACTTCCGTCAAGCCTTAGTACGCCGCCCGTCCGATATGCCGCAGCGGGATAGTCGGATCGCACCAAATCTCCAAACCTGCTTTGCGAGCCCGCAAACAGAACTGGACATCCTCGCTCATGAAATCCGTGCCGTCGAATGCGTAAGTAAAGCACGGTGGGGCCATGCATTGCGTCAGCCGCTTGAGGTTGATCGCCATGAATCCGGTGGCGACCGCAATACAGCGAAACGGCTCCTTGGGCAGGACTTTCATTCCCTTGAAAATCTTACCCGTGCCGTCGTCCAACTTCACGGTCGAGACGGGCGGGAAACGCTTCTCGTTATATGCACCGCCGATGATGTCTTTCCCATGCGCCAAGAGCCGCGGTAACGCATCGGTCTGGAAGGCCATATCCGTGTCGATGAATACGAGATAGTCGGACTTCACTTGCAGCGCTTCGACGAGACAGGCTTCCCGCGCGAGCGCAAGATATGGCCCGCGTTGGACCGAGAAGTGCAGATCGTGGGGGAACTGGGAAATCGCCTGGACCAGCGATAGTCCCATCTCATCTTCCCACGAACCTTGAGAGGGAATCCCGAAGGTGACTTGCACTAACTGACGCGCGTCGCGCCTTCGCGGATCGCCTTTTCCAGTGAGGCCAAACGTTCGGCTTTGCCCGGCGTTTCGCGCCGTGGCATCCCTGCGATCCGTTGTCCGCCCGTCCCGCTCCCGACGCCGCTTTCGAACGCGCCAGCATAGCGCTTGTCCGCCTTCAGCTCGGCGACGTATTCCGCCATCCCCATGAACTCCTCAGCGTTCTTCGCGCCGGCCTTGAGCCGTGGCCCACCCTTCTCACCGATGATGACGGCCACTTCCCGATCGCCTACCGTCTGAAGTTTGGCCCGCATCTTGATGATCGGCAGCAGCAGCTCGGGATTGCCCTTATGCTCGGCCAGGGCCCGGATCGCCTCGGAGTCGATCAATGCTGACTCCAATGAGTCACGCAGGCGCTTTTCCCCCGCATCACGGAGTTCCAGATCCTTCAGATGTTTGTCCCGCTCCTCAGCGAGGATCTTTTCGAACTTGCCCTCAGCGAAATCCTTTTCGCGTTGCGCCTTGGCGGTTGTCTCCTGCAAGGCTTTGACCTGCTCGGGCGCGAGATCCCCATAGGCAGCGAGTTTCGTTTCGAGCGCCTTGCGCTGGGTACGTTCGGTATCGAGCGCACTCTGGAGCCCTTCGGCGCCGTCATGATCCAACACGAACTTGCCGCCCTTATCGCTATAGAGTTCGCGGTAGGCGGGAGATAGGGTCGCGTGTTCGGCCGGTTCCAGCACGTCCTTCAACTTCGCCATGTGCTCAGACTCCTGTGGTCATCGGGTTGTTGGTTTGCCCTGGGACTTTCGGTTCGTTCGGTGCACCGGGGGCACCTTGATTTTGTGTCGGGTCAGCAGCGCCGGGCGTGAGCTGGAAGTCGCGCGAGAAGTTCAGTTTGCCGCCATCGGCGAGTCCCATGAATTGCGCCGTGTAGTCCAACGCGAGGGCGACACCGTTTTCCAAATGCGAGACGATTGCGGCGAGCGTCGAATCCTGCTCGAGGCGATCGAGCGAGGCTTTTTGCGCGGTCTGTGCAGCGACGGATTTACGCTGCAACATCCCAAGTCCCAGGTTCGCCATCTGTTCTTCGATGTCCGCGAGGATTGCGCGTGTCGATCCGAGTGAGGCCCCTGTGGTCTCCATCCAGTAGGCTTTGACATTCGTCGCGTCAGGGAGATTGATGCGGCGATTCGGCCCCATTTCCAGCGGCTCATCACCTAACCCGACCGTCACCGGAATGGGGACGTTCGCGATATGCGCTGCGTGGTGCATGTCGCTATTCGTTTGATAGTGCAAGAGATTCAGGTTCGCGAGGTCGAGCAGCGGCGGGGGCGCGCACATGAAATCTTCTCGCGCAGTGTAAATCGGCGCGAACGGGATTTCAGTCACGCCGCGGAACGTTCCTTCGCTGTCCTTGACGACACTGAGGCGTCCAGATTTCGCCTCTGGCTCCCATGCCTCAAACGTCACTGCATCAGCGGTCCGGCGAAACACGCGGAAGCGGTCGTAGAGCTTCACGCCAAATGCGCCGCGCGGTTCCTCGACCTGCTCCTTGAACACGAGTTGGCCGAGCACGGTTTTCCCGTTGACTATATCGACCCGGTAACTCACGATCTGATCTTTGCGAATGAGTTGCCAGTAGGGGCGGATGTCGAGTTGTTGCGCCTCGAGTTTCGTGCTTCCGCCAGCGTTGGCGGGCATATCCACGAAGATGCCATCCAAGCCCGTCGTGAGTGCATCGGTAAAGGTGTGCAGCAAAAAACTATTGCCGTCCGTACCCTGGAGGTCGATATCATCGTCGTAGAGGGTTTGGATTTCGACCGGGACACCCTCTGGCGTCGGGGGCGTCTTGAATACCGTGCCGGCGAGCGCGCGAATCGTCCGACCGAAGGCGTTATAAAACGTCGGTCGCTCGGCGCGGATTTTATAATCGCGGTCATCCTCGGCCGGATGTTGAGGCAGCAGTTTTTGGCGTTCCGCTTGCACCCGTTCCCAGCCGCCGTAGAGGGTGCGACATAGATACAGCTCGGCTTGCCACATCTCCACCTGCGGGGACATGGTGCTCGGACTACTCGCGCTGCCCTTGCTGATGTAGTTCGACGGCAGCGTGTAGTTCGTCGCCCAGCCCCAGATGGCGCTCACGGGCCGACTGGCTCAGGCTGCTTTGGCAGCCGACCGCGTTTCGCTTTTGTGGTCTTGGGGACCCTCTGTTTCGTTGCGGGCTTGGCCTTGCATTCGTGGGTCGCGGCCGCGTCGCCCTCTTTGACCGGCGATTTCGTGGTGATCGTGTTCTGGCAGCGATCACAGCGGTAAACCCATCGCGACGGATCAGACTGGTCGATCAATTCGATCATATCGCAAACCTCGATGTGGTGACGTGACGTTTTTGCGCCGCCTTGACAAGCACTCCGGCAACGGCGTTGGCAATGTCATCGTGCCCACCAGGCGCATGGTCGATGCTTTCCTGTCCGCTCCGCGCGACTTGGCGATCAAGGCCACAGAATTGCGACTTGATCCGCGGCAGGTCCAGAAGTTCGAGTTTCCCCGCATTGAGCAACGGTAGCCACTCGCGATAGATCGCTGTCTTGGGCGATTCGGATGTGCGATATGTGATGCCCTGCTTACGAAACAACTCGCGGGGAAACTCGCCCGCGTAATGATCTCCCTCAAGATCGGTAATGCCATAGCGCTTCAAGTCGAGCGCAAAATCTGACGCGACCGCGGCCGGCGAGAATGGCGGGACACGTTCTCGCACGGCGTCGAGCACGGGTTTGCCTTCGATCACATGCGCGATTGCCAACGTCCACGCGTCTTGACTGCCGCCGCTCGGGTCGGTGAACGCCACGTAGCGCCGCATCAAATTGCCGCTGCGATCGCGCTCGGGCGCGAGTTCCTTGCGGCCCTCGATCGTCACGGCCCGCAGTGCATCAGGATCGACGAAGGCTTCCACATCCGAGCGGAAGCTGACCTTCCCATCACTGCCGTATTCGCTCGCCGCCGCAACGGGGTCTTTCTCGAACTCCCGTTCGACAAACCGTTCCAGTTGCTTCGTGCGGTGCATCGACAGCGTGTCCGCATTCCACACGAGGATGTCGGGGATACCCTTGCCGTAGTAGTCCGTGTGCGCGCGATACAACTCGCCGCGTCGAGCGTACGGCGTTGAACCAGCGAGCAGTAGCGAGTCGGGAACAGTCGCCGTTCCCCCACGTAGAGCGGTAAGGACTTCGGTATCAGGTTCGGCAGAATCGTCGGAGCGCCAGAAGGCGAGTTCATCTGCAACGACGGCGACGACGGTATAGCCGCGGGTCGTGCGGTAAGATGCGGTCGCGATTTCTACGGTTACCCCCGTATTAAACTCGACCGATGTTGTGAGCGGGGCACGGAGCAGGAATGGTGCAAAGGCGGTCAGCGCGACGAAGCCTTTCAGGTAGTTCATGACTTGCCGGGCTTGTTTGCGATCGGCGGCGATGACAGGAATCACCCCGCGTTCACCAGGCGCGAGAATCTTCGTGTAGTCGCGCCGAACGGCGAGCCAGCCGGCAGCGAGCGCCATGTTGCGCGACTTCCCCCCGCGTCGTCCCACGAGCAGCCAGCCTTCGGAGACGGGTTCGCTCGGTGGTTCCTCTCGTCCTGTGTGCTTCTGGAAAACGAGCAGTTCGGCTGCGTTCATCGGGATCGCGAAGATCGCTTTCCAGTACACACGCCACGCATCCCACAGTGCACCGAACATGCCAGCCAAATCCATTGCGTCAAGAATCGTACCAGCATAAGGCGGGGGCGACGGCAATAACTCCGCTTCGGTAGCGGGACGCTGTTTCGTGCGGGGCATCAAGGGGAATTATTACTGCTTTGCCAAACAAAGCGCAAGCGGCGGCTAGAGATGCCGCGCTTTGTAAACTCTCATTCCGTCGCGCTTCTCGTCCGACTTGTAAATCAATGCTGGCCGCGGCAAGCGGCCGGCTGGGACATTGCCTTCGAGTTCCCAGCAGCGAGGCCGCGCCGTGTTTTCGTTGAGGCGCAAGGCGTGGGCAATTTCGCGGAGTGTGGCACCTCGCGGTCCACGCCCGCGGATGAACGATAAGACATTGGCGCGGATCGTTCCCGTCTTAGTCTGAATCTCAAGCGCGGCGGCTTCGCTGGTGTCGATGGCGACGGAGGGCGGTTCTTGGGTAAATAGGCCCAAGCCTAGGGCTTCCTCGGCGCATTGTTTCCAATGCTTGTGGCGACTCACTGAGCGGCGCTCACTTCGATCCGCACATGGCCTTTCGGAATACCGGGGTGCTCGTCCACGCGCCACCGCTCGTCGTGTGAAATCTGCTTGTCGTTCGTATAAATCGTCCCCTGGAGCGCGTCATAAAGACATTTCGTCCGCTCGCCCAAATCACCGGCTTTCCGTCCGCGGTGCCAGATCACCGTGATGCTCACGTCGCCTATGGGAAATGCTGGCTCGCCGTCCTGACGGTGTTCATGCGCGAGTGCCGCGATTAGCTCGCAGTAGGCTTTCGCTTCGCGCGTTTTGTACGTCACACGGCCGTGCGTGCGAAGATAGCGATTCGCGGCTGGCGGCTCGGGTAGCACGAGGGTAATCACACTTTTCTCGCGATCCATGTTGGCCACGGGCCCGCCTGCGTTGGATGATCGTTCCAACCGTGCACGAGAATATAGCCTGACGGCGCAAAGTGCTCGACTACGGCTCGCATGACGGGATACATGTTAAAATCGTCCCCCGCCATGAAGCCGCCGACTTTCAGTTTGGGCCACCACGCTGAGATATCGGCCAACACCGCATTGTATTCGTGATCCCCGTCTACGAACACCACATCGCACGAGTTGTCCTCGAAACATTCCGCTGCCTCAAGACTCGGTAGGGGCCAGACGGTAAACCGATCGCCGAGTGCGTCGCGAATCGGTTTGGTGTTCTCTTGGAAGCGCGTTAGGAGTTCGAGTCCTTGCAACTCGCCATCCCAGCCGACGAACGAGTCCACGCAGTAGAGGTGCACGGGCTTGCCAGAGTTCAGAATCTCCACGCCCAGCCAAGAGGCGGATTTGCCCTGATAACTGCCGATTTCCACCCAGCGCGAGGGCTGGTCGGTGGGGAGCGCCATCAAGAGTCGGCGGTAGGCTTCCTCGAACCAGAAAAACCCCTCGACGTTTTGGTAAAAATGCTCATGCTTCGTTGGGAACGTGAGAACGTCAGTCATCGGTCACTCGTGCGGGGCGTTGGAGTTCTGGCAACGGCATTCCCAACGGCACGACGCGCGCCGAGAGGGCGCGCATTTTTGCGTCATCTTCGTCGCCGCAGGCGGGACAGATACCGAATGGCAGAGGCGCATCCTTGGAAGGCGGCGGGCCTAAAATGAGCCCGTCCCATTCGCCCCTGCACACTCGGCACTGTTTCCGCGCTTGACTCACAACTATCACTGGCGATTGCTCGTCAGCGTGAGCACCTGGAGTCCAGCGCGGTGCATCGGCGGCATCGCGGTTGGTATCACGGCGGCAGGAATTGCAGACGTAGGGATCAGCGCCGACGCCGAAGGCCCAATACTCGCGGGCGTAATCACGCCCACAGTTGTGACAGAGAATCGCCGCGAGTCTATTCCGCGCCGTTGCCATTGTGGTGCTCGTATTTCGTGACGAGGGGATGCGGCTGTCCAGCGCAGAAGGTCGGGCATAACTCCGCGAGGCGTTCGACCTGTTCGCGATCGCGGAAAATCGTTTCGATGCCATCGTATTTCCGGGGGCTGTTCATCGCCCGCCCCATAAGCCAGTCGTCCTTGAGCGCCCCGTCCACAGCGTAGCAGAGCTGCCCCCAGTCGCCGGCAGATTCGCGAAGGCGGGCCATTAGACGGCGCTCACGTTTGCGGTCGAGCAATGCGTTGGGGTGATGCAGACGAGCAGCCCAGTAGGCGAACACGATTTCGGCTAGCCTTTCGTACGTATCTTCGCGAGTCAGCCGTTCGAGCGTGCAATCGCGGATGGCTTCTAAAAAACCCTTCGCGCGTTGGCTAACGAGCGCAAATCCGCGCGTTTTTTTCGGTTCTCCTCCATCCATTCCTAGATCTTCGCTCGCATCCAACCCATCATCAACTGCGGGCATCCCGAGCGGAGTCGTGTTTGGTTCCGGTTGCCCTGCGTTTGGGTTCACGCTTCGCTCTCTCCATAATCGTAGAGACACTACGGTGATATCACCCGAACCGCGATTTTTTTAATCGCGCCGACGCGAGCCATTGCGTCGGATGCCCTAGGCCGGCCCTTCCGTCTCGGTGAACGCCGCGAAGCGATCATCGGCGCGATACTGCTGCGCGTACCCTGCTATGGCAGAAGGGCAAGGGATCGACGCTGACCAGTAGACTGACCGTCTCGAGAACGCGTCTTGCAATGCGCGCCTGACATCCCTTGCCACACAAAAAGTGCGCCCCTCGTCATCTGTAGAGTCCTAGCTGGGCGGGAGATCGAGCCGAGACTAGGCAGACGCAAGGGGCGCACAAACTGCCCGATCTCCCATGTCACCTACTCGGCGCTCTAACGCCGTCGTGTACTCTACTACATAAAGTTCTCTGTTTGGTCACGTGGTGTCAAGTAGCGCATGGGGGTCATGTATTACGTTTCTTCGCTGCTTTCGCAAGCCCCCCCTGCCGGGCCTTGGATTGCCGCATCATCCGCCGCATCGCGGCCATTGCCCCGGTCGCCGTCTCAAGGATGCGCTGGGCATACTCCAACGAACCCAGCTCGACCACCTTGGCACGGGGCCAGCCCCGGATCACGGCTGCCTGATCCACGATGGCGAACGTCTCAGCGCTCACTTTGGCCCCGATATGGGCGGTTTTGGGCTTCATTTTTGCCCTCGTCCTAGTGCAACCTGGAGCGATTGTGATACGGTTTTAAAAAGGGGTATCCCAGTGACCCCCCACCTATTTGCGCTCGTCCTAGGCCGTGAACTTTGGTTCACGACGGTGTAATTACCACTTCAGGCGACCCAGCGCGGTCTCCAGCTTGTCCACTACGTTCGCCCACGTCACCTTGGGCGGCGACTTGCTCCGCCTCTTGTTCCATGTCCGTTTCACTCGTACCCGACGCTGCTTCGATGCCTTCGTTCGCTTCCGGTTGCGTCGGGGCATCGGTAGGCTTCTCCTTTGGAAACCGGACTGAGAGGTTCCGGCGATCGGCGCTAATCAGTAGCGTGGCTGCTACTTCCTTGACGAACTGCGCGCGATCGCGTGGGGTGAACAAGGGCACGGGGATTTCGCCTGCATCCAACGTGCCCCCGTGAGGAAAGTTATTGGGATCTGACAACGCAGCGACGTAAGATGCCTGAGCCTCAGATACTGGCGTTGCGCCACCCCGGAGTGCGTCCATAAACCTGCGGCGGGCAGCCGCGATGGCGGGGGACTCATACCCGCGATCGCGCATTTCCTCTGCGAGTCGTTGTTGGACGCCCTGCGCGGCATCCAGGCGTTCAGTCCAGACCAGCTCAGAGATTTCGACGCATCGTTCGTAAATCCGCCAGAGATTCGCCCACTCTGCGCGTTCAATCCCGCGCTCATGCGCCATCTTCTGGGCCGCGGCTTCGATCGCTTCTGGACTTCCGGAGGCCATGTACTTAGGACTCATTCTCACTCCGTGGGGCTAAGGTGACGGGACCACGTTCTGCCATGCGGTCATGGTGATAACAGAGTCCGTTGCGGTTTCCCGTGAGTTTGCAACGTCGGGGCTTCGCACCCTTTCGCACTGTGATTGCGCGGCAGCGCTCCCCGCGGCAGTGATAGGGCCGGGGCTTTTTCACCGTTCAATCGCCCGATGTTTGATGATGCCAATAGACGGGGATTCCTCGCCTACTGGTCCGCAGCACGCGAGACATGCATTCACGTTTTCCCAGTGCCCCGTTTTCTTGTCGTAATGCGTCAACGGGTAGAGCTGGCGCACCTTCCGGCGACACACAGGGCAGAGGTACGGACGGTCAAGCAGGACAGTCACGCGTCCTCATCGCCAAATGAATGGAACTCTCCAGTGCGTAAATCAATCCAGCCCAAATCCTCGTACTCGTCCTTCGCGCGATCAGTCACGCGCGTGACCATCAGATTGCCCACCTCGTTTTTCGACAATTCATCCGCAGGGAGCAACTTCCCGAGAGTTGCCGACAGTTCGCTCACGACTAGGTGGTTTTCCCCACATGTCGGGCACATCACGCGCCGTCGTCCTGGTCATCGTTGTTGACCGCCACGGGTTCGGGTAGCACGCCATTGACCCCGGCGACCCGGCCGCAGTGCTGGCAGCGTTCCACGATCAGTGACTCGAACTTACTGCGATGGCTTGGTTCGATGTTCAGTAGGAGCGGCGCATTGCAGGCGAACGGGGCGCACTTGTCATGCCGTGCGCCGTAAATCGGCTGTCCACGATGTTCGTGGATTTCCTGCTCGTAATCAGCGATAGAGCGGACGATCAATTGGTCCCCCGCTTGATGGAGCGCTTCACACGCTCGAAGTCTTTCTGAGTCACCTCACGCCACAACGGTCCCTTTTTTCCAATCAGGAGGAACCACCAGCCGACGATGGCGCCGAAGGACACGAGGAAACTGGCAGCAATCCCGAGGCCGAAGATCGCCCAGTTCCAGTGCGCGAGGATGTAGGTCACGAGACCGCCACGGTGCTGGTTTTCTCCAGCCGGATACCGAGTAGGCGGCAATCGCGGGAGACCGTAGCGACAGAGATGCCGAGGGCTATCGCGGCTCGGCGCATACTGCCGTGCTGCTTGAGCGCCGCGACCAGGATACGCCGCTTCGCACTGTCTATCTGCTCGCGATAACTGGGGAGACTTGACATGAAAACGAAATTACAATGCGCCCGTAACACCGCAAGGCGTGTAATCCGACTGTTACAAACGGCCTAGTTGCGTTCCAGCACTAGGACGCTAGTTTCGTATCCATGAGCACGCCCCTTGCCCCCGCCCGCTCCCCTGCGCTAGCCGATCTCCAAAACGCATTGCAGCTCGCCGTGATCTATGGAGACAAAGACGTAGCAGACTCAGACGCGAAGCAGGCGTTAGGACGTATTCGGGCGCTGATCGCGCAAGCACTGGCGAAGCTGGGCGAGCCGAACACAGCGGCGGTTGAGGGCTTGCGGAAGTTCGTCGCGTTCGAGCCCCGTGAGGCGCGAGATGTGGCGTCAGTCGTGATCTACGCCGCGCTGACCGGGGAAACTGCTGATGACCCAGCGTGGATTCATTCGCTCCCTTGTCCGATCTGTGACGGAGCAGCCATCATTCAAGGCTTTCCGTGTGAAGCCTGCAAAGGAACGGGGTTGAGCCAATGACCGCAGCTCTACACGTTGTCGGCGGTGAGTGGGAATACGATGCCGGATGCGATTGCCCGCGCTGCTCCGATTACCGGGACGCGCGTTGTCCGAAGTGCAGCGCCCCGTGGGACTGGGACGGCGATACCGAAAGTTCGAGGATTTGCCCGAACTGTCGCCCCGAGCCCGAAGTGGATCATGCGTGGGATGCGAATTACAAGCCCGGACATTCATCCGATTTCCCCTTTTGAGTTGGTGACCCGACTACCCCAGGAGCACCGATGAGCCACGAAATCACCATTGAATACTTGCGTGTGGCGCTCGCCCAAATCGAGAAGTGTGAAGGGCCCTACAAGCGTGATCCGTTGCAGCACGCCGAATCTTGCATCATCAGCATGGCGAAGATCGCGCACGACGCGCAAAACGGAGAATGGGAGCTACGCAGATGACGCTGCGGATTGAGTTGCAAACGACTTGGCGGCTCTGGCCGCTGGTGACGTGGAACTGGTTCTACTTCGGCTGGCGCTTTTGCGATCATTGCGGGCGCGATGGCCACGACATGAAGCGCAGCATCACGATCCGCGTGGAGCTCCCGTTCGCGCAGGTGATTTTCCAGCCCGGCATCGAGTTCAAGACGTGGGTGGCGAAGAATGGTTGCCCCGAGCGCTCGGAAACCGCAGTTGCGGCGTGACCCGACTACCTAAAGAGGACCCCAACACATGACCCGTAATGAGCAGGCCTTGGATTTACGCGGGTACTTTGGCGTGGCGCTTTGGCATCCCAAGCATTCCGTCAATCTCGGGACGCTGCTGCGCTCGGCGCATATTTTCGGCGCGGCCTTCGTCTGCACGATTGGGCAACGATATCAGCGCCAAGCAAGCGATACGATCAAGACTCCCCGACATACGCCGCTCTTTCACTACGAGACGGATACTGATTTCTGGACGCATGTCCCGCAGGATTGTGCGTTGGTCGCCGTAGAGCTAGCGGCTCGCGCCAAGCCATTGGTGCACTTCACGCATCCCCAGCGGGCGATTTACATACTCGGCCCAGAGGATGGTTCGCTTACTGAATGGTTCATTAGCGGGGCGCATTCAGTAATCGAAATCCCCGGACGTTTTTGTCTCAACGTTGCCGTTGCGGGAAGCATCGTGCTCTATGATCGGATTGCTAAGGCAACTATTCGCGCGGAGACAGCCGCCCAGACGCGCGCCATTAAATCACTGGTAGCTGTGTGATGTTTCCCAGCCCCCACCCACGGGGAGCCCGCGCCACGCATTACGAATTGGCGTGGTGGTCAACGCCGGGGCGCGCGTACTGTGGCGCGAATGGCGCGACGAACGTGAACCGCAAGATCGGCCCCGTTACTGCGGATCGCGTCCTCGTAACCTGTCGCCGCTGCCTGCGATTGCTCGCGCACTGGGAAGCGAAGCAAAAATCCGGAAAGTGTGTGGTGCGGGGTCTGAGCCAGCAGGGTGGGGTGGGGGTCGTGACTTCGGGGGGACCGGAACAGTGAACCGGCGCAAGACGCATCTCGCGTGGGGCGCGTTTCCTGACGTGCTCTGCGAACAGAAGTTTCCCAAGCCGCAGCGCACCGCCGAGCCCCGCGAGGTGACGTGTTGCTCATGCAAGCGTGTCGCGGCCCACAAGCCGCGGACCACTCATCGCAGCATCGTGCCCCCAGTGGATTTCGTCCCGACGCGCGCGCGCGCGCGATTGCCTCTGCTGGGTACTCGGGTGACTTCGGGGGGATACCAACCATGAGCGAGCACAGCGTGATCGGCTGGACTGATGCGACGTGGAATCCCGTGACGGGTTGCAGTCGCGTATCGCCGGGGTGCGAGCACTGCTATGCCGAGACGCTGAGTCTCCGCATGGGGTGGAGCAAGAAGCCGTGGACGAACCAGAACGCCGCTGAGAACGTGAAGCTGCATCCCGAGCGGCTGGGTGCACCATCGCGGTGGCATCGTCCACGCATGGTATTCGTCAACTCTATGAGCGATCTGTTTCACCCACTAATCCCAGAGGATTTCATTCGGCGCGTGTTCGAGATCATGCGGGACGAGATTCGCCACACGTTTCAGGTGCTCACAAAGCGCCCAGAACGGATGCGAGATGTTGTGCGCGGGCTACCGATGGACGTGCGCTTGCTGGATAACATCTGGCTGGGGACGAGCGTTGAGGACCAGCGCCGCGCCGACGAGCGGATTCCGCTACTCCTGCAAACCCCTGCGGCGGTGCGATTCATTAGCGCCGAACCGTTGCTAGGCCCACTCGACCTGAACTCGCACTTTCTCGGCTGGTGCCAGGAACATGATTGCGAAAGCGGGTTCTGTGTGCCCCGCGATCACGTCGGCGTCGAGCATCTTTCATGGGTAATCGTGGGTGGCGAGACTGGAAGGAACCACCGCCCGATGGAAACCTCTTGGGCGGAGAAAATCGCCACGCAATGCGCCGAATCGCACGTCGCGCTATTCGTGAAGCAGGACAGCGGCCCGCGCCCCGGCAAACAGGGACGCCTCAGTGATGCGCTGTGGAAACGCAAAGAATATCCGGTTGGGGTGGGCCAGCAGAGAGATTTAGAGGGCCTATGAGCGAGCAAGAGAGCCTAGGCATAAGGGCTTGCTACCGATGCCATCGTTTCGGCCCCTTTTCGGATTTTTACCAACGTCAAACAGGCGAGTACTTGGCGTATTGCAAAGAGTGCGACAGGGCTGCTTTCCGGGCGCGGTATCGTCGGCATCCCGAACTATTGGCCAAGATCAAGGAGCATAAACGTCAACGTGATCGCAGAGCAGAGAGATTGCGCGAATACCAAAGCCCCAAAGGGCGTGCCCGCTACGCATTGCGGTATGCTGTGCAGAAGGGCCGAGTCGCAAAACCAACCGCCTGCGAGCGGTGCGGCAAGCAAACGCCACGTCACGAACTGCACGGGCATCACGATGATTACACCAAGGCCCTAGAGGTCAGGTGGGTCTGCTCACCTTGCCATCGTGCGATTGATCCCAGACACGGTAAACGCGGACCAAGGCGGTCGCATGAGCTTTGAGCTGCGCGCGGTACCGAAGCCTGGGGTCCGGGAGAAGGTCCGCCCCCGCCTACTGGACCTCTTTTGCGGCGCTGGGGGGGCTACGAAAGGTTACCAACGTGCGGGTTTCGATGTGACTGGTGTCGATATTGCGCCTCAGCCACGGTACTGCGGGGATGCTTTTGTGCAGGCGGATGCCATGACATATCCGCTGGAGGGGTTCCAGGCGATTCACGCGAGCCCGCCATGCCAGAGTTATTCCCGCGCGCTCAAACATCTAGCAACGCCCCAACCGATGCTGCTCGATGCGGTGCGCGAACGGTTGGGGGAATGGGACGCCGGACCGTGGATCATCGAAAACGTCGCAGGCGCCGGCATTCCGACTGCGCCCGAATTGTTCGGACGCTACGGCATGATGTTGTGCGGCACGGCGTTTGGCCTGCGCATCGAGCGCCATCGTTTCTTTGAGTCGAACGTCCTGCTGTTTGGGAGCGAATGTCATCACACGCGCCACGCTATGAACCCGCACAACGTCGCCGGCCGCAAGCGGATGTATGCGGAGTTCGGTCGCGGCGACCCGGAAAAGATTTGGGCGCGCGAGATGGGTGTCGAGTGGATGAATCGCCACGAGGTCCGTGAGGCCATCCCCCCCATCTATACGGAGCACATCGGGAAGGCAATCATGAACTTCGCAAGGCTGGCAGCGTGACTATCTATCCCGTTCCGAAACCGGTCCGAGTAGCGGAGAAGGTCCGCCCCAAAGGGTTGAAACGGTCTCGGATGAAGTCTCGGGGGCCGCGGACCAAGAAGTCAGGTGGTGCGCTGTTTCCCAAGAACGTGGATCGGAAGTATCGGGCTTTCGTTCGGGGATTTTCTTGCTGGTTCTGTGGGCTAGATCGCCGCACGCAATTCTCGCCTACGGAATGTGAGCACCTGAAGACACGGGGCTCAGGCGGTCGAGATTTTGACAACATTCTCCCAACATGCGCGTATCATCGGACGCGCCGCGATGTGGTTGGGCCAAAAACGTTCTTCAATGCCTATGCGATTCGGGGCAGCGATCCGTGGCAAGCCGCACGTCGGTTAACCGATTTGTATCGGACGACGATGGCGTGCTCTCTGGCTCCCACACACCCACACCACTAGGAGAAACACATGAAAACGCTATTCTGGATTCTTCGTCACCCGCTGTATGCAGCGTCGTGGTATCTCCGGGGAAAGCCGTGGAGCGCGGCGTGACCGGGCTGCCTCCCCGAGAGCCACCGCCTGCTCGCATTCGGAAACTGCTGGCGGCGATTCGCAACGCCTTCCATGCGCGCCCCGTGTGCTGGCGGTGCTGGATACCGTTCTCAGACTGGTTCGTCTACGAGGGCTGGTCGTACTGTATGCCGTGCCATGATGTGGACCGCATCGTGATTCTTGAACCCGCAGCGAAACGAGCGCCGTTCTATGACTGATTCCGGTCCCGCAGCGTCAGCGCCCCTAGACACTGAGACGGAAATCCGAATGATGCTTCGGGCGTGGGACAATGACGCTGGGCGCTTGAGTCGCGCCGACGTGGAAAGCCTCGCGGAATGGATTGCGATACACGACTATCGGCGTATCCGTAGGGACTCTCTCGGTGGGGACCCGAAATAGCATGAAAATCCCTAAGCCACGCAGGGAGCCGCCCCAGGAGCCCAGCGCGCTCGAAATAAAGCTTATCACAGCGTTCCGTGAACTGCGGGCGCTGATCGACAAATGGGAGACTGAAGATGCCGGGGAATGAAAAGGCGTTAGCAGAAGCGGTGCGCTGGTTGCTGCCCTACGCGACAGCGCAGATCAACCGGGAACCGAATCTATACCCAGCGGTCGTCGGGGGACTGGCTTCGTGCAAAGACGCGCTTGACGCCTACGATTCCGGCCCCGCAGCGCCAGCGCCCCTAGACCCGGATTGGGAGAAATTGGTCTGCGCGGCACTCAATACGCTGTGGGAGGTTGAGGTCCAACCGACCATGACGGTGATTGCTACGCCGCCGTGGCGCGACCTTCTCAAGGCTATCCGTGATTTGCTCCGAAAGAGAAACGGCCTCTATCCACGCGGGACTCTCTCTAGTGCCGAGTAACGCACCCCAAGAGCGCAGCGGGGTGGTGCTTTATGTGTGTCACCTCGTTGATCTGATTGCGAGAGAACAACATCTGCACTCACCTGAGAAGTGCGCTATTTGCGCGTGGGCGCTTGCTCAGTACCGAGGGGGCCATCCATGAACGAGCTACGAGAAGCCGCCCAGCGATTGGTTGACGCCGTGACGGTCTACCTCAAGGCGCGAGCCGCAGGAGAGGCGGCGGACGACTGGGCCGACGGTCTGGCTGACGGCAACGACGAGGACGCGGACCTTGAGGCTGAGCGTGATGCGGTGCGCGCCAATCGCGCCCTGCGTACTGCGGATAACTGCTTGAAGAAATCGAACGCGGAGTTGCGGGCAGCGTTGGCGGCTCCCCATGCTCCACACAAGATGATCGCGGATCATTGTGAGAATTGCGGCATGTCGGGGGCGAGCATTTCCTTCACGGGACAGACGACTTGCCGTGGCGCTCCCCGTGCTCCAGAAGGACCCCCCTCGGGACCTTGGCGTGTCGCGCAGAACGCCGGGGCGAGGCCGCAACCGCGATTCGTAGAATACTGGGAGGGACCGTTACCCGAGCAGTACGGGGCGCGGTGGGAGCCCAATGGCTTTCCATCTGCGGAAGAAGCGCAGGTTGTGTGTGATGCGCTCAATGCGCTCTCCCAACGGAAACGGGACGCGAAATGAACGACTTCCCACGGCGTATCCAGATGCTCAAGTGGTGCCCCGCCGAGAAGGCGATCTATGACGCCATGCAGGTTGTTGAGGGCATGGCCGCTGACGTGCGGCTCACGGATGCCGTGGTTCTGCTCGGCAAGGCACGCGACCGGGTTGCCGATTTCATCGACGATGTTCCGGGGCTAGAGAAACCCCCGGATGAAATCGCGCACCGCATTGCGAATCTCAGTGCGGACGAACTGCTGGACATCGCACGGGGCGTCGAGCAAGCAGGTGGCCTGATGATGCAGTGGCCCAGCGTGCTGCGGAAAGCGCTGTTGCGTGCGTTGGGAGGTGTCTCCCGTGCTCTCCCACACGCCGAATGGGAGAAGCGTCTCCAGCATCTCGCGGCGATGCCCGATAACTGGAACAGCTACGGCTCGCCCCCGATTACTCCAGCGGCGCTCGCAGCGGCGCGGAAGTGGCTCACGAGTATTGTCATCGTCCCGCGCAACAATGGTGGCTTGATGCTGGGCGTAGACGAGAACGGGCAGGCGGTTTCCGTAGAACCGGACGGCTCATTCGCGGCGTGCGATTGTGGCGAACCCGTCTCCCATGCTTTCCCAGAACCCACGCCAGCAGCAATCGAAGCGGGGTGGAATGCGAATGCGCGCTGCGGAGTGTATGCGGCCAGCAAGGAAGGAATCGCCGCCGCGCTTCGTGCTGGATACGCCGTAGACTTTGGGGGAGGGAGGAGTAGAGAGGGGGGAGCCGGATGACCAGATCGTATTGTAGCGCATGTGGGGGCTTTCACGAGGACGTAACCGGGGGCTGTTTCCTCGAGACGATGACGCGCAGCGGCGAATGGGAAAAAGCACGGCTCCCGGCGGTGTGCCCGCTGTGCCTCGGGAGCGGCATACGCGAAAAGATAGGTAAGGAAAACGCCCCGCTGCCAATCGGCACGACGACGTACACGAACTGTAACGGATGCGCCGGGAAGGGCTGGGTCTGGTGATGTCGGGTAGAGAGGGGGGCACCGCATGAGCGAGCCACTACATCGCTTCGTGAAAATCGAATACGTCGGTGGTCCGTGGGATGGCAGAACCGACGTGCGCGAGTTTCCTCCGGACCCAGTAGTGCGCGTGCCGCTGCCGTCAATGTGGGAGACGATCACAGAGCCGCCCTATCACGCGACTGGCTTTCGGGTGGGCGAGTACCGGATAGACCGCTCGCCACGGCTTGAAGAACTGTTCGACATCGCGAGGATCGAGGACGTGTTAGTGCGCTTTTCGCGACTGCCCGTCTTGCAGATGGCAGCGATCCAGCTAAGGCGCAAACGCCCCGTGATATTTCAATGGGTTGGAGAATGATGTCGGTTCCCCGCCCACCCCAGGAGAACAGAGAATGAACAAGCTGAGCTGCCAGTGGAGTTTCTGCCGCGGCCCTGAATGCGGAGAACCCGCGACGCATCGAACGGCCGGCGGGCTGCTACTCTGCTCGATCCACTACACGGACTGGGCTCGGGGGTTGTACCGTCCTATAGCTATAGATCTGACCACGCGGGAAGTCCGGGGAGGTATCACCAATGGGCAGATCCTCGCCCCGTGATACTCATGGGTATCTGAGATACTGAGCGCTTATTCACATCAGGTCCTGACGCTCGAAGGCACCCGGAGTCGGTGGCGCCCCACGTTCGGCTCGCTTGTAGTACGGGGTAGACGCTAGGACATAGCACAAGAGCGCGCTACAGGCCCTCTAGGCTACGATCAACCCTCACCCCCTACACCGATGACCCCTTAGACCGATCGCCCGTCCTAGAGGCGTACACTAACGCGAAGTGAGCACTCACTCACAAGAGCCCGACCACCCGATGGACCAG
>Ga0075425_100000439_pt1 | contig 38706 bp, 34 predicted proteins | sample SoiMethybrSBSTD4_FD_75300 | JGI IMG/M metagenome (GOLD analysis project Ga0075425, IMG submission 75300) | Bulk soil microbial communities from a Populus tree surrounding site in Tennessee, USA - Soil MetaG P. TD hybrid SBSTD4 | ecosystem: Environmental > Terrestrial > Soil > Tree plantation... | reverse complement strand
AAGCTTCGCCGTCGGCTTTTGGCCGTCGATCCAAATGTATTCCGCCTTGATTTTCGCCAATTTGATTACCTCCGTCGTGGTGGGATGGCGGAGGATAGCAGAACGATTTCCGACACGTCAGAGCTTACTTGTCGCGCATCGTTTCGGTAGAATTGAAGACCCGCCGCAAGTGAATATGTCGAACGCCGGATTCGAGTCGATGACGCCGATCATTCGCGTCCGCGACATGAAGGAAGCCGCCGACTACTACACGCGCATTCTCGGCTTCACGTTGGAGTGGGCGGACGACACGTTCGGATCGATTCGCCGCGGCCGCTGCCATCTTTTTCTCGCTGCTGGCGATCAAGGACAAATCGGATCGTGGACGTACATCGGCGTCGAAGACTGCGACGCCGTGCATGAGGAGTACAAGAGGAACGGCGCGCGCATCCGCAATCCGCCGACGAACTATCAGTGGGCGTACGAGATGCAGGTCGAGGACATCGACGGCAACGTGCTGCGCATCGGTTCCGATCCGAAAGAGGGAATGGCGTTCGGCGATTGGCTGGACATGAACGGCGTGCGCTGGCCGCTCTAATCACCCGATCGCCTGCGACAACTCTCCTCCCGCCGCGTCGGCGATCCGCTCGTTCGCGCGAAGCACCACGACCTGGTTTTTTCCGAGCGACTTCGCTTTGTACATTGCGGCGTCCGCACGGCGAAGCAGCTCGCTCTTCTCCTGCTCGATCGGTGTCGACGAATTGACGTCCGGGCAATGCTCGGCGACGCCGAGGGATGCGGAGAGCACGCCGTGGATGTTGAGCGGCGCATTGCTGAATCCCCACTCGCGCGCGAGGAACGTGTTCGTCTCGATGGTGTGGCGGATCTCGTTGCAGATCGCGATTCCTTCGTCGAGCTTCGTTTCGGGAAGGATCATCACGAACTCGTCGCCGCCGTAGCGCGCAACCGTTGCCTTGCCCTGATTGACGACGCGCTTCAGCAGGAATCCGACTTCGCGCAACACCTGGCTGCCGGCGAGATGTCCGTGGCAGTCGTTGACGACTTTGAAGCGATCGAGATCCATGAAGATCAGCACCGCTTCCTTCCCGCTCGCCCGCGCCTCCGTGAGCGCCTCGGTGAGCCGGACGTTGAACCAGCGATCGTTGAACAGTCCCGTGAGATCGTCGCGCTTGGCCAGCTCGTGCGCGCGCTTCGCATCGAGCGCGTTCTGCAGCATGAACGACGTGTAGCCGGCGAAGATCTCGAGAAGCGTCATGTCGCGCTGCGTGAAGCTCTTTCCCTCGAGACGATTCACGAGCTCCAGCACGCCGCAAACGGTCTTGCCGATGTAGATCGGCACCGCGACGATCGAATGCGTCTTGTGTCCGATCTCTTCGTCGATCTCGGCATAGAAGAAGCGATCCTCGCCGACGTCGGCGGAGAGATATGGCGCGCCGTTCTGATAGACGCGTCCGACGATCCCGTGCTGCGCCGAAAGACGCTTGCCGATCAATCCTCGGCTCGACTCGCCGAAGGTGGCGATGAAAACGAGCTCGTTCTCGCGGCGCTGCGCGACTTTGCGGAACGGATCGTCGAGGAGAATCGATCCCGACTCGGCCGGCACGAACTCGTACGCCTTCTGCAGAATCTGGCGCAGGACCAGATCGAGCTCCACACCTTCAGCCCTGAGCGATAGACCCGAACGTGATCGTTCGAGGAATCGCTCGAGCTGCGGGATGTCGAGCGAGTGGAACTGAATCATCGTAAGTTGTTGAGTATAGGTGATTCCGCGTCCAATGCCTCTTTCTCAAAAGAGATGCCCGCGTAGGCGTCGTGCGACGACATCCCGCTTCGGCGATTGCGGATGTACTCGATGACATAGCGAGAGTAGAAGCGAACGACGCCGACGCGCGCGATCTGACGAACGTGCACGAGCTCGTGGCGCAGCAGCGTCTCGTCTTCGCAGTTCATGTAAATGCGGCGGCCGATCGTGATGCCGTCGACGCCGCGCATGAGGAACGGCCGCAGCCACCAGGGAAACGAGAAGCGGACGCGCGCGCGGCTGTCGCTGATCGTTTGCAGCAGTTCAGGTGGCAGCGTCATCTAGAATCCGCCTTCATGCGGAAAACAGTATTGGCCGTCCTTTTCATCTTCGCCGCGACGACGCTCTCTGCGCAGGATTTCACGAACGTGAAGATCGTCGCGACCAAAGTCGCCGGCTCCGTCTACATGCTCACGGGCCGCGGCGGCAACATCGGCGTGTCGGTCGGCGACGACGGCATCGTCATCATCGACGATCAGTTCGCGCCGCTCGCGCCGAAGATCAAGGAAGCGCTGAAGACGATCTCCGACAAGCCGATCAAATTCATCATCAACACGCACTATCACGGCGATCACACCGGCGGAAACGAAGTGTTCGGACAGGAGGCGCCGATCATCGCCCACGAGAACGTGCGCAAGCGCCTGCAGAGCGGGACGAAGTTCGGCACGCGCGTAACGCCGCCGGCGCCGAAAGTGGCGCTGCCGGTCGTCACGTTCAACGATCGCGCGACCGTGCACGCGAACGGTGAAGACATCCGCGCCATGCACGTTCCGAACGGACACACCGACGGCGACGCAGTGATCTTCTTCCCGAACGCGAACGTCGTGCACATGGGCGACGACTTCTTCAACGGCCTCTATCCGATCATCGACATCGAGAACGGCGGCAGCGTGAAGGGAATGATCGCCGGCGTCGAAAAGGTGCTCGCCACGTTGCCGGACGACGTGAAGATCATCCCCGGCCACGGACCGCTCGGCGACAAGAAGTCGCTGCGCGAGTTCGCGGAGATGCTCAAGGGAACGTCGACCGCCGTCGAGAAGGAAGTGAAGGCCGGCAAGTCGCTTGACGACATCAAGAAGGACGAGCCGCTGAAGCCGTGGGCGGACACGTGGGGCAAAGGCGGCGTGCCGGCGGATCGTTACATCGAGACGTTGTTCAACGACTTGAGCCGCGGCGCTTCACCGACAAAGTGAGATCGAATCGCGCCACCGGCTCGTCGCCGAGCTTCTTCGGGACGGTGGCGACGATCTTCACCGTCGCTTCCTGACGCTCGTCGCTCGCCAACGCGCGGGCGACGAGATCCTGGATCAGCGGACCATCGTTGCAGGTGAAGTGAACATCGCCTTCCGCGCGCTTCAAGAATTCGCCGCGAATGTCTTTGAAGACGAACGAGACGTTCGCCTTCGACCGGCGCACGAGATTGAATGCGATCAAGCCGCCGGCGACGTCGGCCCCCATGCAGAGAGTGCCGAGGTACATGGCGCGGATATCGTGGCGCTTCGTGCGCCAGTTGAGCGGAATGCGGACGACCGCGCGATCGTCGCTGATCTCGACGATCGACGGCTTCACGAACCACAACAGAAACACGTTGCGCAGCGACCAGAGACGTACGCCCAGCGTCTCCTTCCACATCAGGTTTTTCTCCGCCGCGCGGCGTTGATGAGCGCGCGATCGTAGAGCGCGTCGGGAACGAGCCGCGTGGCGCGCATCAGCAGCGACATCGGACGCGGGAACTCGACGACGCGCTTGCGACGCTCGAGTCCGTCCGCGATGACGCGCGCCGCTTCTTCCGCCGTCATGAGGAACGGCATCTTGAACCGATTCTTCTCCGTCATCGGCGTGGCGATGAAGCCGGGATTCACGATCGTGACGGCGACGTCGTACGGCGCCAGCTCGATGCGGCTCGCTTCGAGAAATGCCTGGATGGCGGCCTTCGTCGCGGAGTAGACCGACGACGTCGGCAGCCCGCGCAAGCCGGCGATCGATGCGACGGCGGCGAAGTGTCCGCTCTTGCGCTCGATCATCGACGGGACGACGGCGTCGAACAGATACATCGTGCCGAGGATGTTGACGCGGACCATCTGCTCCGCTTCGTCGATGTTGAACTTCGTCGCATGCGACGGCACTCCGACGCCGGCGTTGGCAAGGGCCAGATCGAACTCCCCGCCCGCTTCGGCGACGGCGCGCTTGACGGAGTCGCGATCGGCGACGTCGCACTCGACGGCGACCGCGTTCGGAATGTCACGCGCAAGATCGCGCAACAGATCGCCGCGACGCGCGAGCAGAGCGACGGCGTATCCGCGGCGCGACAATTCGCGGGCAAGCGCGGCGCCGATGCCGCTCGAGGCGCCGGTGATGATGGCTCGCTTCATCGCCACGATCTTACTCGCCGATGATCTTGATCATCACGCGCTTGTCGCGCCGTCCGTCGAATTCGCCGTAGAAGATCTGCTCCCACGGCCCGAAATCGAGCCGGCCGTTCGTGATCGCGACCACGACTTCGCGTCCCATAACCTGCCGCTTGTGGTGCGCGTCGCCGTTGTCTTCGCCGGTGCGGTTATGGTGATAGCGCTGCGGCGAGGGATCGTACGGCGCGAGCCACTCGAGCCAGCGCTTGTAGTCGTCGTGAAGGCCGGGCTCGTCGTCGTTGATGAAGACGGACGCGGTGATGTGCATGGCGTTGACGAGGCAGAGTCCTTCGCGGACGCCGCTCGACTTCACTTCGCGCTCGACGTCAGGAGTGATGTTGACGAAGTCCATCCGCTCTTGCGTGTGCATGACGAGATGCCGGGTGTGCGCTTTCATATAGAATTCCTTCCCGCGGTCCATCCAATTCACTGTGAAGCCCACGTGCTCCCTACTGCCGTACGAGCTTCGCCTCGGCGTCACCGGACACCGGGACATCGCTGCGCCCGAAAAAGTGGCCGAGGCCGTGCGATCCGTGCTGCAGCGCATCGATGAAGTTCTCGAGCCGTCCGAGTCGACACCGCTGCGCAAGACGATCATCTCGCCTCTCGCCCGCGGCGCGGATCGCATTGTGGCGGATGAGGTACTTCGTACGGCGGACAACCGTCTGGAAGTCATCACACCGTTTCCGACTGATGAATATGTGAAGGACTTCGATGACGACGACGATCGTCGCGAGTTCGAGGCACTTTTCGCAAGGCGCGATCACCTCGAGCAGATCGACACACGACCGTCGAACAAGAAAGAACGAGACGAGGGCTACCTTCAGTGCGGCGAGCGTGTCGTCGAGCGGTGCGAGATCCTGATCGCAGTCTGGAACGGACAGCCCAACAAGCGCGGCGGCCCTGCCGACATCATTGAATACGCACTCAAGCGCGAGCGGCTGATCCTCTGGATTCACTCCGAGCGTCCCGACGATCCGCCGCGCGTCATCCGCGCACTCTCGCGTGAAGCGGGCACGCTGGATATCGAGACGTACGATTTTCCGCGGCAGGCCGTGGCGCTTTCCCCAGGCTACGTGCAACAGAAGGCGTATTGCAGCGATCCCCATCTCCGCGAGAGCGCCTTGAATCGCGCGTTGAAAAAGCTGCGAGAGGAGGTGGCGCATGCGGCGGCCGGAAGCGGAATTCCGGCCGACGAGTTGGTCTCCGCCGTCGAACCACTCCTGCGAGAGCACGTTCGCGCGGACCTTCTCGCGATCAAGTATCAGCGGCGGCATCTCGCCGTCGTCGTGGCGATTCTGTATCTGGCGGCGGCGGCGGTAACCGTCGGAATCGCGCAAGTCCTCTTCTGGCTGGACCACCGGCTCATTGCGCTCGAAGTCCTGGCGATGATCGCGGTCTTCGTGTCGTTCCGTCTCAATCGCAAGGGACGATGGCACGAGCGATGGCTGCATGACCGCTTTCTCGCGGAACGATTACGGACGGCGATCTACACGAGCGTCATCGCGGCGCCGCGGCAGGATGATCGATCCGAGGAACCACTGCCGTTCTATCGCGGACCGCATCACTGGATGGCGATGACGCTGCGAGTGCTTCAACGGCGCATGGCGGCCGCTCCGCACGTTCCGCTCGCGACGATGAAGCACTTCCTCCGCCGCGCGTGGCTGCAGGAGCAGCGCGATCACCACCTTCGCAACGCAGAGAAGAAAAGGGAACGAGCGCATTGGCTGCATCGGATCGGCCTGTTCTTGTTCGCGCTGACTCTGTTGATGGCGGCGCTGCATGCGTACGACATCGTTCCGCCGTGCAGCGGTGTCGCACCGTGGATCACGCTGGTCGCACTGATTGCTCCGGCGTTCGCGGGCGCTGTTCACGCAACCATTTCGCAACTCGAATTGGAGCGTGTCGCGGAGCGCTCGGCGCGAATGGCGCTCGTCCTCGACGAAGTGGCGCATGAAGTCTCTCGCGCGCGAGACGTCGACGAGCTGCGCCGCGTCGTCCGCAGAGCGGCGGACCTGATGGCGACCGAGAACCACGAGTGGTGGGTGTTGCTCCGTTTTCAAGACGTGCGACTGCAGGCGTAGAGGGAGAACCGATGTCGTACAAGGCATTCATCGCGTCCACGTTCGAAGATCTGAAGCAACATCGCGCGCGGGTCATCGACTCGCTGCGCTCGGCCGGCTTCGTCGTCGATCCGGCCGAGGATTGGCGGGCGGCGGCGAATGCGCCGCGCGAGTTCTCGGCGGCGCGGCTGCAGGGCTGCAACCTTTGCATTCTGCTGGTCGGATTCCGGCGCGGCACCGTTCCGGAGAACGAGCATCGCAGCATCACGCAGATCGAATACGAGGCGGCGCTGGCGCGCGGAATCGACGTGCTGCCGTTTCTTCTCGACGACAACGCGGAGTGGCCGGCCGCGTTCGATGAACGAAAGAGCGATCCGCAGGTCGAAGTGTGGCGGCGCGATCTGCGCTCGCGCCACGGCATCGAGACATTCGGCGCCGATCCGGTGTCGTTGCGCGTCGAGCCGGCGCTGGCGCGATGGGTCGTGGAGAAGGAATCGAATCGCGCGCGCCGTTTCCGGCGCGGCATCTACGCCACGGCGATGGCGCTGGCGGCAATGCTGCTGCTCGCCATTCTCTATGCAGTGCACGTCGCGCACACGCCGAGAATGCGCAGCCGCTATCTGTCGCGCTTTCTCGCCGTGCACGACGCCACCGTGTTCAATCACTCGAGCAACGGCCTGTATCAGGTGGCGCGTGTGGTGCCGACCTACGGTGAGCTCGGCAGCGAAACGAAGTTCGGCGACGAGATCCTCGGCACCCAGCGATCGTTCGACATGCTCGTCAACAATGCCGGCATCATCCACTACACGCAGCGGCAGAACTTCATCACTCTGCTGAAGCGCGGCGTGTCGATCCGGATGATCATCTGGGACTTCTCGGAACCGAACCGCGCCGCGTATGACGCGTTCTGCCACGCCATCGGACAAGAGCCGGACGGCACTCGCAAATCCGCAGTCGACCTCTATCGCGATCTCGTCGCCATCCGGCACGACGTCGAGACCGACCGCAAGACCTATCGCGGCCATCTCGACTTCCGCGTGAACACGCGTCCTCTGCTTTACACGATGTGGATCCGAGACTGGGGCTCGCCGGAAACGACGCTCGGACACGTCAGCCTGCAGTTCTATCGCGGGCAGGACAGTTGGCCGTCATTCCGCGTCTCGTCACGCGACGGCGCGAAGATGGTCGACAACATGCACAACGAGTTCGAGTATGCGTGGCGCACGTCTAACCCGAAGCCGGCCGGCGCCTTCTGAAGACGAGGACGATGCGACTGCCGGCCTTATCGCGCGCGAATACCTCGTTCGCCCCATGCCGTGGCGACTTTCGCGAGTGTTGGCACCATCGCGGCGGCGGTCGTGATGATGGCGCTGGTGACGTCGAATAGTTCGTGCTGGGTCATCATGAAGAAGAGCGCAACGACGCCGACGGTGACGAAGAAAGGAACGCGGAAGCGCTGCCACGTGTCGGTCGCGAAGTCCGGCTCCAGCAACGCCGCAAGCGAGGGGTTGGACGCTTGCGCGAGCACGAATCGGCGGAATGTCTCGCTCATGAGACGTAGCGACGGATCCCGCCGCAACAGACCGCGCGCGAGAAGCCGGCGAACCTGTCTTCGCATTTTCGAGTTCACGAATCCGGTCTGCGCCAACTGCAATAGGACGACCTGCTCCTCGATCGAGCATGTGCCCCACAAGGCTGCGTAATAGTGCTCGGCACGGTCGGCAATGTCATCGAGCATCTGATCGCGCGCGGTAGCGTCGGCGTCGAGTCCATCGGTGAGCGAGCCTAGATACGGATCGCCTTCGATCTCGTGCCGCAACGCGCGGTGCGCGCTCGCGCGATTGTCGATCATCTGCTCGAAGTAGGCGCGGAATCCGAGCGCGGTCGACAACAGGTTGGACAAGCGCACCCGCAACGTCGAATGCTCGTCCGTCTGCGGCGGGTCCGGCAGGACCGGCTCCGGCGATACAGGATGAGAGCCGCTGACGCGAATTGGGCTGCGCCCGCGTGACGCTACGTCGCGAATGTTCACCCACACGAAGGGCGCGAGAACTTTCTTCCACTCCTCCGCTTCGTCTCCCTTCAGTAGGCCGTCTGTGATCACGTTCATATCGATCGGACGGATGACGACGCTGCGATCCGAATTCCTCGTCGTTCGCGCGACCATGCCACGCAACGCGGCCGCTCGGGTCCCGGTCGCGAAGCTGTAGTCCAATCCTTCGATCAGCACATATCTCTCGAACGGCTTGCGATCGAACGACGCCGGCAGCGCGTCCAGACGCGCGACGTCCTTCTCTTCCTTCAGGTTGATGCTCGCGTACCCGTCGAACGGGCCGCGCTTGTCGCGGTCCGCGGGACAGATGGAACGCCGCAGGTCGGGCAGTCCGGAGGTGAAGTCCCGCTGGTTGACGACGTCTACGAAGAAGATATGCCTCGCGATGAAGCGCGCAATCCAGATGTTGACGCCGGCGAGGACGATCGCCGCCACCGCCAGAAAGAGGATGCGCAGAGCCAACGGCGCTCCGGCCACACGATATGGACCAACGATGAGCGACGGAACGACCGACCGGATCGTGATCCGCTGCGTCGGAAGCCACGTGTCGGCGAGAGACATCGTAAGACCCGACACCCCCTTGGGAGTCCACCACCAACGCCGGTCGCTGGAAGCGTCGTGGACCAGCTCGCGTGTTTTCACCGACGCATCCGAGTAGTGCGGAAGCATCGACTCGAGGAAGTCCGGATAGGCCGAGGAGTCACCCGGGCCGACGGACTCCTTCGACTGCGAGAAGTCGACCTGCGTTCCGAAGAAGGGATCGGAATAGATGTCACTCTTCAGATTCAGACGACGCTCTGCGTAATCCCCCTTTTTCGAGCCCCGCTCGTTGTTGTAATCCGAGGTGATCCGCCAGTAGCGTGACTGCAGTTTCTCGGCGATGCTCAACTGAATCGACTTCACGTAGCTCGCGATCTCGACCTCGTATGACGCCTTGAAGAATGCGACCGTCGGAATCACACTGGCGAGCAAGAGCAGGGCGACGGCAACACCACAGTAGATCGTCGGCAGCGCGGCGCGATCATCCTCGGCCCGCAGTGTCTCGCTCGCCGGCGCTTCCTTGTCGGGCTTCACCCCGTAGGCACACGCCAATGCGATCATCAGCGCGAATGCCAACGCACAAATTCTATCGATCGCAGTGGCGAAGAACGGCTCCACGCCTCCAATCGCAATCGACACGACTCCCATTACAAGGAATGCGACCGCAATGAGAACCATCAGGCTTCGCTTGGGCCCGTTCTCGGGATCAGCGAGACAGACGTAGGCCGTGATGAGAACGATCGGAACGAGCCAGAACGGAAGGAACAGCAACGCCGACGTGCGCAGGAGCACGATCTCCAGCGATGCGAGCACGAATACCGCGGCATAGACGCGAGTGAGCTTCTGGTAACGGACGCGCTTGAGCGCGGATGGCCAGATCCACGTCGCTGCATAACGCGGACGGAGAAAGAGGACGAGCAGCGTGAAGAACAACAGCCCGGGTCCGACCAGCGTGACGATGAACAGCAACGTCACGATCAGCGCCTCCGTGTTGAGCGTGCGCAGACCGTGTTTGTCCCGGAATGTGATGAGCGTCCACGGCACGTCGCCCAAAGGGCATACGTACGCGCGGTAGTCCCTTCCCCAATATCGAATGTTCATCCACTCGGCGCGCCGAGCGGCCACGGCGGAGCGTAGATGGCGATCGCGATCGGTCTCCGAGAAGAAATTCTCGATCGTGTTGCGCTTTCGTTCCGAATGAAACAGCACCGTGCCTTTGTCGTCGATGATCGCGAAGCCGAAATCCGCCGGGATGATCGGATGGCCGACGGACAGCACATCGGGCACCGTCATCGTGAGTACCGGCAGCCTCTTGTGCAAATCGCCGTGCCTGGGATCCTTGTCGTGTTCGTCACTGCGCCGTGCGCAGTCGAGCTCGGGCAAGCCGGTCGTCATCGAACGAACGGACTGCATCGTCATCCGCTCTCCGGCATTCCCGGCGACACTCATGTAGCCGGCCGTGCTGTTCAGAGCGTCGCTGAAGTAGTCACGTTCCGCGACCTGCACCATCGGCGTGACCTTCGAGTCGACGAACCACTTCACGCGTTGCCACCCTTTCGTGTCGATGAAAGCGAACGACTGAATCCATGGATAGAAGCCGAGAGGGTGCAAAGCGAGGAGATCGCCGTTGCGCGGCTCGGGGAACTGTGTGAGGAGTTGTTCTTCGGACCAAGCGAGCGCGTCATCCATTTGCGCGCTGATGTTCCGGCGATCGTCGGCGAATCGACGGTCGACCATGATCGCAAAGTCACGCAATTGATCGTCTGCGATCGCCTCGAGTCTCGAGTATGCAAAGGTATCGAGGACCGCGAGCGTCACGATCGACGACGCCAGAATGCCGCAGATGGCGAGGAGAATCGCATCCGTTCGGCTGATGCGATGCGACGCCGTGACGAGGGCGACCTTCAGAAACGGCCAACTGAAGATGACCAGCAGCACGATGGCGAGCAGCGCGCAAACCACCGTCACCGAGATGGCGAGACTCCGCGTGCGGAACTCCGATTCGCGAACGATGCCGCAGACGACCCAGGTGTCGTCGTTTTTCGGACCGGTGATCGTCGAATGCAGGGGCGCGGAGAACAGCTCGTAGTCCGCGTCACCGAGGCGGACCGCCGTTTCGCGCGAGGTCATCAACAACGTCCGGAGAGGAAGCGACGTGTCGCGGCCGAGAGTGTTCCGCTCGGCGAGATCGCTCACGCCGACGATACTGACGGAATCGCCGCTGTCCGCCGCGCGAAGATGTTGATAGATCACGTTGCCGGACGAATCGAGAACGAACAAGCCGCTGAAAACATCGGCATCGCTTTCGCGAACGAGAGGGTCGAGCAGCTTTCGCAGCGAGACGTAGCCTTCCACGTTTTGATTGACACACGGTGTTGTGTCGATGCCGAGAAGAGTAGTGAGCTCGGGCGCGTGAGACAGGGCTTCGACGAAGTGAACCGTTCCGTTCGCATCCATGGTGCGGGAGGGAACCTTGTCGACACACTCCGGCACCTCGTTGAAAATGGCCGACTGCGAGGCGTACCGCGACGTTCCGTGGGTTTGATACAAATCGACGAGCGCCTGTACGTCGCTTGGTCCCTCCGCCTGGTCGAGATAGAGCGTCGCCGCCTGCTGTGCGTAACGGCCGGTCGCGTCAATGGTGTTCAGGACCTGGCGGGCGAGCGACCCGATGATTCGCGCATTACGCTCGCGGAAATACTGCGTCTTCTGTTTGAAGAAAATGAGGTAGTAACCGCCGAGGGCAATCAACAGCACGGTCACAAGCACGATAGGCGTGCGATGGCGGGCCCGGACCGCTGGCGAAGACGTCTCTCCCGACGATTCCGGCATGGCTCCTCCGCTTGAACGTTCAATAAGAGAAGTGACACGAGACGGCAATTCCCTACTGCGGGATGAACTTGGCGCGCCTCGACTTCCACTGGAGGATCAGGACGGCGATGCTCAGCAGCGCGATCGTGACGAGCGAGATGGCGCGTCCGATGACGAATGAGTCGGGCAGATAGCGCAGCTTCAGTCGATGCTCGCCTGCCGGAACGTAGACAGCGAGAAACGCGTGATTGCCGGTGAGAAGCTTCACGCGGCGGCCATCGAGGTATGCGCGCCATCCGGGGATCGCGGTTTGGCTGATGATGACGAAGCCGTCGCGCTCCATCTGCGCAGTGAAGTCGAATTCTCCGTTCATCGCCACGCGGCCGGGACCGTTCTCGCGCTCGCCCGGCGCGTGCGGCGAGATCCATCCGCGCTGCGCGAAGTCGGTTTCGCTTTTCATCTCCGCGACTTCGTTCGCTGATCCCATGACGACGCGCGCCGGGACGAACGCGCGCGGGAGCACGCGCTCGTTTTCGATGAGACGCGTGTAGACGTCCGTCCTGACATCGCGCCATCCAGGTGGAATGGGCGTGGAGACGTCTTGCACCGAGTAGCGCACGTTCATCATCGACAGAATCGGACGCGTGAGGTCGGTGACCTCGAGGAACCAGCCGTCGGGCCGGCTCGTGAAGAGCGGCAGAAGCTCGCCGTACGACGCGAGCGTCATCGGAGCGTTGCCGCGCACATCTTCGAGTCCATACATCGCCGGCGTGTTCGGCAGCATGGCGTTGCCGAACGGCGCGATGCGCGCGCTGCGATCGATGCCGTCGAAAAGCGCGAGATGCGGATACGCGATCTCGCGCGGCAGCGTCGGGATCATCGAGCCGTCCGCGATCGTCCGTTGAATCAGCAGCAGCGCGACGAGCGTGGGCGCCGCGATCTCTTTTCGAACGAAAGCAACGACGCCGATGGCGATGACGAGCGGTGCGAGCTCGGCGATCATCCGCTGCTTGTCGAGCGGCCATCGCGCAGCGCCGATCGCCGTCACGATCGCCACGACGATCATCGTGATCACCATCGCGCGCTTCGGCCACTGCTGCACCGCGAGCGCGGCGAGCATCGCCAGCGCGAACGGCACCGCCGCGGCGAGGCGGTCGTTGAATGCGGCGTCGAAGAGCGGCAATCGATGGAGGAGCTGCGCGACAGGCCATCCGTTGATGCCGGCCAGGAACGCGATGACGAGCAGCGCGGCGAAGAAGGCGATCTCGCGTTTGCGAACGGCAACGATCGCGGCGATGCCGATCGCGAGGAGAATGCTGCCGCCTTCCGATCGCTCCAGCGGAAAGTGCACGCCGCCGCGCGCGAACGGAAAGAGATCGCCGACGAGCGCGTCACGCACTTTCGTTCCGGGAAGCCGGAGCGGCTCCTTCGCGTAGATCTGCGTGCGGATCTTGTATTCGCCCGAATGGCGCGACGCCTCGAAGAACGGCAGCAGCGCCACAGCGCACACGAGCAGCGCCAGGAGTCCGGCGATTGCGAACTGCAGCGGCTTTCGATTGAACAGCGCGTAGACGAAGGCGATGGCCACGACGTGCAGCGTCGTCTCCGGATGTCCCGCCAGGATCTGCAGCACGAGCACGACCGTCAGCAGCGCGATCGAGCCGCGCCGCGCCGCGAAGAGGACGAACGGCAGGAACGCCCACGCGAATCCGAGCGGCCAGAGGATCGTCAGTGCGAGCTGCGCGGAGAACATCCAGCCGACCGCGGCGAACGTCGACGCCAGCTCCCATGCTCCGAGCTCGCGCGCGAGAAGAAAGGCGCCGAGTCCGGCGATGAAGAACGCGATCGCGGCGGTGAATGTGAAGCTGACTGCGGCGGGTAACAGCAGCGCGATCCACGTGAACGGACTGAACGCCGCCGGCTGCATCGACGCGGCCAGCGTGTTGCCGCACATCTCGTATCGATTGAGGAGAAACGAGTGCCGCAGTGCCTCGCGCCACGGAATCATTTGAAAGGCGATGTCGACGAGCGCGGAGTTGTACGGCGGCGGCACATGCAGCTCCGCGCGATGATCGCTGAGCGGCTGGGTCATGTACGGCAGCTCGACCGGCGCGTATACGCTGCCGGTGAAAACGGCGCGTCCCGTGAACACGAGCGGGAGAAGAAGAAGGAGGATCGACGATCGGAGGTTGAGCTTCACCAGAAGCAGAATCGCGATCGCCGTAACGAAGTACAAAATCGCGATCACGCTGACTCGCCTCGGACGAACCGCACGCGCGCGGCGCGATTCTTCTCGTTGTCGGCGGCGTAGTGCCGGAGATCGCCGAGCTCTTCGCGAATGAATGTCTCGACCTCTCTCGCCGCGCGTGCGACGTCGCGAGGCCGCTTGCCGTCGCGCATGCGCCACACGAGCCGTTCGCCGTCGTACTCGAACCAGCCTCGCACTTCGCCGTCGACGACGATCGTGTGATGGTGCGTCGGTTCGAGTGCGTGGAAGTAGGTGTAGTTGTCGCGGTACGGGAGGAAGTGGATGTTCGAGTGGCCGCGTTGCCGGGTGGCCACGTTGCCCGGAGTCAGACCTTCGAGAGCTTTCGCGGCGGCTCGTTTCCCGATGCCGGCCCAGGCGGCGAACTCGTTTGCGTTCGTTGGCGCGGCCCATTCGACGAATCGCTTCGCGAGCTCGCGGTCGAGATCATCGATGTGTGGACCTTTGAGTTGTGCGACTCGAAATGCGACGGCCAGCGTCGAGGTGAGGCCGAGTTTGCGGCCTTGTTCGCCGAGCGAGCGCGATGGCAACTGGCCGCGAAGCTCGCGCATCGAGATCGGCATTTTGATCGCGATCGCTTCCGCCAACTCGTCGATCTCCTTCATGTCGAGATCGAGCTTGCGCACGCGATCGAAAAACGCACGCCGTCCGGCGGCGCGCGCGAGCGCGGCATCGTCGCGATGGACGAGCATCATCGAGTCGCGAACGGCGGGCACTTCGACGACGTCGGGTGGGCGGACGAGGGCGTCCGCCCTTCCGAGGCGGGCGAATAGAGATAGATCGACGCCTGTGCCGCCGGCGGTGTGAATCCATCCGGAGTCACGCACAACCTCCGACACATCGCGTCCGCGAAACTGGCGCGCGAGCCACTCCTCGTTCACGTCAGCTTCGGCAGCTTCGCGCCTTTCGCCAGCGCAGGCGCGAAGAGATCGCCGACCTTCGCCACGCGATCGGGCATGTTGCGGATGTTGAACTTCAGCGGGTCGAGCTTCTTCGTCACCTCGTCCCACTTCAGCGGCGCTGACACCGGCGCGCCGTCGATCCCGCGCGGCGAATACGGCGCCACCATCGTCTTGCCGTACGCGTTCTGCATGCAGTCGAGATAGAGCCGTCCGCGACGCTTGTTCAGCGAGCGCTCGACCGTCATCGTCGGCACTTGCTTCGTCACCGCGGCGGCGATGCTGCACGCGAACTCGTTCGCGTCTTCGTGCGAGTAGCCGCGCGCGAGCGGCACGAACACGTGAATGCCGCGCTTGCCCGAGGTCTTCGGAATGCTCGGCAGCTCGAGGTTCTCGAGCAGTCCGCGCATGACGATGGCCGCCTCGATCGCTTGCTCGATTCCCTTCCCTTTGGCCGGATCGAGATCGAACACGAGCCAGTCCGGCTCGTCGAGCGACTGCGCGCGCGACGCCCACATGTGAATGGTCAGCACCGACATCTGCGCGAGCCATCGCAGCGCGTCGATGGAGTCGACGACGAGGTGCTTCACCGTCTTGCGTGACGCGTAACGCGTCGGCGTGTCGACGGTCGTCAACCATTGCGCGGCTTCGCGCCCGAGGTTCTGGTGGAACCAGGAAGGCTTGTCGATGCCCTGGTTCCAATGCTCGAGCGAGAGCGGACGATCCTTCAACGCGCGGATCAGCGGCTCGCTCATGGCCTCGTAGTAATCAGCGAGGTCCTGCTTCGTGATCTTGTCTTTCGGATAGAGAATGCGCTCGGGATGCGAGAGCGTGACGCGGCTCGAAGTGACCGGTTTCTCGCGAACCACTTCCTGCACCCCCTTGTCCGGGCGAAGCCCGAGGAATGAAGGATGGCGCAGCTTGTCGTCGTCCGTCCACTCGGTGAAGGCGACTTGGGCGACGTGGCGCGGCTTCACCCACGTTGCCACTTTCACGCGCGGCGAGTCTTTCGCGGGCGATTGGTCGATGATGTCGCGCGACAATACGTTCATCAGCTCGACGCGCATCTTGGACGTGAATCCCGTTCCCACTTTGCCGGCGTAATGCAGCTCGCCGTCTTTCATGACGGCCAGATGCAGCGAGCCGATCTCGCGAGTCGTCGCCGAGCTCGGATTGAATCCGATGATGACCAGTTCTTGTTGATTGAGCGCCTTGACCTTCACCCACTCTTTGGAGCGGCGCCCTTCATAAATCGACGTGAGGCGCTTGCCGATGATCCCTTCCCAGCCGTCGCGCGCGACTTCGCGCAGCGCGTCGATGCCCGGCATGTCGAGCTTGCGCGCGAGCTCCACGCCGGCGGGCGCGCGCTTGAGGAGCTTTTCGAGAATGGCGCGCCGTTCGACGTACGGCTTCTTGCGGAGGTCTTCCCCTTCGAGCCAGAGAACGTCGAAGACGAAGACCCGCTCCTTGTTCGTGCCGCCTTGCAGCAGTTGAAATCGCGGCACGCCTTTCTCGTCCATGGCCACGATCTCGCCGTCGACGACGGCCTCTTTCACTTTCAGCTTCGCCAGCGCTTTGGCGATGTGCGGAAAGCGCGGCTCGAGATCGAGCTCGTTGCGCGACCACATGGCCACTTCGCCGCCGACGATGGCGGTGACGGCGCGGAAGCCGTCGTACTTCATCTCGTACGCCCAGTTGCGCTCGTCGGGCGGCGGCGCGGTGACGAGCGTCGCCAGCATCGGCGGAAAGACGCGGCGCAGGAGCTGTTCAGGAGTTCGCGCCATCCGTCATCGACACGACGCGCACCTCGTCGAATCCTTCCGAAGTCGTAGGGATCACCATCTTCTTCTTCGTCGCGAAGATCGCCGGCACCGGAACGCGCGCGCGTCCTTCGCGTTGTTGATTGCGCGCGAGCACCGTCGGAATGTGCGGCTCGAAGTAGATCGCGACGACGCGCGCGCCGTGCCGCTTCCCCGCGGCGATGAGCGGCGCGCGCGACTCGATCGTCGGACTGGTGTTGTCGACGACGACCGAACGTCCGGCACTCAACGCTTCGTCGATCTGCATCATCTGTTTCGTTTCGCGATCGCGCGCGTGCGGCATCAGGTCTTTCGACACATGCACGTGCGTTGCCGCGAAGTGCTCGTGATAGTACGTCGTCTTGCCCGAGCCTTGCAGTCCGACGAAGATGATCAGCTCCATGACGCGCTACATCCGCAGATTCTCGCGCATCGGACAGTCGCTTGGACCGAGCGAAGAGCGCGGATTCGAGATGTGGGTCGGCTACGATATCGCCGGCGAGGTCGACGACGAGAGCTTCATCAATGTCGAAGGATGGAGCGAGGCGCAGCTCGCCGAGTACGGCGTCGCCGCATTCAAGAACGTGACGCCCGAGGAATTGCAGAGATGGACGACTTCGGAAGCAAAGCCGCCGCGATCGCGAAAGAGCTGAAGGCCGCCGGCGAAACGATCACGCCCGAGCTGCGGGCGCGATTCATCGAGCTGCGAGCGGAGATGTTTCAGCGCGGGATCTACGATCCAGTGCTTGTGCGTTTTGATTCCACGACCGCTCCGAGAGCCACGGTCGTGGAGATCGCCGAGCAGCTCGACAAATATAGGACTGAGGACTGAGGACTGAGGACTGAGGTGAAAGAGGGGCTCCCCTCAGTCCTCAGTCCTCAGTCCTCAGTCCTTATTTAAGCTAGCCGTCCGGTAATCCGCAGATAGCACTCTTCCCGTCCGACAAACTCCACCGCGCCGAGCTGCTCCCACTCCATGAAGCGCTTGACGACGCGCGGATGAAGAATGTGGCGCTCGTCGCCGAAAAACGTGAGCAGCACCGCGCGCGGCACGTCCGTCTTCGCGCTGCTGCGATAACGCTCCATCCCGACTTGCAGCGCGTCGAGTCGATACTCGATGTCTTGATCGAGCAGCTCGCCGGCCGACTCGTTCGCGAGCGCCGACGCCATCCCGATGAACGTCTCGAAGTCCAGCGGCCGGAACTCCGTGATTCCTCGGGCGCGCGCTTCTTCGTCCGACATCTCGTCCGCGAGCTCGAGCCCCGGCACTTCGGTGCCCACGCCGTCGACTTCCCATCCGATCCAGCGCTCCTTGCCGAGGAGCTTGATGCGTTGAATGTAGCGGGACATTGCGGGGCGCGAATTTTAGCGCGCGTGGACCTCTAATTTGTGCGGGGCGGTTGTTGCCCGGCGCTGTCCCGAGGTTTCCTTTCAAAACTTGGGTGATGACACTGGCAGGGACCGCTCCGCCACGATGTAGTTGTGCAGTGAAACGATTCGTGCTCCCGCGGTGACGCGACGCACCGCGTCGTCGATGCCGTCGAACGGCGTGCCGTTCAGTTGCAGACGCTTCTTGATGATCACCCAGCGTACGTGATGCTCGTCCGCGAGACGTGCGATCGTCGCGGCGTCGTACGGATTGATCGTGCGATCGAACATCAGCACGGGAAATTGCGGACGGCGTCCGGTGACGAAGTAGAGCGGATCCTCGCCGGGAAGGAAGAGGATCGCGTCGTCGCGCGGCACGTTGCGATCGAGCCACGCGACGAGCTCTTCGAAATCCGGCAGCCACTCGCCGTTGACGGTGAGTCCGTTCCATCGATGACGTTCGCCATCGAGCTTCACGTACGTGAGTCGCTCGTTCTTGATCACGTACGGAATCCCGCCCGCGAGAATCGCGGCAACGACGACGAACGCGACGACCGACGGCAACCGCCGCAACGTGAACGCGAGCAGGATGACGAGCAGCGGCCAGATGCCGTAGGTCGAGCCCCACGTGATCTGCGACAGAAACGCGCCATGGATTGCGGCGATGACGACGAACGGAAGGAGGTCGCGTTCGCGAAGCGCGGCGATTGCAGCGCAGACGATGACGAGCGGCCAGAGGCGGAGGAGATTGATCTCGCGCTCGAGCGGATCGTCGGTGAGAAAGATGCGTGCGATGCTCCAGACGAAAGGCGCCGACATGAGCGCGATCGCGACGATTCGCCAACGATGCAGCAGGAATGCGGCGATGACACAACACGCGATCCACCAGCACAGCGTTGGATCGACATAGATCGAGAGGTACTCCCCGATCGGCATCAATCGTCGTTGCGCGGCGTAGCGAATCGTCCATTGGACGTAGTTCTCGATGCCGAACACCGTCGCCACGATCGCGGTCGCGGCAACAGCGGCGGCGACGACTCCGAGGATCACGCGCCACTGTCTCGTGATCAGCGCGAGCGCGACGACTGCGATGACGAGCGCGAGGCCGATGTTCTGCTTCACGAATACCGCGAGCACCGCGGTGGCGCCCGCGGCCATTGGTACGTTTCGTATCAAGAGGAGGATCACCACCAGAACGACCACGCAGCAATCGGGGTCGTAGAACGGATGCGGGAAGATGCAGTAGATGCCGAGGATGATGAGCGGCGTCGTGAGGGCGACGGCGACGATGCGGCGCGACTCGATCTGCCGCACGGTCGCGTACGTCAGCGCGCTCGCCACACCCCCCATCACCGCCGCGTAGGCCGCGTGATGCCACGCCGCGCGGCCGAAGAGCTTGATGATCGCCGCTTGATTGAGGAACGTGATCGGCGCATAAGGAAACGGGAAGTCGCGATACGGCACGTCGCCGAACGCGATGCGCGTCGCGGTCTCGACGATGAAGCTGAAGTCCCACAACACCGTCAGACGCGCGTTCTGCCACACGACGACTGCCGCCGTCGCGACGAAAAGCGCGAACATCAAAGCGATGTCTTTGCTACGATGACGCGAGCCCTCAAAAACCATGTTCGAGTCGGTCGCCCCCGAAGCGTTCACCAAACGCAGCCACCGCATCTTCTACCAGACGCTCCCGCTGTCGCTCTCTGCGCATGCGATCGCGGGAGCGGTCGTGCTCGCGAACATCCTTTGGCACGTCGACTTTCCGTTCGAGTCGCCGCGCCTCGTCCGCTCTTACGTGCTCGCCGAGATTCCTCCTCCACCGCCGCCCCCGCCGCCTCCCGCCGCTGCGCCGAAGACGCAGCCGGTCGCGGCGCCGCCTCCGTCGAAGCTCGCAGTCGATGTTGCACCGACCGTCATCCCCGACGTGATTCCGGTCGTCAACAACGATCCGCCGCCGCTCGAGCCGCATCCGGTTTCGACGCAGAGCGAGCCGAGCGGTGACGAAGGCACCGGCTCGATCACCATCCCCGGCGGATTGCCCGGCGGAAAACCGGGCGGCGTCGAAGGCGGCATCAACCTTCTTCTTCCCGACAACCGCGTGCACATCCAGCGCGACAAGCCGCTGCCGATGAAAGCGCTGCGTCAGGAATACCCGACGTATCCCGACGAAGCGCGTCTGAAGATGTGGGAAGACAACCTCACCGTCAGGTACGTAATCGGCAAGGACGGTCGCGTGAAAGAGATCACGATCCTCGATCCGCCGAATCGCAGCATCTTCGCCGATGCAACGAGGCACGCAATCAAAGACTGGCGCTTCACACCGTATTACGACGCGGAAGGAGTGGCGCAGGAAGTGGTGCACGAACTTACAATTAACTTCCAATTGCATTGACTTGCTTTATGATGTGATGTCCCGCCCATGTTCGAAACCGTCAGCCCGGAAGCGTTCGTCAAGCGGCAACGATTCGTGTTTTACGAATCGCTTCCGATCTCCATCGCGGTTCACGCCATCGCCATCGCGGCGATCTTCTCCGTCGCACTAGTCCATATTGCCTTTCCGCTCGAGCCGCCGAAGCTCATGACGGCGTACATGCTTCAGCCTCCACCGCCGCCACCACCTCCGCCGCCCGCGCAGAAAGTGGCGCAACAGCAAGTCACGCTGCCGCGACCTTCCGTCGTGCCGATGTTGAAAGACGTCGCCCCGACAGTCATTCCGGACACGATTCCATCCGTGCAACCTGTGACGACGCTCGCCTCGATCGCGCCGCAGAAAATTGAAGACGCCGGCGTCGTCGGCGGAGTCGAAGGCGGAATGGAAGGCGGCGTGATCGGCGGCGATCCGATCGCCGGCGTTCCCGGCGGCGTCGTCGGCGGACAACCCAAAGGCGTCCTCGGCGGCTTCCTCGGCGAAGACGGACGCGTGCACTTCGGCCGCAATCAAGCGCTTCCGCTCTACGTCGAGCGCCAGGACTATCCCGAGTATCCCGAGTGGGGCCGCATCAAAGGCTACGAAGATCAGGTCGTCGTCCGATACATCATCGGAAAAGACGGCAAGGTCAAAGAGCTGACCGTGCTCGAACATCCGGAGCGAAAGATGTTCGAAGGGCCGGCCGTCGACGCGATCAAGCAGTGGCGCTTCCGCCCGCTGTTCGTCGACGGCGAGCCGAAAGAAGTGGTGCACGAGCTCGTCGTCTACTTCAAGTTGAAGTAGCTCCGCAGCTTCGCGCGCTCGCCGCCGCTCAAGATTCTCCCCTCGCCGGCGCGCAAGTTCTCGCTTATGTGATCGGGATTGCTCGTCGCCGGAATCACGCACGTGACCGCGGGATGCGAGACGACGTATCGCAGGAACAGCTCGCTCCAACTCTCCGCGTCGAAGTCGCGCGCCCATTCGGGAAGCGGCTGACGGCGAAACAGCGAGCCTCCTTCGAACGGACGATTCACGATCACCGCAATTCCTTTCGACTGCGCCAGCGGGAGCAAACGCTCCTCGGCATCCGGCAGCGCGATCGACAGCGGGAGTTGCACAAAGTCGATCTCTTCGCTGCGCATGATCGACTCGAGATCGTCGAATGCGCTCGTCGTGTAATGCGTGATGCCGATGTAGCGCACGCGTCCTTCCGCTTTCCACGCGTGCAGCGTGCGGAGGTGCGTGCGCCAGTCGACGAGGTTGTGGATCTGCATGAGATCGATTTGCGCCGCATCCAGTGGAGGATAGGCGCCTCGCCTGTCCACGTTCGGAACGCGGGACAGGCGTGGGCGCCTATCCTCCACTGGACAACGACATCAGATCGCCCGCGACCTCTTCGGCGCGGCCGTACATGGGCGAGGAGTCGATGACGCGTCCGCCTGCAGCTGCGAAGCGGCGCATGACTTCAACGAGCGGCGCGCGATCGCGCTCGCCGCGACCGACGTCGAACGTTTGCCAGGTGCCGAGGCCGATGAGCGGGATGGTTTGGCCGGATTTGGGGATGGGACGCTGATGCATACGCGACTGGTTCACGGCTTGCTCAATCCATACCTCAGAGCATGCGACTGCAGATGCCCGTGATCGGCCTCGAGGCCGAGTTCAAAGTCTTCATCGACGACGTAGAGATCATTCCGGAAGAGTACTGGCGATCGCCTTCGGCGTTCATCGAGCGGCCGCTGCTGAAGCGCACGTCGAAGTCGCTGCAACTTCCGAGCGGCGGCGCGCTCTACTTCGACGGCGGCGTGCTGGAAGTGGTGACGCCGGTGATCGAGATCGCGCCGCAATGCACGGCGCGCGTGGTGCGCAGTTTGTGGGAGCAGATCGCGTTCGTGCGCGACGAGCTCGATGCGTGGGAGCGGCGCACTGGACATCGCGCACGGCTGCAGGCGTTCAGTTGTCACTTCAACATCTCCTTCGAATTGCCGCGCGAAAAGCGCAATCGCAATCGCACGATTCAGAAGCTCGCCGTGCTGCTCGTTCGTCTGCTGCCGGTGCCGGTCATCGTGCTCGCCGCGAATCGGCGCTCGACCGGCATCGGCGTCCGTCCGCGACGCGATCGCATCGAGATCACGCTCGACTTCACGCCCGATCCCGGACTGATGGCGGCGGCGACGGCGCTGATCGTCGGCGTTACGCGCGACATCATCGAGTGGGACTCGTATCTGCTTCGCGATCTCGAAGCGGGCGGCGTTCCGCTGCTCGAAGGATTGGAGCCGGGACGGCACGCGACGCGAAACGGCTGGGTGGCGAAGGACTTTCACTTTCCGAAGAATCCGTTCGCCGCCGACATCGACGCGGCCGAGTGGCGCGTGCGTGATGGACGCACGTTGTCGTTGCGGCAGATCGCGCTCGAGGTCGCGACGCACTTTCGCGACTCCATCCGCCGCTTCGCCGACCCGTTCAGCATGCGATTGTTGTTTTCGGTCTTGCGCGGCGAGACGGCGTCATTGCTCGATCTCGACGATCGGCCGGCCGAGTACGACGACGTCGGGCGCGCGACGCGATGGGGCTCGGTGCTTCCCGAGCTCGCGAACTTCGACGCGATCACGCGCGACCGTCGCGGTCGCGCGCGCCGCTATCCCGATCGCCGCACGCCGGCCGAGCCGGTGGCGAAGCAACGACTCACGCGATCGGCGTACGAGCGGGTCTTCCTGAAGCTCGGCGCGCGGAAGCGCATTCGGATGAACGGCCAATCGCTGACTCCGGTGAAAGTGCGCGGCTGGTACGAGTCTCTTTTCCGCGCCGCCAACGGCGAGGATCATTTTTTTTCGATCGACCAGCTTCTACAGCACCTCGACTGGTTCGAAGACTGATCCAGTTATCACTTTCTGACCCACTTTTCCCGTTACTAATGCGCGTCACTGACCCATGTGGGGCGGTGAGTTCAGATAGCTTTCCTTTAAAATCAACAACTTACGATCTGTTCACAGTTTGGCAACTGGGTTGCTCAAGGACCCGCCCAACGTAAGTGTCAGCACAGCAGCAAAAACAAACAACAACGTAAGGAGAGGGACCCAGTCGATGAAGAAAGCTCTCGTTCTAGTAGCCGTTCTGGTTTGTGCCGTCGGCGCATATGCACAGTCTGCGGAGCAGACCGAACTCAACACTGCCAATCACAACAACACGCAGTATGGCTGGCAGAAGGTCAACAACAACGCGGGCGGCGGCCACGGCGGCGCAGGCCTCGTCGACCACGGCGGACCGGTCATGACCGCTCCGAAAGTCGTCTGCATTTTCTGGGGCTTCGGCACCGGCAACTCCTACACGGCAGCGATGCAGTCGTTCCGCGACAGCGGCATGTACAACTACAACCGCATGCTCACCCAGTATCGCAGCGCAGCCAGCGGCGCAGCGACGAACATGGGCGGCAGCGCGAACGACAAGTTCGACACCTCGGCGCCTCCGACCAACGTCACCGACTCCCTCGTCCAGTCCGAAGTGAAGAAGTTCTTCGGCGGCGCGGAAGACACCAACACGATCTACATGGTCTACATCCCGAGCACATCCTACTCCTCCGACGGCAGCAGCACGTCCTGCGGCGGACCGAGCCTCGCCTACTGCGCGTATCACGGTCACTTCACCGACGGTTCGCGCGACGTGAAGTACTCGATCGAGCCGTATCCGAGCTGCTCCGGCTGCCAGAGCTCCGGCTTCAACACCAACCAGAACGCCAACCACTTCGCGATCCACGAATCGCGCGAAGCGATCAGCGACCCGGACCTCAATGCGTGGTTTGACCGCTCCGGCAATGAAGCGGACGACAAGTGCGCGTGGACCCCGACGCCGTTCATCGACCAGGCCACCGGCTTCGGCTACCAGTACGAGTGGTCGAACTCGGCCGGCGGCTGCGTCAGACAGTAACTCTTCATCGAAATCCTTCAACGAGACGAACGCCCCGGCCAACGCCGGGGCGTTTTGTTTTGCTAAGCTGCCGCGCGCATGGCGCTCTATGAAGATCACCTGAAGTACGTGCGCGAGTCGACCGATCGCGCCCTCGCCGAGACCGGCTTCGACTCCGTCGTCATCACCGCCGGCGCGCTGCACGTCGCCTTTCTCGACGACAACACCTATCCCTTCCGCCCCAACCCGCAATTCAAGTGGTGGGTCCCGATCGTCGACAACCCGAACTGCGCCGTCGTCTACACGCCCGGCAAGAAGCCGCAGCTCATCTACTACCAACCGGTCGACTACTGGTACAAGCCCGCCGGCGCGCCGAGCGGATTCTGGGTCGATTCCTTTGAGATCCATGTAATCGCCGACGCCAACGACGCCGAAACGTTCTTTCCGAAATCAGGAAACGTCGCGTTCATCGGCGAAGGCTCCGCGAATCCCGAGCCGCTGCTCCACCGCCTCCATTGGGCGCGCGCGTGGAAGACGGACTACGAGCTCGATTGCATTCGCCGCGCGAACGAGCGCGCCGCGCGCGGACATCGCGCCGCCGAGCAAGCCTTTCGCGACGGTCAGTCGGAGTACGAGATTCATCTCGCCTATCTCCGCGCCGCCGATCACACCGAGGAAGAGCTTCCCTACTTCAACATCATCGCGTTGAACGAGAACGCGTCCGTGCTGCATTACACGCTGCACGAGCGTGGGCGCCTCGACGCGAGCGCGCGCCACTCATTCCTCATCGACGCCGGCGCGAGCATCAACGGCTACGCCTCCGACGTCACGCGCACGTACTCGAGCCACGATGACGAGTTCCAGTCGCTCATCGACGCGATGGATGACGCGCAGCAGTCGCTCGTCGCCGCGATCAAGCCGGGCGTCAACTATCCCGACATCCATCTCCTTGCCCACCGCCGCGTCGCCGAGCTGCTCCTTCGCTTCGATCTCGTGCGCGATCTCGACGCCGACGCGATCGTCGGCAAACGCATCAGCAGCACCTTCCTCCCCCACGGCGTCGGCCACTACCTCGGACTGCAAGTGCACGACGTCGGCGGCTTCCTCGCCGATCCGACCGGCAACACGATTCCGAAACCGGAAGGGCATCCGTTCCTGCGCCTCACGCGCAAAGTCGAGCCGCGCATGGTCTTCACGATCGAGCCCGGTTTCTACTTCATCGACACGCTGCTCGCCGATCTGAAGAAAACGGACGAAGCGAAATACGTGAACTGGGCGAAGGTGGACGGCTTCCGCAAATTCGGCGGCATTCGCATCGAAGACAACGTCGTCGTGACGAAGGACGGTGCGGAAAATCTCACGCGCGCGGCGTTCGCGGCGGCGAGCTAAGCTCGTACAATCTTCCCATCCATACCGAAGATAAGACTCTCCGCCTCGACTCGGGACGAACGGAGCCGTCGTCGGATGCGGGATCGCAGCTCGCCCCCGGCACGATCATCGCCGATCGTTATCGCATCGCCTCGCTCCTCGGCTCCGGCGGAATGGGCGACGTCTATCGCGCCGACGATCTGAAGCTCGGGCAGGCGGTCGCGCTGAAGTTCATCCCGGCGCATCTCGCGAATCCTGCGCTGCTCGAGAAGCTGCACTCCGAGGTGCGGTTGGGACGGCAGGTGGCGCACCCGAACGTGTGCCGCATTTACGACATCGCCGACTGGGGCGACTCGCATTTCGTCGCCATGGAGTACGTCGACGGCGAAGACCTCGCGCGCCTCTTGCGGCGCATCGGACGTTTGCCGCACGACAAAGCGATCGAGATCGCGCGCGGCGTCGCGGCAGGTCTCGCTGCCGCGCACGCGAAGGGAATCCTGCATCGCGATCTCAAGCCGGCGAACATCATGATCGACAGCCACGGCGACGCGCGCATCACCGACTTCGGTCTCGCGCTCGCGCACGACGCCGATCAGGAAGACTTCGCCGGCACGCCCGCGTACATGGCGCCGGAGCAGTTGATGATGGGCGCGGCGTCGGTGCAGAGCGACATCTACGCGCTCGGTCTCGTGATGTACGAGATCTTCACCGGCAAGCGCGTCTACACCGGTCACGACATCACCGATCTGCGCAAGCAGCACGAGCGCGAAGTGAGCTTGCCGTCGACGTTGATCCGCGAGCTCGACCCGAGCGTCGAGCGAATCATGCTGCGCTGTCTCAATCGCGATCCGCAGCAACGTCCGCGCTCGGCGCGTGAAGTGTTCGAAGCGCTGCCCGGCGGCGACGTGCTCGCCGCGGCGATCGCAGCCGGCGAAACGCCGTCGCCGCGCGCGGTCGCGGCCGCGGGAACGGAAGGATCGCTGTCGCGCGCACAAGCGTGGTCGCTGCTGGCGCTGATCGCGGTGTTGACGGTGATCGTCATGGCGGCAGGAACGAGCATCGAGTTGACGAATGCCGTTCCGTTCGAGAAACCGGCGGCCGTTCTCGAGCAGCGCGCGGTCGACATCGCGAAGGCACTTGGACTTCCGAAGATGCCGTATCGCGTCAGCACCTTCATGCTGCAACCAAATTACATGTTCTGGGTCGCCGATCAGAGCAAGGAGCAAACGCGATGGAATCGGCTGCGGCATGGACCGCCCGCGCTCGTGTTCCTGACGCGCATGACACCGCGGCCGTTGGAAGTGGCTGCCTCGCCACGACCTGATCTCGACGATCCGCTGCCGGAAGAATCGACGGACATCGCCGTCGACACGAACGGACGGCTTTTCTTGCTGCGGTCGACCGCCGCCGGCGCCAACGCCACTTTCGACTCGCTCTTCAAGGAAGCAGGACTCGATCTCGCGAAGTTCAAACCGTCGCCGCCTCGCGACAAGCCGGCACTCTTCGCCGACACGCGTGCAGCGTGGGACGGCGTTCATCCGGAAGACGGAGCTCCGATCCACATCGAAGCGGCCGCGGCGCACGGCACGCCGGTTTACTTCCGCCTCACCGGTCGATGGGACGACGCGAAGACGACGACGCGGCCGATCTTTGCGGGACGCGACTTCGAGCTCGCCGTCGCCGTCGTCGTCACGCTGCTCACCACGATCGCCCTCCTCCTGGCAGGGCGGAATCTGCAACTTCGGCGCGGCGATCGGCGTGGTGGGCTGCGTCTGGCCGCCATCGTCTGCGCGCTCGAATGGATGGCATTTGTGCTTTCGGCCAACCATCACACGGCGCTCGCTTATGAAGGACGCCTGCTCCGCTCCGCATCAGCGCTGGCGCTCTTCTGGGCAGTCGAATTCTTTCTGCTCTACATCGGACTCGAGCCGTACGTCCGGCGCCGATGGCCGGAGCGTCTGATCTCATGGTCGCGATTGCTCGGGGGCGAATGGCGCGATCCGATGGTCGGCCGCGATGTGCTCATCGGAATTGCGGCCGGACTCGGCCACGCAATCCTCGCAGCTTGCACACCGCTCGTCGTTCTCTGGTTTCACCTCGAGCCGCCGCTCACGCCGCACTTCGGTGATCCGGCGGCGCTGCTCGGCACACGCTTCGCGCTCGCACACATCATTCTCCGTGTCACCGGCGGTCTCAATTCCGGACTCATTCTGACGGTGCTGCTGGTCTTCTTCACGATGATTCTTCGCCGCCGCACGCTCGGTACCGCGGCACTCTTCCTGATCCAGTTCGCCGTCTACACGATTGCGTTGCACGGCGATCTTCATCTCGTCGTGATCGGTGCGCTCGTGTCCGCGCTCATCACATTCATCACCGTCCGTTTCGGATTGCTCGCCATCGCAGTCGTTCAGTTCATCTTCGGGATCACGTTCGCGTATCCGATTTTGTTCGATCCGTCGTCGTGGACGCTCGGCCCGACGCTCGTTCCGATTTTCGTGATCGCGCTGCTCGCACTCTGGGCGTTCAAGACCGCCCTCGGCGATCAGCCGATTTTCGCCGAAGAAGAGTGACCATCGCGGCGTGATCGCGAATGAGCGCGAGCGAGCGCTGCATCAGCGTCGCGTTCTCCGGCTTGTTCATCCACGTCGAGCGTCCGGACGGATGCGGAAGAACGACAACGTCGAATGTCTTGCCGGCGCGGGTCACGCGACGAATGCGGCCGACTGCATCTTTGAGCTGGGCGATGCCGACGAGTTGCTGCGACGCGAGCGTGCCGACGGCGATCACGAGCTGCGGCGCGAGCAACGCGATCTCGCGGTCGAGATGCGCAGCGCATCTCGCGATCTCGTCCGCATCGGGTACACGATCGCCGCCCGACTTCGCGTCCTTTCCGGGAAAGCAGCGAATGACGGCGCAGATGTGCACGCGCTCGCGAAACGTCGCCTCGTCCATCAGATCGGCGAACCACGAGAAGAGACGCTTCCCCGCCGTGTAGGCGAACGGACGCCGGTCGGCGACTTCATGCGGACCGGGCGCCTGACCGACGAGCATCACGCGCGCGCCTGCGACGGCATTCGTCACCGGCGCACCGAAAACATTCGGGCAGGCGCGGCAGGCGTCGAGCGTCGCGAGATGCTGTTTCCATGTCATGCTGAGCGTGAGCGAAGCATCTGGCCGGGCGGGGGTCGCGCCGCCCTTCCGCACAGGCCCCTCACTGACGTTCGGGGCGACATCACCTTTCGCTGTTACCATGTGAACGTCCGAATGAAACGCATCGCCATCGCGATCCTCTTCCTTCCGATCACCGCACAAGCCTGGACTCACGCATCCGATCAGCGGATCGCGCAAAAGGCCGCGGCGCTCGCTCCTCCCGATCTCCGCATGCTCATCCAGAAGTTCGATACCGACTACAACACCGGCATCGCCCGCGCGGAATCGGAAGAAGGATCCGACACGCATCACTACTTCGTGCTCTCGAAGAGCGGCAAGCTGCGCGAGCGGATCGAGCGCGAGACGCGCGCGACGGTCACCTCGATCCGCAAAGGCGACCCGATGTCGATGGTCGTCGAGCGCCTCGGCGTTCTCGCGCATCTGATGGCCGACGCCAACAATCCCTTCCACACTTCCGACGCCGACGCGCGCCTCGGCGCGCAGCACAACGACTTCGAGCAGTACTTCGAGCGGCGCATGGCCAAGTTCCCGACGGTCTTCTACGGACTCGAGGACAACTTCAACCTCACGTCGTATCTCGATCAGACCATCGGTCGCTCCGCGAAGTTCTATCCGCTGATGAGCGAGGAGTACTTTCGCGCCGGCATCGCGCACACGTCGGCCGATTTCGACGACCGCTCGACGGCGTTCGGCGTGGCGTCGGTTTGCTACTCGCACGCCGTCACCGATCTCGTGAATTTGTACTACTACATCTGGAGGCAAGCCGGCGGCGACGTGCGAAGCGCACCCGCACTGCGCGGCGGCAATCTGCTTTTGAATGCGGCGAATTGAACGCGCCATCCTCTCCGTTTCCGACAAGACCGGCATCGTCGACCTCGCACGCGCGCTCGAGCAGCACGGCGTCGAGATCCTCTCCACCGGCGGCACCGCGAAGCACCTGACCGACGCCGGCATCAAAGTCACGCCGATCGCGCAGTGGTCCGGCGCGCCCGAGATCCTCGGCGGACGCGTGAAGACACTCACTCCTAAAGTCTTCGGAGCGATCCTTCACGACCGCGACAACGCCGATCATCTCGCCGACGTCGATCGCCTGGGCATCCCGCCGATCGATCTCGTAGTCGTGAATCTCTATCCGTTCGAGTCGACGATCAACAAAGACGGCGTGACGCTGCAGGAAGCGATCGAGCAGATCGACATCGGCGGCCCGTCGATGCTGCGCGCCGCGGCCAAGAATCATCGCCACGTTCTGCCGCTCTGCGATCCGAAGCTCTACGGCGAATTCATCGCCCAGATCGACGACGTGAGCGACGAGTTCCGGCTCAAATGCGCGATCGCCGTTTTCGAGCTGACGATGCATTACGACCGCGTCATCGCGCGCTATCTGCGCGGCGGCGAAATGATGCCGCTCCGCTACGGCGAGAACCCGCATCAGAGCGCGACGTTCTCGACGGATCACCCGCTCGATCAACTGCAGGGGAAGGAGCTGTCGTACAACAACCTCCTCGACCTCGACGCGGCCATGAAGCTCGCCAACGCGTTCGAGCAACCGGCCATCGCGATCATCAAACACACGAATCCGTGCGGCGTCGCGCGGCGCGACTCTCTGCTCGACGCGCTGAAAGCGGCGATCGAATCCGATCCGCTCTCCGCATTCGGCGGCATCATCGGCGCGAACCGCGAATTCGACGGCGACTGCGCCCGCGCCATCGCCGACATGTTCCTCGAAGTCATCGTCGCGCCGTCGTTCAGCGCCGAAGCGCGCGAGGTGCTGGCGAAGAAGAAGAACCTGCGACTCATCGCATCATCGTCGATCGAGAGCGAGTGGGACATCCGCAGCGCCGCCGGCGGTCTGCTGATCCAATCGCCCGATCGCGTGAGCGGACGCGAGAAGTGGCGCGTCGTCACGTCGAAGCAGCCGACGGACGCGGAGATGAACGGTCTCGAGCTCGCGTGGATCGTCTGCGCTCACGTGAAGTCGAATGCGATCGTGTTGACGAACGAGTCGCAGTCGGTCGGCGTCGGCGCGGGACAGATGAGCCGCGTCGATGCCGCGAGAGTGGCGATCATGAAGTCGATCCTGCCGACGGCAGGAACGTTCGCCGCGTCCGACGCCTTCTTCCCCTTCCGCGACGGTCTCGACATCCTCGCCGACGCCGGCGTTCGCGCCGTCATTCAACCAGGTGGTTCCGTTCGCGACGAAGAAGTGATCAACGCCGCGAACGAGCGCGGCATGGCGATGGTGTTTACGGGCGAGCGCCACTTCCGGCATTGACACCGAGTGGCGAAGTGGAGGATAGGCGCCCCCGCCTGTCCCGCGCCCGCCACTCCCGGGACAGGCGGGGGCGCCTATCCTCCACTGGACAAATGCTTCGGCGTGCTACGCCGCCTCAGAATGGCAGTAGCCGTCCACGCGAGAAGGATCAGCAACACCAACGCAATCAGCGGCGCGAAGATCGCCACGATCGACAACAGCGCCGCGATCACATCCTCGATCACCGAGATGAACGGATTCGCGCAGCCGAACGTCATCGCGCTCGATCCGACGCGAACGCCCGCCTTCGCCGCGTGAACGCCGAATGCCGCCGGCGCGGCGATGATCAAACCGACGACCGCCGCCGTGACGCGATCGCCATGATTGAACACCGCGGCCGCGCTGAGCGTCGCGGCAAGCGGACGCGCAACGGTGCCGATCACATCGAGAACATGGTCGACGGCCGGCACTTTGTCCGCGATCGTTTCGACGATCGCCGCGATCAGCAGAATGATCAGCGCCGTGTCCGACGAGAGCCACGCGAAATCGCCGCGCATCGCGAAGTTTCCGATGTTGAAATGCGCCGCGGCGGCGACGAGAAGCAACGGCAGCGTCGTGTGCAAACCGGTCGACGCGCCGAGGCTGATGCCGAGGAGGATCGGGAAGAGGTAAGGCATCGCACATACGTTACCATTCGCGCGCAAATGGGGAGCGCGACGCGCATCAAGCTCATCGTGTCCGACGTCGACGGCGTCTGGACCGACGGCAGCATCAACTACATCGGCGAGCGCGAGCTGAAGTCATTCAACGTTCGCGACGGCCTCGGCGCGAAGCTCGCCCAGCGCGCCGGCATCGCCATCGCACTCGTCACGAGCCGCCGATCGACTGCGCTCGAGCGGCGCGCGCGCGAGCTCGGAATCACCGAGCTGCATCAAGGCGCGGCAAACAAGCTCGACGAAGTGCAGCGCGTCGCGAAGAAGCTCGCCGTCGAATTCGATCAGATTCTCTACGCCGGCGACGATCTTCCCGATCTGGCATTGATGATGGCGGCCGGCATCTCGGCGGCGCCGGCGGACGCGTCGCCGGAAGTGCGCAACGCCGCGACGTGGAAGCTCGAGAGCCGCGGCGGCTGCGGCGCGTTTCGGGAGATCGTCGAGCGTCTGCTGCGCGAGCGCGGCGAGTGGGATCGCATCATCCAGGAATTCGCCATTGGCAAGCCCGAAGCTCAGAGCATTTAGAGGAAAGCTGCTCTACCGCACGCTGCTCATTCTCGGAGCGGTGGCGCGAAGACTGTCGCTGCCGTGCGCGCGCGCGATCGGCCGCGCCATGGGAAGCATGGCGTGGTATGTCGTCCGCCACGAGCGCAAAAAAGCGCTGCGCAACATCGCCATCGCCTTTCCGGAATGGGACGACGCGCAACGCCGCGAGACCATCCGCGCGATGTTCCGCCACCTCGGCGAATCACTCGGCGAGTTGTTGTGGATGCCGACGATGGATGTGCCTACACGCGATCAGTGGAACATCATCACCGGCATCGACCCCGTTCTGAAACTGGTCGATGAAGGTCACGGCGTCATCCTCTTCACCGCACACTGCGGCAACTGGGAATGGATCTGCTACTCGGTCGGAATGTACGGCCGCCGGCTGAGCGTGCTGCAGCGCGAGCGTAATGAAGCGGAGATGAACGAGTACATCACGACGCTGCGCGCACACGCCGGCGTGCGGTCGATCGATCGCGGGTCGCCGTCATCCGCGCGCGAGATGATCAACGTGATGCGCAAAGGCGGCATGCTCGCATTCGTGATCGATCAAAGCATGCGCACCGAAAGCGTGAAGGTGCCATTCTTCGGAAAACCTGCGCCGACGCCGATCGGTCCCGCACGCTTCGCGGTGCGGCAGGAAGCGTACTGGTCGATCGCGCTGATCCAACGCCGCGCAGACGGCAAGCAACTCCTCAGCTTCAGCGAGCCGATTCAGTGCAAGAAGGACGACGATCCGATCGCGCTCACGGCGCGCGTCACGCAAGCGTACGAAGAACACATCCGCCGCGCGCCCGAGCAGTGGGTCTGGTTCCACGATCGCTGGCGCGACCGGCCGCAGTGGGACGTCACTCCGCCGCAGGAGCAATGAACTCGCGGATCGCGCGCATCACCGTCTCCGTCTCTTCCCACAGCACGCCGTGAGCGGCGCCTTCGATCGTCACGAGCTTCGCGTTCGGCCACGTCTTCGACCAGGCCACGCCGCCTGCGTACGCGGCGTTGCGATCTTTCGTGCCGTGAATGATGAGCACCGGCGCGGTGTCGTTCTTCAGATCGTCGGCGGTGAACGTCACCGGCTCACTCGACATCAGCAGCTTGAACGTGTGGTACACGTTTTTCGGCCATTCATTCTCATAGTCGCAGCGAACGGGAATGCGATCGACGCGCGACGGATCGCCGACCAGGGAATACGCGAACACCTTCGCGTCCATTTCGCAGAATTCGCGCGGCTGTGAGTCGATCGCGCCGCTCTTCAGCATCGCCTCGCGTTTTTCGACGAGCTCTTTCGGCGCACCTCCGTCGTCGGCCGGCTGGATCTGCCGCTCCGGACGCTGCGGCGCGAGCGGTGCGATTTGTACGACGCGCGCGACGCGGTCCGGATGATCGTGCGTGTACATCGCGACCATGAGCCCGAGGTACGAGAAGCCGATCGGGATGAAGCGATCGACGTTGAAGAACTTGCGAACGGTCTCGAGATCGTTCTCGTCGTTCTGGATGCTGATCGCCTCAGTCAGCGATGAGCGACCGCGCCCGCGGACGTCGTACGAGATCACGGTCGCACGATCCTGATTCGCCAGCTTCGACATCTCGTCCCACAAGTGATACTCGAGCGGAACGATCACCGTCGGACGGCCGTGACCGATCTTGCGGTAATGCAGCTTCACGCCGTCCGCGGTGGTGATGAAGCCTTCTTCGAATGGCGGCGGCGTTCCTGGTCCGTCGAACTTGATCTTCCAGCTTCCGTCCATCTGTTTCTCCCAAATCGAAGTGTAGACGCCGATTTGGATGCCGTCGGGACCGAACACCGGACCGCTCGACCATCCGAGGCGTCCATTGTCGGTCACCGCGACGTGCTCCGGCCGCCAACTGAACGGCGCGGATTTCATCTTGAACATTTCGCCCCATCGATTGATGACGGCTTCTTTGCCATTGAGCACCGCGCCGTTGCGTTGAATGAACTGCGCATCTTTGGCGACGAACGAAAAGAACTTGTCGGAATCCTGATCGGCGAACGCTTTCGCGAACGCGATCTCCGCGTTGCGGACTTCAGTGACGGAATCGCCGAAGAGAGGAAGGGCGACTAGGCAAAACGCAATGAGACGGCGCACGATGGGAGGCTACGAATTCAGGCTCGGCCGGTCAATGGGAAAAAGGGATCTGCGTCCCTCTTCCTCTCAGGAAAGGAAACCCTATGGCAGACAGGAAGGTATTTCACGACAGCGTTACTCCGCTGCCTCAGCAGGAGGGCATCGCGCCCGCCGGCTTGATCGTCAATGCGGCGCTTCCCGAGCAGAGCGACGAGAAGATGACGGTGCTCTTCTCCCTCGCACCGCCGGCACACGCACAAGACGACTTGGAAGAAAAAGTCGCGCGCGGAGAAACGGTGCCGCCGGAGCAGATACAGATGCAGTATTCGGCGAACGCGGAGGATCTGAAAGCCCTCGAGGCGTGGTTGCAAGATCAAGGCTTCGAGATCGAACAGACGACGGCCGACGGAACCAGCGTCTACGCCCGCGCCAAGGTATCGACGATCGAAAAGAGCCTCGACGTGAAGATGGTGCGCGTAACCCGCGACGGCATCACGTACACCGCCGCGCAGAATGCGCCGAGCCTTCCGGCCGACGTCGGCAAGAGCGTTCACGCGATCATCGGACTTCAGCCATTCCGTCACGCGCACAAACACCTGCGAACGTGCATTCCCACTCACGGCAATCGCGCGGAGACTGGAGACGCGGTTGCCGGTCCCGTCACGAATGTTCAAAACGCGCCGCCCTATCTCGTTTCCGAGATCCTGAGGGCGTACAACGCCGACGGTCTCGGCGTGTCGGGCAAAGGCCAGACGATCGCGATCCTGATCGATACGTTCCCGATCGATTCCGACCTCCAGGCCTTCTGGCAGAAGAACAACGTTCCGGTGACGTTGCAGCAGATTCAGAAGATCAACGTCAAGAACGTGAAAGACGAACTGCTCCCGATACCGGAGGGTGAAGAAACGCTCGACGCGTCATGGGCCAGCGGAATTGCTCCCGGTGCGAACGTCCGCATCTATGCGGCCGGATCACTTGCATTCGTGGATCTCGATCGCGCGCTCGACCGCATCTTCCAAGACCTCTCGTCGAATCCCGGCATGCGTCAGCTCTCCGTCAGCCTCGGGCTCGGCGAGATGTTCATGGGTGGGCCGGACGGCGAAGTGAAGACGCAACACCAGAAGTTCCTCAAGCTCGCAGCGGCCGGCGTGAACGTATTCGTCTCGACTGGCGACGCAGGATCGAATCCCGACCAGACGGGACACTCGACCGGACAAACGCCGCAAGCCGAATACGCAGCATCCGATCCGAGCGTCATCGGCGTCGGCGGCACGACACTCTCACTCAAAGCCAACGGCACGGTCGCGCGCGAGACGGGATGGTCCGGCAGCGGCGGCGGAAGAAGCATCTTCTTCTCCGCGCCGCCATGGCAGAAAGCGAATGGCAATCCGCTCGGCAGCATGCGACTGGTTCCGGACGTCAGCAGCGCGGCTGATCCCAACAAAGGCGCCTTCCTCGTGTTCCACGGTCAAGTGCAACAGATCGGCGGGACGAGTTGGAGCGCACCGATGTGGGCCGGCTTCTGCGCCCTGATCAATGAGGCACGGTCGAAGGCGCAGAAGCCTCCGCTGCCGTTCCTGAATCCGCTGATCTACCCACTCATCGGATCCGCAGCATTTCGCGACGTCGTCGGCGGAAGCAACGGCGTGTTCAAAGCCGTCGCCGGCTACGACCTGGTCACCGGCATCGGCGTGCCGAATGTGAGGGAGCTGATCAAAGCGCTGACCTAAATCACGATCGTCTCGTGAATCGGCTGGTTCTCCCAGAACCGCGCGATCGAAAGCGGCGTGCAGTCGAGCGTCTTGTACGCGCCGTGCGTGATCCACTCGGCGAGCGCGAGTCCTGCGGCCGGCGCTTCCATCGCGCCATGTCCGGAGAATCCGGTGGCGAACATCAGGTTGCGGTAGTGCGGATGCTCGCCGAGGACGGCGTTGTGATCGACGGCATTGGTGTCGTAGAGACCGCCCCACATCGACATCAAACGGCAGCGCTCCATGCCGGGGATGCGCTCCTGGAGGTAGTAGTTGATCTGCTCTTCGTAGTACTGCGCGTCGGGCGTGATGTCGAAGCTCGGCGGCGTGTCGGGATCGGCTTTGCCGATCAGGAGATTCGGACCCTCAGGACGGAAGTAGATGCCTTGATCGATGATCGTCATCGGCACTTTCTCGAATCCTTCGATCGGCGGAAAGTTCGTGATGTAGAGCATGCGCTTGATCGGCACCACGGGCGGCAGATCATCGCCGCCGAGTCCCGACCACTCCAGGAGCTGATTCGTCCATGCGCCCGCGGCGACGAGCACTTTGTCGCTGGCGATGAACGTGCCGTCATCGAGGTCGACGCCTTCATATGCGCCGTCGCGAATGCGTAGTTTCTTCACCGCCGTTCGCAGACGCAGCTCGGCGCGTCCACTCATCGCTTCGATGCCGCGCTCGAAGTAGCCCTGCGCCGCGGCCGATGGATCGAACGCGCCGCAGTCGGGACCGAAGACGCCGCCGGCGATCGGCTTCATGCCGAGGACGTCGTTGACCTCCGGGTCGATGTGATCGACGCCGGTGCGCAGTCCCGGAACTTTCGTTTCGACTTCGGACGGATCGAGGAACTCGATGCGAACGCCGTTCTTCTCCCACTCCGCGCCGTACTTTTTGGCGTTGTCGTAGTTCTCCTCGTACTGGCAGAAGAGATAGCCGCGCTGATCGAATCCGATCGGGAACTGCAGATCCTCGTGAAACTTCGCGAGCTTCTTGATCGAGTAGCTCGTGAGGCGCATGTTGATCGGCGTCGTCCAGATGTTGCGGAAGCCGCCGGCGGAAAGCGCGGTCGATCCTTTCGACAATGCGTCTTCGCGCTCGAGCACGAGCACGCGGCCCTGGTAGCCGGTGCTGGCCAGGTGATAGAGCGTGCTGCCGCCGATGATGCCGCCGCCGATGATGATCAGATCGAAATCAGCCATTCACTCGCCTTAACTTGCTTTTGCAAGGGTGATTGCGCAGACGCGCGCGGCGCCGGCGCGAAGCAGCTCATTCGCGCAGGCCCGAAGCGTCTCGCCTGTCGTGCAGATGTCGTCGATGAGAAGGAGCGACTTGCCATCCGCCTTCGCCGATGCGCGGAATGCGCGACGCACGTTCGCGGCTCGCTCTTCTTTCGGCAGCAGCGACTGCGCCGGCGTGTCGGTCGTCTTCGTCAGCAGCATCTCGCATCGCGAGTCGATCTTCTTTGCCAGCGATCGCGCCAGGAGCTCCGCCTGGTTGTAGCCGCGCTTCCGTTCTTTCTTGCGCGCCATCGGCACGGGAACGACCGCATCGAACGCTCGCTCGCGCAGCGTTTCGGCGAGCAGCGTCGCGAACGCGTCATCGAGAAAGTCGTGCTTCTTGAACTTGAATGCATGCAGCAGTCGTTCGAGTCCGCCGCTGTAGTGGCCCCACGCATCGCACCAGGCGAGCGGCAGCGGATCGAGCTGGCAGTCGATGCACTTCGCGGCGACATCGCCGGCGAGCGGCAGCGCGCACGAGTCGCATTTCACGCTGGCGATTCTCGGAAGCGCCCTCCAGCAGCTCGCGCAGCAGGAGGCCGTCCGATCGCGCCACGGAAGCTCGCCGCCGCAGACCGCGCACCATGACGGCAGAACGATTCGCGCCGCCTCACGTCCTAAGAACGACAGCGCGCCGGCGAGAGTCGTCTCCACGCGCGACATTGTATCCGGTCGAAAGGAGTCTCAATTGAATCGCTCCATCTCATCCCGTATAGTGCCGCGCATGAAAAAACCGGCCTTTTTCCTCGCGATTCTCGTAATCGCGGCACTTCCTGCGGCAGCTCAGATGTCCCAAAATACCTCTGAATTCGGCATCCTCTTCGGTGGCGCGAAGCTCGTGAACGACGTCAAGGACGCGCAAGGACAGCGTGGCGTCAACGACTTCAAGTTCAGCAACTCCGCGAAGTCGGTTTACTGGGGCGTGCAGCTGGAGCCCGGCACGTGGCTGCGCATCAAAGCGGAGCAAATGGACGTCCCCATCGTCGGCCTCGACGCCAACAACGACAAGACGAACCTCGGCAAAGGAAAGCTCGAGCACGTCGACGCGCTCATCGACTACAAGTTCTCCGAGCCGTTCGGATCGACGGGCATCTTCGCCGGCATCGGCATGTATCGCCAGAACTTGTCGGGTGCGGAGGATACGAACGCGGGATTCTCCGCGGGCGTCAACGCCGACTTCCCATTCTCGCGACGCTACGGACTCATCGTTGAGTCGGCGTACCACTG
>Ga0075425_100000437_pt1 | contig 38892 bp, 41 predicted proteins | sample SoiMethybrSBSTD4_FD_75300 | JGI IMG/M metagenome (GOLD analysis project Ga0075425, IMG submission 75300) | Bulk soil microbial communities from a Populus tree surrounding site in Tennessee, USA - Soil MetaG P. TD hybrid SBSTD4 | ecosystem: Environmental > Terrestrial > Soil > Tree plantation... | reverse complement strand
TCACGCACGAGGAGCACCTCGCCCTGGTGCACGGCCAGATCCACGAAGAGGAGCCGGTCCTCGTGCGCGTCCACTCCCAGTGCCTGACCGGCGACGTGTTCGGCTCGGAGCGGTGCGACTGCGGCGAACAGCTCGAGCTCGCCATGGAGAAAATCGTGCAGGCGGGCCGGGGGGTCTTCCTCTACCTCCTGCAGGAGGGCCGGGGCATCGGTCTTCTGAACAAGCTCAAGGCTTACGAGCTCCAGGACCAGGGACACGACACGGTCTCCGCCAACGAGAAGCTGGGGTTCCCGCCCGACATCCGGAACTACGGCGTCGGCTGCCAGATCCTCCGCGACCTCGGCGTGCGCAAGATGCGCCTGATGACCAACAATCCGTCCAAGTACGTGGCGATCGACGGCTACGGTCTGGAGATCGTGGAGCGCGTGCCGCTCGAGGTCCATCCGACCGACCGCTCGCGCAAGTACCTCGAGGCCAAGAAGAACAAGATGGGGCATCTCCTCAAGCTCGTCTGACCCCGCCGCCGGCTCGAGTGCCGGGCAGATCAACGTTCGTACCAGTCGGCGAGCTTCTCCGGGCGCACCCCGAGGTAATAGCCGGCCAGGACCTTCCAGACGCGGAGGACCTGGCGCAGAGCGCCGCGTTCGAGATACCGCCGCGGCGAGGTGGCCGTCGTCTCCGATCGTACGACGAACGGTCCCGCGCGTCTCAAGCGCCGCACGAGGTCGATGTCTTCGCAGATCGGCAGGTCGCGGAAGCCTCCGGCCGCCAGGTATGCGTCGCGGCGGCAGAAGATGCCCTGGTCCCCGAACGCCACGCCGAAGAGACGCGTGCGCCGGTTGGCCCACCAGGCGATCCAGCGCATGCGGGCGTCCTCGGGCTCGTACCGGATCGAGAAGGCGCCCGCGGCCGCGCCCGCGGCGAGGGATTCGTGGATGAGGGCGAGCGCGCGCTCGGGTGGCCGCGAGTCCACGTGGACGAAGAAGAGAGCGTCGCCGCGAGCGCGGCCGACCGCCTCCGCCAGACGGGCACCCCGCGTGCCGTGCCCCGGCGCGACGATGAGCTCGGCGCCGGAGGACGCCGCCAGGCGCTTCAGTGCGTCCAGCGCCTCCGGGGGCTCGTCCTTGACCGGGACGACGACCGAGATCACGCCAGGGCGGATGCTAGCATCCGCCCTTGTCATGAAGATTCCGATGCCGGCCGCCGTGCTCGCGGGCGGGGCGTCGCGGCGGATGGGAAGACCCAAGGCGTCGCTTCCTTACGGCGCGGGCACGCTCCTCGATTTCCAGATCGCGAAGCTGTCACCGATCTTCGCCGACGTCTTCGTGGTCGCGAAGGAGCCGCCGCGCGACGCGGTTTCGGCGCGCGTCGTGCTCGACGGCGTGAAGGAGCACGCCGCGATCTACGGACTGTCGCGCGCTCTCGAGGTTGCGGAAGATCGCGTCTTCGTCCTCGCCGTGGACCTGCCGGCGCTGACGCCGGTCCTGGTCCGGGGGATCGGTGCGCGGGGGCTCGAGACGCCGGCCGCGGCGCTGCTGCCGCGAGCGGACGGGCGTCTGCAGCCGCTCGCCGGAGTCTGGCGGCGCGCCGCGCTGGCCCCGGCGAAGCGCCGGATCGCAGAAGGGGAGCTTTCGCTGCACGGCCTCGCCGAGGAGATCCGTCCCGAGATCTTCGACGAGGCCGAGTGGCGATCCCTGGACCCGTCGGGCCGCGCTTTCGACAACATCAACACGCTCGAGCAGTACGAAGCGATGCGAGAGAGAGCGTGAGCGTATGACCGATTCCGAGACGCCTCCGGCGCGCAAGCCGCGCCGTCCGCGGTCCGGCGCGCGCCTGCGCCACAGCGTGCTCCACGTGGACGCGCGCGGAAGGGCGCGGATGGTCGACGTCGGAGGCAAGCGCGAGACTCGACGCGTTGCCGTCGCGCGCGGGGCGCTGGGAATGGGAAAGTCGGCCTTCGACGCGCTTGCGCAGGGCAAGCTCGCCAAGGGCGACGCCCTCGCCGTCGCGCGCCTGGCGGGCATCCAGGCGGCCAAGCGCACCTCGGAGATCGTGCCCCTCTGCCATCCGCTCGTCCTGGAGTCCGTCGAGGTCGACGTGCGCCTGGAGGCGAAACGCCGCGAAGCCGTCGTGACCGCCACCGCGCGGATCACCGGGAAGACGGGCGTGGAGATGGAGGCGCTGACGGCGGCCGCCGCCGCGTGCCTCGCCCTCTACGACATGATCAAGGCGCTCGACCGCTCGGCCGAGATCCGCGAGATCGTGCTGGTCGAGAAGACCGGCGGCCGCTCCGGCGCCTATCGAAGGAGGGAATAGATCGTGGCGAGGCTGCTCGACCGGATTGCCGATGGGCGCACGGACCTGGTGTTCGCGCACGTCGCCGAAGGCGGTCCCGCGAGCGCCACAGACGGCGGGGGCACTTCGCTTCTCCACTGGTGCGCCTACTACGGCGACGTCAGCGCGATCCGGTTCCTTCTCTCGCGCGGCGAATCGCTGGCGACTCTGGGAGAGGACCTCGGCTTGAACGCCGCGGCGTTCCACGGACACTGGCGACTCTGTCAGTTTCTGATCGAGAGCGGCGCCGACGCCCGGCGCGCGCTGCCCGACACCGGAGAGACTCCACTGCACGCCGCGCTGAGCCGGGCGAAACACCCGGCTTGCGACCTCGTCGTCGAGGTGCTGCTCGCCGCAGGAGGCGACCCGAACGCCGCGACGAAAGCCGGTGTTCCGACGGGAGCCTTCATGCGGGACTGCCGGACGAAGGGGGAGACGCCCCTCCATCGAGCGGCCGCGTTCGGGTCCGAGGCTTCGATCCGACGGCTCCTCGACGCCGGTGCGCGGATCGACGCGAAAGATGCCTTCGGCGATTCGCCTCTGGCCTGGGCGAGCTGGCACCTTCGTCCGGCGGCGATTCTCCGGATGCTTTCGTACGGCGAGCACCGCATTCATCCCGACTACGTCTCGTCCGGCGACCACGGCTCGGGGCTGAACGCCATGGACGCGCACCTTCTCGGCAAGCCCCATGTCTGAATGGATCGATGGCAAGGAGCGATTCTGATGCGTCGAGTGTCGACGGTTCTTATTTCATCTCTGGCGATCCTCGCGACGTTCGCCTGCAACAAAACGCGCGTCGTAGCCCGCAAGAACCCGGCGTCACTTTCCAAGCCCAACGGCTACACGCACGTGGTCGAGACTTCCGGCGGCCGGACGGTGTACGTCTCGGGACAGGTCGCGCTGGACAAGGCCGGCACGCTCGTGGGCGCCGGCGATCTGAAGGCGCAGACGCGCCAGGTCTTCGAGAACCTGAAGGCGGCGCTCGCGGAGTCGGGTGGCACGCTCGACGACGTCGTCAAGATCACGATCTTCATGACGGACCTCTCCCAGATCCAGGAATTCCGGGAGATCCGAAACACCTATTTCCCGCGCGCGTTGCCGGCGAGCACGCTGGTCCAAGTGGTGCGCCTCGCGCGCCCGGAGTTTCTGATCGAGATCGAGGCCGTCGCCGTCGTGAAGCCGGGTTGATCGCGAACGGACGGTCTCAGCCGCCTCGGGTGTGCATCTCCAGATGCGGGTCCCGCTTGAGGTCGGCCGGCGAGATGAGGGACGCGCGCTGCCGGAGCGCCAGCCGCTCCTCGGCGCCACGGTCGTCGCGCCGTGACCAGCCGCTGCGCAGGATCTCGCGCAGTTCTTCGTCGGAGGCTCCGCTGCGGAGCGGACCGCGCAGGTCGATCCCGCGCGAGGCGTAGAGGCAAAGGTACCAGAGCCCGTCGGCCGTCAAGCGCGATCGATCGCACGAGCGGCAGAACGGCGCCGTCGTGGACGCGATGATGCCGAACGTCGTGCCGTCCGGGAGGCGGAACCTCTCGGCGGGAGCCGTGGAACCCTCCTCGAGGATGGGCTCGACGGTTCCATAGCGGCCCGCGAGGCGCGCCAGCATCTCGTTGCGGGAGACTACGGTCTCGCGTCTCCAGAGGGTCGCGCCGCCGACGTCCATGTATTCGATGAACCGGACCTCGGCGTTCCAGCGGCGGCCGTAGTCGATCAAGTCCGCGAGCTCGTCGTCGTTGACGTCGCGGAGGATCACGCTGTCGATTTTGAGGTTGGAGAAACCGGCGCGCGAGACGGCCTCGATCCCGGCAAGCACGCGCGGCAGCTCGTCCTTACGAGTCAGGACGCGAAACCGCTCGAGCTTGAGCGTGTCGAGGCTGACCGTGACCCGATGGAGACCGGCTTCCTTGAGGGCGGCGGCGTGCTCCTCGAGCAGCACGCCGTTGGTGGTCATGGCCAGGTCCCGCAGTGCGGGTTTGGCGGCCAGCAGGCGGACCAGGCGGGGCAGGTCCCGGCGCACGAGCGGTTCGCCGCCCGTCAGGCGCACGCGGTCGACGCCGACCCCGGTGAACACGTCGGCCAGCCGGCTGATCTCCTCGAAGTGGAGCAGGTCCTCGCGCGGGAGCCAGGCGTACTCCGCCTCCGGCATGCAGTAGGCGCAGCGCAGGTTGCAGCGATCGGTCACCGAGATCCGGAGGTTCCGGAGAGGCCGGCCCAGCGTGTCGGAGATCGTCATGGCCGGTCTATATTAGCCGCCTTGAGCATCCGAGTTGCGATCATCACGGTTTCCGACGGCGTGGCCGCGGGGGCACGGCCGGACCGCGGCGGGCCCGCCTGCGAGGAGGCGCTCCGGGCGTCCGGAATCGAGCACCGCGTGGTCTCGCGGGAGACGATCCCCGACGAGCAGAAGCAGGTGGCGCGCGCCGTGCGGGTCTGCGCCGACGCCGGGGACGCCGACCTGATCGTGCTGACGGGAGGGACCGGCGTGGCGCCACGGGACCGCACGCCGGAAGGAGTGCGCGAGGTCGTGGACTTCGAGGTTCCCGGGCTCGCCGAGAAGATGCGCGCCGAGACCTCGCGGGGTTTTCCCGCGGCATATCTTTCGCGCCAGGTCGTGGGCGTGCGGCGCAAGACACTGGTCGTGGCCCTGCCCGGATCTCCGAAGGGCGCCGCCGACTGCCTCACCGCGATCCTGGGTCTCGTGCCTCACGCGGTCGCTCTCGTCCGGGGCAATCGTCCCGACCACCCGCCGAGCAGCGGCGCCTGATGGACATCGGCCGGGGACACATCTCCGCTCTCTCCGGCGCGTCGAGCGCCGCTCAAACAGCCCGCATTCGCTTCGGGATCGACTCGCTCCTGGAGACTCCCTGGCCCGTCGTCGGCCGGCGCATCGGTCTCATCACGAATCAATCCGGAGTGACCTCGTCGGGCGAGCCGACCTGGAAAGCGCTCCGCGCGGCGCAAAACGTGCGGCTGGTGCGTCTGTTCGGCCCCGAGCACGGCATCGACGGAGGAGCCGTCTACATGGAGGCGGTCGGCGCTTCGATCCACGCGGCCTCCGGACTTCCGGTGGTCTCTCTCTACGGAGACACCGCCGAGTCTCTCAAGCCGCGGCGCGAAGACTTCGCGGACCTGGAAGCGATCGTCTTCGACGTCGCCGACGCGGGCAGCCGCTACTACACGTACGTCTGGACGATGCTCCTGGCGATGGAGGCGTGCGCGGGGGCGCGTCTGCGGTTCGTCGTCTGCGACCGGCCGAATCCCATCGGCGGCGCCGTGGAAGGCGCGCCGCAGTCCTCGGGATACCTCTCCTTCGTCGGCCTGCACCCGATCCCGGTTCGCCACGGAATGACGGCGGGCGAGCTCGCCCGGCTCTTCGCCAAAGAGCGGCGGATCGATCTGGATCTGGTCGTGTGTCCCGCCTCGGGCTGGGTGCGCGACATGCCTTATGCGGCCACGGGTCTGCCCTGGATCCCGCCGTCGCCCAACATGGCCACGCCGGCCACGGCGCTCGTCTATCCGGGCATGTGCCTGCTCGAGGGCACGAACCTCTCGGAGGGACGGGGAACCACCCGGCCGTTCGAGATCTTCGGCGCGCCGTGGTTGAACGGCGGCACGCTCGCGGAGGCGCTGAACGCTCTGGTCCTGCCGGGCGTGCGCTTCGTGCCGCTCAAGTTCCGTCCGATGTTCGACAAGCACGCCGGAGTCACGTGCGGTGGCGCCCTCCTCCAGGTCACGGACCCAATCACGTTCCGGCCGTTTCAGACCGGACTCCGGGTGATCGAGACGGCGCGCCGTCTGGCTCCTCTGGAGTTTCGCTGGCGCAGCGAGCCCTACGAGTTCGAGGAGCGTCCCGCGATCGATCTTTTGACCGGTTCCCCGCGATTCCGCGAGATGGTCGACGCGGGCGGAAACCTCCGGGCCGAGATCGCGCGCCACTACGACGCGGCGCAGCCCTTCTTCGCGCGGCGCGAGCCGTATCTCCTCTACCCGGATCACAAGCCCGCGGCCGTGGCCTTCGTCGGAGGCCACAACTCGGGGAAGACCAGCATCATCGTCGAGCTCGTGCCGCGCCTGACGGCCCTGGGGATCCGCGTCGGCACTCTCAAGCACTCCACGCGCGACGTTCCGGACGACGTCGCGGGCAAGGACTCGGAACGCCACACGTCCTCGGGCGCTTCGGTCGGCGCCTTCGTCACGCCCAAGCGCACGACTGTGCGGCACTTCGGGGAAGAGGAACCGCTCGAGAAAATCCTGGCTCGGGATTTCACGGACTGCGACCTCGTCCTGGTGGAGGGCTACAAGTCGCTTCCGGTTCCGAAGATCGAAGTGGTGCGGGAAGGCATCGCGCGTCCGGACGTGTTCGATCCGGCGGCCCGCATCTCCGACGGGCCCTTTTCCGGCTCCGTGCCGACGTTGTCGTACGGGGACTGGAACGCGATCACGTCCACGGTGCTCCACCTCGCGGGCCTGGATCGCCAGAAGGCTCCGCGCGCGTAGGACTCCCGTGGCGCCCCCGTTCGTCGTCTTCGACCTCGACGGCACGCTGATCGACGGCTACGACGCGATCGGCGACGCCCTCGGGTACGCCATGGAACGCCTCGGGGAACGCCCGCCGGCGGCCGACCGCATCCGCTCGATGGTGGGTCACGGGCTGGAGAGGCTTCTCGAGGAGGCGGTCGGCGCCGCGAGAGCCGCCGAGGGGGTGCGGCTCTTTCGCGAGCGCTATCCCCACGTCGCCGTGGAGAAGTCGCACCTGCTGCCGGGCGTTGCCGAAGTCCTGGAGGAGCTCTCCGGGCGAGGTCATGCGATGGCGCTCGCCTCCAACAAGCCGGCCGCCTTCTCGAAGATGATTCTCGAGGCCAAGGGTGTTGCCGCACGCTTTCGCGGGATCGGCGGCCCCGACGCGGCGACTCCGGCCAAGCCCGATGCCACGATGCTGCGCCGGCTGATCGCCGAGGCCGGCGCCGCCCCGGCGTCCACCGTCGTCGTCGGCGACATGGAAGTCGATTCGGAGTTCGGCCGCGCCGCCGGATGCCGCGTCGTGCTGATCCCCGGCGGTTCGCGATCCCGGGAAGAGCTCTCGGGCGTGCATGCCGACGCGCTCCTCGAATCGATCCACGCGCTTCCGGCGTGGTTGTCGGGCTTCAAATAGAATCGCGTCCCTCATGACGAGCGCATTCGATCCGACGGGAGGTCGACCGGGGCAGGTGCGGTTCTTCCTGCCCGGTCCGGTCTGGGTGAGAGACGCGGTGCGGCAGGCGATGGCGCACGAGGCCATCGGACACCGTGGCAAGGCGTTCGCCGATCTCTATTCGCGAATTCCGCCGCGCCTCCAGCAAGTCTTCCGCACGAAGGGCTTCGTCTTCACCGCGACTTCCGCGGCCACGGGCCTCTGGGAGGCCGCGCTGCTGAACCTCGCACCGGAGCGCGTCCTGGCCATCGTCTCGGGAGCCTTCTCGGAGCGCTGGGCCGCGTGCGTGCGCGACCTGGGCCTCGCCGTCGACGTCGCCGAGTCTCCCTGGGGCATACCGGTGGATCCCGCGGACATCCGGCGCGCGCTCGGCAAGGCCCGCTACGACGCCGTCACCGTGGTGCACTCCGAAACCTCGACCGGGACACTCAACGACCTCGCCGCGATCAGCCGCGCCGTCCGCGAATCCTCGGAGGCGTTTCTCCTTGCCGACGTCGTCACCTCGCTCGCCGGATCCCCAGTCGAGCCGGACGCGTGGGGACTCGACTTCGCGCTCTCGGGCTCGCAGAAAGCGCTCGCGCTGCCGCCGGGCCTCGGCGTAGCGTTTGCGTCGGATCGCTACCGCGCGCGCGCCCGCGAGCGATCCCGGGCGCACTACCTGCGACTCTCGGAGGCCGAGGCCTTCGCCGAGAAGCACCAGACGCCGTATACGCCCTCGACGCCGCACCTCTTCGCCCTCGACGTGCAGCTGGACCACATCCTCGCGGAGACCATCGAGGGCCGCTGGGCCCGGCACGACGCGATGCGCCGCCGGGTCGAGGCGTGGGCGCGGGAGCGCGGGCATTCCTATGCACCGCCCGAAGCGGGCCGCAGCTGGACGGTCTCGTGCCTGAAGCCGAGGCCGGGAGTCTCGGCGGAGGCCCTCGTGGCGAAGGTCAAGGAGCGCGGGTTCACGATCGGCGCCGGCTACGGCAAGTGGAAGAGCACGACTTTCCGCATCGGCCACATGGGAGACGTGGATCTCGCGTCGCTGGATGCGCTCCTGACCGCGCTGGACGCGTCCGCCTCGGAGGCCGCGGCGTGAGCCGCGTCGTCGTCGCCGAGAAGCTCTCCCCGGCGGGACTCGAACTTCTGAAGAAGGCGGGCCACGAGGTCACGGATCTCGCGGGCGTCCCGCGCGAGCAGCTCCTGGCAGCGCTCGCCGACGCCGACGCGCTCCTCGTCCGCAGCGCGACCAAAGTCGACGCCGCCCTCCTCGCCGCCGCGCCGAAGCTGACGGTCGTGGGCCGAGCCGGAGTGGGTGTGGACAACGTCGACGTGCCGGCCGCCTCGGCCCGCGGCGTCCTAGTGCTGAACTCTCCGACGGGCAACGTGGTGTCGGCGGTCGAGCACACCTTCGCCGTGCTCCTCGCCCTCCTGCGGCGCGTCCCCGAGGCCGCGGCCTCGATGGCCGCGGGGAAGTGGGAGAAACCCAGGTTCGTCGGCTCGGAGCTGGCCGGAAAGACCGTCGGAATCGTTGGACTCGGCCAGGTCGGCTCGCGGGTCGCTTCGCGCGCCCGGGCTTTCGAGGCTCGCGTGGTGGCGCACGATCCGTACCTGCCCCGAGAGAAGGCGCAGGAGATGGGCGTGCCGCTTCTGCCGCTCGATGCTCTCCTCGAGCAGTCCGACGTCGTCACGCTGCACTCGACCGCCAGCGCGGAAGGCAAGGCGCTCCTGGGCCCGGAGGAGCTTGCGCGCATGAAACCCGGCGCGATCCTGGTCAACGTCGCGCGGGGAAGCCTGGTGGATCGCGAGGCGCTGCTCGAGGCGCTCCAGGCGAAGCGTCTGGCTGGCGCCGCGCTCGACGTCTTCGACCCGGAGCCGCCGGCGGCGGACGATCCGCTGCTGCGCCTTCCCAACGTGGTCGCGACACCGCACCTGGGAGCGTCGACCGTCGAGGCGCAGGAGCGCGTCTCGACGCAGACGGTCGAAGCTCTCCTCGAAGCTCTGGCGGGCGCGCCGTACGTTCCCGCGGTGAACCTTCCGTTCCGAGGGCCCAAGGACGCGGCTGGCGCGTCGGGCTGGATGCGCCTGGCCGAGCGCACGGCGCGCTTTCTCTCCACGGTCGGAGGCGGGCGCCTTTCGCGCCTGACCGTCGAGACGTGGGGGCTTCCCGAGGATCTCCTCCGCCCGGTGACGGTGGCCGCCGTCAAGGGCGCGCTCGAGGCGAGCACGCCGGAGATCGTCAACTATGTCAACGCGATGTACGTCGCGCAGGACCGCGGGCTCGCCGTCAGCGAGACGCGCCACGAGGAGCCCAGCACGTACGCCCGCTCGCTGCGGGTGACGCTGACGGCAGGAGCCCGCACCGGACGCGCCGACGCCACGCTCTTCACCGGCAGCGACGCCCGGGTCGTCGAGGTGGACGGCCTCCCGCTGGAGTTTCACCCGGAGGGAACGGTCGTGTATCTGCGCAATCGCGACGTGCCGGGCGTCGTGGGCAGCGTCGGCACGATCCTGGGAGAGGGCGGCATCAACATCGCCAACTTCTCGTTGGCTCGCGGGGACGGCTCGCGCGCCGCGGCCGTGATCGCCGTGGACTCGGCGCCGCCTCCCGCGGTCCTCGAACGGCTTCGCAATGCCCCGGCGGTGGAAGAAGTGCGAGTGGTGAGCTGGTGACGCGGACGCGCGTCGCCGTGCTCTTCGGCGGCCGCTCCGTCGAGAGAGAGGTCTCCCGGATCTCGGCGCGCACGATCGCCGGCGCCCTCGACCCGTCGCGTTACGAGGTCCTTCCCGTCGCGGTCGGAGAGGACGGACGGTTCCTGTCGGCGGCCGAGTCGGGGAAATTGCTGGCCGATGGGCCGGTGCCGGATCGCTTCCGCCGGGCGGAGAGCCCTTCGGTCCCTCCTTCCGAGGCGCTCGTCCCTCGGGAGATCGCGCCGGGCCGCGTGGATGTGATCTTTCCGATCATCCATGGCACGACCGGCGAGGACGGCGTCCTTCAGGGGTTTTTGGAAACGCTGGGTGTGCCCTACGTCGGCGCCGGCGTCGCCGGGTCGGCGGTCGGCATGGACAAGGCCCTCTTCAAAGCCCTCATGCGCGACGCCGGGATTCCCACGCCCCGTTCCGTCGCGGTCGGGACGTCCGATTCCGTCTCCGCGCGCGAGCGCGTCGCCGCGGCCGGACTCGAGATGCCGCTCTTCGTCAAGCCGTCCAACGGGGGCTCCTCGGTGGGCGTGACGAAGGTCAAGCGCATGGAGGACCTCGACGCGGCGGTGGCGGCCGCCCTCCAGTACGACGAGCGCGCGTTGGTCGAAGAAGGAATCGACGGGCGGGAGCTCGAGTGCGCGGTCCTGGGGAATGATTCTCCGCGGGCGACGATTCCGGGAGAGGTGGTGCCCGGGCACGAGTTCTACGACTACGACGACAAGTATCGCGACGACAAGGCGAAACTGCTGATCCCCGCGCCGGTGCCCGAGAGCGTAGTGAAGGAGGCGAAGGCGCTGGCCGAACACGTTTTCCGCGCGTGCCATCTCTCCGGGATGGCGAGGGTGGACTTCTTCCTCGAAAAGGGAACCGACCGTCTCCTCGTCAACGAAGTCAACACGCTGCCGGGCTTCACGTCGATCTCGATGTACCCGAAGCTCTGGGAGGCGTCCGGGCTTCCGCTTCCGCGGCTGCTCGACGAGCTGATCCGTCTCGCGCTCGAGCGCCGCGACCGGCGCTCGCGTCTGAAGACCCATCCGCCGGCGGAGCTGTCCTGAGCGCCCGCCGGGCCGCGCTCCTCCTCGCGGGGGCCGCGGCGATCGCGTCGCGGTCTGCCGCGCAGCAGCCGGTCCAGGAGACCGTCACCGTCACCCGCGTCGAGGTCACACTCCACGTCTCGGACCGGAGCGGCGCACCCGTTCAGGGATTGGAGCGGCGCGATTTCAGTCTCTTCGTCGACGACCAGCGAATCCCGATCGAGTCGGCGGAGTGGGTTTCCTCGGCGGGCGACGCCACGTCGGTTCCGACGAAAGAAGTCCGCTCGGAAGGGCCCGGGCTGGCGCCGCCTCCTGCGCCGTCGAGCCGCCGGATCGTCATGATCTTTCAGCGGGAGATCGCCGGGCAGAAGGAAGAAGGCCTGATGCGGATGAAGCGACAGGCCCTCGACTTCGTCGAGACGCTCCGTCCGGAGGACCAGGTCGCCGTCCTCGCGATGGGCGCCCGCCTGTGGCTGCGTCTGGACTTCACGGCCGACCGCAAGGCCATCCGGAAGGCGATCGGCGACGCGACGCGGGACGAAGACATCGTTCGCGTCGACAATCCTCCGGAGCATTCGATGGCGGCGCGCCTGGCGCCGGAGGATGAGGAGCGCGCGACGTCGATCGAGAAAGCCCTGCTCGCGGTCGGGAAGGCGCTCAAGCCGCTGCCCGGGTCGAAGGCCGTGCTCTTCTTCGGATACCAGGTCGGCCGCTGGAACGCGCTGGCACCCGCCGGCTCCGGCGACTACCACATGGGCAACGTCCTCTACTCCGAGGAGTACGAGCGCGCCCGGGAAATGCTCTCCGCCGCTCAGGCTCCGGTCTTCACGCTCGACGTCAGCAGCGGGCAGCACCAGCTTCAGGAGGCGCTGCGCAAGCTCTCCTTCGAGACCGGCGGCTTCTACGTCCCGACCTACCAGTTCCCGAACTGGGCAATGCAGCAGGTCGCTTCGGCGATCAGCGGGCACTACGTCGTCGTGTTCGCCAAGCCGGCGCTCGGTCCGGGACTCCACAGAATCCGGATCGACTCGCCTCGAAGGGGCGTCGCACTGCTCTACCGTCAGTTCTACGAGGACTGACGGTCACTCCGAGTCGACCCCGGCCTCGCGCAGCACCCAGTCGGGAGTCCGAGGCTCGTCGGGCAGCACGAGATCCTTCCCGCCGCGCGTCAACGCCCAGCGATGCAGCCAGGTGATGCCGGCGGGCCCGGTGTAGGTGTCGGGAGAGACATACGCGGGGTCTTCGAGGGCGCGGTCCAGCGTCACGAGCGCGTACCCGCGCTTCTTCATCATCGCGGCGAGCGCGCCGAATTTATCGGCGTTGAGCGAGTTGGCGTGGAGAAGAAGGACCTGCGGGATCTCGCGTCCGAAGAGAGCCTGCGACTGCCTTTCGAAATAGTCGAACTTTGCGTCCATGTAGGGAACGTAGGCCTCCGCGATCCGCGACCCGGTCGCGCTGTCTCCGCGCTGCGCCGTCAGGGCGTAGGCTCGGGCGAAGATCCATTCGGAGTTGTCGTGCGTGACGGGAGCGACGCGGCATCCTCGCGCCTTCAGGAACGCTTCGAGCCCCAACTTCGTCGGCAGGTCCTGGCCGGTGTGGAGGAACGGATGCCGGAAGTAGCGCAGGCTCTTTCCGCGATCCTTCAGCAGGGCCCGCGTCACTTCCTCGCCCCGGCGGACGTCGTTCTCGAAATCGGCGAGCGGCGTGCGATGGAGATCGGAATGGGAGTAGGTGTGGTTGCCGAGCTCGAGCCCGGCGTCGAGCCACAGGGTGAGGAGAGCCACGCGCGTCTCCTCGCGCCGTCCGTCGGGCGCGAGCTTGCCCTCGTTGACGAAGCCGATCGCCGGAGCGTGCGCCTCGCGCACCGCGGCGAGGAGGCGGCGCGTCATCGCTTCGAGCGCCGGAACCCCGTCGCCGACGATGGAGGCCGTGGCGCCGGGCAAATCGTCGAAAGTCACGGCCACGCGCCGCGCGGGAGGCGGGGCGAGCGAGATCGCCGCCGCGAGCGCGACGATCGGGATCAACCGTCTCCCTCTCGGATCGGCGATGCGCGCGAGGGTCCGACCTCTTCGGGCTCGGCGTCGGGGTCTTCGGGCGGCGCCTCGGGAGTGAAGACGTTCAGCTGCTCGCGGACGACGACCTGGTCGAGCGGTTTTCCGGAGAAGAGCTGGCTGTAGACCTCGGTGCCGTCGCGGATCTCGGCATCGGCGATCGCGCAGAGGTCGGCGAGGCCCACGAACTCGAGAGTGGCCGCGATGCCGTCGGTGTCGGTGTATTCGTCGCGAAGGGTGGGTCCGAGGACCATGGCCTTGTCGTACGCCTCGTTGGCGTCGGAGGCCTCGATGAGACGGAACAGCTTATCGCCGACGCGGTCCACGTCGAGTTCTCCCTCGACGTGGCTGCCGCGGACGAGGATCGCCAGAAACCAGCTCATCGCCGCGGCGGCGCGTCCGCCATCGAAGCGGGGGAGGCCGGCAGGCGGTCGAGGACCGGCAGACCCGCGCCGTCGAACCGGCCGAACGAGAGGACGCCCGTGGGACACATCTGCACGCACGCCGAGCAGCGCACGCACTGCGGGTCCTCCATCGGGATCCCCTTGTTGGCGAAGTTCATGATGTCGATTCCCTGGTGGCAGACGGACGTGCAGACGTTACACGAGATGCACTTCGCCTTCTCGGGGAAGATGCGGAATCTCGAGAAACGTGTATAAACGTTCATGAGCGCGGCCAGCGGACAGGCGAACCGGCACCAGACGCGCCCCGAGAACCAGAAGTACGCGCCCACGCCGACGATCCCGGCCAGGAACATGTCCACGACGTGGTAGTAGTTGAGCTCCACTCCCAGCGGCCGCCATCCGGAGAGCAGGCCGTCGTAGAGCTTCTGCGCGGCGCCGCCGAGCCGGGAGGCCGGCCAGGTCCAGGAGATCGCGCGGCCCAGGAAGAGCGCGAAGGCGAGCGCCAGGATCGCCTGCCCGAGCATGTTCACGCGGTTCCAGACGGGACCGTGCGGCATTTTCTGGCGGTGCGCGTCGCCCATCGTCTCGGCGAGAGCGCCGCAGGAACAGATCCAGCCGCAGTACGCGCCCTTGCCCCATCGCCGCAGCATCAGCGGGATCAGCACGAAGGTCTGCACGAAGGAGATTGCGAGCCACCACGACAGCGGCTTCCACGAGAAGACGTTCCAGATGAAGAGCGGCCAGGCGAGGATGAAGCCGAAGGCGCGCCAGTATTCCCTTCCGTGGAGCGCGTCGGCCTTCGGGAAGAGATGGTCCGCAATGGTCTTTCCGAAGCCGGCATCGAAGACGCCGTTGTGGCCGAGCCACGGCAGGACGACGAAGGGCAGCAGGAAGAGAGGGATCCACTGTACGAGCGTCAACACGATGGTCTGGCGCGTGACGTAGGGGGTCCGGCGGCGGCGAATCCGCCGGATCCCGAACGCCAGAATCGCCGTGCTGTAGGCGAGCGAGTAGTAGAAGCCGGGATCCTTGATCGAGATGGATAGCGTGCCGAGGACCGTCGCCGGATCGGAAGCGATGGCTCCGAGGTTGTACGGAAACAGCCGGTGCTCCTGGAAGTAGCGGTTGACCGCTCCGTTGGCCTTCCAGTTGTAGAGAAAGACACAGAAGAGAAAGAACGCGGCGAACGCGGCCCACGTCGCCGCGGTCCACTCGCCGCGGATCGGAATCCCGGATCGCCGGAAGAAGGGGAGTGGCGCCTCGCGTCCCAGCATCGTAAAGACGACGTCGTTCTCGAGGCGCCTCTCTCCGGCGGAAGCCTTCACGACGACGTGCTCGGGTTCGATGCGGACGACCTCGGTCGACAGCAGGACTCGCAGGGAGCCGGCCGCCTTCGCAGCCCCTTTCGAGAATGGACCGGCTGCCGTCGTGACGAGGTCCGAGACGGGATGCTCGATTCCGACCGGGGCCGACGGATTCTTCTCCAGGACCCGCAGCTTTGCGAGGTTCTCGGGCTTGGGCCGCGAGAGCTCCCTGCCGCGATGGCAGAGCGTCACGCGCGCTCCGGAGGCGGCGAGCGCGATCGCCGACTCGACGGCCGAGTCGCCGCCTCCGACGACGAGCGCGCGCTGGCCCGCGAATTCCTTCGGGTCGTAGAGGCGGTTGAACACTTTGTCCAGGTTTTCGCCGGGCACGCCGAGACGGCGGTGGTCGCCGCTGCGCCCGATGGCCACGATCACGCGGCGGGCTCGCGTCTCCCCGCCGCCGGCGTGACGAAGATGCAGGAGGCCGCCACGGCGCTCGATTTTCTCGATCCGCGCGGACGTGAACTCGATACCCGCCTTGCGGCGCTGTGCCTCGAGATCCGCGAGGAGGGTCTCCTTTGGGTGGACCTCGGCGCGAAACTGGAGGTCGCCGGCCGGCGTCATGCCGACCGGGTAGGTGTAGATCGGCTTGCCTCGGGGGAAGTTGACCACCGTCGAGAGAGGCTCGGCGGCCTCGAAAATCCGGAAGGACAGGCCCGCTTTCTTCGCCTGGATTCCGGCGGCGAGACCTGAGACGCCTCCGCCGACGATCGCGAGATCGAAGACGTCCCCTTGCTCGGCTGCAGTGTGGAAGTCCGGCTCCTCCAGGATCGCCAGCACCGCGCGCGCTCCGGTGTCCGAAGAGAACTTCAGTAGAGGAATGCCCGTCAGGTCCCCGACGATCCGGACGCCCGGGATCACCGTCGTGCCGTCCGGGCGCACCTCGGGGAGTCTCTCGACCGTCCCGGCAGGCCACATCGTGTGCAGCCACCGCGTGTATCGCGCGAGGAAATTCATCCTAAACCGTCGAACTTCGAGACGCCGATAGTATCTCCCGCGTGCCGGAGCTGCCCGACATCGTCGCCTACCTCACCGCCCTCGAACCGCGCGTCGTCGGAAAGCGTCTGGTCGCGGTGCGTCTGGGGAGCCCGTTTCTCCTGCGCTCGATCGCTCCGCCTCTTTCGAAGCTGGAGGGCCGGCGCGTCGTCGGGCTCTCGCGGATGGGAAAGCGGATCGTGTTCGCACTCGAGGGCGGCTTCTACCTCGTCGTGCACCTGATGATCGCGGGCCGCCTTCACTGGAAGAGGACCGGGGTGCGCGTGGGAGGACGCGGCGCACTCGCCGCATTCGACTTCGAGGACGGCTCCCTCGTGCTGTCGGAGGCGAGTACGAAGAAAAGGGCGTCGCTCCACGCGGTCGAGGGCGCGGCCGGTCTGGCCGAGTTCGACCGCGGAGGGCTCGAGGTGCTCGATGCGGACCTGCCACGCTTCCGCGAGGCGCTGACCCGCGAAAGTCACACGGTCAAGCGCGCGCTGACGGATCCCCGGCTCTTCTCCGGAATCGGAAACGCGTACTCCGACGAGATCCTGCACCGCGCGCGGCTGTCGCCGGCCAAGCTGACCCGGAAGATGACCGACGAGGAGATCGAACGCCTGTATTCCGCGACGCGCGGCGTGCTCGCGGAGTGGACGAGTCGTTTCGTCGCCGGCGCGGCGAAGACGTTCCCGGAAAAGGTCACGGCGTTCCGGGAGGGAATGGCCGTCCACGGACGCTACGGGAAGCCCTGTCCGGACTGCGGCTCTCCGGTCCAGCGCATCGTCTACGCCGAGAACGAGTCGAATTACTGCGCGACGTGCCAGACCGGAGGCAAGCTCCTGGCCGATCGCGCGCTGTCGCAGCTGCTCCGCGGAGACTGGCCACGCACGCTGGAGGAGCTGGAAGAACGTCGGCGCCAATGAGGGCGGGAAGCGCAGCCATGGCCCTGCTCTGGGGGGCGGCGGTGGTCTGGGCGCAGGACGCCGAGCCGAAGTCGGAGTGGGAGCTGACCGGAGGCTACGGGCACACGGTGCAGTTCGTCATGGCCGACGAGACCTCCGATCACCTCGCCCTCTTCATGCCGACCTGGGGACTCCGGCTTTCCCGCGTCGTCGAATACGTCGCCGCGGGCCACTTCGCCGGCTACTTCGGGGACGCGAAGGGATGGTTCCTGGGGCTTCTTCCGGTCGGCGCGCGGTTTCAGCTCCCGCAGACGCCGTGGCGTCCGTACTTCGTCTTCCAGGCGGGATTCGGTTGGACCGACCTGGAGATCATCGAGATCAACCGCCGCTTCAATTACATTCTCACCGGCGGATTCGGGCTGCGGTGGCCGAAGGAGAAGCCGGAATCCGGACTGCTGGAGCTGAGACTCGTGCACTACTCCAACGCCGGAACCGTGCTTCCGAACTACGGCTTCAATTCGATTGCTCTCGTCGCGGGCTGGCGGATTCGTTGACGCCGGCTCGCGCTGTCTCGCGCGCCGCGGCGCTGGCGATCGCGCTGCTCGGAGGGCTCGCGGGCGCAAGTGCGTTCGCCCAGGACGGGCCGATCCCCGCGGGGCGAGGGATCGAGTGGGGCGTCTCCGCCGGATACGGCGTTCCGGTGCGCGCTCCCAGCCGGCCTTCCGACGAAAGCGAGCTCGCATTCCTGGCGTCGGCGGGATTTCGGGTGAGCCGCCGCCTCGAATACGTCGCCGAGGCGGACGGCTTCGGATTCCTCCATCCCGGCGGGTATTACGTGGGTCTGATGCCGCTCGGCGGCCGTCTGAGCGTCGGAAACGGACCGCTCCTTCCCTTCGCTTCGGTCGGGCTCGGGTTCGGCTGGACGGATCTCGTCGAGCTCGAAGAGATCAGCCGCCGCTTCAATTTCCAGGTCCAGGTGGGCATCGGGATTCGCGGCGCGGTGACCGACACGACGGGCTGGACGACGGAGCTCCGCATCCTCCACATCTCCAATGCCGGAACGGTTTATCCGAACCGGGGGCTCAACTCCTTGCTCGTCCTCGGCGGGTTTCGATTCCGTTAGCGCGAAGGTGGCACGCCGGAAAGGATCGCTGCCAGGACGTTCGCGTCGACGTTGCCGCCCGAGACGACGCAGACGACGGTCCCCGACGGAGCCTGCGCCGACAAGGCCGCCGCGACCGACGCCGCGCCGGCTCCCTCCGCCACGACACGCGCCCGAGATACGAGCAGGCGAATCGCGGCGGCGATCTCGTCGAGGGAGACCACCAGCGATCCCGCCAGAAGCGCCTTCACCATAGGCCACATCTCGGGCAGCAGTCCTCGTCCTCCGATTCCATCCACGAAGCTCGGCGTGTAATTCACCGCGGAAGGACGTCCGGCGGCGAGCGAGGCCGCCAGCGGGGCCGCCGTCTCGACCTCGCATCCGAAGACGCGTGTGCGCGGAGAGAGGGCCTTGACGGCAGAGGCGATCCCGCAGACGAGCCCGCCGCCGCCGTACGGCACGAGGACCGCGTCGACTTCCGTCAGGTCCTCCAGGATCTCCAGCCCGATGGTGCCATTCCCGGCGATGACGGCGGGATTCGCAAACGGATGGACGAAGATTCCCTCCATTCCGGGGTAGGAACGGTCCGTGAAGACCTGCCACCAGCGTTCGAAGGGAATCGGAACGATCCGAGCCCCGAGCCGTTCGAGGGCGTCGCGCTTGGCGCGCGGGGCGCTCTCGGGCACGACGACGGTGCAGGGGATGCCGAGGCGCCGGGCATTCCACGCCACGCCCTGCGCCATGTTGCCGGCGCTCGCCGTCCAGACGCCGCGCGCGAGCTCCGCCTCGTCGGCGAGAGCGAGCGCGTTGCCGGAGCCGCGGATCTTGAACGAGCCGATGGGCTGGAGGCACTCCAGCTTCAGGAAGATCCGCGAAGGTCCCTCGATCTCCAGCGGCACGAGGGGCGTGCGCGCGGCGATGCCCGTGATCCGCGAGGCGGCGGCCCGGATCTCGGAAAGGCCGATCGGCTCAATCGGCGTCGCGACGTTCGCCTCCGAAGGGTACCGACTTGCCGAGGCTCGAACCGCCGCGGGCCTTGAAGTAGATGTGCTGCGCGGCCGCGACGTCCTCGATCGCGAGGCCCACGGACTTGAAAACCGTGACGTCGGTGGCGGAGGTTCGTCCCGGGACCTCGCCGGTGACCAGCGCGCCAAGGTCCCCGACGATGTGCGTGTCGGCGACGGCGCCGTCTTGTCGCGCCAGCAGGAAGTCGCCGGCCTCGACCAGCGCCGCCTCGCGGTGATCCACGAAGAAGCGGGATCGCGCGACCGCAGCCGTGTCGAGCTCGCGGGCGGTCGCGACGCTGGACCCGACCGCATTGACGTGGACTCCGGGAGAGAGCCACGAGCCCTCGACGACGGGCTCTCGCGAGGAGGTGACGGTGCAGACGATGTCGGCGCCGGCGACCGCCTCGCGCGCAGTCTCGGAGGCTTCGATCGCGATTCCATGGCGCTTGCCCTCGCGCTCGGCGAACGAGCGCGCCCGGCCGACGGTCTTGCTGGCGACCCGGACGCGCCGTAGTGTGCGCACGGCCATCATCGCCTCCAGGTGCGTCCGCGCCTGGACTCCCGATCCGATGAGCGCGAGGTCGCCCGCGTCGGGCTTGGCCAGAAGGCGCGTGGCGAGGCCGCTGACCGCCGCCGTACGGATCGCCGTCACGGACGTCGCGTCGATCATGGCGAGCAGGCGCCCGCGCCCCGCCTCGAAGAGCAGGACGGCGCCCTGGTGCGAGTCGAGGTCCGTTCCTTCGTTGCGCGGGAAGAAGGTGACCGCCTTCACCCCGAGCGCGGCCTGCGAGGCCAGGTACGCCGGCATCAGCCCCAGCGCGCCCGCTTTCTCGTCGAGCCAGAGGATCTGGCGCACCGGCAGCTTCGCCTCGCCTCGCGCCTGCGCCGCGAAGGCGCGGGCCATCACGTCGATGCATTCCTTGACCGGGAGCAGGGCCGGTACCTCGGATTGATTGACGATTACGACTTCCAGCACGCCTTCACCTCTCTCTCACTGCCACCGGAAGATCTTCAATGCCGCGGCGAATGCGAGGATTCCCCAGATGGTCACGATCAGAAGCTCGCCGGAGACGGCGGCCAGGGTCTTGCCTTCGAGCATCACGGCGCGCAGGGCGTTGTTCAAGGCCGTCAGGGGGAGAGCCTGGATGACGGGCTGCGCCGCCTTCGGAAACCGATCCGACGAGAAGAAGACGCCCGAGAGCAGCCACATCGGAACCATGACGAGGTTCATCAGGCCGCTCGCGGCCTCGAGGGTGCGCGCCCGGGCGGCGACGAGGAGGCCGATCCCCGCGAAGCACAGCGAGCCGAGGATCGTGGTCAGACCGACCACGGACAGCGATCCGCGGATCGGGACCTGGAAGGCGACGACGCCGAAGGCCAGGATGAGGCCGACCTCCAGGATCAAGAAGAGGAAGCGCGACAGCATCTGCGCGAGCAGGAAATCGGACTTGCGCATGGGTGTTGCGACCATCACCTTCAGCGTCTTCTTCAGCCTCGCGTTGACGATCGAGAAGCCCACTCCCCAGATTCCCGTGCCCATCAGGTTCAGCCCCAGGATGCCAGGCAGGAGAAAGTCGATGTAGCGCGAGCCCTTCTCGTGGACGAGGGTCTCCTCCGCCGGCGTCGGGTCCGTCCGTCCGCGCGCGCGCTGGATCGCGTCGTCGACCTCGAGTCGCGCGATGCGCGCGTCCGGCCGGGTCGGATCGAAGTGATAAACGAGGTCGTTCGTCCCGCTCTCTTCGACCAGGAGCGCGATCTTCCCGGTGCGCAGGGCCGCGAGCCCCTCCGGCGGCGTCGCGTACGTTTGAGGCTTCGTGGTTCCCGCCTTCGTCAGCGCCTCCTCCAGCGCGGCGGCGCCCGGTCCCACGACGCCCACCGGAACGGGATCGGGAGGACGGTCCCGAAACGCGAAGCCGAGGACGACCGCCATCAGGATCGGGAACACGAAAACCCAGAAGAGGGCCTCGGGCTCGCGCACGAACTCCCGGATGCGCGCCTGTGTCAGCGCGAGGAGAGGGTTCTTGCGTTCACTCATCCCGCAGTTCCCGGCCGGTCATCGACAGGAAGACGTCCTCGAGCGTGGCGCGATGGGTCGAGAGCGAAACGAGCCTGGCCCCCGCGCCGTCGAGGGCGGCCAGGAGTGCCGGGACCGCCTGCGCCAGCGACGCAGCGTTCAGGAGCCAGCGCCCGTCACGCTGGCGGCGGTCACCCACTCCCGGGATGCGGGCCAGGAGCTCCTCGGCAACCGCGGGCTCCGTCGCAAAGTCGATGATGTGCGGCGCGTTGAGGCTCGCGACGAGGTCCGACGGGGTTCCCAGGGCGATGATTCTCCCGTGGTCGACGATGGCCACGCGGTCGCAGAGGCGTTCGGCTTCCTCCATATAGTGCGTCGTGAGCAGGACCGTCCGGCCCGAGGCCTTATGGACGGCGATGCGCTCCCAGAGCTGGAGGCGGCTCTGCGGATCCAGGCCCGTGGTCGGCTCGTCGAGGAACAGGATCTCCGGATCGCCGGCCAGCGCGCACGCCACCGCGAGCCGCTGGCGCTGGCCTCCGGAGAGCTTCCCGACCCGCGCGTCGCGCTTCTCTTCGAGCGAGAGATCCTCGAGAAGCTGTTCGGGAGAGCGTCCGTGGGCGTAGAACGAGCGAAAGAGCTCGAGCGTCTCGTAGACGGTGAGCTTCTCCGTCAGCCGGCTCTCCTGGAGCGAGACGCCCAGTCGCTCCCGCAGCTCCCGGTCGTGGTGACCCCAGCGGCGGCCGAGCACGGTGACGTCGCCGGCGTCCGCTTTCGTGAGCCCTTCGAGGATCTCGATGGTGGTGGTCTTGCCCGCGCCGTTGGGCCCGAGCATGCCGAAACATTCGCCGGGCTCGACCTCCAGATCCAGGCCGTCGACGGCCTTGACGTCGTCGTAGGACTTGCGCAGTCCCCGACAGGAGATCGCGGGGGAACGGGAGCTCATGGGGGAGGGATTCTAGCGGGAGACGGCGGGATTCCGACGAAGAGGGGTCCCTGATCCTTGGTCCCCGCGGGAGCGGGAGCCACGGACCAGGGACCGGGATCACTATCGTTCGGCTTTTTCGGTCCGCTTGAGCTCGGTCAGGAACATCTTTCCCTCTCGCATGACGTAGTCGAAGTGGACCTCGTCTCCGGCCTTCAGCTCCGGAAACGTCAGGTCGTTCTTCAGCTTCGTCGACTCGGTCCAGAAGAGCGTCCACTGATCGCCCTTCTCGCCCTGAATGAGCATCTGTCGCGAAGTCGTATCGATGCCCACGATCTTGCCCTCGTGCGGCCGGTCGCCCGCGTAGGCCGGCACGAAGAAAGCCATGAGCAGGACAGCCACGAGACCCAGAATGCGCGTAGTTTTCATGTTCACCTCCAGGGCCTTTGTTTCAAGATCCGGGCCAGCCGGAGGCCCGGGAGCTGTCAGCGCGGGACGACGATCCCTTCGAAGCCGGCGCGCTCCAGCGCCGCGAGCCGGGCTTCCGCGTCCGCGCGCGTGTCGAAGGGCCCGACCTTGACCCGCGTCAGCCCGTCGTAGGGCTCGAAGTAGACGCGGAAACCCGCGGCGCGCAGGCGCTCGGCGTGGTGCTCGGCGCGCCCCGACTCTCCGAAGGAACCGACCTGGACGGCCCAGGGGCCCGCGGCGACGGAAGGTGGAACGGGCGTGGGCTCGATACCCGGGGTGACGACGATCAGTCTCACGGCGCCGACTCCGGGCCCGATCAGGTCGAGGCGCCGGGCGGCTTCTCTCGAGAGGTCGATGACGCGACCGTACACGAACGGGCCGCGGTCGTTGATGCGCACGCGCACGGTCTTGCCGTTGTCCCTGCAGGTCACATCCACGACCGTGCCCAGAGGCAGGTCGCGGTGCGCCGCCGTGAGCTTGGAGGAGTCGAAGGTCTCTCCGGACGCGGTCGGTTTGCCCTCGAAACCGTCGTCCCCGCCGTACCAGGAGGCGAGGCCTTCCTCGCTCCAGCCCGACCGCGCGTCGTCCACCGAGACGGGATGAGAAGCGGGGCGGCTGGTGGCGCAGGCGGCGGAGAGGAGGAGAGAGAGTCCGGAGGCGGCCAGGCGCCGCGCGCTCACACGCGCACGGCGGCGCCTTCGGCCGCAGGAGCGCCTTGGAGGGCCGGGTCCAGCTCCTGACGGATGAACGCCTCGACCTGCTCCGCGCTCCGTCCGACGAGACTCTCGGGACGGGCGACCTCCGACAACGCCTCCCGCGTCATGCCGAAGGCGGAATCGCCGGCGATGCGCTCGAAGAGATCCGCCGCCTCGCCCGTGCGCGAGCGGGCATCCGCCGACGCGCGAGCGTGGACCCGCAGGCGCTCGTGAAGCTCCTGGCGGTCGCCTCCGCGGCGGACCGCCTCCATCATCACGTTTTCGGTGGCGAGGAAGGGGATCTCGGCCTCGAGACGGCGACGCGAGACCTCCGGATGGACGACGAGCCCTCCGAGGACGTTGTCGAGGAGGATGAGGATCGCGTCGGAGGTGAGGAAGGCCTCCGGCACCGCGATGCGCTTGTTGGCCGAGTCGTCGAGCGTGCGCTCGAGCCACTGCGTGGCCGCGGTCATCGCGGTGTCGAGAGAGAGCGCGATGACGTGACGGGCGAGCGAGCACACCCTCTCGGCGCGCATCGGGTTGCGCTTGTAGGGCATCGCCGAGGAGCCGACCTGTCCGCTTTCGAACGGCTCCTCGAGCTCGCCTTCGTGCTGGAGCAGGCGAAGGTCGCTGCCGATCTTGTGGGCGGACTGGGCCAGGCCCGAGAGGGAGTGGACGACGAGGTCGTCCTGCTTTCGCGAATAGGTCTGGCCCGACACCCTCTGCCGCTTTTCAAAGCCGGCGCGCCGCGCCAGGGCCGCGTCGAGCTCTTCGACTTTCTCCGAGTCTCCGTCGAAGAGGCGCAGAAACGAGGCCTGCGTGCCGGTGGCGCCCTTGGCTCCGAGGAACCGCAGTCCGGCGCCCGCTGCCCGGACCTGCTCGAGGTCCATGAGAAGGTCCGCCGCCCACAGGGCGGCGCGCTTGCCCACGGTCGTGGGCTGCGCCGGCTGGAAGTGCGTGTATGCCAGGGCCGGCAGATCGCGGTGGGCAAGCGCGAAGTCCCGGAGCTTGCGGAGGACCGCGACGAGACGTCGCTCGATCAAGCCGAGGCCCTCCCGCATCTGGATCAGGTCGGCGTTGTCGGTGACGTAGGCCGAGGTCGCTCCCCAGTGGATGATCCCCTTGGCCGCCGGCGCGGCGGCGCCAAAGACGCGGACGTGCGCCATCACGTCGTGGCGCGTCTTGGATTCCTCGGCGGCCGCGGCGTCGAAGTCGACGTCGGAGAGGTGCTGCCGCATCTGCGCCAGGGCATCGTCGGGAACGGGCAGGCCCAGACGGCGCTCCTCTTCGGCGAGCCAGAGCCAGAGGCGGCGCCACGTCTCGAACTTGAACTGCGGGGAAAAGACGGCGGACATCTCCGCCGAGGCATAGCGTTCCGTCAGCGGATTGACGTAAGCGTCAGTCTTCATCCGCCCCGGCTTCTTCTCCGATGTTGAACATCCCGACCTCGTCGTTGCCGCACACTAGGCAGGTCGCCTCGAGGATCTTGCTGCCTTCCATCTCGAAGACGTAGCAGGGCGTCCCGCACTGCGAGCACATCAGATAGTCGATCTCCTGGTCTTCCCGGGACTGCTTCTTCTTGGGGGGGCCGGTCGGTCCGTCCACTTGCGCCTCCCGGCCATTCTCGCATCGGGGGGACGAGGCCACAAGGCCGCAGCCCTGTGATTAGCTTTGGCCGTGGAGTTGTCCTGGGTCGACCTCCTGCTCTACCTGTTGATCGCGGCCCTCGCAGGCGGCATCGGCCGGGCAATCGCCGGAGGCACGACGGGAGGCTGCCTCGTCTCCGTTGTCCTCGGCTTCATCGGCGCGCTGCTGGGCTCGTGGATCGCGCGCAAGGCGGGGCTTCCGGAGTTCCTGGCGATCAAATTCGGGAACGGTCCCGCGTTCCCGTTTCTGTGGTCGGTGATCGGGGCGGCTCTTTTCGTGGCCGTCGTCGCGCTGGTCTCGGGAGGGCGCCGGGAGTAGACGGCCGGTCGCCATTCACTCGCGCTCGCCGAGCCTGGCGACGCGCGCCGCCAGGTCCGCGTCGAATGTCCAGGCCGAGGCATTGCCGCGGCGAACTGCTCCGTTGTAGTCGTCGAGAAGCCGACGGGGATCGCGCATGACGGCGAATACGGCGTCGAGCCCGCCGGACGCGTCGATCGCCGCGAGCATCATGGCACCGGCGCTGTGCCAGCCGTTGCCGGACAGGGGAGCCGTGGCGCGGTCGTAGCCTTCGCCGTCGAGCGAGGCCTTCAGGATCTCGCGCAGGATCTCCTGGCAGGTCGCGAGCAGGCCGTCGCCTCTCGCGAGGAACTCGGCGTAGAGCGGATCTCTCCGCATCGCCGCGAGGTCGCGATGCGCGTTGATGAGGTAGGTGGCGCTTCCCTCCATGACAAGAGACGTCAGGAGATCCATGGCTCGCGACTCCGCGCGATCGAGACGGAGCCCGCCGCGCTGCCTCTCGAGCGTTCGCGAGAGGCCGAAGTGATGGACCTCATGGGCGAAGAACTCGACCTGCTCTTCGGGAGTCGGGTAGTTGGCGGCGGACCCCGAGGCCGCCTTGAAGCTCGACGCCAGCACGTCGAAGTAGATCTCCCCGCCCGAAAGCGACGCCGCGCCCGCGCGGCCACCCATGACGACCGAGATGCGAACCTCCGGCGCCTCAGAGTCCGGCAGGTACTTCCGGGCCAGCGCGACCGCTCGGGATCGGACGTCGCTTTTTCGGAGCGCTTCGAGGCGTTCGCCGAGAAGATCCGGATGCGCCGTTCCCCAGCGGAGCGACGGCCACACGTCCTTGCGGAGACCCTCCACACCGCGCCACGAGCGCTCGCTCGCGTCGACGGGCTCAAGAGGCGGCGGCTCGTCGCGGGAGAGCGACTCGAGCACCACGCGATACTGGTCGCGGCTGACGCAGCGCGAGATGTTCTGCTGCTCGAGGATGAGCTCCGTCCCGTGGGCTTGGAGAACGGAGGCAACCGACTCCGCCGGGGCAGCTCCGCGGGAAGCCGCCTTCAGGAGCGCGAGCATCCGGTCCGTCTGCTGGAAGTCGGCGGAACCGGCCTGCGCCGCGGAAGACAGAAAGAGGACGCCGAGGGCTTGCGCGATCACCCATGATCCAAACGTGACGGGTCCGCGAAGGTTCCCGGCCGGCCGCCCGGACATCATTTGTCCTTCCGGTCGCGGATCCTGAGGACATGGGCTCGGGCGCCGTCCTCATCGGCATGACGCTCCTCCTGCTCGCCGCGGTGGCGGGGGCGGTACTGGTGTTTCTTTCGCGGGCCAGAGAGTCCGCGGCCAGGATCGACCGCCTCCTCGCCGAGACGTCCAGCGCCCGCGAGGCGTCCCAGTCGGTGGACCGCCGGTTCGAGGACCTTCGGCGCGCGATGGAAAGTCGCGTCGAGGGGGTCGAGAAGCACCTCGTCGCCGGGCAGCAGACCGTCGCCGATCACCTCGGCAAGTCGGGAAGCCTGATGCGCGAGCTCGGCGAGAAGCTTGGGCGCCTGCACGAGGCGTCGCAGAAAATCGAAAAGCTCGCGGGCGACGTGACCCGGCTCGAGGATCTCCTCAAGCCTCCGAAGCTCCGCGGCACGCTCGGGGAGATGTTTCTCGAGCAGGCCCTCGCCCAGGTCCTTCCGGCCGGATGCTGGGCGTCGCAACATCCCCTCGGGGACGGGGTCGTCGTCGACGCCGCGGTCTTCATTCAGGACCGGGTCGTGCCGATCGACAGCAAGTTCCCCCTGGAGAACTTCCGCCGCGCCCGGGAGGCGGAGGATGAAGGCGAGAAGCGCCGCGCCCGCGCGCAGTTCTGCAGGGACGTCCGCAGGCACGTCGACGCGATCGCCGAGAAATACATTCGTCCGGCCGGCGGCACGTGCGACTTCGCCTTCATGTACGTCCCCGCCGAGGCCGTCTACGCCGAGATCGTCTCCGACTGCGAAGAGGGATCGCTCGCCGACTACGCCGCGTCCCGGCGCGTCATCCCCGTCTCGCCGCGCCTCCTCTACGCGTACCTGTCGACGGTGGCGCTGGGGCTCAGGGGCCTGGAGCTCCAGGAAAACGCCCGCGAGGTCCACCAGAACCTTGCCGACGTCGCGCGGCTGGTCGACCGCGTCGGCGAGCCCCTGGCCAAGCTGGGCGGGCATCTCGGCAACGCGCAGAAGCAGTTCGAAGAGACGACTCGGGCCTTCGACCGCTTCTCCGCGCGCCTGGAGGCAATCGCGGAGAACGCGGACCGGGAGATCGAGTCCGGCGAAGCTCCCGACGTCGCGAAGCTGCTCCGGCCGTCCTGATCGGAATTCCTAAGCCCTACAGCTCCAAGGTTTAGTGGGCGCGGGGCTGCTCCCGCGTTTCCGAAACCGAGAGGCCCTCCTGTACTATCCGCCCTTTCCTTCGGTGCCTGCATGAGCCTTCGAGTCACCTCCGAGATCGGCAAACTGACGTCGGTGCTGGTGCACCTGCCTGGTCGAGAGATCGACCGGATGGTTCCAGCGCTGATGGAGGAGCTGCTGTTCGACGACATCCTTTACGGCAATCGAGCCCGGGAGGAGCACCGTCGCTTCCAGCAGGTCCTGGGCTATGTCGCCGACGAAGTGCTGGAAATTCAGGATCTTCTGGAGGAGGTCCTGCAGGTTCCGGAACAGCGCGGCGCGATTCTGGACGACCTCGGAAAGACGCTCGGCTGGGGCCCCGACATGGACTATCGCCTGCGCGATCTGACCTCCGAACAGCTGGCCGAGGCCCTGATCGCGGGGATCGAGAAGCCGGCGCCGGAGGTCGCGCTCGCGGCGTCCGAGCTCTACTACCTGCCTCCGATCCCGAACTACTTCTTCCAGCGGGACCCGCTCGCGATCGTGGGGGAGCGGGCAATCCGAGGTTCGATGGCCACGTCCGCGCGCCTTCGTGAGCCGTTGCTCTCCGGATACGTGCTCTCCCTGCACCCGAGGTTTGCCAGCGAGGACGGGGGCAAGTTCTGGTTCCAGGAATTCTCGGCCGACTACGCCAAGCCGTCCTCCTATGCCCGCATGCGCCCCACGCTCGAGGGCGGAGACATCCTGGTTCTGCGCGAAGACCTGCTGGCGATCGGCTACTCGGAGCGGACCGAGAAGACCACGATCGAGCGCCTCGCCGAGGCCTTCAAGAGCCGCAAGTCGCCGATCAAGCGGATCCTGGTGATCGCGATTCCGCCCGAGCGTCGCTTCATGCACCTCGACACGGTATTCACGATGATCTCGCGCGAGGAGTGCCTGGTCTACGGCCCGATGATCCTGCCCGACGGCGCCGAGGAAGCCGACGTGTACGAGTGCGACCTGACCAAGCGCGAGATCACCTGGACGACGGAGAAGGACATGCTCTCGGCGCTGAAGGCTCTGAAGCTCGACGTCAAGCCGATCCGGTGCGGCGGCGAGGACCCGATCGCCGAGAGGCGCGAGCAGTGGACCGACGGAGCCAACGCCTTCGCGCTGGCCCCGGGCGTCGTCCTCCTGTACGACCGCAACGAAGCCACGGCGGCGGAATTGAGCCGCGCCGGCTATTCCGTCGTGGACGAGGCCGATTTGCTTCTCGGACGCGAGGAGCTCGAGCTCTGGAAGCCAGGCAAGAAGTACGCGATTCTCCTGGCCGCTCACGAGCTCTCGCGGGCCCGGGGCGGACCTCGCTGCATGACGATGCCGCTCGTTCGGGAGGACCTGAAGCCCTGAGGGTTTCTCCCCGACGATGAATCCGACGCCGTTCTTCTCCTTCGTCCGACCGCTCGCCGTCGTCGCCTTCGGGGGCAACGCGCTGCTGCGGCCCGAGGACTCGGGCACGACCGCCGAGCAGCTGGAGAGAGCCCGCGAGGCCGTGCGCAACCTTCTTCCGATCCTGGGAAAGGGGTACGAGCTCATCGTCGTGCACGGCAACGGCCCCCAGGTCGGCAACATCCTGATCCAGGCCGAGGAGGCCGCCCGAAAGATCCCGCCGCAGTCGCTCGACTTCTGCGTGGCCCAGACGGAAGGCTCCATGGGATTCCTGCTCGAGCTCGCCTTCGACAACGAGCTGCGGCGCGCCGGTTTCCGCAAGCAGGTCGTCACGATCCTCACGCAGGTCGAAGTCGACGCCGCGGATCCCGCGTTCCTCAAACCCTCCAAGCCAATCGGCCCGTTCTTCTCGGCGGAACGGGCGGAGGTCCTGCGCAAGACGGCGGGCTGGACCATGGTCGAGGACGCGGGGCGCGGCTGGCGCAAGGTCGTCGCATCGCCCAAGCCTCGCGCCGTGCGCGGCGTCGAGATCGCGGCGGCTCTCGTCAACCGCGGCCACATCGTGATCGCGGCGGGCGGCGGCGGCGTGCCGGTCGTCGTCAGCGACGAGGGAGAGGTGCGCGGTGTGGAAGCCGTAATCGACAAGGACTACGCGGCCTCGATGCTCGCCGCGTCCCTATCGGCCAACCTCTTCATCATCCTGACCGGCGTGGACCGCGTCGCGAAGGATTTCGGGAAGCCGACGCAGACGCCGCTGGGGGAGCTGGACGTCCCGACGGCGAAGAAGCTCCTCGCGCAGGGGCAATTCCCGGCCGGCAGCATGGGTCCGAAGATCGACGCCGCCATCCGTTTCGTCGAAGCGGGGGGAGACGAAGTCCTCGTCACCCGCGCGGAGTCGCTCTCCGAAGCGCTCGAGGGGAAGACCGGCACGTACATCCGGCCGGCGCGATGAGCGAGACGCCGGAACCGCCGGACAAAGCTCCGGAGGATCCGGAAGTCTCCGAATTCCTCCAGGAAGAGCCCACTTCTCCCGAAACCCCCGCCGCGGCGGAAGCTCTCCGTCCCTCCGACGGCGTCTGGCCCCTCTACGCGGCGGCCGCGCTCGTGCTGGCCACGCTATGGGCGGTGTGGGTGCTCCTTCACCCCGGGCCGCGCTCGGGAGCTCCGTCCGCCGACGGCGTTTCGGCGACCGTGACCGTTCCCAGCGTGGCGCTGACGGCCGAGCGCGCGGCCTCCGCGAAGACGGTCGCGACACTCTCGTCGGGAGCGCACGTGAAGGCGTTCGCCGACGACGGGACCTGGGTCGAGGTCGAGGCCGACGACGGCGCACGCGGATTCCTGCCGGCCGACGCGATCGAGCGCGACGCGGACCGCGACGCGCGCAAGCGCCGCGCCCAGACGCTCCTGGCGTTTCCTCCGGTCTTCGGCGTCGTGGGCGAGGACGCCGACGTGCGTCTGGCGCCGTATTCGCTGGCCGCGAGGGGCGGCCGGATCACCAAGGGCTCGGTCATCGAGATCCACTCGGTCGACCACTCCTACTTCGCGTTCCGGGACAAGACGTGGGGCATCGCGTTCGTCGCGTCGGCGCTGGTGGACATCGTTCCGCCGGATCCGAAGGAGCCGGCCATCACGCCGGAGAAAGTCCGCCCGCTCAAGGACGTCTCGGTCGTGGAGCTCGAGGGCGAGCCGCCGCCCGAAGAGGAGCCTCCCACCGAGGCGGGAGAAGCGCCGCGCGCGCCGGCGCCGGCCGGACCGTCGGAGGCTCCGGCCGTTTCCGGTCTCGTCGAGCCTCCCGTCCTGGTTTCGCGCGTCGAGCCTTCCTTTCCGGAGCTTGCGCGGCGGGCCGGCGTCGAGGGAACCGTGGAGCTGGAAATCGCGATCGACGCCACAGGGAAAGTCACCGAAGTGGAGGTCGTGCGCGGGCTTCCCCTCGGCCTCTCGCAGGCCGCGGCCGACGCGGTCAAGCGCTGGGTTTACCGGCCGGCGCGCGCGGCGTCCGGGCCCGTGCCGGCGCGCAAGACGATCCGCGTCCAGTTCCAGCTGCAGTCCGAGCGCCGCTGAACGGGAGCCCGCGCGGCCGGGGTCTATAATTCCCGACACTCCATGTTCCAGGTTCTGTACGAGACGGAGGGGCGGACGCAAGTCGTCACGCTGTCGAAGGAGACCGCTTCGATCGGCCGTGCCAATGACAACGACATCGTCCTGAACGACTTCTCCGTGTCGCGCCGCCACGCCTTCCTGAAGAAGGAAAACGGGGCCTGGTTCATCTACGACAACCAGTCCACCAACGGAGTGAAGGTCAACGATCAGGCGGTTCCCAAGGCGGCCGTCGGCGACGGCGACCGCGCCCTGATCGGCACCTTCCTCCTCCGATTCCGCGACGCGCCGGTGCCCGCGCGGACCGGTCGCATGATCGATTCGACGTCCACGCGCATCCGGCCGATCGCCGAGTTCAACGAGGACTTCGGCCTGGACAAGGAGGTCGCGATGCCTCCGGCCGAGTCCACGGCCGAGAGGCGCCGCGCCGCGGTGGACGTCGCCTACAAGAGCCGCGTCTTCGAGATCCTGGTCCAGGTCGCCAAGGCGCTGATCTCGGCCGACGATCTGGCGACGGTCCTCGACAAGGTCATGGATCTGATCTTCGAGTTCCTGCCGGTGGACCGGGGATTCCTGCTGCTCGAGGAGGACGGCGCGCTCACTCTCCGCATCTCTCGCCTGCAGGCGAGCCGCCGCCAGAGCTCCGACGGCACGACCCCCTACTCGCGAACGATCGTGGACATGGTCGTCAAGCAGAAGGTCGCAATCCTCACGTCCGACGCGCAGACGGACCAGCGCTTCGAGAGCGGCGAGTCGATCCGGATGCAGCAGATCCGGTCGGCGATGTGCGCGCCGCTGTGGAACGGGGACTCGGTGATCGGGGTGATCTACGTGGACTCGCCGATGCACGCGGGAAATTTCGCCGATCAGGACCTCGACCTCCTGACGGCCCTGGCCAATTTCGCCGCGGTCGCAATCGAGCGCGCGCGGCTCCACGAGAAGGTCGTCGAGGAAAAGCGGATCCGGGGCCGCCTGGAGCGCTATCACTCGCCCCAGGTCGTTGAGGACATCATCGCCGACGCCAACGCGACGGGCGAGCTGAAAACGGCGCGCACAAAGACGGTCACGATCCTTTTCGCCGACATCGTCGGATTCACGACCTGGTCGGAGAAGATGACGGCCGAGACGCTGTCGAAGCTCCTGACCGAGTTCTTCACGCTGGCCTCCGACGCCGTGTTCGCGTGCGGCGGCACGATCGACAAGTTCATCGGCGACGCCGTGATGGCGTTTTTCGGGGCGCCGCTCGACCAGGCCGACCACGCCCCGCGGGCCGTGGCCGCCGCGTTGAAGATCCGCGAAGGAATGCGGGGCTGGAATCAGGTGCGCGTCGCCCGCGGGGATCCCGCCCTCGAGGTGCGCATCGCGATCAACACGGGAGAAGCGATCGTCGGCGACATCGGGTCCGACCGGCGCGTGGACTACACCGTGCTCGGCAACGCGGTCAACGTCGCCGCCCGCCTCGAGGAGTTCGTCGCCCAGCCCGGCGACATCGTGATGGGGCCCGATACCTGGGAGGCCGTGAAGGACCGGTATGAGGTGGCGCAGCTGGGCTTCTTCTCGCTCAAGGGCCTGTCCGCTCAGGTCCCGCTCTATAAGGTGTTGAGCGCCCTGGATCCGGGGAAGTAGACCCAGGACCATCCAAAGGCCGTGGCAGAATCCGGCCGTGGTTGCTCTGCCTCTGGTCTTCGTCACGAGCCGCCCCGAGAAGGCGCGCGAGGCACAGCGCCTCGGCTTCGAGATCGAGCGTCTCGACCTCGAGCTGCCCGAGCCGCAGGCGCTGGATCCCTCCCAGATCGTGACGGAGAAGGCGCGCAGCGCCTACGCCATCCTCTCGCGGCCGGTGCTGGTCGAGGACAGCGGCCTGGCGATCCGCGCATGGGGCGGATTCCCCGGGGCGCTCGTCAAGTGGGTCGAAAAGAGCGCCGGCGTGCCGGCGATCGCTCGCATGCTCGACGGGTTTCCCGACCGCTCCGCCACGGCGGTCTGCGCGATCGGTTACTGCGACGGCGGGGAGGTCGTGACGGCGCGCGGGGAGACGCGCGGCACGATCGCACCCGAGCCCCGAGGCGCGGGAGGCTTCGGCTGGGACGTGCTCTTCGTGCCGGAGGCCTCCGAGCGCACGTTCGCCGAGATGTCGGGTGAGGAGAAGGATCGGATCTCGCATCGCCGGCGCGCCTGGGACGACCTCGCCGCGAAGCTGCCGCTGAAGAGACGCGGGTGAGGCGCGCCGCCGCCGTTTTCGCCGTGCTCCTGATCGGCGCCGGCTTCACGTGCGGACGCGAGCCGGAGTCCCCCGCGTCGCGCACCTTTCCGACGCGCTCCGGCGCATCACTCCAGGTGGACACCTTCGTGACCGGGCTCGAAGTGCCCTGGTCTGTCGTGTTCACGTCTCCGACGCGCCTTCTGGTGACAGAGAGGCCCGGCCGAGTGCGCGTGATCGAGAACGGTGTGCTCCAGGGCAAGCCCCTCGCGGTCCTGCACGACGTCGAATCGTCCGGGGAGAGCGGCCTGATGGGCATGGCGATCGCGCCGGACTACGAGCGCTCGCGCATGCTCTATCTGGCGTACGCCTACGACACGCCGAAGGGCCCCCGGGTGCGGATCGCGCGGTTCCGCGACACCGGCGACTCGCTGACCGATAGGACGGTGATCATCGAAGGAATTCCCGCCGCGCAATATCACGCCGGCTGCCGCCTCCGATTCGGGCCGGACGGGAAGCTCTACGCGACGACCGGCGACGCGACGACGGGACCGATCGCCCAGGACTTGAAGTCGCTCGGCGGCAAGACGCTTCGTCTGAATCCGGACGGGTCGATTCCCCCGGACAATCCGTTTCCGGGCTCGCCGATCTTCTCCTACGGCCATCGCAACTCCCAGGGCCTCGACTGGGAGCCGCGCTCCGGACTCCAGTTTCAGACCGAGCACGGGCCATCGGGCTTCGACGGTCCCGGCGGAGGCGACGAGGTCAACATCGTCGAGGCCGGGAAGAACTACGGCTGGCCCCTCGTGCATCACCGTGAGACGAAGGAAGGGACCGTGCCGCCGCTCCTGGAGTACACACCGGCCGTCGCCCCTTCGGGCGCCTCGTTCTCGCGCGGGAACCTCCTGCCGTCCTTCAAAGGAGACTTTTTCTTCGCGACGTTGCGCGGCGAGCGGCTCATTCGGGTCCGGCCGGACCCGGCGAATCCCAGGAAGGTCGCGGAAACCGAAGAGCTCTTCACGGGCGTCTACGGCCGCCTTCGCGACGTCGTGTCGGGCCCGGACGGAGCGCTCTACGTGGCCACGAGCAACCGCGACGGACGCGGGAAGCCCGCGCCCGGCGACGACCGCATCCTTCGGGTTGTCGAAACGCGGCCCGTGCATTAGTCTCACTGTCCACTCCATGGAACTTGCGGAGGTCGTCGGACAGCTGGCGGGGCTGCGCCGTTTTCCCGTGCGCTCTCTGGGGGGAGAACAGCCCAACGAGTGTCTGATCCAGGGCTCGGGCCTCGCCGGGGATCGCATCTACGACCTGTTCGACGATGAGCAGGGCGTGGCACTCTCCTCCCTGACGGTCCCGTTCCTGCTCCGTTACCGCGCGCGCCTTCTGGACCCCATGGTGCGCGGCTCGGACCTCGCCGCCTGGATCCGGGTCCGCCTCCCCGACGGTTCCGAGCGCGAGCTCACCGATCCGGCGTGGCTCGACGACATCGCGCGCCGATGCGGTCGTCACGTGCGCCTGCGGGCCCGAGAGGATGCGCATGCCGAGATCGCGCCGCTCCATGTCCTGTCGGTCCAGACCGTGCGGTTCGTGGAGAAGCAGTACGGCGGGCCGCTCGAGCCGGCACGGTTCCGGTCGAATATCCTGCTCGATCTTCCCGATGGGCGTCCCTTCGAGGAGGACCGATGGATCGGGCGGCAGATCTGGATCGGCGACGTTCTGCTGGAGATCGTCCGCCAGTGCGAGCGGTCCATCGTGCCAAGCCTCGACGCCGACACTCCCGAGCGCTCGCCCGGAATCCTCGCGGCGATCCTGCGCGGCCGGGGAGGATTGATCGGCGTTTCCGCCCGCGCCATCACCGGCAATCGCCTCCGGGTCGGCGATCCGGTGGCGATCATCGACTGATCGACACGGACTGATACACTCGCGGCGGCAGGGTGCTGCCGAACGAATGATGGACGTGAGACGGGAACAATTCTTCGCTCTCGTCGGCGCGTCGAGCGCCGCTCAAAAAGAATGTCGCGACCCATCCGCGTCCTGATCGCCAAGCCGGGATTGGACGGCCACGACCGCGGCGCCAAGGTCATCGCGCGCGCGCTGCGGGACGCGGGGATGGAAGTCATCTATTCGGGGCTGCGGCAGACGCCCGAGCAGGTGGCGGCCGCCGCGATCCAGGAGGACGTCGACGTCGTCGGCTTATCGATCCTCTCGGGCGCGCACAACGTCCTGTTCCCGGAGATCCTCAAGCTGCTCAAAGAGCGCGGAGGCGAGGACATTCTGGTCATCGCCGGAGGGATCATCCCCGACAAGGACATCGCGAACCTCAAGGCCATCGGCATCCGCGAGATCTTCCTTCCCGGGACTCCCACCCAGGCGCTGGTGGAGTTCATCCAGAAGGCGGCGCGCGAGAAGGTGGCCCGGGCGCAGACCTAAGCGCCGTCCCCGATGGACGTTCTCGCCACGCAGGTCGACACACGCTCGGCCGAGTTTCAGGAGCGCTCGCGCTCGATGGAAGCCGCGGTCGCGGCCCTGAAAGAGGAGCTCGCGCGCGTGCGCCAGGGCGGCGCGGGCCGCGAGAGGCATGCGGAACAGAAGAAGATGTTCGTCCGCGACCGCATCGACGCGCTCCTGGATCCGGGCTCGCCGTTCCTGGAGCTCTCGCCTCTGGCGGCGCACGGGATGTACGACGGCGAGGCGCCGGCGGCCGGACTGGTCACGGGCATCGGCCGCGTCGCGGGTCGCGAGGTCATGGTCGTGGCCAACGATGCGACGGTCAAGGGGGGGACGTACTTCCCGATGACCGTGAAAAAGCACCTCCGCGCGCAGGAGATCGCGGAGGAGAACCGTCTTCCCTGCGTCTACCTGGTGGATTCCGGAGGAGCGTTCCTGCCGCTCCAGGCCGAGGTCTTCCCGGACCGCGAGCACTTCGGGAGGATCTTCTTCAACCAGGCGCGCATGTCCGCCAAGCGCATTCCGCAGCTGGCGGTCGTCATGGGCTCGTGCACGGCTGGAGGCGCCTACGTTCCGGCGATGTCCGACGAGGCGGTGATCGTGAAGGGGACGGGCACGATTTTCCTGGCGGGTCCTCCCCTCGTGAAGGCCGCGACCGGAGAAGACGTATCGGCCGAGGACCTCGGCGGCGCCGACGTCCACACGCGCATCTCGGGCGTGGCCGACTACCTTGCGGAGAACGACGCCCAGGCTCTCGAGACGGCGCGCGCGATCGTCGAAAACTTCCACACCTTCAAGGCGCTGCCCCCGGACCACGCCGAGCCGGAGGAGCCGGCGTACGATCCGAAAGAGATCTACGGCATCGTGCCCGCGGACCCGCGGGAACCCTACGACGTGCGCGAGGTCCTCGCCCGGCTGACCGACGGGTCCCGGTTCGAGGAGTTCAAGCCGCGCTACGGAACGACGCTGGTGTGCGGGTTCGCGCGGATCGCCGGCTTCCTGGTGGGCATCGTGGCGAACAACGGGATCCTGTTCTCGGAGTCGGCGCTGAAGGCGACGCACTTCATCCAGCTCTGCGGGCTGCGCCGGATTCCGCTGCTCTTTCTCCAGAACATCACGGGCTTCATGGTGGGCAAGGACTACGAGCGCGGCGGAATCGCCAAGGACGGCGCCAAGATGGTCCATGCGGTGGCCAACGCCGCCGTTCCGAAGGTGACCGTGATCATCGGCGGCTCCTTCGGCGCCGGCAACTACGGAATGGCCGGCCGCGCGTACAGCCCCCGCTTCCTCTTTCTCTGGCCCAACTCGCGGATCTCGGTCATGGGAGGTCCCCAGGCGGCCTCGGTGCTGTCCACGGTCAAGCAGGACCAGCTCGCCCGCGCCGGCAAGCCGGCGATGACGCCCGACGAGGTCGCCGAGTTCGAGCGGCCGACGCGGGAAAAGTACGAGCGGGAAGGCCATCCCTTCTACGCCACGGCCCGGCTGTGGGACGACGGCGTGATCGACCCGGCCGAGACGCGCACGGTGCTGTCGCTGGCGCTCTCGGCGACTTACAACGCGCCGATTCCGGATTCGGAGTTCGGCGTATTCCGGATGTAGCCATGTTGCCTGTCATCGCGTTGCTCTTGGCCATTCAGGCGGCGGCCCCGCCGGCTCCGCTGACGTTCTCCGTTCGCGTCGAGAACGAGAAGGAGGCCGTCGTCACGATTTCGGGGCCCGCCGCGGAGCTGTCGCCGGGTCCGTTCCGAGGAACGATCGCTCTCAACGGGTCCTCCGTCGAGCTGCCCGTATCCGGTCCGTTGACGCAGGCTTCCGGGCGCTGGCGCGTCCCCGTGACGGTGCGCTTCGCGGACGTGCCATCCGACTGGGCCGATCGACTCAAGACCGACGGTTTCACGTACCGCCTGAAGGGCGGCGTAGGAAGCGCGACGAAGGAATGGAACGGGCGCGCCGTCTGGAAGGACATCGAGGCCGAGAGCCGCGACCTGCAGTCCCAGTTCGTCGTCCTCGAGAACACGCGGCTGACGGAGATGAGTCTGCTGTCCTCGGAAGCCGTCGCCGACGTGACCATCCGAAACCCGCTCTCCTTCGACTTGAAGATCGCTGAGACCGAGTACACGCTCTTCGCCAACGGCCAGGTCGTCGGGCAGGGCGCGACCCGAGGCCTGATCCTCCACGCCGGCCAGAAAAACAGGTTGAGCCTCCCGGTCGAGATCGAGCACTCCGCGCTGCTGTCGGCCGCGGGCAGCGCGCTGGTCGGAGGCGGCGACGTGGCCGTGAAGTTGACCGGAAAGCTCGTGCTGCGCCTGAAGGGGGGAGACGTCGTCGTGCCGCTGAATCTCTCGGGTCACCTGACGGACGCATCGTGAGCGCCGGCGCGTACGCCAATCTGAGGCTCGAGAAGGACGGGCCGATTCTCCGGATCCTGCTCAACCGGCCGGAAGTCCGCAACGCCTTCGACGACGTTTTGATCGAGGAGTTGACGCGGGCCTTCCACGCGGCCGCCGTCGAGCCCGGCGTGCGCGCCGTCGTCCTCTCGGGAGAGGGGCCGACGTTCTGCGCCGGCGCCGACGTCGCGTGGATGCGGAAGGCCGGCTCGTACACGAAGGACGAGAACGAAGCCGACGCCGAACGGATGGCGCAGATGCTGCGCGCGATCGACGCGTGTCCCCGGCCGGTGATCGCGCTGGCGCACGGCGCCGCGATCGGCGGCGGCGTGGGCCTGGTGGCCGCGGCGGACATCGCGATAGCCGCCGAGGGAACCGTCTTCTCGCTGGCGGAGGTCAAGCTCGGAATCCTTCCTTCGGTCATCTCGCCCTACGTCCTGCGCGCGATCGGTCCGCGCTTCGCGCGCGACCTCTTCCTGACGGGAGACCGATTCGACGCGGCCGAGGCGCTGCGGATCGGCCTCGTGCATCAGGTCGTGCGGCCGGGCGAGCTGCTCGCGGCGGGTAACAAGAAGGTGGAATCGATCCTGACCTCGGCCCCCGAGGCGGTCCGCGTCGCGAAGGGATTGATCGAGCAGGTCGCCGGCAAGGCGCCCGCCGATGCGATGGCGCTGACGGTGCGGACGATCGCCGAACGCCGCGCGACCGACGAGGCGAAGGAAGGCCTGACCGCGTTTCTGGAAAAGCGGCGTCCGGCGTGGGCGCCGGAGAGGAAGGGATGAAAGGCACGCAGAAGAAGTTCACCTGTCAAAAATGCGGAAAGGTCTTCACGGCCTGGCGTCCGGACGAGCTGCCGGGCGCCCCCGTGAAGTGCTACTTCTGCGGCAACCAG
>Ga0075425_100000436_pt1 | contig 38967 bp, 30 predicted proteins | sample SoiMethybrSBSTD4_FD_75300 | JGI IMG/M metagenome (GOLD analysis project Ga0075425, IMG submission 75300) | Bulk soil microbial communities from a Populus tree surrounding site in Tennessee, USA - Soil MetaG P. TD hybrid SBSTD4 | ecosystem: Environmental > Terrestrial > Soil > Tree plantation... | reverse complement strand
ATGTGGCGGCGTTCGTGTTCGCGCTCTCCTCTCGATCCATCCCGCGCGAAGCGCGGGCCATCCGCGACGCGCCTCTGTGCTCGCTGTGTTCCCTGAGTGGAAACCTGTGTGCTCCTTACGGTTCATCCACGTACGAGTGCAAACCGCTTTAGAGATCTCCGTTACCACCGTTCCTCCGTGTGAAATTCCGTTTCCTCCACTTTCCCCGTTATCGTTTCCCCCGAAGCCGATTCAGCCAGTAGCCCCACGCGACCACGAGCGCGAAGAAGATCAGGCTCGACACGGGTGCGACGCGCGGGTTCGGCGGCGGTGGTCCGCTGATGTTTCCGATCCAGGCCAGCGTCAGCAGCATCGCCCCGCCGCCCAGGATGATCCACGACAACCACGTTCGCCGCGCCGGCATCCGCGCGTAGACGATCAGCGCCGCGATCCAGAAACCGCCTTCGATCACCAGGGTCGCCGGAATCGACGACCAGAGTCGAAGGCCCAGCGCGGTATTCACTCCAGGCGCGAGCGGCATGTCCGGCTGATGGCTGATCACGTCGAGCACCCAATGACTGAGCACGCCGGCAACGAGGATGGTCGCCGCGCGTGCGTTGTGCCGACGCGCGTAGTACGCGCCCGCAAACAAGCCGGCCCACACGACACCCATCAGCAGGCTATGGCTGTATCCGATGTTGACGGCGTGCAGGTACTGCGCGGCGCCTGATCCCGACCCGAACTCGATCTGCTCGACGCCGGCGATCACGAACACAAACAACAACAAGTCAGCAAGGAGTGGCGCAAGCAGGCAGGTGCCGAGTGACAGCTTCGGCTCCATCCGCTTGGAGATGAATCCGACGGCGAGGTGTCCGACGAGCACGTTGTCCTCCTAAGGGCGAGCGGCCTTGCCGGCTGCGGAGTCTTCCCCGGCGCTGGGAAAAATACCAAGTCTCCCGATCAGTTCGGTACTTTTCGGCAATAAATGCGCCGCCGCTTCTGGAAACTTCATGGCAAGTGCCTTGCACAACGCCACGGCAGCCATGGATTCCAAACACCCGGATCATCAGACCCCGGCCGCGGACATTCCGACCGGTGCGTACGCGGACCCATTCGGCACGCTCGAGGAGTTCACCCTCGATCCGGGCTGCACCCGTGGAGTGGCGATCGACTCGCTGGAGCCCGGCACCCACGTCATCGTCGGCACCTCGCACTCGTGCTACCGGTTCGTCATCGCCGATCCGCGGCATCGCCGCGCCACCGTGACGGGCGGCAAGATGTTCGCCGACCCCACCGAGGTCCGCATCGACGGCTCGACCGCGGGTGGCAGCGTCATCAAGGCGGGGTGGATCGGCGTCGGAATGCGCATGGAACTTACTGCCGGCCTGAAACGCGTGACCACGTCCTGGGTGAAGTTCCTGGCCGTCGATAGAGTCCAGGTGGCCGCGTAGTCGAGGTTCGGCCCGAAGCCGGACCCGGCGAACGAACGATCTGTGCATCCTGTGCTCGCACCCTGCCAGATGCTTGCTACACTGTGGGCCGAGGCTCGACCCTGGTGTCAGACGACATCGATCCGCTCGACTCCCAATCGGCGATCGTCGAAGGCCCGCTCGCCGGTTCCGCCGGTCCACCCGCGTCCCGGCTCGATCCAACTGAGGGACCGAGTCTGATGCTCGATGGCCTGGCCGTCGGCACCACGATCGTGGTTGCCACCAGACACTCGTCCTACCAATTCGCGATCGTCGACGCCGCACAACGACAGGCCACTGTCGTTGGCGGAAAGATGTTTCCCGAGGCCACCGACGTGCGCATCGAAGGCGCGACCACTGGGGCCAGCGTCGTGAAGCCGGGATGGATCGTTGTCGGTCTGCGTCTGGAACTCTCGATGGGGCTGAAGCGGATCACCACGTCGAGCGTCAGCTCATTCGTGGTGGCGCAGCCGTCTACCGTGACATGAGCGCGTTGGCGATGCGGGCGTGTTTGAAACGACGCGCCTGCTCCAGCGGCGTCCGTCCCTGATCGTTGCGAACCCGTCGATCTGCGCCTGCCTGGAGCAGCGCGTCCAACGTGTCGGTATCTCCCACATCAACAGTCGCGGCGTACATCAGCGGCGTAAAGCCGTTGTCGTCGGTGGCGTTCAGCGGTACACCGGCACGAACGAGGATCGGAATCACCGCGGCTCGGTTGGTGATCACCGCCCAGTGCAGCAGGTTGACTCCCGTGCTCTCGGTGAGATGCGCATCGGCGCCGGCGTCGACGAGCGCGCGTACGACATCGGCATGCCCGAAGGTCACCGCTTCCGACAGAGCTTCCGATGAGGGCTCGACGCCGCGAGTCAGCAGCAGCCTGATCGCCGCGAGATCTCCGGTCATCGATGCGAGCACGAGCGGCGAGCGGCGGACGCGAACGCCTTCAGGTGCGTGAAGCTCGGCGCCGGCATCGAGCAGTCGCGCCACCGACGCCGAAGTGCCGAACTGCGCCGCCGCAATGGTGAGCGCGTCGACGCCCGCGGGCGACCGCTGCTTCACGTTGGCGCCGCGCGACAGGAGCACGCGCACTTTGTCCTCGTCGGGCGCGGCCATCATCAGCATCGTGGTGCCGCCCTCTGTCCGACTTGATAAATCAACACCGGAGTCGATCAGGCGTTCGAGATCCCGCGCGCTGCCAAACAACGTGGTCCGAACCCAGCTCGGAGTGTGCGTGTCTTCGCCAGTGCCTGTGATCGAAGTCTGTCTCGCCGAAGCCGAAGGCGGAGGCGGAGGAGGCGGACCTGTCGCAGATGCCAGCGCCATCACCGCCCAGCAGCTCCCCGCATACGACAAGAACTCGTCCTTGCCATACGGAAATCCCGTGGAGAAGTACGGTGGGCTGATATTCGCGGGCGAGATCATTCGCGTTCGCACACGCCATGATCCGTCCGGCGCCTGCGATGCAATCAAGAACGCCGCGCCTTTCTGCCAGGCCGGATCGCTGACCGCAACACCTGCTTCGTGCAACGCGTACAGCGCCTCGCCGGTCGAGTAGGCGTCGGGCTGATAGCCGTGGAGCTGTGCGAAGCCGCCGCCGGACTGCTGTCGCGACAATAGATCGCGACGCGCATCGGCGCGTTCCTCGGCAGTGGCACCGGCCCACACGAGGCCCAGGAGACGAAACGCCGCGTCCTCGGTCGACGTGCCTGTCGTCGCGATCAGCCACTGTCGTGTTCGTTGAATCGCCGCATCCCGCTCGTCGGACCGCTCGTCCGGCATGTAGGCCTGAATCGCGCGGATCGCCGTCGCCGTCGCGGTGAAGATGCTGCTCGAATGCGGGGGCCTGAAATCCGACGTGACCCAATGGCTGTCGCGCTGCCACATCGTCATTCGACGCGCGTAGACCGCGGTGGTCAGATCGCGCGGGAGGCCGGCCGCCTGCGCGGCCATCAGCAGCAGGCTCTCGTTCGGAGTCGGATCGGACAGCGTGATCGCTTGGATGGCGTTGTCGAGCGCGCGCGGTCCGCGCAGTTCGCGGAATGTGACCGTTTCGACGGCGTCGAGTGTCTTCGCGTCGACGTCGAACCCGCGCTCGTGTGCGAGCCGCAGCGTCATGATCGCGAGCGAGTTGTGATGACACGACACGCACGTCCGCTGCGCGACGAACGTCGACGCCGATCGCTGAAGCAGGGGAAGCGCTCGAATCACCGCTGCGCGAACCGGGGGCAGCGGCTGCGCCGATGTGACTGGTGTGACGAGGAGGAGGACGAACGCGACGCCAAGCGTCGCGCGGAGCACGAAAGTCACGGGCGTGATCGTACTACGGGTCTTTGGACCGCCTGAAGGCGGCCACTACGTGCCGTCTAAAACGCGTAGTCGACACCGACGATCGTCGTGAGCCGGCTGCGCAGCCCGGCATTCGTCAGCGGAAACAGCACGCTCCCGGAGACGAGCAGATTGCCGACGGGGTTGTATTTGACGCCTCCAGTGCCCAGCAGCAGGGACAGGCTGCCCGAACGCGGAGTGAACTCCTCGGCGCTGAACGACGCGCACGTTGTCCCCGCGAAGATATTGCAGCCCGGCCCTGTCGGCGGCGGGAATTGGACGTACTCGAATGACTTCGTGGTGAGGTCCAGCCGACCCGCCCGGCGCAGAGTCCGGCCGACGACATCTCCCATCACGGTGAGCTTCGGACGGGCGACGATGTCGACGCCGCCAGAGTAGTTGACCTCATTGGGAACCGGCGTTGCGGTCAAGCCCGGCACGGTTCCGGGAACGTCGCCCTGCGACGCGGTGAACCCGACGTTGACGTGCTGCCCGACACGGCCTCGCTCGCTCGAGGCGATGAGAAGAAACTTCGCCTGGACTCCTCCCGTGCCTAGAAGCTGCTCCTCGTCTCCTGTCGGCAGTCGAAGATCGACGCCGGCGGCGAGACCGCCTCCGGCCGTTGTCAGGAATCGGTATTTCGTGCGGAGCACGACATCACCGAGTCCGGTCGCATGGCCCTCGCTGCGAACGGTGCGGGTCGCATCCGGGTTGCCGATCTGGAATGTGTGGACATTGGGTGCACCGGCAGTCGCGAAGCGAATGATTCGCGCGTTGACGCTCGCGTCCAGGTGCACTCGAACGATTGGAACCGCGACGCCGACGTCCCAGCGATTGGTGATGCCGTAGTTGACGAACAGCGCGGTCGTGTTCGTGGTCGCCTCCATCGACAGCGACGCTTCGATCAGATCGCCCTCGAGCGGCGGATTCAGTCGCGTGCCGTTTGGCTGCAGCGTCAGGGCGAAGCCTGGAGCCTCCGGCGTCAACACCACGTTGCAGCAGTCTTCATGCCGCAGATAGAACTTGATCGAGCCGTTGTCGAGATCCTGTCCCTCGAACGTGTTGTAGGACGTGCGCTGGTAGTTGAATCCGGCGCTGAGTTTTCGCTTGCCGATCGTCAGCGCGCGCTCGCCGAAGAGCGGGCCGAAGCTGGTGCTCGCGCGCCGAAAGGTGCCGACATTCTCATCGAAGACATACGTGAGCCCGCCTGATGACGACCCGAGCGGGAACGTCGAGAACTGCGTAGCCATCTGGGTGTTGAAGCCTTGCACGATGCCGACGGCGGGATTGTTCAACTCGTGGGCTTCGAGCGGACTGAAATGCGCGACGTGGGTGAACCCTTCCGGACTGCCGGGCACGCCTGCGGGGAGAGGCGGGCTGTCCAACGTGATGTCGCGAAGAATCAACTCCGGCAGCAGCTGCGACAACGGCGGCGTCTGCGCCCGAGCGGGGGTGATACCAAGTGAGAGGACGACGGCCATTGCAGCACACGTGACGACCGCTCGCATTCGCCTCGATCGAGACGGCATCCGACCTCCTGACCAGTGAGACCGGAAGTCTAACATCTATAATCGAGCCGCACCGATGGCGCTGGCTCCTGGCGTCCGCCTCGGATCGTACGAAATCGTCGACCTGCTTGGAGCAGGCGGGATGGGCGAGGTGTACCGCGCCCTCGACAGCGGCCTCGGTCGCGAGGTGGCGATCAAAGTGCTGCCGGAGGCGGTGGCGCTCCATCCAGAACGGCTCGCTCGTTTCGAACGCGAAGCGCGCCTGCTCGCGTCCTTGAGCCATCCGAACATCGCCGTCGTCCACGGCCTCGAACGATCGTCCGACTCGTACTACCTCGTGATGGAGCTCGTGCAGGGGCACACGTTGGCCGAACGCCTCGCGCGCGGTCCGCTTCCGATTGGCGACGCACTCGCAACGATGAAGCAGGTGGCCGAGGGACTCGAGGCCGCGCACGAGCGCACGATCATTCATCGCGATCTGAAGCCGGCGAACATCATGGTGACGGCCAAGGGGATCGTGAAGATTCTCGACTTCGGCCTGGCGAAGGCCACCGCCGAAGACAGCGGGCTCGCCACCGAATCGCCAACGCTTGGCAGCTCTGCGACCGTCACCGGAATGGTCATGGGCACGGCCGCATACATGAGTCCCGAGCAGGCGCGCGGCGATCACGTTGATCGGCGAACGGACATCTGGGCCTTCGGCTGCGTGTTGTTCGAGGCGCTCACGGGGCGGCGCGCATTTCCCGGTCGAACGGTGTCCGACACGATCGCGGGCGTACTCAGAGAAGAACCCGACTGGTCGACGTTGTCCTCGTCGGCGCCGATCAGAATCGAGCGCCTGGTTCGTCGGTGCCTCGAGAAGAACACGCATCAGCGCGTGCACGACATCGCCGACGTGCGGCTCGAAATCGACGATGTGTCGAGGGAGCCGCTGACGCCGGTGGGCACTGCCGCGTCGCAAGCGGTGCGGCATCGGCGTGCGCTGTCGTCGCGCGTGGCGTGGGCGACTGCGGCCGCGATGGCCGTGGTCGCGATCGCGGCTGTCATCGTGGCGTGGCGGCCCGCGAGCGCGCCGACCGCACCAGTGCCGCTTTCGCGGTTGATGATCTCCATCCCGCCGGTGCAAGCGCTCGAGCGAAGCCGCTCTTCGCCGGTCGCGCTGTCGCCTGATGGCTCGCTGCTGGTCTACGCAGCCGCGGTTGGCGGTGGTCGCACGACGTTGTTCATGCGTCCGCTGAATGAGCTCGCGGCGCATCCGCTGCCGGCGACGGAAGGGGCGAGCACACCCTTCTTCTCTCCCGACGGCCGCTGGCTCGGGTTCTATGCCGACGGCGCGCTGAAGAAGGTATCGGTGGCCGGCGGCGTGCCGTTGACGATTTCCGATGCGCCGCCGATCTGGAGCGCGTCGTGGGGCGATCGCGACACGATCGTGTTCGCGACGACGCTGCCGTCATCCGGCTTGTGGGAAGTGTCGGCCAATGGCGGAGAGCCCAAGGCGATCACCAAGACGGGTGCCAACGAGATTCAGCACGGGTATCCGCAACTCCTCGCGGGCGAGACGCAGGTGCTCTTCAGCGTGCAGCGGTCTAATGGATGGCAGCTCGCTCTCTTGACGCGCGAGACGGGCAAGTGGGCGGTGCGTGGCAACGGCCGGATCATCGGCGAGGGCGCTCAGTACTTGCCGACCGGGCACATCGTCTACGCGCAGTCCGGCGGACTCATCGCCACGCCATTCGATCCCGCCAACGGCGATCTCAATCAGCCTCCGGCGCCGCTGCTCGAGCGCGTGGCAGCGTCGCGATTCGGCGGCGCGTACTTCGCGGTCGCGTCCAAATCGGGGACGATGATCTATTTGCCTGGCGGTGCGGCAGTCGCCAATCGCACGCTGCTGCGCGTCGATCGCGATGGACGGGTGTCGCCGCTCGTGGAGGCCCGCGCGGCCTACGAAGATCCAGCGCTCTCGCCAGACGGACACCAGCTCGCGGTCACGATCGTGTCGGATACGGGAAGCGACATCTGGATCGTCGACCTCGCGCGAGCCACGCGCGTTCGCTTCACCACCGGGGGCACCAGCGCGTTTCCCGTATGGGCGACCGACGGATCGAAGGTCGCATATCAATCAACCGTTCCCGGTTCATCGAATCTGTTTTGGAAGCCGCTCAACGGTGGTGACGCGCAGTCGTTTCTGAGCGGTGCTCCAGCGTCGTCGTTCGCGTGGCCGAATGCGGCCGCGAACCTGCTGCCGGGCACGCTGCCGACGCTCTCGGGCGCAAGTCCGCAGTTCCCTTCGTCGTGGACGAGCGATCAATCGGTGCTCGCATTCCACGAACGAAAGTCGAGCGGCGATCGCGACATCTGGACGGTATCGGCCGGCAGCGCGCCGGTGCCGTTTCTCCTGACGCCGTTCGACGAGCGATCGCCCAGGTTCTCGCCCGACGGTAAATGGATCGCGTACGTGTCGGACGAGTCCGGCCGCAACGACGTCTACGTGCAGCCGTTTCCAGGTCCCGGTGCCAAATGGCTCGTGTCGACCGACGGAGGCGTCGATCCGGTGTGGTCGCATGATGGCCGCGAGCTGTTCTTCCGCCACGACGACCAGATGATGGTTGTGTCTGTTGTCACGCGCCCACTCGACTCGCGTCGCTCGCGCGAGGCAAGCAGTGAGTTCTCGGCGAGCCGTCCCAAGCCACTGTTCGACATCCGCTTCGATGCCGGCGCCAACGGACCCAACTTCGACGTCTCGCGCGACGGCGCGTGGTTCGTGATGCCGCGCAACGATCTCGCCGCCGCGCCCACCGAGCTGGACGTTGTCTTCAACTGGTTCAGCGAGATCACTGGCAGGACCCGATCGTCCAGTGCTCGCGATGCACGCGATCCGCAGCTCATGGCGGGAGGAGCGCGATGAGCGGCCGTGCTCGTGGCCTCGTCGTGATGCTCGCATTGATGCTGGCGCTCACGCTGAGTGGGCGCAGCGTCCAGATCCTTACAGCGCAAGCGCCGACGCCGTCTCCACAACCGGCACCGCCGGGATCCGATGGTGCTGTGCGCGACACGCTGCAGCGCTATTCGGCCGCGCTCGAGCGTCTCGATCCCGAAGCCGTGAGGAAGGTGCAACCCGGGATTCCACTGGCCACGCTCACGAAAGCGTTCAAGGACATGCGCGAGCTCAAGGTGATGATCGAGGCGGTCAAGGTGCTGTCGATCGATGGCAGTACCGCGCGCGTGAGCTGCCGCGTCACGCAGACGCTCACACCCAAGGCGGGAGCCAAGCAGACGACGACCGTGAATCGCGTGATGCGCCTGCGTCGCGATTCGGATCTCTGGGTGATCGACGCGTTCGAGCGCTGAGATCACGGTCACCACGTGTTCCGAATCGAGAATCCGCTGAACACGCACGGCCAACGGCTGAGAGCGGAAAATCTGGCCCGAAATCTCCCCACGTGCGTGAAAGTTCACGGACAGACACCCAGCACGTCCGAGAGACATACCCCGAAACAGGCGCATTTCGCTCCGTTTCAGGCTGGCAAGCGCCTTGCCTCGAGTTAGCCCCAGAGGTTGCGTATGTTTCAGCATGATTCGCAGGTTCCGGGAGAAGACGCGCAGCAGATGCCGCCCATCGGCACGCTCGACGAGTTGGCGCGCGACTGGGGCTTCGACAACGGCGTGACCCTGAGCGATCTCGAGCCCGGCACGCGAATCACGGTTGTCACGAAGAATTCGACATACCGCCTCGACGTACTCGATGGCGCCGACGGCCGCGCGACCGTCGTTGGCGGCACGGTGTTCCCCGAGCACACGGAGGTGCGTGTGGAAGGAGCCACCGGTGGCGGCAGCGCGATCAAGTCCGGCTGGATCGCCGTTGGCCTGCGACTCGAACTGACCAACGGGATGCGACGGATCACGACGTCGCGCGTGAAAGCCGTCGAGATCGACCGGCCCCTCGCCTCCGCGCCCGCGGCATAACAGCCGGCCGCCCTCAGTTTTCTGTGGGCTTCTCGACGTGATCGACCACAACGATTTGAACGGTGGTCTTCTCGGGTACGAGTTTCAATCCCAACTGCTCTCGTAGCGCGGTCGCGATGTCGGGACGCTCGTCTGTCGTCAGCGTGGCCGCGCCGGCCGGTGCGTCTCTCGACGTGCGCGCGGTGTACTCGAGGATCACGTCGTATCGATCGGTCAGACCGGTCTTGTCGACGACATGTCGTCCCGCTGCACTCGAGATCACGCCCGAGCTTGCGGTCTTCGCGCGCAAGCATCAACGCAAAGGAATCGATCTCCTTGGCGAGGCGGGCTTGATCGACACCACCTCGAAAGCCGGTGTTGCCGAGCCGGGCGTCTGCGATTGCGCAGGCGCTGTTAACTCTGCCAGCGCCACCGCCGTTATGACAGACAGACCGAAGTCTCGCTTCATCGCTGATCTCGACGCTCTCAACTCCGTAACCGTGAAGATTGTTGATCCGATTTTGCGTGTCGAGCGTCTAAAGCGTCATTTGGCCCTTCTCAAGGAGCTGCGATGAGCCTCTGGCAGGACGTTCGCTTCGCGATTCGTGTGCTCGTCAAGAACCGATGGTTCACCTTGATGGCTGCCATCGTGTTGGCGCTCGGGATCGGCGCCAACAACGCGGTGTTCACGCTCGTCAACGCCGTCTTGCTTCGCGGCCTGCCGTTTCCCAAATCCGAACAGATTATGCTGGTGCTGACCCGCGATTCCCGCGGCCGGGACAGCGGCGTTTCAGTGGCCGATTTCAACGACTGGCAGCGATCGGCGCATACCTTTTCGCAGCTGTCTTTCATCTTCAGCGGCTCGTTCAGCGTCGGCGAAGAGGGCCGCATTCCCGAGAACTACTTCGGCAGCTACGTCTCGGCGAACTTCAACAAGATGGTGGGCATCGCGCCGGTGCTCGGGCGCGACTTCGCGCCCGAGGAAGATCAGCTCGGGGCGCAGCCGGTGGTGTTGATCAGCAGCAATGTCTTCAAGCAGCGCTACGGCAGCGATCCCAGTGTGATCGGGCGCAGCATTCGTCTCAACAGCCTGAACGCGACGATCATCGGCGTGATGCCCGAGGCCATGCGGTTCCCGAACGACGGCGACGTCTGGATGCCGTTCGGCACGCTGCCCACGGCGATCACCTCCGCGCCCCGGCAGACCAGGGGATACCAGGCGTTCGGACGCCTTCGCGACGGCGTCACCATCGATCAGGCCAGGACCGAGCTCGCGACGATCGGCGCGAAGCTGGCCACCGAGTTTCCGGCGACCAACAAAGACCTGGCTCCGTATCCGTACCTGTTCAACGAGCGTGTGAACGGCCCGCAGATCAAGCTGCTGTTCTGGACGTTGATGGGCGCGGTGGGATTCGTCCTGCTTGTGGCGTGCTCGAACGTGGCCAACCTGCTGCTCGCCCGCGCGGCGCATCGCTCGAACGAGATCAGCGTGCGCGTCGCGCTCGGCGCGAGCCGATGGCATGTCGTGCGCCAACTCCTCATCGAGGCTGTGCTCCTCTCCTGCTTCGCCGGCGTCTTCGGATTGATCCTGTCGGTCTTCGGCGTGCGATGGTTCGACTCTCAGACGCAGAACGTGGGCAAGCCCTATTGGATGGTGTTCGAGATGGACTGGCGCACCACCGCCTTCTTCATGGCAGTGTGCCTGTTCACCGGCATCATCTTCGGACTCGCGCCGGCGTTGCACGTGTCGAGGACCAACGTTGCCGAGACGTTGAAGGAGGGCGGCCGCTCTGGATCGAGCGGTATTCGCGCGCGGCGATGGACGTCGGGTCTCATCGTCGCGCAGCTGGCGCTGACGATGGTGCTGCTCGCGGGCGCCGGATTCATGATGCGCAGCTTCCTCAACATGTATGGACGCGACGTCGGCATCGACACGTCGCGCCTGGTGACCATGCAGATGATCCTCTCGGCGCGGAAGTATCCGTCGATCGAAGACCGGGCCGCGTTTCTCCGTCGTATCGACGAGCAGTTCGCGAGCGTGGACGGCGTTCAAGCGGCCTCGACGACGACGAGCCAGCCGGCGGTTGGAGGGTTCGTGCGACAGCTCGAAATCGACGGCCGTGCGAACGCGAAGGGCGAGCGATCGCAGTCGGTCACGATGCTCAGCATCGGTGCGCGGTACTTCAACACGATCGGCATCCGTCCCACGCAGGGTCGCGTGTTGAACGATGCCGATCAAGAGCCCGGACATCCCAGCGTCGTCGTCAACCAGCGGCTGGTGGCGATGTATTTCAAGGGCGAGAGCGCGATTGGCAGGCAGATACGGCTCACAGACGACTCGCCGGCGGGGAGCCAGTCGCCGTGGCTGACCGTGGTCGGGGTGGTGCCGAACGTGCGTCAGCGCAACAACAATCAGGAGCTCGAACCGGACCCGATCGCCTACATTCCGCACGTGCTGAACGCGGGGATGGCACGAGCGGCAGTCGTGATCGCGCGCGCGAACACGGCCAACACGGCGCAAGCGGTGCAGTCGCTGCGCGAAGCGATGCGCCTCGTCGATCCCGATCTCGCCCTCTTCAACCCGCGGAGCGTCGACGAGATTCTCGCGCAGAGCCGGTTCTTCCTGCGGCTGTCGAGTGTGATGTTCGGCACGTTCGCGGTCATCGCGCTGGTGCTCGCGGCCGTCGGTCTCTACGCGGTTACGGCGTATTCGGTGACGCAGTACACGAGAGATATTGGCGTGCGCATGGTGCTCGGGGCCCAATCGGGACAGGTGATCTGGCTGTTCGTGCGGCGTGCGCTCGTGCAGCTGGCCATCGGTCTCGTCATCGGATTGGCCGGCGCGATTGGCGTCGGCAAGTTGCTGCAAAGCTTCCTCGTGCAGATGACCGGCCGCGACCCGGTCACGCTCGTCGCCATCACCACGCTGGTCGTCGTCGTCGCACTGCTCGCATGCTTCTGGCCCGCACGCTACGCAACGCGGCTCGATCCACTGGCTGCGCTGCGGCACGAATGACGTACGTCCCATCAGACGTAGTGTCCGCCTTTAGGCGGACTGGTAGACGTAGTGTCCGGCTTCAGCCGGACCGGCGCGGTGCGGGACCGTAGGTCGCTCCGCAAAACCGATCTTGTTCCCACACCTCAGCGTCCGCCTCCGACCAACCAGCTATGCCAATACACAGCACACGGTTTTGCTCCGGACCTACGGTCCCGCACCGCGGTAGATGGTCAGACCGCGATCGATCGCTACCAATAGGCGATTCGTGTGAACCGAACGGCCGGGTGCCCGAGCCAGTGTACGAGGCGCATCACATGTGGGAATCCGATGCGCGGTCCGGTCGACAAGTTCGTCAGCATGCCGGGTGTGAATCCTGGTAATTCTCGAGCCACCTCGGCCCACGTCAATCCCCGGTCGCGCCGCTGGGCATCGAGCGCCGTAAAGAGGGCGCGCGTATCCCAACGAAGAATCTGACCAGCCGCCAACTCCGGCAATCGAAACCGGGGAGCGTCTGGATCGGGGATTCGCCAACGCGCTGGTCTTTGAGGCTGGTGATCGTCGATTGGGCAACGGGACGGAGTTTCGTGCGCCGTCGACTGACTTGCTCGGCGACCGCCGACCACGTCAGCCGTCGCAAGACCCGCTGCTCGTCGAGCGCCTCGTACAGCGCTCGCAGATCGAAGTCTTCTGTCTGGTTGTCGAGACCCGATCCGCTCACAGCTTGAACAATCTCTTCGCGTTGCCCGAGGCAATCTTCTTGCGATCGTTCTCGCTGATCGGCGCGCGCTCGATCCAGCGCGCGGCCGGCTCCATCGCTTCGTACGGATAGTCGGCGGCGAACAGGATGCGGTCGGCGCCGATCGTCAGGATCGCGTTGATGAGCGCCTGATCGTTGAAGATGCCGCTCGTCGACACGTAGAAGTTGTCGCTGAGATAGTCCTGCAGCCGGCGCTCGACGCGTTTGTCCGACGGGTTGTACTCGAAGCAGTGTTGAATGCGCCACGAAAAGTAGGTGAGCGTCTCGCCGAGATGTCCAAGGACCATCGTCAATGTCGGGAAGCGATCGAACAGGCCGCTATAGATCAGGCGCAGCACATGCGTCGCCGTCTCAGATGCAAATCCCCACGTCGCGCCGAGCAGCTCACGATGTCCCTCGTAGCTGCCTTGATCGTGCGGCGGACGTGGGTGCAGGTAGATCGGCACATCCAGTGAGGCGGCGGCTTCCCAGAACGGAAGACACTTCGGATCGTCGAGGTACTCGACCCGCTGCGGATCGCGAGTGTTGGTGTAGCCGTTGATCATCGCGCCCTTCAGACCGAGCCGGGTGACGGCGCGCTCGAGCTCTTTGGCGGCCGCGGCGGGATCCTGCAGCGCGACGCTGGCGAATCCCGCATAGCGATCGGGCCGCTTGGCGACTTCGCCGGCGAGAAAGTCGTTGAGCGCGCGTGCCGACGCAGTCGCGGTGGCGGCGTCGGCGATTCCCTGTATCGCCGGAACGGTGTGCGAGAGGATCGCCATGCGAATGCCGCTGGCATCCATGCCCGCCAGCCGCTCGCCGCTGAAGTCGACCAGACGCTCGCCGACGAGATTCATCCACGCCGGGCTGTAATCCATCGCGCGGACGAGCGTGTCGAGATTGGCGCTCGACGCTGTTGGCGCCGCCGCCGTGAGGAAGTTGAAGTGCTCCTCGACCGCTATCTTGTCGAGCGGTGGAGGATCTGGTGGTTTGCCGATCGCCGGAAGGTCGTAAGGCACAGCGAAGTTATACTGAAGAACGGCCCCAGGTAGCCGTCCGATTGAGCAGCCCAGCCACCACTCAGCATCCCCTTACCGATCGCCCGCAACCTCCAGGCAGCACCGTCCGACCAGGCATCGTCGCACAGGGTACGGCGCTCGGTATTCTTGGCGCCATCAGCGTCTGTCACGGTCTCAACGATCTGATGCAGTCGGTGCTGCCGGCCACGTACCCGCTGCTCAAAGACGCCTATCACCTGTCATTCGGACAGATCGGGCTGATCACGTTCGCCAACCAGGTGACCGCGTCGCTGCTGCAGCCGGTGGTCGGCACGTTCACCGACAGGCGGCCGAAGCCCTACTCGCTGTCGACCGGCATGGCGTTCACGCTGGTCGGACTGCTGCTGTTGTCGGTGGCGCCGACATTCCTCGCCATCCTCGCTGCGGTGGCGATGGTCGGCATCGGTTCGTCGATTTTCCATCCCGAATCGTCGCGGGTCGCGCGACTGGCATCGGGCGGACGTCATGGCTTCGCGCAGTCGCTGTTCCAGGTCGGCGGCAACGTCGGCACGTCGATGGGTCCGCTGCTCGCCGCCTACATCGTGGTGCCGTTCGGACAGCGCAGCATCGCCGCGTTCAGCGTCGTCGCGCTCGTCTCGATGACCATCCTGTTCAAGGTTGGCACCTGGTACCGTGAGCACATCGTCGCCAGCGCGAAGGCGAAAGCCGCGGCGGTGCATGCCGCCGTACCGGGCCGCGTGAAGATCGCGCTCACGATCCTGATGCTGCTGGTGTTCTCGAAGAACGTGTATCTGGCCAGCCTCACCAGCTTCTACACGTTCTATCTGATTCACAAATTCAATCTGTCCGTGCAGAGCGCGCAGCTGCATCTCTTCGTGCTGCTCGGGGCGGCAGCCGCCGGCACGTTCATCGGCGGTCCCGTCGGCGATCGCATCGGACGCAAGTACGTGATCTGGGCGTCGATTCTCGGCGTGCTGCCGTTCACGCTGGCGCTGCCGTACGCGAACCTGCTGTGGACCGAGATCCTGACGGTGCTGATCGGCCTGGTTCTCGCGTCGGCGTTCTCGGCGATCGTGGTCTTCGCGCAGGAGCTCGTGCCCGGCCGGGTCGGCGCGATTTCGGGGATGTTCTTCGGCTTCGCGTTCGGCGCCGGCGGCGTCGGTGCCGCGATGCTGGGCCGCCTCGCCGATGCGACGAGCATCGACGTGGTCTTCAAGGTGTGCGCGTTCTTGCCTGCCATCGGGCTGCTGACTTGGTTCTTGCCCAATATCGAGCCGCATTCGAGGAAGGCTGCGCACTGAACGAGTCCGTGGTCCTTGGGCCTTTGTCCGCGATCTGCATGCGTCACTCCGCGCCAAGGGGCCAAAGACGAAGTGGACCCAGGAGGACCAAGTCGCAGCGACCACCGATGGAAGCGCCGCATGATGGCACAGCGACGGCGGTGTGCCTGGGACTGCGCTCCGGTTCGACGCCGCGGAAAAACTGCTCGTCCGCGCGCGTGCTGCCGATGCCGGCAGCGGCTAGATGTGATTCGCGCGAGCGTGGAACAATCGTGTCGATAACGAGCTGCGCGGTGCGGCAGTGGCGAATCACCGCCGCTGCCGAGAGGACCGCTCCCGAGCAGTTTTACTACTGGCGCGTGTCGCGGCGCGAACAGTCGCTCCGCCCCAGGCACACCACCGTCGCTTAGCGCAGTGTGCGGCGGCTCACCGGGTGAGCCTGGGGACGGCGACTGTTCGCGGCGTGATCGGCGAAGAGGTAAATCGGGTCTGGAGGCGCTGCGAGCGGCGTCGCCCGCGATTCGGCACTGGCGTACGGGCAAGCTGGTTGCTGGAACGATAATTGGCTGTCCATCGCGTCATCCAAGGCGACGACGTCATCGGAAGCACCATCGCCGGAAGGCCCGATTTTCCACGCCGTCGAACCGGAGCCGACCCCAGGCTCGCCCGGTGAGCCGCCGCTACGCACAACCGAAAACGCGCGAAAGGGGGGGCCCTGGGTGCCCGTGGGTCAGGGCACCACGCGAAACGCGGTTACTTGCTTCGACTCGCCCTGCACCACTTCGAGCGCGTATTCGCCGTTGGCGAATGGGGCGAGCAGCGCATCGACCACGATCCACCTGAAGGTCGATGATGAGTCGGGACGATCGCTCACCTGCACCGGCGCCTGCAGCTGATTGCCGTTGCGGTCGAGCAGCCGGGCCGTGGCCGGCGCCGAGCTCGTAGTCGCGAGCTCGAGGCGCAGTCGATCGCTACGCTGATATCGCGGATCGGCGGTGCGCAGATACTGCGGTCCCGTCGTAGGGCCTCGTCTCCACAGCACCGCTTCGCCGAGTGCGACTCCCTCCTTCACTTCGACGCGCGCGGTATCGGTCAACGCCACGGCACTGTCGGTTTGCGACCGAAGCTGCATGCGTACGGCGTACTCTCCGACAGGAACGCCGCCGTTCTCGGGCACCTGCACTGCAACGGGGCCATCCGATGCTTTGATCTCGAAGGTCCGCGAGAGAACTTCGGTGCCGTCCGACGCGAGCACGACAACCTCGGCTTCTGCACCGGCGGTCCAAACCAGCTGCCGTCTCGTCTGATAGTCCAGCTCCCCGACAATCCAGAACGAGCCATTCGTTTTTCCGTCCGCCGCGGACCGCACCCATGATGAGGCGCGGATTCTGAAGGGCGACCTCGCATTGGCGGAATCCTTCACGAGCGCCAGGCCTTCGGTGGCGCGCGATGCAGGCCCCTTGCTCACCAGGTCGTCCGCCGTACGACCGCGATAACCTCGGCGCGTACGCACCTTCACGCCGTCGCGCTTGACGCGCGCCGAAATCGTGCGGAACCGTCCATCCAGACGGGTGTTGGACGAGGTGTATCCGACGAGGTAGTACGAGGACGCATCGTCGATGATTCGCTGGATCGACGCGTCAACGGCAGCCGCGCTCGTCACTGCAACGCCATCGGTGTTGTCGGCAAGGAATCGGAGGCTGTCCTGACGCGTCGCCGCGTTGGAGTCGCGCCCCTTGCCCGATGACGACTCCGGGCCAGACGAGGCCGCGAGTCCACGTGGATACAACGAATAGAACGTGATGTTGGCGCGATTGGCGTCCTCCGAGAGCGAACGCAGCGCCATCGTGTGGTCCAGCATGGAGAGCGACTCGCGATCGGCCTCGCACTCGACGCGATTGACGCCTTGCGGACCGCCGCGGGCCGAATCGTCGCCCTTCTGCGGTGCGCGACGCAGCAATCGTTCGAGTCCGTCGTCGGCTTTGCCTTTGCCTGAGGAAAGCAGATTCCGATCGGGTCTGAACAACATCCAGCCATCGGTCACGGTCAGGACGGCTTTCCGCTCTTCGCGCAGCCCGTCGAGCCGCGAGACCAGATCATCCAGCGCGGCGAGCGTGAGCTTCTCGCGGCGGCGTGCCTTCATTTCACCTGCGGGACCCTGCGGCCCGCGAGGCGCGTCCGGGTAGCAGGCGTCGTACAAGTCCTCTTTCGGGTCCTTGCGATCCGAACGTCCGCGACGCGCCCACGTCCAGTCGGCCTGCATGATGTTCGAGATGATGATGTTCTTCCGGCCGAAGACCATCTCGCCTGCCGCCATCTCAGGGGTCATCACCGCCACCTGATCATCGGCGCCGATGACGCGATCGAGGAATCGGATCAACGGGAGCTTCAGGCTCGAAGACGCCTCGAGCTGGGTGTTATACGTGTCCAGAAAGACCACGAACACGCGGGCACGGGTCCCAGGTGCCCCACCCGATGCCACCTGCACCTGCTCGAACGAATCGATCGTCTGGGGGACACCGTCTTCCAGCAGTTCGAGCTCGTCGCGGGTGAGATCGTCGATGGAGCGACCCTCGCGCGAGGCGTACAGATCAATGCGGACGCGATTCGCTTCAGAGGACTCGGTGCGTGCGGTCTGCGAATTCTGAGCGAAAAGGGCGACCGCGACGCCGAGCGTCAACAGTAGAGCGAGTAGCGATCGAACCACCGGAACCCTGGGCAGGCTGGCCTTTGGAGTGTACCTCAGTCGTTGCCTACGGGATGATCCGAAACGCCGTCACCTGTTTCGCCTCGCCCTGGGCGGCTTCAATCGCGTAATCGCCGACGGCAAATGGCGCGAGCACCACGTCGATGACGATCCACTTGAACTGCATCGATGAATCGGGATGTTCGCTGACCTGCGCCTGGATGGGCATGGCCGTGCCGTTGCGGTCGAGCACTCGGGCCGTCACTGGCTGCGATGCATTCGTCGCCATCTCGAGACGAAGCCGATCGCTGCGCTGAAAGCGCGGGTCGGCAGTCCTGAGGTATTGCGGACCGGTTGTCGGGCCACGACGCCACAACACCGCTTCGCCAAGCGGCGTGTTGTCCTTGATCGAGACACGACTCGTGTCGCTCAGTCCCAACTCGCCTTCGACCGGAGAACGCAGTCGGACGCGCAGCGTGTATTCGCCCGTTCCCACACCGCCCGACTCAGGGATTTGGACCGTGAACGCACCTTCACTGGGCTTGACGTCGATCTTGCGCGACACGACCTGCTGCCCGTCGGGTCCGATCACGGCGACGTCAGCCTGAGCGCCCCCGGTCCACGCCGCCTGCTTGCGGATCTGCGGGTCCAGTTCACCGACGACCCAGAACGCGCCTTCAGTCCCGCCGCCGGATGCCGCATGGGCCCAGGTCGAGGCGCGGATTCGGAACTGTGCGCGAGCGTTGAAGCTGACGATCGGAGTCAATGCGGCCGTGACCGGCGCGGCGGTCGTCGGAGGAGGAGTCGATGCGGCGGTCCCGCGCGCGACCTCTGCCTCCGTGTATCCGCGATAGCCTTTTCGAGCGCGAACGGTGACGCCGGGTCGTTTCAGACGAACGGTGATCGATCGAAAGCGGCCGTCCAGCTTCGTGTTCGTCGCGTAATAGCCCATCAAGTAGTACGACGACAGATCGTCGACGATGCGACGCAGCATCCCGTCGATGTTGTTGGTGTTGATGATCGCGGTGCCGTCGGTATCGTCCGCCAGGAAGCGCAGGCTGTTCTGGCGCGCTCGCAAGTTCGCGGCGTCCTGGGCCAGCGTTGGCGGCTGATCGGGACCAATCGGCGCGTCGAAGGCGACGAGACCGCGTGCGTACACCGGATAGAACGTCACGTTGCCGCGATTAGCGAGTTGCGTGAGCTCGCGCAACCGGAACTCGTCATCCATGTCTGCGAGCGCCATGCGATCAGACTCGCACTGCACCTTGGGAGACCCCTGTACCTGCCCCGAGTCTGAAAGCCGCGGCACCGGTGGTCGACCCAGCACATCGCCCGGACCCACGCGCGTATTCTGGTCGCCGGCCGCTGCCAGCTTCGCGTTCTTGGTGTAGAGACGCCATCCTTCGGTGACGGTCAGAATAGCCTTCCGCTCTTCGCGCACGCCGGCCAGATGAATCATCAGGTCTTCGATCGCGTCGAGTGTCAGCTTCTCGCGGCGCCGTTCCTTCATCTCCAGGGCGATAGGACTGCTCGGGCCATAACACGCCTGGTACAGCTGCTCTCGCTCATCGTCGTCGACGAGCCGCGCGCGCCGACCCCAGAACAGGTTCTGATCGAACATCTTCGAGAACACCGTCGTCTTGCGGGCAAACGTGATCTCGGTGGCCGCCATTTCCGGGGTCATGACGGCGACCATGTCGTCGGGGCCGAGCACACGATTCAGGAAATTCATCAGCGGCTGCCGCATCGTGGCGGAGCCCTCGATTTGTGTGTGGTAAGTGTCGAGGAAGATGACGAACACGCGGGCCCGCGGATCCGAAGCCAAGCGGCGGCTCTCGGAGATGGTGTTCGGCTCGACGCGAGATTCTTCGGGATTGAGCGTGCGGACTTTGACGTGCTCGAATGCCTCGATCTTCTGCGGCATCCCATCTTCGAGGATTTCAACCTCTTCCTGTTTCAGATCTTCGACTGCCTTGCCGTCTTTCGACGCGTACATGTCCACGCGGACGTAGTTGGCGCCGGTGCGAAACGTCGGCTGTTGGGCCAGGATCGACGCAGCGAAGAGGGTCAGGAGTGCGGCAGTCGTAAGTCGAGCCACAGGATCACCGAATCGACGGAGTTTACGTCCAGAGCGGACCGGCGTCGAGCAGCTTCTGTACCTCGTCCCTCACACGGTCGATGAGGTCGTCCTTGTCGTTGAACGTCAACCCGGCCGTCGGAATCGGCTCACCGATGCGGACCGTGACCTTCGCGGGGTAGACGAGGGGGCTGCCCTTCCGCATCGAGTCGCGGCCGCCTCGCACCGCAACCGGCACAATCGGCACCTGCGCACCGATGGCCATGATGAAGCCGCCTTTCTTGAACGGCAGCAGCGCGCCATCGCGGCTCCTGGTTCCCTCGGGGAATATCAGGAACGAGTTTCCGGATCGAATGGAATCGGCCCCTCGCTCGACGGCGGCAAAGGCCTGCTCGCGGTTCGCGCGATCGACCGGCACGAAGCCGCCCGCATCGAGGATCAGCCCCATCAACGGGAACTTGTGGAGCTCGGCCTTGTAGAGGATCCGCATCCGCGGATGAAGCACCTCGAACAACACCGGCGGATCGACGTTGCTTTGATGATTGGCGCAGTACACCGCCGTCGACGTCGGCAAGTGCTGTCGTCCGTCGACGCGGTAACGGATCCCGGCGAGCGCCAAGGCGAGCGAGATGCCGCCGTGGCCCAACGCGAAAAGCAGGTTCGTGGCGCCGAACAGCACGGCCGCCGTCAGACCGATGGGACCGGCGACGGCGATATAGAGGAGGATCACCACGTAGGTGACGAGTGAGCGGACGCCTGCGACAGTCGTAGCGATCAACGTTCACTCAAAAAAAACGCCCGGACGGGTGGTCCGGGCGGAGGAGACAGCGAAGAACAAACTTCAGCGACTACGACGCGCGGATGGCGCGGCGCGGCACAACGGGGACGACGACGGGCGCCTTCACCGCCTTGGCTTTCGCGCGCGACGTGGCGCGAGCGAGATTGCGCGCACGGATCATGAAGCATTTCTCGAGCGCGGTGTCGACGCGCGTTTCGACTTCGGGCGCCTTCTGACGCATCACTTCCGACACCTCGGAGATGATGAGGGCCTTGGCGCGATCGAGCATGCGCTTCTCGCGGAACGACAGGCTCTTCGACTTGCTCAGGAACGTGAGGCTCTTGAGGACGTCGGCCATGTCGTAGATCGAACCGGTCCGCATCTTGTCGGAGTTGTCCTTGAAGCGACCTTTCCAGTTCTGGTGATTGTCGATGCGTCCGTCTCCGAGCTGATCGAAGAGGCGTTCGACTTCTTCATCGCTGATCGCTTTGCGTAACCCGACGTTGTCGACGTTCGCCACTGGCACGAGCACGGTCGTGTCGTTCGAGACTATTCGGAGATGAAAGAAGCCGCACGTCGTACCCAGAATAGTTTTCTCTTCGATGCGTTCGACGATGCCGAGCCCATGATTCGGGTAGATGACCTTGTCACCGAGCTGGAATGTCACGTTTCCCCCGTCGCAGATTGGTGGTAGGGACTGGTTTCTTGCTGGGAACAGCACCCATGAGTATAGCTGACGGCCACGGGCAGATCAACGAAAAATGCCCAAAAACAGGTCGTTTTCGACACTTCAGACGCGCCTGCTGCCCGTTCGGTGAGCGCACGATCCAGCTCAGCCAGAACCACGAGGGTCACCAGCTAACTCCCAGTGAGTCTGTGATTTGACTTAATCCCCAATCCGCGACGACCGGCGCCGGCGGCTAGAATCGGCGACATGAAGACGGCGCTCCACCTCGTCCTCTCGGTGGCTTTCTTGGCCCACCAAGCCCAACCCGTCAGCCTGGCTCCTTCGTCGGCAACCCCACCCGATGTCGTCGATCGGATGTTGACGATGGCGCAGGTGGGAGCGAACGATGTTGTCTACGATTTGGGCAGCGGCGATGGCCGTATTGTGATTGCGGCCGCTCTGAAATTCGGCGCGCACGGTGTTGGCGTGGACATCGATCCGACCTTGGTGGCGCGAGCCCAAGCCGACGCACGCGCAGCGGGCGTTGCCGATCGCGTCACGTTCGCGGTGCAGGATGCGATGACGGTCGACCTCACACGGGCAACGGTGGTGACGCTATATCTGCTGGCGGCATCGAACGCGAAGCTACGCCCGATTCTCACAAAACAGCTACGGCCTGGCGCTCGAATCGTGTCGCACAACTATCCGATCGGCGACTGGGATCCCGATCAAGTCGACACGTTCACCGACGCGCGCGGCACCACGCGGACGCTGTTTCTGTGGAGGATCAAACCCTGATTCTGTGGAGGGTGAACCCTGAGAAGAATCACGCCCGCGCCATGGCGAGCTCGACGATCTCTTCGACCAGCTGCGGGTACGTGCGGCCAGACTTCTTCGCGGCCATCGCGAATTCGGCTTTCGAACTGAGCCACGGATTGGGATTCACCTCGATGACATGCACGCGGCCGTCGGCTTGCAGACGCATGTCGACGCGTCCGTAATCTCTCAATTCGAGCGCCTGGTACGCGGCGATGGCGGTTTGCTGCAGTGTCATCACTGATTCTTCAGGCAGATCGGTGGCAATCGCCGACTTGGTATCGCGGTATGCCGCCGTGCCTTTGCCCCACTTCACTTCCGCCGATGCGATCCGCGGCGTGCCGTCGGGCAGCTTCGAGAGATCCAACTCCACCACCGGCAGCGCGTCCGGCTTGTCGTTTCCGATGATCCCGACATAGAGCTCGCGCCCTTCGACGTACTCCTCGATCAGCACCGGCGAGTTGAAGTTCGCGTGCAGCCAGTCCATGCGCTCCATCAGCTCACGGATGGAGCTCACGACCGCGCTGAACTCGATGCCGATCGAGCCATCCTCGCGCGCGGGTTTCACGATCACCGGGAACTGCAAATCGTGTGAGAAATCGAGGCGGCCGCGGAACGACTTGGCGAAGACAGGGGTGTGCACGCCGTGAAACGCGAAGATCTTCTTCGCGATGGCTTTGTCCTGCGCCAGCATCAGGCCGTGTGTGCCGGACCCTGTGTACTTCTTGCCAATGAGCTCGAGAAAGGCCGCAATCTTGAAGTCCGCGGTGTCATCGTCAGCGAAAGACTCACAGAGATTGAAGACCAGATCGCAGTCGATGCGGGTGAGCGCGATCAGGCTTTTGGTCGTCCCATCGAGCTCGTGCATGATCGGCTCGTGTCCGAGCTTGGTGAGCGTCTCGGCGACTTCCTCTTCGACCTCCTTCTTGTCGAGCGTCCGCACGACGGGCGCCTTCTCGGCCGATGCCGCCTGCTCCTCGCTCTCGTCGACGAGCACGCGGTCGTACAGCACGATGATCTTGAGTTTGCTCATTCTCGAGAGGCGCCGACACGCCTAGCCACGACTCGGAGCGATGCGGTTGACGCCCTTGCGGCGATTATGACCGCTTTTCGCACATCAACGCGAGCGTGTTGCCTTCGCCGTCGCGGAAGAACGCCATCCACAGTTCGTGGTCCGGCATCTTCGCGATGAGATGCGGCTCGTCGCCGAAGTCGACGCCGCGCGCCTTCAGCTCGGCATAGGCGCTGTCGATGTCGTCCACCTTGAAGTAGAGGACGGAACCCGGATGATCGAACTCTTTGTCCGGCGGAACCTCGATCATCAGCCGGATGCCGCCGCAATCGAAGAACGCGAGGCCGGGCGGCACTTGAAACAGGAACCGCATGCCAAGCCGATCGCGATAGAAGGCGACCGCTCGCGGCAGGTCTTTCACGGCCATGGCGATCTGGCCGATCGTTGACAGGTTGGTGGCCACAGCCGAGTCTCACTTTACACTGACTCAGCCTCCAATGCGCTTCCTGTTCACGCCCGTCGGTTCGAGCGGCGACCATCATCCCTTCATCGGCGTCGGACGACGTCTGCGCGAACGAGGACATGACGTCGTCGTGCTGACAGCGGTTCCGTTCGAGGACATGGTGGTTCACGCCGGTCTCGAGTTCCGCCCCACCGTGTCGCGCGAGGAATACGACCGCGTGACGAAAGATCCAGACTTGTGGCACCCACGAAAAGGACTGGGCCTCGTCATGCGCGAGGTTGGGCGATGGCTGCGGGTGGCGTACGACCTCGTAGGCGACGCCTATCGGCCGGGCACCGTGCTGGTCGGACACGGCCTGAGCCTCGCCACGCGAGTCTTCGAAGACAAACATCACGTGCCGGCCGCGACGTTGCAGCTCGCCCCGTCGGTGTTTCATTCCGATTTCGCGCCGCCGGCATTCACTCCGGGCGCCGACATGTCGGGATGGCCGCGTTGGCTGAAGCGGACGATGTGGTGGGCCATCGATCAGTTCTTCATCGATCCGTCGATCACCCCCGCGCTCAATGAGATGAGGCGCGATCTGGGCCTCTCTCCTGTCCGTCATGTCATGCGGGACTGGGTGCATTCACCCCGGCGTGTGATCGGGCTCTTTCCGGAATGGTTCGGACCGCCGCAGCCCGACTGGCCACAGGCATTGCGGCTCACGAGCTTCCCGCTCTACGACGAATCCGATCGGCACACGCAGCTCTCGCCAGAGCTCGAGCGCTTCCTGAGCGAGGGCACCCCTCCGATTCTGTTCACACCGGGGTCGGCCAACCAGCAGGCTGACGGGTTCTTCCGCGAAGCCGTCGGCGCCACCACTCAGTTAGGCAGACGGGCGCTGCTGCTGACGCAGTATCCGTCGCAGCTTCCGACGTTATCGGTGGGGATCCACCACGAACGCTACGTCCCGTTCTCGGCGGTCCTTCATCGATGTGCTGCTTTCGTGCATCACGGCGGCATCGGCACGCTGGCTCAGGGCCTGGCGGCTGGTATTCCGCAGCTGACGATGCCGATGGGATTCGACCAACCCGATAACGCAACTCGCTTGTGGCGGCTTGGCGTGGGCCGCTGGGTACTTCCCGCCGACTTCACCGCGAGGAACGTGGCAGCCGAACTCGATCGACTGCTCGACAATCAGCGCGTGAGCGACGCGTGCGCACGATGGTCGGCGCAGCTTCGGCAGGAGCGTGCAATCGATCGAACGTGCGAGTTACTCGAGCAGGTAGCATAGGGCGACCATGGCAGCAGATTTCGAGAAGTTGGGTCTCTTCTATCTCGGCAAACGCCACGACCTCGCGGCGGGCAAACGGCTCGAGGACGACATCCTGTACGACTCCAAGGATCTCCTCACGCACGCGGTCTGCGTTGGCATGACGGGAAGCGGAAAGACCGGCCTCGGCATCGGGTTGATCGAGGAAGCGGCCATCGACAGCATTCCCGTGCTGGCGATCGATCCGAAAGGCGATCTGCCCAACCTGCTCTTGACGTTCCCGAATCTCGCGCCGGAGGACTTCGCGCCGTGGGTCGACGCGGCCGAAGCCGAGCGGCAAGGGCTGGCAACCGACGCATTCGCGAAGCAAACGGCCGATCGATGGAAGACGGGGCTGGCCGAGTGGGGAGAAGACGGCGCTCGCATTTCGAAGCTGCGTCAGGCTGCGGATGTTCGCGTGTATACGCCGGGCAGCCGCGCCGGCACACCGCTGGCGCTCTTCGGGTCGCTTGGTCAACCGGCATCGGACGATCCGGAAGAAGCACAAGCCTCGATCGCAACGACCACGTCGAGCCTGCTCGGGCTCGCCGGCCTGACCGACGTGCAGCCTCACAGTCGCGAGCAGGCGCTGCTCTCCTCCATCCTCAGCAGCGGCGCACCTGCCGCCGGCGCCGATTTGCGATGGGTCGTGCAGCAGATTCAACGTCCATCGTTCACGCAGGTCGGCGTGCTCGATTTGGAAACGTTCTATCCGGCGAAAGATCGTCAGGAGCTGGCGCTCCGCTTCAACAGCCTGCTGGCTGCGCCCGGGTTCGAAGCCTGGAACGCGGGAGACCCACTTGATATCGCGTCGATGCTGTTCACGCCCGAAGGACGGCCGCGCATCGCCGTGGTGTCGATCGCGCATCTCGGCGATGCCGAGCGCATGCTCGTCGTGTCGATGCTGCTGAACGCGCTGCTGCAGTGGACGCGGCGTCAGGGCGGCACCGGATCGCTTCGTGCGCTCGTGTACATGGATGAAGTGCTTGGCTATCTGCCGCCAGTGGCCAACCCGCCATCGAAGCTGCCGCTGCTCACACTGCTCAAACAGGCGCGCGCGTTTGGTGTCGGCATGGTGTTGGCCACGCAGAATCCAGTCGACCTCGACTACAAGGCGCTGTCGAACACGGGCACGTGGTTTCTCGGCAAGCTTCAGACTGAGCGCGACAAGGCACGCGTGCTCGATGGCCTCGAAGGTGTCGCCGGCGGACTCGATCGACAAGCGCTCGATAAGACGCTGTCGGCGCTTCGCAGCCGCGTGTTCCTGATGCACAACGTGCACGAGCACGAACCGGTGACGTTCGAGACGCGCTGGACGCTGTCGTACTTGCGCGGTCCGATGGGTCGCGACGATCTTCGTCGCGCGGCGGGGGCTGGAGCGAAGATCACGCCGGGCCTTGAAAACCAGGCCCGGCCTACACCGCCCGCTTCGCACGCTCCGGCGACGAGCGTGAGTTCAACGGCGACGAGCAAGCCTGTACTGCCCGTCGGCGTGCAGGAGTACTACCTCGCTGGAGATGGACGCACGCCGTCGGTCTACTCGCCGGTGCTCTACGGCGCAGCACGCGTTCGCTACACCGACACCAAGCGCGGCATCGATCTCGTTCGCTCGATCCTCGCGGTGACACCGATGTCGAGCGGACCGATTCCCGTCGACTGGGAGAAGGCAACCCCGGTCACCGATGCTCCGGATTCGTTGGCGCAGCAATCGTCGACGCCGGATGCCCGATACGAAACCGTTCCACCGGCGGGGATGGACCAGAAGAAATATGCGGCGTGGACGAAGGACTTCGGCCAATGGGTCGGGCGCGCGCAGGCGCTCAAGATCTTCTCGGTGCCAGCCCTGAAGCTGGTGTCCAACCCCGACGAGAGCGAACGCGATTTCCAGATCCGCATCCAGCACGCCACGCGCGAATCGCGCGATGCGGCGCTCGAAGATCTCCGCGCGAAGTACGCAACCAAGATCGCGCGAGTCGCCGAGAAGAAGCGCAAGGCCGAGGAAATCGTCGGCCGCGAACAGCAGCAGGTCACGCAGCAGAAGCTGCAGACCGCCGTCTCCATCGGAGCCACGATGCTGGGCGCGCTGATGGGCCGACGATCGGTATCGCTCTCGACACTCGGCCGCGCCACCACGGCCGCACGCGGCGTCGGCCGATCGATGAAGGAGTCACAGGATGTGGCCAACGCGCAGCAGCGGCTGCTCGAGGCGCAGCAGGAAGAGGCCGCGCTCAATGCGGAGATCGAACAGCACGTGACGTCGTTGAGCGGTCAGACAGGTGGCGTGACGACGATGGAGACGATCGAGATCAAACCGAAGCGCGGCGGCGTCGAGGTGCAGATCGTGGCGCTGGCGTGGCAGCCTACTCAGTACTGACCGCAGGCGTATCCCGATTCAGCCAGTTCTGCCACGCCGTGAAGCTGAACGGCCGTCCCAGGAATTGCCGCACGAGATCGGCCGCCGGTCTCGAGCTTCCCGCCGCGAGCACAGTGTTCATGTAGCGGCGAGTGAGGCCCGGCTCGAGCAGGTTCTTGCCATCGAACGCGCTGAACAGATCCTTCGCGATCACGAGCGCCCACATGTAGGTGTAGTACGCGCTGGCATAACCGGGATTGCCCAGGTGCACGAACACGGCCTGCCTGTAGGTATCTTCAACATGCGGGTACGGCAGATACTGGTTGTGAATCTGCTTCCATAACGCGGTGGTATCGACCTTGCTCGGATCGCGATCGTGATACGCGAGCGACGCCTTCGCGAACACCATCTGCCCTTTGACCTCGAGACCCTGACCAAACTCGCTGGCGCGCCGCATCTGCATCACCAGCCGCGGCGGGACCGACTCGCCAGTCTGATAGTGCTTCGCGAAGGTGGCCAGTGTCGCCGGATCCGAGATCCATTCTTCGAGCATCTGCGATGGCGCCTCGACGAAGTCGCGCTCCATCGCGACGCTGCTGAGCCCTGCCCATCGTCGATGCCCGCCGACCAGGCGATGCACCACGTGTCCAAATTCGTGGAACAGCGTGCGTACCTCGTCGTGCGTCATCAATCCTGGATCGCCTGACTGGCCTCCCGGCAGGCTGGCGACGAGCACGGCCTCCGGCAGATGTCGTCCCTCGACACCCTGCCGCACCGTCGTCACCGAGGCGCTCGTCGCCGACTTGTTCGGGCGCGGATGCAGATCGAGATACACGCGCCCGACTAGACGGCTGCCGTCGAGCATCTCGTAGACGCGCACCGACGGGTGCCACACGGGGACGTTCGACACCGGACGAAACGTGAGGCCGAAGATGCGCCCGGCGACGTCGAACACGCCGGCGAGCACGCGATCGAAGGGGAGATACGGGCGCAGGCTCTGCGAGTCGAAGTCGTAGCTGGCGCGGCGCACGAGCTCGGCGTAATACGCACGATCCCAGACCTGCAGCGACGCTCCGGGCACGTCGCGTTGTTTGAGGGCCAGCAGCTCGCTCGCCTCGCGCGACGCCTTCGGGCTTGCCGCCGCCACGACTCGATCGATGAACGACGACACGGTCTTCACATCGCCGGCCATTCGCGATGCCATGTCGTAGCTCGCCCAGTTCGGATATCCAAGCAGACGCGCAATCTCGCCGCGCACCGCGAGCATCCGATCGAGCACGACGATGTTCTTCGGATAGGCGACGGTGTACGACTCGATGTACATCCGCTTGCGGACATCCTCCTTCGTCGCGTAGGTGAGCACGGGACGCGCGTCCACGTTGTCGGTGGTCAGCGTGATCGCGCCGTTGGCGTCGGGGGCATGGCGGGTGATGAAATCTGCAGGCAGTCCGCCCAAATCGGCGGCGCTCACGGTCCATCGCCGCTGGCCCTCGCGAATGTTGCGCTGGAACTCCGCCATGATCGCGGTCAGTTCGTCGCGAAGCTTCTGCAGTGTTGCGCGTGTCTCTGCCGGGCGATCGACGCCAATGCGGCGGAGCTGCGCGATCTCGCGGGCGAGGAAGTACTTGGTGTCGGCATCGAGTCCATCGACGCGAATCGCGGTCAACGCACTGAAGACGTCGCTCCGCAGCTGGATCTCGGACGCGATTCCTACCGCCTTTCGTTCGAGCTCATCCCCGGCGCGCCGCACGGCATCGTCCGGGTGAACTGCGGCCAGCACACTTGCTTCTTCGGCGGCGGTGTTGAGCTCGGCGAGTATGTCGTCGTACGGACGCAGTGTGTTCGCGGCCGTTCGAGGACCGCGAACGGCGATGAGGTGATCCAGTAATTGACGTGCGCGGGCGATGCGGCCGTCGACGATCGATTGCAGCGATGCGGCGCCGGTGAGCCCGGTCGTGAAGGGGGCGTCGGGAGCCTCGGCTATCTCCTGCCCGAAAACCGGGACCGCCGCAACGAAGACGATCGCGGCGATTCCAGCTGGAATCCGCAGGAGACGTGGAACCATCGACGCCCTGATGGGCCGCCTGAAGGCGGCCCCTACGTACGTGGGGGCCGCCTTCAGGCGGCCCACGAACCTATGCCGAGCACTCTCCGTCCATGACCTCAGGCGCAAACGCGTGCGTCTCTCCGAGATCGATGAAGTCCTGGTCGGTGATTTCGTTCGGCAGCAACAACGCCAAATCCTTCAGCGCGTCGGTGGCCAGCGATGGCGGCACGCGGCGGAAGAACGCGCCCAGTTCCTCATTGCCCTCGCGTTTGCTGCGATACAAGTCGAGCAGACGATCGAGCGCGTCGGCCAGACGATGCACCGGCACTTTCGAGACCACCTTGCCGAAATGCGCGGTCCCTTCGTCGGTGCATCCACCGCCCACCAGCACGAAATACTGTGGCACGGCGCGACTGCCGACTTTCCTGACGCTGCCCTGGAACCCGATCGATCCGACGTGATGCTGACCGCATCCGTTCGGGCAGCCGCTGATCTTGATGTGGCCCGACGGAACCAGGTCGACCAGATCGGGACGCGCGCTCAGATGTTCGGTGAGAATGCGTCCGAGCCCGCGCGACTGCGTCACCGCAAGCCGGCAGCTCTCCGCGCCGGGGCAGCTCACCACGTCGCTCAATCGCCCGGCATCGGGCGATCCGAGTCCGGCCGCCGAAAGCCGCTGATAGAAGGGTTCGATCGATTCGGTCTTCACCCAGCGATAGAGCACGTTCTGATCGACCGTCAGACGCATCGTCCCGTCGCCGTAGGCCTCGGAGAGATCCGCGAGCACGCGCATCTGACCCGAGGTGAAATCACCGAGCGGAAGACGTACGGTCACGTGGCAATAGCCGGTCTGCCTCTGGCGGCTGACGTTGCTGCGCATCCAACGCACGTATACGTCGGGCAGCGGTTGCAGTCGAACCGTGCCGGGGAGAATCCCTGGCCCGTTGACGGGCGTGCTGGCCGCCGCCGCGACCGACTGCAGTGAGGGCGCTTCAGCAGGACACCAGTTCGGTGCGCCCTCCGACTGCACCGTGTCTGGATTGAACGAGAGCCGTGCGCCGCCTTCGGCTTTGAACTCGGTGAGCGCTTCTTCGTAGCGCTGACGGAACCCGTCCCAGCCAAGCGTCTTGATCGTGAACTTCAGGCGATTGCGCGATCGATGTTCGTAGTCGCCGAATCGATGGAACACACGCACAACCGCCTCTGCGACGTTGAACATCTCTTCGACGGGAAGAAACTCGTAGAGCACGTAGCCCGATACGGGAAGAATCGACGTGCCGCCGGCGACGGTCAATCGGAATCCGCGCTTGCCGTCGACGATGCGCGCGCGCCAGCCGAGGTCATTGATCGACGCGAACGCGTGATCTTCGGTGCATCCCTCGAACGCGATCTTGAATTTCCTCGGCAGCTTCGCTGCAAGCGGATGACGCAGGAAGTAGCGAGTCAGCGCTTCCGCGTACGGCGTCACGTCGAAGACCTCGGTCGCCGACGTGCCGGCGTACGGGCATCCGGTGATGTTGCGGACTGAGTTGCCGCACGCTTCGCGCGTGGTGAGCCCCTCATCGGCAAGCTCACGCATGACCGTCTCGACGACGCTGAGCAGGACGAAGTGATACTGGATGTTCTGCCGGGTGGTGATGTGACAGAAGCCGCGCGAGTAGCGCGCGGCCACGCCGGCGAGCGCTCGCATCTGCGATGCGGTCACGATTCCCTGCGGAATCTTGATGCGCATCATCTGCACGTTGTCCTGACGTTGTCCGTACGTGCCTCGCACGAGACGGAACCGACGCCAGTCTTCAGGGCTGATTTCGCCGCGCTCGTACTTGCCGAGTACGTCGACGAACTCGTCGATGTCGTGCTCGGTGGCGAAGTCGAGACGCGCTCGCCCCAGCGTCTTCTGATCGTCAACTGCGGCCATACGTCACCCTATTCCCCGACTCTGGACTCCCCTTCGACTCGCGACGCTCGCTCATGGCTGGCACCGTGGCGGTGAGCGCTTCGCGTACGCGAATCACTTCACCAATCACCAGCAGACCCGCCACGCCCGCAGGCGGTTCTGCCGATGCGAGATCAGCGAGCCGGCCGGTCCACGTCCACTCGTCCGCGGTCGACACCCCGCACAGAATGGCGGCTGGTGTATCCGGTGACCATCCGTGCGCCACCAATTGCGACGTCATCTCGCGCCGCACGGCAAGCCCCATCATCACGACGAGCGTGACTGCGTGGGGACGCGCCGCGCCAATGGCGGCTGCAAATGAATCCCCCGACTGCCCCGCCACAACCAGGAACCCCGACGCGATGCCTCGATGGGTCAGCGGAATTCCAGCGAGCTCGGGCGCGGCAACGGCGCTCGTGACGCCTGGTACGACCTCGACCGGAATGCCGGCCATCGTGAGTGCCAGCGCTTCTTCCGCGCCGCGGCCGAACACGAACGGGTCGCCGCCCTTCAGCCGCACCACGCGCTTGCCCTGCTTCGAGGCCCGAATCATCAAGCGATTGATGGTGTCCTGACGAACGCTGGCACGGCCGGCACGCTTGCCCACGCAGAAGCACTGCCCTCGTGCGATCGCGCGCACCGCTTCCGCGTCGACGAGCGCGTCGTACAGCACGAGGTCTGCTTTTTCGACGCGCGCGCGAGCGCGAACGGTCCACAGATCGGGATCGCCTGGCCCTGCGCCGACGAGAGAAACCAAACCTATCGCCATGGCTATCTGTTCACGCCCAACTCCCAATTCCCAACTCCCACAGCAACCGGGCTTTCTTGGGAGTTGGGAGTTGGAAGTTGGGAGTTGATCTCTCGCTCTCGGTAGAGTCGATTGAGCGCGTCGAGCAACTGCGGTCGACGCGCCTCCATCGGTACACCACTGGTCTTCCACATTCGCCGCAGATCGTCGGCCGTTGCCATCCATTGATCGAGATCGGTCGGGAGCCACGCCTCGAGCGCTTCCCTCAACAGTCCCGCGAGCGCCGGCGCGCGGCCGTCGGTCGAGATCGCGATCGTCACACCATTTCTGCGAACGACGCCGCCGGCATACGCGGTCGCATGCGCCGGATCGTCCACGGCATTCACGAACACGCGGTGACGCTGGGCCGCCTCGAGCACGCGACGATTCACGTCGGGGGGAGCCGCGGCCACCACGTACCACGCATCCTCGAGATCGCGCTCCTCGAACCCACGACGCTCGAACGCCACGCCGGGCATCTGCAGTTCCCTCCGGATCTCCGGAGCCACCACCGTCACACGCGCACCTTCGCTCATGAGGCCGTGCAGCTTGCCAGCGGCAACGCGTCCGCCGCCGACGAGCAGGACCTTGCGACCGGTGAGCTTGAGGAACGCGGGATACATCACGCGCTCACAGTTTGCGGCGCGACCACCCGTTCGAAGTCCGACAACTTGCGGCCGATCGTCACCGGCGGTTCAACGTAGTCGCGCATGATCTCGGCCGTCTTGTATCCGTTGCCGGTGATGCAGACGACGACCGATTCGTGTGGTTTGATGATGCCGCGCTGCACGAGTATCTTCGCTACCGCCAGCGTCGTTCCGCCGGCCGGTTCGGTGAAGATGCCTTCGGTACGTGCGAGCAGCTGAATCGCGTCGATGATCTCGGCATCGGTGGCCATCGCACCAGCGCCGCCGGTGTCTTTCACCACCTTGACCACCTGGAACCCATCCGCAGGATTGCCAATCGCGAGCGACTTCGCGATCGTGTTGGGCTTCACGGGTTCGGGAAAATCGAGGCCGGCCTCGAGCGCCTTGACGACCGGCGCCGATCCCGCTGGCTGCGCCGCGTGAATGCGCGGCAGCGTGCCGCTTACCAGACCCACCTCGCGAAACTCGCGCAAACCCTTGTAGATCCGCGGCAGCAGGGTGCCACCGGCCACGGGCGAGACGATGTGATCGGGATAACGCCAGCCAAGCTGCTCGACGATCTCGAAGCCCATCGACTTGGCGCCTTCCGCGTAATACGCGCGCAGATTGATGTTGGCGAATCCCCACCCGTACCGATCCGCGATCTCGGTGCACAACCGATTCACATCGTCGTAGTTGCCTTCAACGGCGATGACATGCGGGCGATAGATTGCGGCGCCGAGAATCTTGTTCGGCTCGAGATCGTGCGGGATGAACACGTAGCACTGCATCCCGAGACGCGCCGCATGCGCGGCAACGCTGCCAGCGAGATTCCCGGTCGATGCGCATCCGAATACCGGGAAGCCCAGTTCTACGGCCTTGGTCGCCGCCACCGACACCACGCGATCCTTGTAGGAAAACGTCGGATGGTTGACCGAGTCGTCTTTGATGTAGAGCTCGGAGACGCCGAGCTCGCGGGCCAGGCGCGTCGCGCGAACCAGAGGCGTGAAGCCCGAATGGAATCCGGTGCGAGGCTCGACGACTGGGAGCAGCTCCTTATAGCGCCAGATCGATGGGGGCCGCGACTCAATGACGTCGCGCGTCATGACGCCGCGAATCGCGTCGTAGTCGTAGGACACTTCGAGCGGACCGAAACACTCGCTGCACACGTAGCTGGCCTTCGGTTCGTACCGCGTGCCACATTCGTGGCAGGTCAGTCCGACGACGAATCTCATACTCCTCTCCCTACGACTTCCTCGATGCCGACACCCTGATGGGCCTTCAGCGTTCGCACTGTCGCCTCAACTCCCGCACGCTCGTACATCGCTGCGAGCAGCTTCTCCACTCGTTCCACGTCTTGTCGGGCGAGTACAGCTACCGACGGTCCAGCACCGGACAGGAACGCTCCAAGCACGGCGGGATCCTCGAGGGCCAGCACCTCACGCAGCATCGGCACCATCGAGGCTCGCGCATCCTGATGCCACCGGTCCTTGACGGCTTCTCGCAACCGATCCCACTCGCCGTTCTGCAGAGCGCGCACCAGCATCAACGCGCGCTGCAGGTTGAAGATGGCGTCGCCGCGCGGCACTGATGTCGGAAGCGCGGCGCGAGCCTTTGCCGTGGCGAGGCCCACCGCCGGCGTAGCGACGATTAACCGCAGGTCATCGGGCCACGACCACTGGATGGCCCGCGGGTCCTCACCCTCAATCTGCACGACCGAGGTGAGCCCACCCACGAGCGCCGGTGCGGCGTTGTCGGCGTGCCCTTCCATTGCCGTTGCCACGCCAAGCATCAGCCGATCGTTCTGAGGACCGGCGACGCGCTCGAATACGCGAAGGCCGGCCACCGTCGCCGCAGCGCTGCTGCCGAGTCCCGCTGCCATCGGAATATCGCTCGTGACTTCGACCGCCACCGAAGGCGTCCGAGCACCGGTCCGTTGCACGATGGCATCGAACGATCGCTCGACGGCGTTCTTTCCTCGTACCGGCGGTGTGCTGTGAACGACGGTCAATCGACTGGCGCCGTCATCGCGGATGTCCACGATCCGCACCCGGAGGTACAACTGCACTGCCACACCAAGGGTGTCGAAGCCGCCACCCAGATTGGCCACCGATCCGGGTACTACGAGGTCGCGCATTCCTATGGAACTGGTGGTAAGTGACACGAAATAAAAACGATATCACGAATTAGCGTCGAGCAGCATCGGCAGAGCCAGAGGGGGCTCTGCGTGCCAGGGCGCACGCCCGATTTCGTTGAGTGCGGTCGAAAGCGCTGCTTCCTCACAGGGTTCGACGGTGATCACAAAGGGGAGCGCGTCCTTCGGATATCCGGTCTCCTGGTGCAGAGCGTCGAGGTTGATGTCTTGTTTGGCCAGCGCGGCCGCGATGGTCGCGATGATCCCCGGACAATCCCTCACGACGAAGCGCAGGTAATAGGGCATTGCTGCCGGGGCGACAACCATCCCGGGACGCCACTGCTCGGCCTCGCGTGCCTCTCCCACCGTGGTGAGCGCGAGAAGGTCCGAGACCACCGCGACCGCGGTTGCCGGGCCGCCGGCTCCCGCGCCGCTGAAGCTGCTCTCGCCGCCGTATTGTCCGAAGATGCTCACGATATTGTTCGCACCTTCGTTGCGGCCGAACGCCGAGATCTGCGGAACCAGTACGGGGCCAACCGACGCATAGAAGCCCGAGTCGCGCGTGCGGGCCTGCGACACCTGCCGAATGGTGCAGGCCATCCGCCGCGCGTACTGGAAGTCGGCGCTCGAGATCTGACGGATTGATTTCGTCGGGATGTCGGATGCCTTGATGTGCCGATGGAACGCGATGCCGGCAAGCACCACCAGCTTGGCGGCTGCGTCGTGGCCGTCGACGTCGGCGCTCGGATCGGCTTCGGCGTAGCCGAGACGCTGCGCGTCGGACAGCACGACATCCAGTGGTTCTCCCTTCGCCGCCATCCGGCTCAGGATGTAGTTGCAGGTACCGTTCAAGATGCCGGCGACACCGACCAGCGTGTCGCCGGACAAACCCTCGCGCACTCCGTGAATCAGGGGCACGCCGCCGCCGACCGCGGCTTCGAATCGCAGTTGCACGCCGCGGCGGGCCGCGACGATCAGCAGCTCGGGAGCGTGCGCGGCCAGCAGCATCTTGTTCGCGCTCACCACCGACGCACCCTGTTCGAGCGATCGCGTGACCCATTCACGCGCAGGGTCGACGCCGCCCACGACCTCCACCACCACGTCGGGGCGTGCCGCGAGCACTTCGTCGAAGTCCTCGGTCCAGACCACGTCGGGAGTCAACCAGCTGGCGCGCTTGCGCGCGACGCCGCGGTTGAAGACATGCGTCAATCGCAGCCGATCGGTGAGCTCAGGCCGTTCGACCAGGATTCGCGCCACCGAGGAGCCGACGGTGCCGAACCCGAGCAGAGCGACAGTCAGAGGATGACGAGGCATGAGGTCTAACAGTTTATCGTGTGGAAGAATGTATTAACTCCCAAGTCCCAACGCCCAACTCCCAAAGCAACCACCTGGAACTGGGAGTTGTGTTTGGACGTTGGGAGTTGGGAGTTGGGAGTTGGCAGAATTGAATCCCTTCAGCATCGGCATCATTCAGGACCACGCCACTCCTGACGTCCGCGAGAACGTGGCCCGGGCGGAGCGCTTGATAGGCGAGGCGGCGCGGAAGGGCGCGCAGATCGTGTGCCTCAAGGAGCTGTTCGGATCGCCGTATTTCTGCAAGTCGCAGCAGAGCGATCGCTTCGATCTGTCCGAACCCATCCCCGGCCCGACGACCGACGCGATGCAGCGCCTCGCCCGCGAGCTCGCCATCGTCATCGTGGTGCCGCTGTTCGAGCGGCAGGCGGCCGGGATCTATCGGAATTCCGCTGCGGTGATTGATGCCGATGGTTCGCTTCTTGGCGTGTACCGCAAGATGCACATTCCGGACGATCCGCTGTTCTACGAGAAGTACTACTTCACGCCCGGCGAGTCGGCGGCCGGCCGTGGCGAGCCTGCGGCGACGACGCGCGTCGACGCAAACGGCTTCACGGTATGGAAGACACGCTACGCGACGATCGGCGTGCTGATCTGCTGGGACCAGTGGTATCCCGAGGCGGCGCGCATCACGTCGCTGCTCGGCGCGCAGGTGCTGTTCTATCCAACCGCGATCGGATGGCATCCGGCGGAGAAGGACGAATGGGGGCGCGCCCAGGTCGATGCGTGGCGGACCATTCAGCGCTCGCACGCAATTGCCAACGGCGTCTACGTCGCGTCGCCCAACCGCGTCGGCCACGAAGACGAGCCCGGCACGCGAGGCCTGGAATTCTTCGGCCACTCGTTCATCGCCGATCCGTTCGGGAGAGTGATCGCCGAAGCCGGCGAGTCGGAGGAGATCCTCGTCGCGCAGTGCGATCCGGCGCTCATCGAAAACGTGCGCCGCAACTGGCCGTTCCTGAGGGATCGGCGTGTCGATGCATACGGGCCGATCCTCAATCGGTACCTGGGTTCCTAAGGCGCTCGGCGTTGACGATCACGACACACAGAGGCACCGAGGCACAGAGGACTAAGATCTAATGATCCTCTGTGCCTCGGTGCCTCGGTGTGTCGTCTTCTGCGCGGAACGCTCGAGATGAGTACGACGCCGTCGCCTCCCTTCCGCATGCCGGCGGAGTGGGAGCCGCATCGCGCCACCTGGATTAGCTGGCCGCATCACGAGCCCGATTGGCCAGGAAAACTCGGGCCCATTCCCTGGGTTTACGCAGAGATCGCGCGCGTGCTGGCCGATCACGAGCCGGTCGAGATCTTGTGTCACTCCGATGACGTGCGAAAGGCGGCGCGCACCGCGCTCGATGCGCACGGCGTGCGGAGGGATCGGACGCGAATTCACGTCGTACCGACCGATCGCGTCTGGCTCCGTGACTCCGCGCCGACCGGCGTCGTCGATGCGAACGATCGTGTCGTGCTGGTGTCGTGGGCGTTCAACGCGTGGGCCAAGTACGACAACTGGACGCAGGACGCGCGCGTCGGTGCTGCAATCGCGACAGCGACGGGCCTTCCGATCGTAGAGCCGACACGAGAAGACACGAGCGAGCGCGTCATCCTCGAAGGCGGCGGCATCGAGGTGAACGGCGCGGGGACGATGCTCGTGACCGAGGAATGGCTGCTGAGCGCGCAACAGGTCCGTAATCCCGGCCTGGGCCGCCGCGACTACGAGCGGATCTTCGAGCGATGGCTCGGCGTGTCGCGGACGATCTGGCTTGGTGAGGGCTGTGTAGGCGACGACACGCATGGCCACATCGACGACATCGCGCGGTTCGTCGATCGCGATACGGTGGTGCTCGCCGTGGAGCGCGATCCGCGCGACGAGAATCACGCGCGATCGATGGACAACCTGCGGCGGCTCGAGCTCGCGTCGAATGAGCCGGGCCATCCGCCATTGCGGATCGTCACCCTGCCGTTCCCCCGCGCAGTGACGATGAAGGGCGAGCGCTTGCCGGCGAGCTACGCGAACTTCTACATCGCGAACGGCGTGGTGATGGTGCCGACGTTCAACGACCCCAACGATCGCATCGCGCTCAACACGCTGGCCGAGCTGATGCCCTCACGCACAATCGTCGGCATCCACGCAGTCGATCTCGTGTGGGGATTGGGAACGATGCATTGTTTGACGCAGCAAGAACCTGCAGTGTAGGCCGGGCCTGGACTTTAGGCCCGGCGTTTGCTTCAGCGTCCAACGGCGAGCGATATCGCGAGGGCCGCACCCGGCATGGCGACGCCGGCGATTTCCTGGTAGTCCTGGTCGAGCAGGTTGGTGCCGTCGACGCGCAGCTCGAATGTCTGCGACAAGCGCTTCGCAATCCGCGCATCGAGCAGGACGTAATCGAGATTGCCGGCCGCACGCGAGCGATAGCGGTACTCCACGCGAGGCGCGATCGAGAAGCCGCGCGACAGCGGCAGCCATCCGGCCGCCGTGAAGGAGTGCGGTGCGTAGTCGAGCACGTATTTCGACAGCTGATCGACCGGCGCCGCGTCGAGATTGATCTCGGTGTAGCCGGCCTGGACGAACGCGCCGTCCGCAAACGATCGCCGCGCCCCGAGCTCGAGGCCGAGCGTATCGACGCGACGAATGTTGTACGTGCGCCACCGGTCGGCCACCGTCGGCCGCAGCCAGTCGATCAC
>Ga0075425_100000434_pt1 | contig 39055 bp, 32 predicted proteins | sample SoiMethybrSBSTD4_FD_75300 | JGI IMG/M metagenome (GOLD analysis project Ga0075425, IMG submission 75300) | Bulk soil microbial communities from a Populus tree surrounding site in Tennessee, USA - Soil MetaG P. TD hybrid SBSTD4 | ecosystem: Environmental > Terrestrial > Soil > Tree plantation... | reverse complement strand
CCATGACGTCAGGCCCCAGTACGCGAGAAGAACGCTGCTCGCGACGACCGTGGCGATGATCGTGAGCCTCGCGAACGGCTTCGTGAACATCTCGCCGAATCGCGTCGTGCGCTCCGTTCGCTCGCGCCACACTGCCGGTTCTTCGACACCGCGGCGAATGAAGAAGGCCGCGACTGCGGGCAGCGCGCCGATGAGGAACAGCACGCGCCATCCGAATCGATCGAGGACGAGCGCGGAGATCGCGGCCGCGCACAATGCTCCGATCGCCCATCCCGATTGCATCAGTCCCATCGCTTTGCCGCGATGCTCCGGCGGCCATGTTTCGGCAACGAGCACCGAGCCGGCCGACCACTCGCCGCCCATTCCGAATCCGACGAGGATGCGCCAGAACGCGAGCTGCCAGAGCGCCGTCGACGTCGCCAGTCCCGCCGTCGCGAGCGAGTAGAGAAGGATCGAGATCGTCAGCGCGCGCACGCGGCCGATGCGATCCGCGATCGTGCCGAACGCGATGCCGCCGATGGCCGCCGCGAAAAGTGCGACAGAGGTGAGCAGCCCCATCGTCGAAGACTGCGCGAGAAACTCCTTCTGCATCGGAATGATGGCGAAGGTGAAGAGGAGAAAGTCCATCGCGTCGAGCATCCATCCGAGCTGCGCGGCGAAGAGCGCGCGCCACGCGCGGGCGTCGACGTTGGCGAACATGGTTCGAGTTTAAGTCAGGCGCGAGGAGGTGAATCGCGCATTTGTGGCACTCTATATGTAGATCCTGAATTCATTCGAGCAGGTGGAGGGACGCATGACACGAAGCTATTCGCTCGCCTTCGGTGTTTCGCTTCTTCTCGCGACTGCTGCAAGCGGAGGGAATCCGATTCCGCATGTGACCGTGACGCCATCGGCGGCCAACATGCTGATCGGCACCGACTTCAAGTTCTGCGTGACGTTCGACAATCAGGGCGGTGCCAACGACGAAGGTTTCGCACCATTCATCGATGTCGTGCTCGACACGGGCGGCACGATCGTCTCGGGCTCGCCGCATTGCGACGGCGTGACGTTCGTCAGCGCAAATGTGACGAGCACCAATCCCGCGGTGCCGCTGCAGCCAGTGCAATCGGCGCAGCCGACCGCGCCGTGCGGCAGCGGATCGTCCGCACATCCATTCGGATCGCTGGTCGCGATCCCGTCGTTTCCCGCCGGCGGGGAGCTCGTCACGCTGCCGCTCCCGTTCGGCAGCTTCGAGTCCTCGCAACCACCGGTGATGATCGAGGTGACCGTTCATGCCGATCACTTCGCGACGATGAATCATCCGTTGCGCGTCGCCGTACGCGGCGGATTCCAATTCGGCGGCAGCGCGACAGGATCGCCGATGGCGCTTCCGACGACGGCCCCGCCGACGTGGCAGGCGTGCACGCTCCATCCGCTGCCGTTGATTCTGAAGAAGACATATCTCGATGCAGAGAACGAGATCGTGCCGGGTCCGAACACGCACGGTCACTACGAGACCGACGTCAACTACGCGCCGGGACAAACGATTCAAGGACTCGTGCTTCACGACTGCGGCACATCGAATCTCATCGTCGACTCGACGGTCGTCACGCCGGCGACGTCCGGCGCCGTCACACCAGCCGGCGCATGCAACGACATCACCTTCACGCAACTCGGCCCCAGCGGACCGAGTCCAACGATCACGACGACGTTTCACGTATCGAATACACCGGTCATCGGCGTTCCGAATTGCACCGCCATTGTCGACAACACGGTGACGATCACCGCCGGCTCCTGGCAACCGCTCGATCCCGCCGATCCCCTCGTCAACCCACTCCTCGGCATCGTCAACGCGCCGATCACCGCGAAGGCGATTGCGATCACGAAGTCGACGGTTCCGTCCACGATCGGAGGGCCGGGCAGCACGTTCGCGTACATATTGAAGTTTCGGATGTCGGATTTTCTGCGGATGAAGAACTTCGTCGTCGACGATTGGCTCTCCGACGGTCAATCGATCGTCGGCACGCCGACGTTGAAGGTGAGCGATCAAACGGGGAGCTACGGTCCCGTTCCGATCCAGGCCGCGAATCCGACTCCAGTTCCATCGATGACGTACAAGTGTCCTCCCGACACGAGCAGCGTCTGCGCCGCGACGCAGAACACGACGGTCTCTCTCCCCGCAACGCGATACACGTTCAACGTGTCGGCCACAATGGCGGGATCGACGAATCCGACGTTTCAGCAAGGGACGCTCACCGGCGGAGCCATTCCGGCGGGCGGCGTCGCGGCCGAAGGCGAGATCGATTTTCAGGTGCAGATCGACGACACGATGCACTACCCGCAGCCGGGTCATGACGCGTATGTCGACAAGGATGATCCGATCGACAACACCGCGACGATTCGCGCCGAGATCATCAACAAGCTCACTGCCGGTCATTTCTGCAGCGACGACACGACGTCGTGCCGCGTCACGCCCGGCGACCAACTCGCAAAGTACGTGTTCGCGCAGAACGGCGTCGCGTTCAACCAGCTCCCGAATCCGGTCACGTCGCCGCCGCACTTCAATCCGCACGACACGATCACCTATCAGCTCACGAAGACGCTTCCCACCGGCGATGCCGAGGCGCTGTCGATCGAGGACTTCTTTCCGCAGCCGGTGCTGAGCGTCAGCGCATTTCCCAACACGCTGCCTCCGCTATGCACCGGAGTCCCCGCCGTGAACACGGCGTGCTACGGCGGTTTGCAGCCGACGCAAGTCACCGTGGACGCGTCATCGAACGCGGTGAAGTTCGACTATGGGAATGTCCAAAACACCGCGAACGCGCCGGTCACGATTCAGATCCTCATCACGCTGGAGGTCAGCACCGCTCCTTTCGCGGATGACCTGCTGCTCACGAATGAGGCAATGGAATGCGAGAACAACTCGTACGGCGGTCCGATTTGCCAGTCGGCGATCGCGGAGTTCGTGCTCAACGAGCCGCAGCTCTTCATTCACAAGGCGGTGTTCTGCGCGCCGTCGTCCTGCGTTCCACCGTTCGTGATTTGCCAGGGTTCGTGCCCGCGCGTCACGAGCGTTGTGAACTCTTCGAATCTCGCGAGCTTCCTCGCGACACACACCGCGAATGTGGATGCGGGCGATCGCGCGACGTTCATCGTCGCGGTGGAAAATCGCGGACATCATGACGCGTGGGACGTGAAGGTCTCCGACGTCGCGGCGGGAATTCCGACCGTCGGCTTCATTGTGCCGGGAACGTTCTGCGTGTGGCGCGGCGATCACGCGCCGATCACGCTCGTGGCTGGAAGCGGCCTCACGTCGACAGGGTTTCATCTCGAGCTCGTCGACGGCTCGACGACGGGCGGTCTCGCGGCGACGTCGCCGACGAGCGGCGCAAACATTCTTCTCATTACGTTCGATGTGAAGTTGAATCCTTCCCCGTTCACGACGATCGGCTCCTGCATCACGAATCGCGCGAGTCTCGTGAACTACTCGAATCACGACACCGGAACGAACTTCGTGCCGCAGTACGGCGGTCCGGCGTGTACGACGAATCCAAATGTCTTCTGCGACGACGCCTCGCTGTGCGTGCTGCCGAAGAGCGTGCAGAAGACGATCATCACGACCTCCGAGGCGCATACGCCGAATGGAGGGCCGTGGAATGTAGTGATCGGCGAGATCGTGCGGTTCCAGCTCGTCGTCGAGATTCCAGAAGGACACATTGCGACGCTGCCGGTTATCGACAACTTGCCGGCGGGGATGACGATCGTAGGAACACCCGTGGTCACGAAAGTGAACGTGAACACGTCCCTCACGTACGGCAGCTTCGCGCTGAGCGGAAACACGTTCACGTTCACGAATCTCCACAACAACGATCACGATCCCGATTGCGAATACCTCGTCATCAAGTTCAACGCGATCGTCAACAACGATCTCTCGAATCAGGCCGGCACGGTGCTTACGAATTCCTGCTCTGTCCTCGGCGTGCAATCGAACGTCGTGACGATGCACGTCGTCGAGCCGCAGCTCGCCGTCATGAAAGACTTGCAGCCGTTCACGGAAAAGGCGTCAACCGTCATTCCTGCAGGCCATTACATCGTCACGATCACGAATACGTCGAACGTGACGGCATTCGACGTCTCGATCAACGACACGTGGGGCTCGTGTCTCGTGCTCGATCCGATGAAGCCGCCGCCGGCGGCGACGCTCAACGGAAACTCGATCCCGTACACGAATCCCCTGACCATTTCGGCGATGCCGCCCGGATCGGTCGTGAAGATCGATTACTACTTGATGGCGCAGTGTGCGAATTGCGCCGCGATGACGAACGACGCTGTCGCAACATGGTCAAGCCTGCCGGGCGCCGGCACCGTCGTGAATCCGACGGGGTCCGTTGCGGGCACTCCGGGCACATGTCGCGGAGAGCGCAACGGAACCGGCGCCGCGGTCGCGTCGCCTTGTGCGCAAGTTTGTCCGCTCACCGACCCGCAGCAACTCTGCCTCAACGACTATCGCGCCGCAAAGTCTTTGACGCTATGTCGCACGGTGCGCGGCACGAAGGTCGACAACAACCAAAACGGCTTGCCGGGATGGACGATTCAGAGCGGATCGGTCAGTACGACGACGGATCTGAGTGGCAATTACACGCTCGTGATCCCGCCCGGAGTTCAAAACCTACCGATATCCGTGTGCGAAGTGCTGCAGCCGGGATGGACAGCGCAACAACCGAGCTCCGGATGTCAGAACGTGACCGTTGCGAACGGACAAACCGTTACGGGAGTCAACTTCGTCAATCACCCATGACTACCCGCGCACGCGACTCAGAAGGAACGCTTCCATCCCCACGTCGATCGGCACGCCGCCCGACTTGCGCTTCACGTCGAGGTCCGCAACCGCGGCGAGCGCGCGCCACAGATCTTCTTCGCGCATCGCGCGCGCGGCTTCCCATTTCTTGTGCAGTGGAAACGGATGCGGGCGCTGGCGAACGACGCCGGCGTTCTTCATGAACTCGCCGAGGCGCTCGGCAACCGTGTCTTTGAAGCGGTTGTAGTTGATCGACGCGCGGAGGTCGACGTTGTGAAGTTTCGCGTACGAGTGGACGGCGATGAGCTGGCGCAGTTCGTCGGCGAGCGGAAAAAGAAATCGGCCGTAGTGGATCTCGGGCGATGACTTCGGATCGTCGCGCCGCGCCTGGGCGATGAGATCGCGCAGCTTGGCGATGGCCTCGATGATCTTTCCTTCGCTGAAGAGCGATCCGAACTCGTAGCGCGCGCCTCCTTCGACGCTCGCCACTTCCCGTTCGATCATCTCGACGGTGACGCGGCCGCCGTCGCCGGCGAGGGTGGCGAGACGCTGCGCTTCGGAGACGGCGAGCCGCAGCGGCGGAACATCGCGCGAGAACTTGTCGGCGAGCGTGCGCTCGATGCCGAGGCGCTGGCGCAATCGACTGATCGCGCCGGCGTCGAATTTCACGTTTGCATCCAGCGCGACATCGGCGATGGCGTGATCGAGCGTGGCGTTGAATCCTTCGCGCGTCAGATTGCACTCGACGACGACGCCGTTCTTCTCGATGACGTCGACGGTCGCGGAGTCTTCGGGGATCTCGCCGGCGCGCAGCAGCAGGATGGTTCCCGCGGCGCCGCCGCGCGCGATCGCTTCGATGAGCATCGCCGCGTCGCCTTCGCCGCGTCCCGCTTTCTTGCCGGTGGCGCGGCAGAAGGCGAGCATGTCGGTCAGCGGGGCGTCGGCGACGCCGAGTGCATCGGCGATCTGCGAGTCTTTCATCTCCAAGTCGGCGCCGGCGAGCCCGAGAACATGCAGCAGCTTCGCCGCGGCGGAGTTGCGCTTCTTGTCGGTCTTCGCGCTCTTCCAGTCGGCCACCGATTTGTCGTAGAGCGACGCGATCTCTTTCGCCGAGACGAACGCGTTCACTTCCGGCACGATGATCAGTCGCGCGCTGGCGAACAGCGACATCGTGCGATACGAGTCGAGAATCGTGGCGAGGTCCGACCCGGCCTCATACGATTCGAGCGCGATCCCTTCGTTCTTCGCGATGACGGCGTCGCGAATCTCGTGAAACGCCTGCTCGGCGAGATAGTCGCTGTCGCCGCCGACGAGAATGGTGCGCGGCGCGCGGCCTTCCGTGATTTTTGCGAGAACCGCGGTGAGCGGCGCGCTCATAGCGAGCGCCGCGAATGCAGAAGGCAGAAGGCAGAAGGCAGAAATTTGCGGATCATTTCTGCCTTTTGCATTCTGCCTTCTGCATTTCGAGAAAGGCTTACGAGAGTAAGCCTTTCTCGACCAGCTCTTGGCAATCGATGCAGTACGGCGTCCAGGGAATCGCGGTCAGGCGTTTTTCGCCGATCGTGTTTCCGCAGTTCGTGCAGACGCCGAAGTTGTTGTCGCGCATCCGATTGAACGCCTCGTCGATCAGCATGAGCACACCGCGCTCGCCGTCGGAGAGGGAGAAGTTGAGCTCTTTCGAATAGGCGCTGGCCGCTTTGTCGGCGAGATCCTGGATTCCGTCGTCGGGTTGTGCGTTGCCAGCCGCTTTGTCGCGCTCGTACGAGTCGAGCAGCTCGTGCTGTTTCTTGCGAAGCAGGTCTTCGTAGGCCTGATAGGGATTGGGTTTCGTTTTCGTTTTGGCCATGAAAGCCGGCGCTCCTTACTTACTTGTGGTAACGAATGTTGCGCATCAACGTGCAAGCACGGTAGATCTGTTCCAACAGCACGACTCGGGCGATCTGGTGCGGGAGAGTCATGGGCGACAGACTGAGCAGCACATCGGCGCGTCGTTTGACGGTTTCATCGAGACCGACATCGCCGCCGACGACGAAGTGAATGCCGTGCGGGCTGTCGATGGTCAGTCTCTCGAGCCATCGCGCAAACTTCAAAGAATCAAAGGTTTGTCCGCGCTCATCGAGCACGACGACCGTTCCGCGATCGGGGATTGCGCCCAGCAGCCTCGCAGATTGACCGCGCATAATAGACGCGTCGCTTTGGCTTTGTCTACCGCGCTGGCCGGCCACCTCCACCACCTCGATCGGAAAGAAGTGGCGAATCCGTTGCACATAGCGATCGACCGCGGACGCAAAGTCTTTTTCCGAGGATGATTCCGGCCAGATGAGACGTATCTTCATTGCACTCTTCGTCGTCTCCGCAGCATCGGCAAACGCACAATGGCTTCAATGGGGACGCGATCCGCAGCATACCGGAGTGTCTTCCGCCGCCGCGCAACCGCTGACGTCGATCCTCGACGCGTTCGGTTACGACCCATTCGTGTCCGACGAAGTCTTCGCCGGCGGTGGCGATCTCTTCGTCCACTATCAGGCGCCGATCGTCGACGGCGACGACGTCTTCATGGAGACGAAGGCCGGCGTCTTCAATGCCGCGGACTGGCGATCGCAGACGTGGAACCTCAATCACTCCCGCTGGGTGAACGGACGGCTCGCCGACCAATGGACCACGCCGACCGATTGGAAAGCGGCGCCGCCGTTCGACGGCGGAGGCGGTCCGCAGTTCGAGCCGGTCTTTCACGCGCTCGTGAATGCGAACGGCGTGTTCATGCCCGCGTCCGGCGGGACGATCGTGCAAGTCGATCGGAACAGCGGCGCGATCGTGAAGCGCATCAATCCGTTCTCGTCGATCGATTCCTCGATCTACGTCACCGGCCCGCTGACGAGCGACGCCAACGGCAACATCTATTACAACGCGATCCAGTTCAATACGGCCACGCCATACTCGTCCGACGTGCGCGGCGCGTGGCTCGTGAAAGTGAATGCGAGCGGCGTCGCATCGCGCGTCGCGTACAGCGACATCACGCCGGGCACGCCGCGCGCGAGCGACCTGTGCATCGCCGCATTCACGTCAGCGTTGCCGTGGCCTCCATCGCCGACTGCGGTGCCGGAGTCGATTCCCTGCGGATCGCAACGACCCGGTCTCAACGTCGCGCCGGCGATCGGCGCGGACGGCACGATCTACACGGTCTCGCGCGCGCATTTCGACAGCCGCTACTCGTCGATGGTCGCGGTCAATCCGAATCTGACGCCGAAATGGATCACGTCGATGCGCGATCGCTTCAATGACGGATGCAACGTGATCATCCCGCCGAACGGAACGGCGGGCGGATGCCGCGCCGGCGCAATCACCGGCGTCGATCCGGCCGACAACACACGCGGCGCAGGACGCGTCGTCGACGATGCATCGTCGTGTCCCGTCGTCGCTCCCGATGGCTCCGTGTTCTACGGCGCGTTCACGCAATACAACTACGGCCAAGGCCACATGATGCACTTCGCCCCCGACGGCACCTACCTCGGCAACTACTCCTTCGGCTGGGACATCACGCCCGCGATCGATCCGCACGGCGCGACGTACTCGCTGATCACGAAAGAGAATCACTACGTCGAAGCGGGAACATATTGCGGCGACGAGGGATCGTGCCCGCCGGCGCGTCCGGAGGCGTACTTCATCACGAGCCTCTCGCCGTCGCTCGCAGTCGTCGAGTGGCAATTCAAGAGCACGAATACGCAGAGCTGCCATCGCAACAGCAACGGCACGATCAGTTGCGAGAGCGATCATCCGAACGGATTCGAGTGGTGCGTGAACGCACCCGCGGTCGATAGATTCGGACGGACGTACGTGAACAGCGAAGACGGATTCGTCTACGCGATCGACTCGACGGGACACGAGGTTGGCCATCTGTTCCTGCAGCTCGCCCTCGGCGCGGCGTACACGCCGCTGTCGATCGACGCCGTCGGGCGCGTCTACACGCAGAACGCGGGAGTGTTGTTCGTGGTGGGCGGCCCGTTTGCGACGCCGCCGCGGCGCCACGCAGCAGGGCATTGACCGCTGTCATTCCGAGCGTTAGCGAGGAATCTGGGCGTGGGCGCCCCGCCCGCCAGACCCCTCGCTCACGCTCGGGGTGACAGACCGTACTTCTTCCGCTTTTCCAATAGCGTCTTCCGATTGATGCCGAGGATCGCGGCGGCGCGACTGTAGTTGCCCTTCGTCGCGCGCAGCACTTCGCGGATGTAGCGCTCTTCGAGCTGCTCGAGCGTCCACTGCTCGCGCGTGGCGGCATCGATCAACGACGGCGCGGCGCGCAAGGCGTCAGGAAGCGACGATGCGGTGATCGTGTCGGAGAAGAGCGCGGCGCGCTCGATCACGTTGCGCAGCTCGCGCACGTTGCCCGGCCACGAGTACGACATCAGGATCTGCATCGCCTCGTCGTCGACCTTGCGATCGCCGATGAGCAGCGGGATGTCTTCGCGGCGGTCGCGCAGCGGCGGGATCGTCACGGTCACGACGGAGATTCGATAGAAGAGATCCTTGCGAAGCGCGGCGACGTCGATGTTCGTCGACGAGACGACGCGCGCGTTGAAGGCGATCTGTTGATGTCCGCCGAGGCGCGTGAAGTGTTTCTCTTCGATGGCGCGGAGGAGCTTCGCTTGCAGCGTCTGCGTCAGCGCGGCGATCTCATCGAAGTACGCCGTGCCGTTCTGCGCGGCTTCGAGCTTGCCGATCTTGCGCTGCTGCGCGTCGGTGAATGTTCCCTTCTCGTATCCGAACAACTCGCTCTCGAACAGATCGTGCGGAATGCTGGCGCAGTCGATGGCGACGAACGGTTGATCGCGTCGCGGACCGCAGGCGTGAATCGCTTCGGCGAGATAGTCTTTTCCGACGCCCGATTCGCCGAGGATGAGGAGGGGAACGTCGCGATCGATCAGTTTCCCGACGGTGTCGAGAAGCGCGCGCATCGCGCCGCTGCGCGTGCGGAAGAAGTCGCGGAGGCGCGGCTCACGACGTCTTCTTGAGCGCACGGCGCGGCCGTGAGGCCTCCTGCTCCTCGCCGGTGAACTCCGCGGTCATGTTCGGCGCATCACCCCACAAACGCTCCAAGCCATAAAAGCGGCGCGTGTCTTCGGTGAAGATGTGGAAGATGAAGTCGCCGTAGTCGAGAAGGATCCAGCGGCCCGGCGTCGTTCCTTCGACGAGCAGCGGCTTCGCTTTCGCTTTCTCGCGCAACTGTTCCTGAATGGCGTCGGCGATGGCGAGCGCCTGACGCTCGTTCGTCGCGGAAGCGAGGATGAAATAGTCGGCGATGGAGGTGAGGTCGCCGACGGAGAGCACGTTGAGATCGAAGGCTTTCTTATCGAGTGCCGCCGCGACGCCGGTGCGGACGCGGCTTTCAATCGAGGTTTCGTTCATAAGGTCCTTTGTATAAGCCGTAATGATCAATGTAGCGCGATACGCGTGGATCGACAAAAGCGTCGATCGGTTTGTTTTGTTTGATGTTGTTGCGAATTTGCGTCGACGAGATGGGGATGGTCGGATTGTGCGTGAACACGATCGAGCCCGACGGGCCCCTCGCCGCCGCGTCGCGGAGTCTTTCCCCGTGCGCGGGGAGAGGCGACTGATAGCGGGCCAGAATCGCGAAGTTTGCGAGCTCGAAAATGCGGTCGAGGTTTTTCCATTGGTCGAGTTTCGCGAGATTGTCGTCGCCGATGATCCAGTCGAGTGTGGCGTCGGGATATTGCGCGCGGAGCTGCTCGAGCGTGTCGACGGTGTAAGAGACGTCACCGCGCGCGAGCTCGACGTCGGATGCGAAGACGTCGTCGTAGTCGCTCGTACCGAGAGTCACCATGGCCCAGCGATGCCAGTCGGGCGCGATGTCTTCATCGACTTTGAACGGCTGACGATGCGCGACGACGTAGAGGATGCGATCCCACTCCATGGTGTCGCGCGATGCGAGGACCGGCTCGAGGTGACCGTGATGAAAAGGGTCGAACGTTCCGCCGACGATGCCGATCTTCATGGCGATGCGAGCGCGGGTGTCACGTCCTGATTCTCGCGAACGACGCGCGCGAGCATACGAACGAGCTCGCGAACGCCGTCGCCAGTGACTGCGCTGATCTGGTGATACGAATAGCCGCGCTTCTTCGCATAGGCGCGCAGCTTCTTGCTGTTGCCTTCGATCGCCGAATCCAGCTTCGATCCGACGACGATGCGCGGCTTCGCGGCGAGCGTCTGTGAATACGCCTCGAGCTCGCGCGCGATCGTCTCAGCGTCTTTGTCGGGATGATCGTCGGTCGAGAGATCGACGAGATGCACGAGCACGGAGCAGCGCTCGACGTGGCGCAGGAACTGATCGCCGAGGCCGTGACCTTCGTGCGCCCCTTCGATGAGGCCGGGGATGTCGGCCACGACGAACGTCTGATCGTCATCCGCAGTGACGACACCGAGGTTCGGAACGAGTGTGGTGAACGGATAGTCGGCGATCTTCGGCTTCGCGGCGCTGATGACGGAGATGAGCGTCGACTTGCCGGCGTTCGGTAGTCCGACGAGTCCGACGTCGGCGATGAGCTTCAACTCGATGGCCAGCTCGCGCTCTTCACCGGCGCTGCCGTCCTGCGCGAACCGCGGCGCTTGTCGCGTCGCGGTGGCGAAGTGTTGATTGCCCCATCCGCCGCGGCCGCCTTTGGCGATGAGAATGCGCTCGCCGTCGTGCATCAACTCGGCGATCAGGTCGCCGCTGTTCTTGTCGCGGATGACGGAGCCGATCGGAAGCTCGATCGTGACGTCGTCGCCGTGCGTGCCCGAACAGTTCGAGCCCATGCCGTGCTGTCCGCGTCCCGCTTTCCACTCGCGTTGAAACTGGAGGTGATAGAGCGTGTTGAGGCGCTTGGATGCTTGTACGTATACCGATCCGCCGTTGCCGCCGTCGCCGCCGGACGGGCCGCCTTTCGGCACGAACTTCTCGCGGCGGAACGCCACGCATCCGTGGCCGCCGTCTCCGGCTTTCACTCGGATGCTTGCGTGATCGATGAACATCGTTTGTTTCTAAGTGCTAAGGATGAGCCAAAAAGAAACGCCGCTCAATGGAGCGGCGCTCTCACGCACAGCGTGCGGAAAATGGCGATTATTCGGCGACCTGAGGCGTGACGGTGACGAAGCGTCCGCGCTCGCCTTTGTCGTGGAAGTTGACGATGCCGTCGACCTTGGCGAAAAGCGTGTGGTCGCGGCCGATGCCGACGTTCGCGCCGGGATAGAACCTCGTTCCGCGCTGGCGAACGATGATCGATCCGCCGGTGACGAACTGTCCGGCGAAGCGCTTCACGCCGAGCATTTTCGGCTGCGAATCGCGGCCGTTGCGCGATGAACCTTGTCCTTTTTTGTGAGCCATGGCGAGATCTCCTAGACGTTGATGCTGTCGATGCGAATCTGCACGACGTCCTGACGGTGCCCGTGCTTACGCTTCGTGTGGTTCTTCCGGCGCTTCTTCTTGAAGACGATGATCTTGTCGCCGCGCATCTCACCGAGAACGGTCGCCACGACCGACGCGCCTTTGACTGCCGGCGCGCCGACTTTGGGCTGATCGCCGCCGATCATCAGGACTTCGCTGAACGTGACTTTGTCTTTGTCAGCGCTGCCGAGCACGTCGCGCTCGATGGTGACGACGTCACCTTCGCTGACTCGGTACTGCTTTCCACCGGAACGGATGATGGCGTACACAACGACCTCCGAAAAATAGAACCGCGGATCGGCAACAACCGCCTCGGAAACCGAGCTATTCCTGTGGAGGATAGGCGCCTCGCCTGTCGCGGCGGAAAGGAGGACAGGCGCGGGGCGCCTATCCTCCAAGGGAAACCGCCTAGAAGTGAACGCGCGCGCCAAGCTGGATGAGGCGCTGCTCGCCCTGTCCCGGATCGCCCGCGAACGCGTTCTGGTTGCCGAACGAATCGAAGGCAGTGCCGTTCTTCGCGTTGGTCACGTTGAACGCCTCGACAAGCAGCTCGATTCCGGTCGTGCCGGTGAAGCGGAAGTTCTTGCTGAGACGAAGGTCGAGCTGCGTGAACGACGGACCGCGCTGGTCATTGACGTGACTGTGTCCCGGCGCGAGATCCTGCCGATAGCCGTCGCCGTTGACGTCCACCTTCGTCGCGAGGCATGACGCATAGTCGGCGGGGGACAAAGTCGACTGATTGCAAGCACCCGGAGTGTTCGAGCCGTACGCATAAACCGTGTACGGCGTGCCGGAGTGCCAACGCAGGATGCCGGAGACGGTGAAGTCCAGCGGCAGATGATAGACGCCGCTGAGCGTGAGCTTGTGACGCGCGTCGGTGTCGAGCGGACCATTGCACGCGCTGCAATTCGGATCGAACGGACTGACGCTCGTGTCGCGAATGATGTCGACCTGGTGGCCGGCATCGACGACGCGGAACTCGTCAGCGCCCGCGAGAATGTTTCCCTTGCTGCGTGACAGTGTGTAGAAGCCTTGCGCTTCGAAGTTGCTGCCAAGCCGCGAATGGAAGCCGACGTTCAGACCGTCGTATTCAGCGTGACCGTCATTCACCCACAGGCGGAAGTTGCTCGGCGTGATCGACGTCGGCCACTGGCGCGATCCCGTTGCCGGGTCGACCGGGTCGGCGCGGAAGCGGAACGGAATGTCGTGATAACGCGCGGTGACGAGCTCGAAGTTGAGACCGAGCGTGTTGCTGATCTCAGTCGAGAAACCGAGTGAAGCCTGATCGGAGTACGGAGCCTTTGCCACCGTCGGCGACGCGAGCTCGCGCGTCGAGCGGTCGCTCAGGTTGCCGGAGAGCTGATTGGGCGGCAGTGGATCGCCCGGTTTGAAGAACGTGCCATTCGCATTCTTGATGCCCTGGCAGGGAGGATCGCCTTTCTTCTTCGGGCAGGTCGGATCTTCGAAGTTGTAGATCGGTCCGTACAGCGATTGCACCGCGCTGGCGGGGAAGAGGATGTTCGCGTTCGTATACGGGAAGTCGTAGTACCGACCGACGCCGCCGCGAAGAATGCTTCTCGAGTCGCCCTTGAGGTCGTAAGAGAAGCCGAGACGCGGAGCCCAGTTGTTGCTCGGGTTCTGCAGCTTCTTGCCGCCGCCGTTCTTGAATGCGGCCAGCCATTTCTCGTTCGGATATTTTCCGGCGTCCGCGGCAGCCTGCAGGATCGGGAGATTCGGATTCAGACTCTGATCGAGATCGAAGCCGGTCCACGTGTCGTAACGAATGCCTGCGTTGACGGTGAGGTTCCTGTTGACCGCGATGTCGTCCTGGAAATAGCCGTTGTACTGCTTGATCGGCGTGGAGTCGCCCGAGAAGCCGCCGAATTTGATGATGCTGACGACGGGCGCACCCAACGTGTTGTCGCGAAGCGTGAACTGACCGGTCGTGCCGACGGTGAAGTCGCCGCCGAGCGTCGGCTCGTTGACGTACTGCACGCCCGCTTTGAAGTCGTGATGCATGGCGCCGAGTTGCGAGGACCAGGAGAAGTCGTCCTTGTACTGATACTTCGTCTGGATCGTCGACTGCGGCGTGTTGACGCTCTGTCCGAGGTGCGCGCCGCCCGGATAGTAGATGAACGGATCCTGCGAGTCCGCGCTGATGAGGTTCTTGAAGTGCGTGTACTGGAAGAGGAACTCGTTCGTCTTGTCGGTGCTGACCTGCCACGTGTGTCCGGCGAGGAGCGACTTGTAGTCGTTCGCCACGGTGCCGAGCGACGTCGGTGCGGCGAGTGAGCTTTGGCCGTATTTGTCCGCGTTCTTCTGATAGCCGTAGCGGACCTGGAGGAACTGCTTCGCATCCGGATTGACGGAGACCTTCGCCGTTCCCAGTTCATCTTTGAACGGCAGCGAGACGCTCTTTCCGTCGAAGCCCGGAAGGAGACCGCCGCTGTCGACGGTGTACGACGTCGTGCGCTTCGTCTTCTCGTACGTGGCGAAGAAGTGCGCCTTGTCTTTGACGATCGGGCCGCCGAGCGAAGCGCCGTACTGGTCGCGGCGATACGGCTGCTTGCCGATACCGGCGAGCTTCTCCGAATTCGATTCGGAGTTGAGGCTCTTGTCGCGATAGAACTCGTAGACGCTGCCTTCGAGATTGTTCGTACCGCTCTTCGTGACGACGCTCAACACGCCGCCCGACGAACGTCCGTACTCGGCCTTGTAGGCCATCGTCTGGATCTTGAACTCCTGCACCGCTTCGATGTTGAAGTTCTGCAGCGCGCCGCCGATCGTGTCGTCGGTGTTGTCGCCGCCGTCGATGAGGAAGTTGACGTTGCGTCCCGATCCGCCGTTGAGCGCGATGGTGAGCTGTCCCGGTTTGGTCGGGTCGGAATTGACGGACAGCGTCGTTCCCGGAGCGAGCGAGCCGAGGTTCGCGAACTGGCGGCCGTTGAGCGGAAGATTCTCCAGCTCTTTCTGACTGACGACCGTGCCGATGCTCGGCGACGTCGCCACGAGCGGCGCTTCGGCGGTGACGGTGATCTGTTCTTTCACCGCCGCTTGCTTCAGGGTGACGTTGATCGCGCGATCGGTTGCGACGTTCACCTCGACGTTCTTCGTCGACACCGCCGAGAAGCCGGCGAGATCGGCGTTGACCGTGTAAGTGCCGACCGGAAGAGCCGGCAGCGAGTATGCGCCGTCGGAACCGGTGACGGTCGAGCGCGAGAAACCGGTCGCGTCGTTCGTCGCGGTGACGGTCACACCTGGAAGTGCGCCGCCGGTTTCGTCCGCAACGCGGCCGTGCAACGCGCCGCCGCTGCCCTGCGCAAATGCGCCGACGGCGAACAGAGCCGTGACTGCCAGAACTAAAGCTAACCTGGACCAATGTCTGGACACGTGAGCCTCCTTAAACCGTGGGATGTAAATTTTCGAAGACTATAGTTGAGGGAAATACGGACCGCAACGCGGACGGCTCAATGTTTACCGCCCAAGAAGGTCGCGCGCTGCTTTGCGTTGCGCGTCGTACTCGTGACCGGGCGGTAATGCAGCAATCAACTTTCGAAACTGCTCGTCCGCAGCGGCTTTTTCGCCGCTCAACTTCAGCGCGATTCCGCGGTTGAGCATCGCTTCGTAGAAATTCGGAGCGATGCGCAATACAGCGTCGAATTGCGCGATCGCGTCTCGCGGACGATCCTGCTGCACGTCGATGACGCCGAGTCCGTTCAGCGGATCGACGTAGCGCGGCGCGAGCTGCGTCGCGTGCTGGTACGCGTCGCGCGCTTCGTCGAGACGATTCATCTCGCGCATGGCGTTGCCGAGGTTGTTGTACGCGCGCGCGTTGCGCGGATCGATGGCGAGCGCTTCGCGAAACTCCGCTTCGGCCGCTTTGAGATTGCCTTCGTTCGTGTAGGCGATGCCGAGCGCGTTGTGCGCTTCGGGACGGCGCGTGTCGCGACGCAGCGCCTCGCGGATGGCGATGCCACCTTCCTGCGCGTGTCCCGCCTCCTGCAACGCCACCGCGAGGTTATACCAGGCCTCTGCATCGCTCGGCGAGATCGCCACGGCTTCGCGATACAACTTGATCGCCGGCTCGAGCTGTCCTTCGCGCCGCAACGCGCGCGCGAGTGATGCGCGAAAGACGGGATTCGCGGCGTCGTCTTTCACGAGTTGATCGAGTGTGGCGATCGCTTCTTTCTCGCGCCCGCCGTTGAGTGCCCACGTCGCCTCTTCGAATCGGCGGAAGAGCGGCGCCATCTTCACCGGATCTTCGGTGCCTTTCGTCGCGGAGCTGCTCGGCGCGATGTAACCGAGGCTGGCGAGCTTCTGTCGCGTTTCTTCGTCGACGGTGGTGGCGGTTTTCGCGACGGATGTTTTGCGAATGGCGTTGAGCGCGTCGTCGAGTTGGCGGAACTCGCGGCGCGCGTTGGTCAAGATGTTGATCTTCTCGTTGGGATCGTGCCCGAGGTCGTAGAGCTCGCGATTGGAGATGAGCTTCGAGTCGTTGCGGCGCACCGACGCCAGATCGTTCCAGCCGAATTGCAGCGGGTACTCGGTCTCGGCGTAGACGTCGTTCGCTTGCGGCTCGGCGTCGAGCGCGAGCGCCCGGCCGTCGGCGCGATCGAGCTTGACGTTGCAGAGCGAGGCGAGCGTCGGCGCGAGATCGATCGTGCTGATCGGCGTCTTCACCTCCCGCGCGTTCGCGTCGGGAGCAGCGATCATCATCGGCACGTGCAGCGTCGGCTCGTAGATGAGCAGTCCGTGCGTCAGCTCGCCGTGCTCGCCGAGCGCTTCACCGTGATCGCCGACGATCGCAACGATCGTGTTCTTGCGATCGATCGATTGCAGCAGGCGCCCGACTTGTGCGTCGACGAATGCGATCTCGCCGTCGTACGTTTGCGGATACGGCGGCGGCGGCGCGTACGGCGCATGCGCGTCGTAGAGATGCACCCACGCGAAGAACGGACGCGCATCGTTGTTCTTCAGCCAGGCCAGCGCGCGATCGACGGTGAGGTCGCCGCGCCGCTCGGCCTCGAGCGTGTTCGCTTCGCCGGCGGTGTCGCGCGGAATGTCGTCGTCGTACGGATCGAATCCGCGATTGAGTCCGAAGCGATGATCGAGAACGAATGAGCTGACGAACGCGCCGGTGCGATAGCCGGCCCGGCCGAACGTTGTGGCGAGATCATCGCGATCATTCGGAAACGGATTCGCGCCGTTGTCGCGCACGCCGTGATGCAACGGCAACACGCCGGAAAGCAGCGAGCAATGCGCGGGGAGGGTGAGGGGAACGGGAGAGTCGGCGTTGCTGAAGCGGACGGACTCATTCCCGAGCTTCTGAAGGTTCGGCGTATTCGCGTTCACGCGGTCGGCGCGGAAGGTGTCGAGGGTGATGAGGAGGACGTTGTAGTGCGCGTGCTCACGCCTGCACGCGAATGCAAAATGCAAAATGCAAAATGCAAAAAGGACGCGCAGCGCAATTCTGCATTTTGCATTCTGCATTCTGCATTTCCCGCTCGTCAGAGCGGGATATTTCCATGCTTCTTCGGCGGGTTCTTGTCGCGTTTGTTGCGCAACATCGCGAACGCGGTGATCAACTTTCTCCGCGTGAATCGGGGCTCGATGATCTCGTCGACGTATCCGCGCTCGGCGGCGATGTACGGATTCGCGAACTTCTCTTTGTATTCGGCGACGCGCGCGGCGCGGTCGTCGGAGCCGCGGTAGAGAATGTTCACCGCGCCTTCCGCGCCCATCACTGCGATCTCCGCCATCGGGTACGCGTAATTCATGTCGGCGCGAATGTGCTTCGAGTTCATCACGCAATACGCGCCGCCGTAGGCCTTGCGCGTAATCACGGTCACCTTCGGCACGGTCGCTTCGGCCAGCGCGAAGAGCAGCTTCGCGCCATGAATGATGATGCCGCCGTACTCCTGATCGGTGCCGGGGAGGAATCCCGGAACGTCTTCGAGCACGAGCAGCGGGATGTTGAAGGCGTCGCAGAAGCGAACGAAGCGCGCCCCTTTGCGCGATGCGTTGATGTCGAGCACGCCCGCGAGGAAGGCCGGCTGATTGGCGACGACGCCGATGGACGCGCCGTTCAGCCGGATGAAGCCGACGACGAGATTACGCGCGTAGTCCTGATGCACTTCGAGGAAGTGCGAGTCGTCGGCGATGGTGCGAATGAGGTCGCGCATCTCGTACGGCTGATTCGGCGACTCGGGGATGAACGCGTCGAGATCGGGATCGACGCGATTGACGTCGTCCGTCGGATTGACGCGCGGCGGATCTTCGAGATTGTTCGACGGGATGTACGACAGCAGCTCGCGAATCGTGGCGATGCAGTCTTCATCCGACTCCGCGGCGAAATGCGCGACGCCGGAGATTTGATTGTGCGTGTCAGCGCCGCCGAGCTTCTCCTTCGTCACCTCTTCATGCGTGACGGTCTTGATGACGTCCGGGCCGGTGACGAACATGTACGACGTCGACTTCACCATCAGGATGAAATCGGTGATCGCCGGCGAATAGACCGCGCCGCCGGCGCACGGTCCCATGATCGCGGAGATCTGCGGGACGACTCCCGATGCGAGCGTGTTGCGCAGGAAGATATCGGCGTAGCCGCCGAGGGAGACGACGCCTTCCTGGATGCGGGCGCCGCCGCTGTCGTTGAGACCGATGATCGGCGCGCCGTTCTTCATCGCCAGGTCCATCACCTTCACGATTTTCGCGGCGTGCGTTTCGGAGAGCGATCCGCCGAAGACGGTGAAGTCCTGCGCGAACGCGTACGCGAGCCGGCCCTGCACGGTGCCGTAGCCGACGACGACGCCGTCGCCGGGAACGCGCTGCTTCTCCATGCCGAAGTCGGTGTTGCGATGAACGACGAGCTGGTCGAGCTCCTGAAACGATCCCGGATCGAACAGCAGCGTGATGCGCTCGCGCGCGGTGAGCTTTCCTTCGTTGTGCTGGCGGTCGATGCGCTGCTGGCCGCCGCCGAGCTCACTCTCGCGTTTGCGGCGCTCCAACTCTTCGAGTTTGGCTTCGAGAGTCACAGGATGAAGTTCCTCTCCGTTGCCACGCGCTGCATCTCCTGTTCGACTTCGTCGTTCTTCGGCTCGCGGTTGAGCGTCCTGGCGAGCCGCGCGCGCGCTTCCTGCTCGATGATGTCGAGAGCCTGAAAGTTTTCCGACAGCGTCGTGATGACGAGTTGGATCCCTTCTTCGGCGTCGCCGAACTCGACGAGACCGCGGTCCTCGAGGCGATTGACGATCGCGCGCGCGAGGAACTCGATCTGTTTGTTCGGCGTAGTCATCGGCAGCGCGATTCTATCTCGCCGGTTGGCGATGCGGCGTCGATGCGCTCGAGCGTGACATGCGCGGGATAAACGTCGTGTCCGTCGTCGATGAGAAGGCGATCGCCGTCGACGATCGCGATCGCTTGCGGGAGACTCTCGTCGATGTGCGTGTTGTCGCATTTCACGAAGAGGTTCAGCGCTTTGCGAATGGGACGTACGCGATAGCTGGGACGGTACCAGCAGTTCGATTGCTCGGCGGGGACTTCTTCGATCAGTTGTCCTTTTCCGTCGCGGCCGCCGGCTCTTTGCCAGAGTGGTCCCGGTAGTTCGATCGCCTTTGCGACATGCGGAGCGATGCGGATTTTTTTGGGCGCTTCTTTTTCGCTCGTTACGTGTTGAAGACGGTCGGCGATGTGGCTTATGAGGTCGAAGTCGAAATCGTCGAGATCGATGAGGACGCGGATATGGTTGTGCGTCAGCGCGACGTGGACGCGTTTCGTTTCTTCGGACCACTGCACACCATTGAAGTCATGCATGGCGACGCCTTCGGCGATGATCAAGCGTTCAACCATGGAGGGGCGGACGGCCTCGTCCGCCCACCGCGCGAGAGCGCGGCTCACGCCGCGCGGGCGGACGAGGGCGTCCGCCCCTCCGAGTAGGGGAACCGCGATGAATGCACCATTCGTCTCGATCGCTTCGCCACATTCGGTGACGTCGATCTCCACGCCGTTCTCGTACCTCACGACGCGGCCGAACTTGCGATAGACCTCTCTCATCGCGTCAGCATCTCCGGCGCGTGCGAGCCGACGACGATCTCTTGCCCTTCGCGCGAGCAGATCACGCCGGGATAGCGAATTGGCTCCCCGCGCGCGCCGGCGATCGACGCCGCGATCTCCGCGCGCGTCTTGCGGAGCGTGAACGTGCCGAGGTCGATCGTCACGATGTCGGTGAGCGGATCGTAGGCGCCGCCGCGCACGACGAATACCTCGACACACTCGCTCACATCGAAGTCATGATTACCGCGCACGACTACGTTCGACATTCGCCGCAGCGGAACGTCGCGAAACGACTCGCGACGAAACGCGGACGGCGGCTCGCGCATCAAGTCGACGATGCGCGTTTCATTGCCGCAATCGTCGAGCGGGAACGAAGGCTCGTCGCGCACTGAAAGCCATGACGGCCAGGCGATCGGTGGCGCGTCGTGCTCCGCTGCGTGACCGATCGCTTCGTGCAAGAGCACCGAGGCTGATCCGTTGCGCCAGAGAATCGGGAGGCCGGGAGTGATGGGCGGCTGATCGACCCACTCCGTTCCGACGATCGACAGGCCGTTCTTCGTCGTCGTGATCGTGGCGTCGGTCATCACGACATCGCGAACGCGCCGCGCACTTGCGACGAGGCGCATGCGCGCTTCATCGCGAACGGACTTGCGCAAATCCGCGATCAGCTCGTCGCAGCGATGGACGAGCTCTTCATCGTAGTCGTCGCGCGCGACGATGCGATTGTCTTCGTCAGTAGCGACGCCGTGCGAGAGACGGCTCTCCACTCGGACGCCGTTGATCCAGAGCTCATCGCGGGACGCGCTCGCGAATTTCAATTGAGGGAGTAGTCGAACTTCTTCGTCACCGCGTTCGCGCTGATGACGAGGCGATGCGACGAGCCGGGCTGCAGGTTGACGCGCGGGATCTGGTGGTACTCGTTGAATCCCGGACCGACGACGGAGATCACGATGTCGGCGTTGACCGGCGCGATCTCGCGCGTGATGTTGATCGTTCGCGTTCCTTTGCGCTTGAGGAATCGCGTGAGCTCCCAGATCGGCTCGCGCACGATCTCCTGCGAGCCGATTCGGACGGAGATCGTGCCGTCGGTGAACGGGCTCGGGAAGTAGACGTTGAACTGCACGGGCGAGGCGCTCACTTGATGTCCGCCGTCGCCGCCGGCAGTGGTGTGCATCGTGGTCGTCGTCGTCACCGGCATCGGATGCGGCGGGACGACGGTCGTCGTCGCTGCGACGCGCGTGGTCTGCTTCTTCGCCGCGCGCTCCTGTTCGACGCGCTGCTTTTCCTGCTGCGTGACCTTCAGGTAATTCGCCGCATCGTCGTAACTCGGATTGATGTGCAGCGCCTCCGCGAACAGCGGCTCGGCCTCCGTGAACTTCTTGGCGTTGAAGAGGGCCATGCCGTCGTTGAACTTCTGTTGCGCGAGCGCGATCTGCTGGCGCGACAGCTCTTCTTTCTGCAGGTATCCGCTGATCTCCTGCATCCGCTGAATCGCCGCGGGCGAGTTCGGCGCGACTTTCAATAGCTGCTGATACGCGGCATACGCCTCGGGGTACTTCTTCTGTTCGTACAGCGTATTCGCGGCGAGGCGCAGCTTCTTCTCGCTCGCGAGCTGCGTTTCGCGTGCTTGCAGTTTCTTGTCGACGGGACGGACCGGCTGCACCTTGCTGCGAATCGCGAGCACGGCGATGAGGAGTCCGATCGCGAACAGTGCCACGATCGAGGCGAAGATGACGTTCGGAATGTGGCGGCGCCACAACGGCAGTGCGCGAACGTTCGTCAGCGTGCGCCGCACCGCCACGCCGATCGGCTGCCCCGGCGCTTTCGTTTTCGGCGCCGGTTTCGGCGGCGCTTTCGCGATCGTCGCGGCGCCGGCCGCCGCCGGAACGGGATTCGTGCCCAGCGGGTGATCGCCGCTCTCCGCTTCGGGGAACGGGATCTCGACCGTCGGGATCTTGTCGTTGTGGCGCGTGACGATCGTCTCGTCCGCCGGCATCGGCTCGAGGTGCACAGGCCGCTCGCCGCGAATCACGGCGCGCAGATTCGCCGCGAGATCGCGGGCGCGCTGATAACGCTTCGCCGGATCTTTCGCCAGGCACTTGGCGACGATGTCTTCGTAGCCTTCGGGAATCTGAGGATTGACTTCCGCCAGCGGCGGAAACGGCTCGTGCACGATCTTGTAGGAGATCGACGTCAGGGAGTCGCCACCGAACGGTTTGCGGCGCGTGAGGCATTCGTACAGACAGATCCCCAGAGCAAAGATGTCGGTGCGTCCATCGACGGGCGCGCCTTTGATCTGTTCGGGCGCCATGTAATTCGGCGTGCCGAGGAATTGTCCGGTCGATGTGAGATTGGAGACGCCGCTGGCGATTTTGGCGATGCCGAAGTCGGTGATCTTCGCGCGCATCCCTTCGAGCAGGATGATGTTCGCGGGCTTCACGTCGCGATGAACGATCCCTTTCGAATGCGCGAAGTCCAGCGCCTCGCCGACCTGCGCGATGATCTCGGCGACCTGCTCGAACGTGAGAGGACGTCCCTGCGAGAGGACCTCCTTCATGTTCGATCCTTCGACGTACTCCATGGCGATGAACATCACGCCGCTGGTGTCGTCCTGCCCGATGTCGTGAACGGTGACGATGGCAGGATGATTGAGGATGCCGGCGGCCTGAGCCTCGCGGAGGAATCGCTGCTGGAACTCTTTGGTCTCGTCGTCGTCGGCGTGCTGCGCGGGACGGATCGTCTTCAGTGCAACGAGGCGGCCGATGAGCGGATCTTTCGCCAGATAGACGATGCCCATCGCCCCTTTGCCGAGCTCACGAACCACTTCATATCGGCCGAGTTTCAAGTGGGTCTGATCTCCGGTAGGCCTGCGGCGGGTCTCCGACCCCGGATCGACGGGAGTCCCATTCGTCGCCAATGATAATCGCTCCTGCTGTGGGTGCCAGCCCGAGCCCGCAATTTTAAATTATGATCTTCGCCCTGTTTGTGAAATCTCTCCGGAGGTCGTTCTCATGAAAGTCTATTCGGGTTCCGAGATCCGCAACGTCGCGGTCGTCGGACACAATGACACGGGCAAAACGACACTCGTGTCGCAACTGCTGTTCAACGCCGCAGCGACGACGCGCCTCGGCCGCATCGAAGACGGAACGACGACGACCGATTTCGATCCCGACGAGATCGACCGCAAGCACTCCATCTCCGCGGCGGTCGCGTACGCGGAGTGGAAGAACACGAAGATCAATCTGCTCGACTCGCCGGGCTTCGGCATTTTCCTGATGGAAGCGAAGAGCGCGATGCGCGTCGCGGATGCGTCGGCCGTCGTCGTCAGCGGCGTCACCGGCGTCGAAGTGACGACCGAGAAAGTGTGGAAGTTCGCGGAAGAGTACGGACAGCCGCGCATCGTGATCATCAACAAGATGGATCGCGAGCGCGCGTCGGCGCAACGCGCGCTCGAAGCGCTGCAGAAGAAGTTCGGAAAGAACGTCGTCCCCATTCAACTGCCGATGGGCGAAGAGCACGCCTTCAACGGCGTCGTCGACCTCGTGTCGATGAAGGCGCTGCAGTACGCGAGCGACGGATCGGGCAAGTTCGAGTCGGTGGACATCCCGGCCCAGTACAAGGAAGACGCCGACTCGTGGCGTGAGAAGTTGATCGAGAAAGTGGCCGAGGGCGACGACTCGCTGATGGAGCGCTTCTTCGAACAGGGCGGACTCTCACAGGAAGAGCTGCTGGACGGATTGAAGCGCGAGGTCTCGCATCATCAGATCTTCCCGGTGTTGTTCTCGTCGGCATCGCACAACATCGGCGGCCACGCCATTCTCGACGCGTTCGTGTCGCTGCTTCCGTCGCCGGATGAAGCGAAGACGATCGACGGCAAGGACAAGAACGGACAGCCGATCACGTTCGAGCGCCGCGCAGAAGCGTTCCCGTCGGCGCTCGTGTTCAAGACGTTCTCCGATCCGTTCAGCGGACGCGTCTCGCTGTTCCGCGTGTACTCCGGCACGTTGAAGTGCGACACGTCGTACTGGAACACGTCGAAGGATCACGAAGAGCGCATCGGCAAGTTGCAAGTGCTGCAAGGCAAGCAGCAGGTGCCCGTGACGGAGCTGAAATCGGGCGACATCGGCGCGGTGGCGAAGCTGAAAGACACGCACACCGGCGAGACTCTCAGCGCGAAGGATCACTCGATCGTCATTCCGCACATCGACTATCCGGAGTCGGCGATCGCGTTCGCCGTCGAAGCGAAAACGCGCGGCGACGAAGACAAGCTCTCGAGCGCCGTCGCGCGCATCATCGAAGAAGATCCGACGATCAAGTTCGCGCGCGACGAGATGACGAAAGAGTTCCAGGTCAGCGGCCAGGGACAGCTCCACGTCGAGATCGTCGTGCAGAAGCTGCACAAGAAGTACGGCGTCGACGTCATCCTGCATCCGCCGAAGGTTCCGTATCGCGAGACCATCACCAAACCGGCCGACGCGCACGGACGCCACAAGAAGCAGTCCGGCGGCCACGGCCAGTTCGCCGATTGCAAGATCACGATGGAGCCGCTGCCGCGCGGCGCCGACTTCGAGTTCGTCGACGAGATCTTCGGCGGCTCGATTCCTCGCCAGTACATTCCCGCGGTGGAGAAGGGCATTCAGGACGCGCGCAAGAAAGGATTCCTCGCCGGCTATCCCGTCGTCGATTTCCGCGTACGGTTGAAAGACGGCCAGTATCACGACGTCGACTCATCGGAAATGGCGTTTAAGATCGCCGGCTCGCTCGCGTTCCAGCAAGGGATGGAGCAGGCGCGTCCGACGATCCTCGAGCCGATCATGCACGTCGACATCAGCGCGCCGTCGGAGTACGTCGGCGATCTGATGGGCGATCTCAACTCACGCCGCGGACGCGTCGAAGGCGTCGACGCCGAAGAGGACATGCAGACTGTTCACGCGCGCGTGCCGATGGCCGAGATGCTCACGTACGGCTCGACGCTCCGCTCGATCACGCAGGGTCGCGGAAGTTTCCATATGGAGATGTCGCACTACGAGGAAGTGCCGCGCAACCTGCAAGAGAAGATCATCGCGGAGACGAAGAAGAAGCAGGAGCAGCCGGCGGCGCACTAAACGAAGTGCTGAGTCGAAAGTGCTGAGTGCTGAGTAACGCTTCGCGTCGGCCCCACTCAGCACTCAGCACTCGTTACTCAGCACTTTTTATGGCCGCGTCAATCTCGCTTCGATCCGCGCCACTTCCACATTCGCGTTCTCCGCGACGGTGATGGTGTACACGCGATCGCGATATCCGGGCGCGGTCACGCGAATCGTGTAACTGCCGGGCGTCGCGAACTCGTACGGCTGCGACGCCAACTGCTTCGCTTGTCCCACCGCCATGTCGTTCACGTAGACGACTGCGTCGTCGGGAGTCGCCGTCACTACCATTCCGCGACGCGCCGTGATGTGCACGTTCGACTCGACCTCGCTGCCGGTTCCGGTGATCGTCGCGCGCGTTCTGCCGGCGACGGGCGGATGGGCGGCGGGCGCGTTGCCGTCGAAGATGAGCGAGCCGCCCGCTTCGGGCTCGCCCGGTGGCGCGGGGCTGTTCGACTGCGGCATCGTGCGCGACGGCTTCACGATGCTGACGAGCGTGTTCTGCCGATAGCGAAGTCCGGTGAAGACGGCGAGCGCGCCGAGAGCCACGAGCACAGCGCCGATGAGAATCGGTATCCACCGTGGCAGCGGTGGCGGCGGCGGCTCGAGATCCTCTTCGGTCACTCCGGCTCCGTCTCCGCGTCGTCGTCGATCGCCGACTCTCCCTCGTCCGTCACGAGCGTCTCGCCGTCGTCGTCGAGCCGCTCCCACTCTTCGTTGCGCTGCTTCAGCAACTCGAGCGCGCGCGCTTCGTCGTCTTCGCCGACATAGATGCGAATGTCGCCCATCGCGCCGAACGTCGTCGGCGCCTCGGTGAACTTCACGTTCTCGATTTGCGACGCGATTCCTTCCGCTTCGAGAAATCCGCGCAGCAGGTTTGCTTCGTCTTCATTGCCGACGCTGGCGATCTCGACCCATGTCGTTCCGTCATCCGCCTGGATCATGTTTACGGTTTCATCGTCAGCCATCGATCTTCTCCTGTCATTCGTCCGACCTTTGCATAGAACAGACCGCTTTCGACGAACTTCGACTCGAGCGCGGCCGCGCGATCGGGCGACACGGCGATGAGCAAACCGCCGCTCGTCTGCGCGTCGCACAACAATGTGAGCTCCGATTCCGGAAGTGTCGAGCGCACGCGCGATCGGAACGTGTCGACGTTGCGAATCGTCCCGGCCGGACGATAGCCGCGCGCGAGCATCTCGCGCGTGTTCTTCAGCACTGGGATGGATGACATGCTGATCTCGGCGCCGAGGCCGGAGCCGGCGCACATCTCGAGAAGATGACCGGCCAGTCCGTAGCCTGTGATGTCGGTGGCCGCGTTGACTCCGACTGCCGTCATTGCGGTGGCCGCGTCGCGATTCAACTTCAGCATCCAGTCAATTGCTTCGTCGAGACTCGGCGCGCGTCCGCGGAAGAAGCGCTTCGCCGCGTGCGCGCGATAGGCGCTGACGAGAATGCCGTTGCCGATCGGCTTCGTGAGATAGAGCAGGTCGCCGTCGCGCGCGGTCGAATTGCGAACGAGCTTGTCGATGCTCACGATGCCTGTCACCGCAAGGCCGTACTTCGGCACGTCGTCAATGATGGTGTGCCCGCCCGCCACAGGAAATCCCGCTTCGGCCGCTTTCGACGCGCCGCCGCGCAGGATCTCGTGCAGCACTTCGAGCGGGAGCTTGTCGGATGGGAAGCCGGCGATGGCCAGTCCGAGGATTGGGGTGGCGCCCATCGCATAGATGTCGGAGACGGAGTTCGCGGCGGCGATCGCGCCGAAGAGAAATGGATCGTCGACGATGGGCGTGAAGAAGTCGACGGTCTGCGCGATGGCAGTATCGCCGCTGATGCGCATCACCGCGCAGTCGTCGTTCGTGGCATTTCCGACGACAAGATTCTCCAGCCCTTCGGGTGAAGGGAGTTGAGAGAGCACCGTGCGCAGGTCATCCTGACCCAGCTTGCAGGCTCAACCGCCGGTCGTCGCGAACGAGGAGAGCGGCGGATACGAAGTGCGGAGCTTGTGTCGCACGCCGCTCATCTTAACCGCGTGACGTCAAGTGATCTCCGAGATGATCTTGTCTGCAATGCGAAGCGCGAGCGTGCTGATCGTCAGCGACGGATTGACACCGAGCGACGTTGGGATGATCGACGCATCAGCGACATAGAGCCCGTCGTAATCGAACACGCGGCCGTACTGGTCGACGACGCCGTCCGCCGCCGTTTTTCCCATGTGACATCCGCCAAGCGGATGCGGAACAGGAACCGCCGTCGGCGAGATCGCCGAGACGGACTTCTGAAGAAATGGATTGAAAAACTGATCGTTTGGCGTCGCGCGCATCCGCTCACCGAGGCGCTTCACGCTTGTCTCGATGGCCTTGTAGATGTCGTCTTCCCAGAAGTTCTTCCCGTCGGTCCGCCGGACGCGCAGCGGCGTGTCGCCGGCGCCGCCGAGTGTGAATTTGCCGACGCCGGCTTCTCGTCCCTGTGCCACGACGCACATCATCCTTCCCGTCCGCTCGTCCTCGGAGCGGAAGAAGTCCTGCTGCACGCTGGCGTTCTTGAAGATGCCGATGAACGTACGCCATGCGAGACGAATGATCTGCAACGCCAGGAGAAAAAAATTTCGCCGACCCTTGCCGAGACTCTGAATGAACGGAACTCCGACACCGACGAGCGCCGCGAGCGCGGGCGGAATCCCCTGATCTTCGACGATGTGAAACTGCGCGGGATTGCCGCCGGTATTCGGATCCTCGGTGTTGAAGTGCGCAAACGAAGTCGTGACCGGCCCGCGCACGAGCGACACCCAATGCTTCGACTTCTCCAGGAATCCGATGTAGTCGCCGTTCGTCGAGAAACCTTCGCCGACGCGATCGCTCAACTTCGGGAGTGTTCCGCGATGTTGCCTGCTGCAGCGAAGCAGCAGTTCGTTCGTGCCGAGACATCCGGCGGCGATGATGACGCGCCGCGCCGTGACGCTCTGGCGCGTTCCTTTCCGGGGCTTGTCGGGATCGCGTTGCAGGTAATCGATCTCGTATCCGCCGCCATCGAGCGCGTGGATCACGTCGACTTCGCAGAGCGCTTTGATCTCGAGTTGATCTTTATGCGACGGGTTGGCAGTGAGCGTTCCGAGCGCAGCCGCCATCAACTGTTTGTTGAGCGTGTGACGCGCTCCGGGAAGACATCCAACGTTGCAGCGTCCCTGGCGCTCGCAATAGTTTTTCGGCGCGCCGTTCGGGTGGTAAGGCTTGCTTCCGGTCGGAAGATCGTTGATCGACGAGTCAACGGCGCCATATGCGGAAGTGAGCTGGCCGATCTCGCTCTGGAAGAGACGGGCGCGATCGATCCAGAGCGCGTGCTTCGGATCTTCGACAGCGCTTGCGTTGATTCGCTTCAATCCGCGCCAGCGGTTGTTCGGATCAGGAGTGATCTCCCACTCCGGATCGAGACGCGCACTTCGCGTGTTGATGTTGCTCAGTCCCGTGTTGATGCGCGCCTGCGCCACAATCGCCTCGGCATTCCCTGCGTTGTCGATGCGAACCCACACGCTGTCGAACGGACGCGGAGGCGGGGTCGGAAGCTGCGTGGCGCCGGTGACGACAAACTCCCGCCTCATGTCCGGAAGCAGATCCGGTTGCGGGATCAGCAAGACGATCTTCTGCAACGGGACGAACGATTCGACGACGCCGCTGAACAACTTCGGAGACGCCTTCCGCGTCTCGCGATTTTGCAGCGCGAAGAGAACGCCGACGCCGATCGCTTCACGCGCCGTGTCGAAATAATCATCGCGCTCGGCGCCGGTCCACGTCGTCGGCCAGCGCGCATCGTCGAGGACGAAGTTCGGCGGGCGAACGGTGATGTTCGAATAGACGAGCGATCCTCCGCCGACGCCGCTCGCGCGAATTACACTCACGCCGTCGGAATGCCGGCCGATCAACCCGAAGAGGAGACCCTTCCGGCCGAGGGCCATGAGGTCGTACAGGCCGTCGGCGTTGCGCGCGGTCCGGTAGCAACGCGTGACGATGTCGATCAGACCGCGCGTCGTTCCTACCGCCGACCAGTACTGCACCGGCTGTTTGTTCGATTTGAGAAAGTCGAACGTCGCGACTTCTTTGTCCTGCACCGTCGACACCGGTGTCGTCCACCAGGTGCCGCGCTCCAGCATCAGGATTTTTTCTTTCTTGTTGCGCTTCTTGAAGTGTTCGGCCAGTGGCAACGCCGTCATCGTTCCGCCGAAGCCGGTCCCGATCACAACGACGTCGTAATCGAATGCCATGCGACACCTCCGCAATCTAGGAGTGCCGCGCGAGAAGATTTTCCTACCTCAGGACGGAAGTGCTTCCCCGAGCACTTCGGCGCGCGCGTGCTCGCATGCGGCCAGGATCTCCTGATACACGTTGAACGCGAGATCGCTCGACAACGGCTGCGCGGCGCCGCGGCTCACGATCTCCGCGATCTGCGACGCGTAATGCGAGGCCGTCGGCAACCGCTCCCCACTCGCATGAATATGCCGGAAGCCCTCGGCCAACTCCGACTCCAATCGCAGCCGGAACGCGCCGCTCTCGATCTCGTGCTCGAGCGTGTCGTAGTCGATGTCGATCATCGCGCCAGGAACTGGTCGATCAACGCATCGTCCGCACCGTAGGCGGCGTCGACTTCGTTGCCGCGCGTGTCGAAGTGGGCATCGACTTTCTCCTTCTTCAGGAACGCGGCGTAGGCGTTGCGGAACGCGGCGGCTTGCGCGGGCGTGTCCCACTTCGTCTGCACGAGCACCGTCGGATCGCATTCTTCATTCTGCGCGATCGTCACGCGATCGCCCTGCCATCCGCGCGCGTTGTCGGTGCCGACGAGGAAGCCCCAATGAAACTCGCCGAGGTGCTCGACGGTGAGGAGGTGCTGCTTGATGGGGAGCGGCGTCTTGTCGTCGAACGGGTTCTTTGTCCTTTTTCCCGCAAAGTACTCTTCGGGATGAAGGATCTCGCGCGTCGTGGTCGGAGGAGAGTCGTAGATGCGATTGACCGCTGACCACCCTCCTTTGCGATACGCGGCGACGACGAATTTCAGTCCGGAGACATAGGGGAACGCGAGCGACTCGACGAAGTAGCGCGGCGCGCTGGCGGTGCTCGTCATGGCCATCGATGCGGACGACATGGCGTTGAGCATCATGTCGTTCTTCGCGATCTGATCGATCGTCGCCCCCATCGGCGCGGTCATGTCGCCGAGCATGACCAGCGTCGCTTCGCCTTCGGCCACCGCGTGCAGGGCCATGCCGGCGTCGGTCTCATCGCGCAGCGCGCGATCTTTCTTGCCGAGATCGAAGTGCTGATCCTGGAGCGCGTGCGTGAGCTCGTGCGCGGCGACCGACTCGTCGAGCGAGACGCCGGCGGGAACGTCGGGCAATCCGGTGGGCGGCTGCTTGATCGAGTAGTAGACGTGCGAGTCGGGATCGTAGAAGGCGAGAACCTGCTGATCGAGGAGGTCGAGCAGTTTCGTCTGCAGGTCTCCGGTTGTCTGATCCACGAGATGAAGTGCGCGCAGGACGGTCATGTAGTCGTCCCACGAATACGGCATTCCCTTTTCCATCTGCTTGCGCAGCATCGACGGGAGCGCGCTGCGATCGAGCGCGATCGTGTCGACCGGGCGGAGAAACTTCAGCCCGCGAAGCTGCTCCACTTCGCGCATCGGCTTCTCCAGCGAGTCGCCGAGAAGCGGGAGAGCGACGAGGAGAGCGGTGAAAACGGCTGCCAGACGGCGCTTGGACATGCGGTCGTGAACGGCACTCGGGCACGCGCCATTCCGAAGCGCGCTCCTGCTAGAATGCGCCACGGTTCAGCGAATGGAACGTGACGGCGAGCGGATCGAGATCACCATCAGCAGCCGATTCGAGAACATCGAGCTCGTCCAGGTGATCGCGGAACATCTCTGCGAAAACGCAGGGGTCGACGAAGACGGCTCGCACTGGATCGGCATGGCGGTTCGCGAGGCGGTGGCGAACGCCATCAAGCACGGCAATAAGCTCGACGTCGCCAAGAAAGTTCACGCAACATTTCTGCTGCGCGGTAAAGAGTTGGAGATTACAGTCGCCGATCAGGGAGAGGGATTCGACCCGGCGAAGGTCAGCGATCCGCTGAACCCGCAGAATCTGATGAAGACGAGCGGTCGCGGGATCTTCTACATGAAGACGTTCATGGACGCAGTCCACTATTCATTTCATCCCGGCGGCGGAACGTCGCTCGTGATGACGAAAAATCTTGCGAAGGGAAGCGGGATCGCCAGCACGAAGGCGTGAGGCGGTCTCCATCAAGGAGAAGAAATGAAGGCCACAACCACCACCGTGGGCAACGTCACGATCATCAAGCTCGACGGAAAAATCACCATCGGCTCCGGCGATACGCAGCTTCGCGAAGTGATCGCGAATGAGACCGCCGCAGGACGGACGAACATCCTCCTCGATCTCTCCGGCGTCACCACGATCGACTCCTCCGGCATCGGCGAACTGGTCGGCTCGTATACGACCGTCACCAATCGCGGCGGCAAATTGAAGCTCCTTCACCTCCCCACGAAACTCAATGAACTGCTGCATGTCACGCAGCTCATTACCGTGTTCGAGGTATACGAAAACCGAGATGAGGCAGTAGCCAGCTTCTAGTGCTGCGTCGAAAGTGCTGAGTGCTGAGTAGACGCTCGCGCGTCCTCGCACTCAGCACTCAGTCCTCAGCACTCAGTCCTACGGTCTTCGTCCCCTACTCCGTCTCGGCTGCTCGGTCGGCACATCATCGAGCGCTATCCCGCTTCCGGCCCATCGCATCGGGAGTGCGTTCGTGTAGACCGTCTCCACTCCTTCGACCCACTTCGGGAAGAGCTCGTTCGCGAGCTGCGGGTCGTTGACGGCGCGCTCGGGAATGTTGATCAACTTCGCGAACGGCTTCGGGTCGCCGAGGAAGTTGAGCTTCACCCGCATGGCGTTGGGAAGGCGCACGAATGGACTGGCGCCGCCGGGCATCACGACCTTCACCGCCGCATTCGTCGCAAACGATTTCTTCTCGCCCGGCATGATCAGCAGGAGCCGCGGGAGGAGATGCTCGCCGGGCACTTCCGCGCCGAGAGAGACCGTGAGTGTCTGCGTGTCGGCATCGTAGTTGGAGTCGGGGACGAGATCGGCGAACGCGATCGCCGTGGCGCGATTGTTCGTGATCTCGTATTTGATCGGAATCCGCGCGGACGGCGACAGGACATCGCCGATGATCTCCGCATCCACGCGCACGTCGCTTTCGGTCCCGACCAATCTCCTCGGCTCATTCATATTCACCGGCGTCGTGGCGCATGCAGCAGCCACGAGCAGCGTGAGCGGCGCGAGTACGTGAATTCCGGATTTCACGAGGCCTCCTTCACAACGGCAACTATACGTGTGAGAACACGGGAGGCCTCGTCAAAATCCGGTCACCACATTCCGGTGGACGGCATCCTCTGCTCGGCGGTCGGCGGATCGTTGCGAGAGCCGCCCGTGCTCCAGTGCACCGGAATGGCGTTGCAGAAGACCGTGTCGGTCGCATCGATCCACGGGTCGAACAGCGTGTCGGGGAACGCAATCGTCTTCGTTCCCTGATCCGACTGCACGATCAGGTCGCGGAACGCGGTGAGGTCGCGCAGAACGTTCACGCGGACCTGCACGTACATCGGCGTGAGGCCGCTGTGCGTGCCGCTGCTCGCGACGGCGACGTTGACGATGCCACCCGCGGTGAGCGTCTTCTTCGCGCCAGGCTCGATGATGACGAGATGCGGCACCGTCTCTTCCGGAATCTCGGCGCCGACGGAGAGCGTGATCATGCGCGAGTCTTCGTCGTAGCTGATGGACGAGACTTTGTCGGCGATGGCGATCGGTGCGTCGGTGAGGTTCTGGATGCGGTAGGTGATGTTGAGCGGACCACTGCGAGTGACCGTGTCCTGCGCCAGTTCGCAGTCGACGCGGATGTCGTCCTCGCGCCCGAGGGCTCGGCGAGGGTCCTTCATGTCGATGCGGGCGGCGTGCGCGGTGGCGGCGACGAGAAATGTTGCTGCTGCAAGGAGCGGAATCAACTGCTTCGAAGACTTCATGAGACCTCCACGTGACGGCGCCGTCCTTCGCCGCGTAGCTGGAGGTGATCAGTCGATCTTCAACACTGCCAGAAAAGCCTCCTGCGGTATTTCCACCTTGCCGACCCGCTTCATCCGTTTCTTTCCTTCTTTTTGCTTCTCCAGAAGTTTGCGCTTGCGCGTGATGTCGCCGCCGTAGCACTTGGCGAGGACGTTCTTGCGCAGCGGTTTCACGGTTTCGCGGGCGATCACTCGATTGCCGATGGCCGCCTGCAAAGCTACTTCGAACATCTGGCGAGGGATGAATTCCTTCATCTTCTCGACGAGCATCTTTCCCCGCGCGAACGCTTTGTCGCGGTGGACGATGAGACTCAGCGCGTCGAGAGGCTCGCCGTTGACCAATACGTCCATCTTCACCAGATCGCTTTCGCGATATCCGATGAACTGGTAATCGAGTGAGGCATATCCGCGTGAGATCGATTTCAGCTTGTCGAAGAAATCGAGGATCACCTCATTCAACGGCATTTCGTACACGATCATGACTCGGTTGCTGCTGACGTATTCCAGCTTCTTCTGCTGGCCACGCCGATCGATCGCCAGAGCCAAAATCGGGCCAACGTATTCGTCCGTTGTGAGGATGGTCACTTCGAAGTACGGTTCTTCGATCTTTGCGATGCGCGCCGGGTCGGGCATCTTCTGCGGATTCTCGATCTCCATCAACTCGCCGTCGGTCGTCGTCACCCGATAGCGAACGCCCGGCGCGGAGGTCAGCAACTCGAGATTGAACTCGCGCTCGAGCCGCTCCTGGATGATCTCCATGTGCAGCAGGCCGAGGAAGCCGCAGCGGAATCCGAATCCGAGCGCGACCGAGCTCTCCGGCTCGTAGCTGAACGACGCGTCGTTGAGCTTGAGCTTCGCGACGGCGTCGCGGAGATTCTCGTAGTCCTCGGTGTTGATCGGAAAGATTCCGGCGAACACCATCGGCTTCACTTCCTGGAACCCGGGAAGCGCTTCGGGGTTGTCGCGCTCTCCGGTGATCGTGTCGCCGATCTTCGCCTGCTGAATGTCTTTGATGTTGCCGGCGATGAATCCGACTTCGCCGACGCCGAGCGAGTCGACCGCCACCGGCTTCGGCATGAAGACGCCCATCTCCGTGATCTCGGAGACGCGATCGTTCGACATGAACTTCACGCGCTGCCCGCGTTTCATCTCGCCGTCGACGATGCGGACGAGACACATGACGCCGCGATACGAGTCGTACCAGGAGTCGAAGAGCAGCGCGCGCAGCGGCGCGTCGGGATTTCCCTTCGGCGCCGGAATGTGCGTGATGATCTTCTCCAGGATCTCGTCGACGCCGATGCCCGCCTTCGCCGAGGCGAGCACCGCGTCGTGCGCGTCGAGTCCGATCACGTTCTCGATCTGCTCGCGCACTTTCTCCGGCTCCGCCGACGGCAGATCGACTTTGTTGATCACTGACAGGATGTCGAGGTTGTTGTTGATGGCGAGATACGAGTTCGCCAGCGTCTGCGCCTCGACGCCTTGGGTGGCGTCGACGACGAGGATGGCCCCTTCGCACGCGGCCAGGCTGCGCGAGACTTCGTACGAGAAGTCGACGTGCCCAGGCGTGTCGATGAGGTTGAAGGTGTATTCCTTGTAGTGGAGCGTGACCGCGCGCGCTTTGATGGTGATGCCGCGCTCGCGCTCGAGGTCCATGTCGTCGAGCATCTGCTCCTGCATCTCCCGCTGCTCGACCGCGCCGGTCTTCTGGAGAAGACGATCGGAGAGCGTGGTCTTGCCGTGGTCGATGTGGGCGATGATCGAGAAGTTACGAATGTGCTGAGGGTCGGGCATTTCGCGGCGCGACCTCTAACACGAAGAGCTGAGTTTGTCATTTCAATTCGTAGGTAATCGTCGCCGAATACGTCACGGTGTTGCTTCCGGCCTCGATTGCGGGAGCTTGCGCGGTCACGGTGATCATCTCCGTCACGGAGTTGAACGGGTAGACGCTCGGCACCGCATTGGTGGTCACGGCGAGCGCCTTGCCGAGCACGCCGCCTGCCGCGGCGACAATCTTTTCCGCCTGCAGCCGCGCGTCTTTCACGGCGCGCTCGATGGCCGCATCGCGCGCGACGTTCTGATCAGAGTTGAAGAACGAAACGCCGTTCGCTTCGTTCGCTCCGGCGTCCACCGCCGCCTGAATCAACTCGCTCACCGACTTCGGATCCTCGCGCGTCACCGTGACGTTGTTGCTCACGTTGTAGCCGTAGTGCGTGCGCTTCATGCTGTCGACGTCGTACGCGGTCTGAATCGAGAAGTTCGAAGTCTGAATCTCGGCGTCTTTGACGCCGTGCTTCTTCAGTGCATCGACGACGCTGTGCGTCTTGGCGTTGTTCGTCTTGAAGGCCTCGCTCACCGTCGGCGCGTTCGTGAAGACACCGACCGTGAACGAAACGCGATCGGGAGCAATCTTGACGCTCCCTGTTCCGGTGACCGTGACCGTGTGCTGGTCGCACGGCGGCGTCTCCGCGAACAGCGGCAACGAAACGAACACGAGAGCGACGATCTTCTTGTTCATTGCGATATCGTCCGCCCGCATGGATCTCGGAATCAACAACCGCGTAGCCATGGTCGCCGCCGCGTCCAAAGGCCTCGGGCGCGCGTGTGCGGAAGCGCTTGCGCGCGAAGGGGCGCGCGTCTCGATCTGCTCGCGATCAGGCGCATCGATCGGCGTCGAAGCGATGTCGGTCGCGTGCGACGTGCTGAACGCCGACGATCTGACGCGCTGGTTCGATGAAACCATCGCACGCCTCGGGCAAGTCGACATCCTCGTCACCAACACCGGCGGCCCGCCCGCGGCGCCGTTTCTTCAACTGCGCGAAGAGCAGTGGCGCGCCGGCGTCGACGGCGTGCTGATGAACGTCGTGCGGCTCGCACAACTCGTGATCCCCGGCATGCAGCAGCGCAAGTGGGGACGCATCGTCAATATCACCTCGCTCGTCGCGAAGCAGCCGACGGAGCTGCTCACCGTGAGCAGCACCCTTCGCGCGGGACTCTCCGCGCTGACGAAGACGCTCTCCGACCAGGTGGCGAAGGACAACGTCCTCGTCAACTGCGTGCTCCCCGGCCACTACATGACGGACCGCCAAAAAGAGCTGAGCGAGATCCGCGCGAAGCAGCAAGGGATCACAGCGGACGATTACCTGGCGAAGGCGGTGACGTCGATTCCCCTCGGACGTTACGGCAAGCCGGAGGAGCTCGCAGACGTCGTTGCGTTCATGTGCAGCGAGCGCGCGAGCTTCCTCACCGGCGTGTCACTGCAAGTCGACGGCGGACAAATCCGATCGACTTTTTAGGCGCGCCTAAACGGCGCGACTTTCTAGTGATTCCAATTCACGAGGACACTGAGCGGCGGCTCGCTGCTTTGACCACCATTGATGAGAAAGTGCCCGTCGGGCGCGACGGCGTAACCCGACGTCGTGACCTGATTCATCTCGACGCGGAAAAGCGCGCGCGGCGTGCTGAAGTCGATCGCGCCACCCGAAGACTTCACATCCACCTCGGAAAGGACCATGTCCAGCGTGAAGAAGTAAAGGTGTGATCCATCGGGCGCCCACGCGGGGTAATGTCCGCCGGCATTCGAGATCTGCCACTTTCCTGAAGTTCCGTCGAACGGGACCACGTAGACCTCCTCGCGTCCCGACTCGGTCGACACGTACGCGATCCACCGTCCATCGGGCGAGAGCCGCGGCGTGTACGCGGACATGTTGGCGCCTCCAGCCAGCTCACGCATCGGTGCGTTGCCCGCGACGCTGACGATTACGATCTGTAGCGGAGCGACGTTCGATCGCGCGTGCGCGAGCGTGACGAGCAGGAACTTGCCGTCGGGCGTGACGCCGTCGCACTCGGCGATGGCCGGCGGCGCGAAGTGCGCAACGAGCTGCGGCGCGCCCGTGCCGTTCGCGTTGCGGCGCATCACGTCGGTCGTGACCTGCGGTGACTCGCCCGACGAGTAGTAGATCGCGCTGCCGTCCTGCGACCAGACCGGCACGATCGACGCCGTTTTCTCGAACGTGATCCGCGTGCGTGTTCCGCGCACGAGATCCTGAATCCAGATGTCCGCATGCGGATCTCCGATGGCGACGGCAAGGTGTTTCCCGTCGGGCGAGAGACTGAGATCGTAGTAGGGACCGTAATCGGTGATCGTGGATGCGACGTTTCCTTCGCGGTCGTACGAGAGCACGCGCGTTCCGACGAAGTCGCCTCCGCCTTGATACGTGAGCACTCCGTCGCGAGCGTCGAACGGCGAGTGCCACGTCGACAAGTCGTAACGGACGTTCTTCGCGAGAGCGATCGCATCGCGGCTCAGCGTGCCGCTCTTCGAGTCGAACGGCTGCGCGAAGAGCGTGTTGTCGCGAATGTAAAGAAGCTTGCCGGCGGCGTATACGACGTTGGCGAGTGTGTTCATCACGACACGATCGATCTTGCCGTCCAGCGTCCGGAAATGGATCGCGGTTTTCGGCGAGTGCGGATCGTTGTGCGACGCCTCGAGATAGAGGAACGCCTTGCCGCCGGGGAGGAACTGCGGGAATCGATGCGTCGTCATGCCGCCGGCCGGCGTCGTCAATCGTGTGACGGCGCCGCCGGTCGCCGCGACGCGCGAGAGTCCCTCGCGAGTGAACGGCTCGAAGACGATCACGTTCTCTTCGCTCCATGATCCGCCGCGCGGGTCGGGCGCATCGGCGATGATCGACGTCACGCCGTCGGCGACGTTGACGGACTTCAGCTTTCCGTTCGCGAAGAAGCCGAGGGCGCGGCCGTCGGGAGACCAGAAAGGATAGATCGCTTCTTCCGTGTGCTCGATCGCCCGCGGCTCGGATTCGTTGAGCGAACGAAGGAACAAGAGCCGCTTTCCGTCCGAGTTGATACCGCTCATGGCGATGCTGCGACCGTCGGGAGAAATGACGGGAGAGCTGCCGCTATCGCCGCTGAAGACGAAGTGTCCGCCGCGCGGCGGAAGGATCGTCGCCTCGACCGCGTGATCGAAGAAGCGCGGTGCATGCAGCCGCGACCAAACGGCGACGCCGATCGCCGCGGCGAGAATCGATGCCGCGAGAATCCATCCGAGCTTCTCGCGCTGCGCGCGCTGCTGCATGACGGGCGTGGCGAGATTCGGCGATGAGCGCTCGTCGCGAATCCATCGCAGCTCGAGCATCAGATCGTGCGCGGTCTGGAATCGATCGTCGCGATCTTTCGCGAGACAGGTGCGCACGACGCGGTCGAGCGACGGCGGCGTCATCGGCTGGATCGACGAGATCGGCGGCGGCTCGTGCTCGAGAATTTTCGCGATCAGGCTCGCACGGCTCTGCGCTTCGAACGCGCGGCGGCCGGTGAGCATCTCGTACAGCGTGGCGCCGAACGCGAAGATGTCGCTGCGCGCGTCCGCCTCACCGCTTTCGATTTGCTCGGGAGCCATGTACTGGAACGTGCCGACGATCGATCCCGCGTCGGTCAGCGGCTTCGACTCCATCTGCACCGTCGCGCTGTGCGGCGAGACGGCGGAGATCGCGCCGCGTCCGGGCTTGGCCAGTCCGAAGTCGAGGAGCT